>Ga0114996_10010291_pt1 | contig 10166 bp, 8 predicted proteins | sample ArcticOcean_MG_C_4_FD_87039 | JGI IMG/M metagenome (GOLD analysis project Ga0114996, IMG submission 87039) | Marine microbial communities from western Arctic Ocean - ArcticOcean_MG_CB4_134 | ecosystem: Environmental > Aquatic > Marine > Oceanic | place: Arctic Ocean: Canada Basin | collected...
CCCCACTTACCGCAGTTCGCATGATTGCCGAAACCCTAAAAGACGGAGGCATGGAAGATCAAGAAGTTGCGGGGGATTACGTGGAGCGAATTATTCGCCAGGTGGATAATATGACACAATTAGCGGCAGATTTACTTGCACTGTCTTTATTGGACAGAGGTGAAACTAATTTGAATTGGGAAAAAGTTCCCCTTGGTGATGTGCTAACCGAACTCCAGCATGATTTTGCTGCACAGCTTAGGAAGAAAGATACTGCACTACAGATAGCGGATTTAAGCGCCATGGAACCCGTGCTATGTGACCGGAATCAAATGAAACAGGTATTATCTAACTTGATAGGGAACGCCATTAAATTTACTGACGTTGAAGGTATGATCAAGATTGATGCTGTGCAGGGGTCTCAATCCGTGACTATTAAGATTGCTGATAATGGTATAGGGATGAAGCGTGAAGATATTCCACATATTTTTGAGCGTTTCTACAAGGCAGATCGTTCACGTGGGTATGAAGGGACTGGTCTAGGATTAGCTATTGCCAGACATATTGTACAGTCTCATGGAGGATCTTTATCAGTGGAGAGTCAGCTGGATGAGGGTAGCGAATTTAGAATAATCCTGCCGCAGAGTTCTGCGCATTAAATGTTATAGCAAAGCATACTGGAAAGGTTCGGGGCAGGGTTGTTCTTGAATACATTCAGGGCTATCATTTTTCACGAAATTAACTGTAGTCGATACCGGATGGATTATTAGAGCATCATCAGGGAATGATTTTAACAATGATAGTGCAGTGTTGCTGCTATGATGATCATGGTTTAGCCATTTCTGGTAATCATCTGGATGTAGTATTGCTGGCATACGGTTGTGTATTGAGTGAAGGCTTGCAGTAGAGGGAACAGTGAGGATAACGCAAGTATCTTGGTTGTCTTTTTTGGAATCCCATGAGCCTGATATTCCGGCGAATGCAAAAGGCAGACCTGATTTCAGTCTTACATAGGAAGGGTTTTTATTTTTTCCCAGGTGCTGCCATTCATAAAAGCCGTCTGCAATGATGAGGCATCGGCTTCTATGGAAGGAACTGCTGAATAATGGTGCTGATGATACGGTCTCTGAGCGTGCGTTGATAATGCTAGTGCTCTGACCAGCCCAGATTTGTTTAATACCCCAAGTTAAGTATTCTAGCGTAGATGGATTATTTCCCTTAATACATAGAATTTTTTGAAAAGGGGCGATATTAAAGTGCGATTGAAATTCATTTTGCTTAAATTGGATATTGAAGGCCCGCTCAACGATTTGCTGTTTCGCGTGGAGTGAAAATCTACTGCACATACTACGGACTCCTTTGTATAAGTGTAACATCGGAAGTCGAAATATCGATGTATTGGCATAGCGAAACACAGTAAAATCCCTTGACCAGTATTAGAACATATGTTCTAATACTGGTCAATCTTTTTACATGGACAGCTATGCATATTGCCTGTATCTATATTCAAAATTTTTATTTCAAATCAGAAATAATTAGACGACCATCTTTGCAAAATGAATCAGTATTGATTTATCAGAAGGATCGTGGCCATAGGTATGTTGTGGATGTATCAGAGGGTTTATCGCCTGCGATGATTGGAGCATCGCTTGATTCGGCAATAGAACATTATCCATATGCAATTTTGTGTAACGCAGATTTCGCGTACTATCAAGAAGAATCGCGGAAAATACTGGTGCGTATACATACGAAGACAGATTACTTCCAACAAGCTAAACTAGGAAGTATTTATGTTGACTTGCAAGGCTTAAATAAAACCTTTCAGAGCGAAGCAACACTCACTACCTCACTGCTAAATAGTGTTCCTGATAGGATGGCCCCTCAAATAGGTATAAGCACAGGTAAGTTTCCTGCCTTTCTTATCGCACATATAGCAGATCCAGGACACGCACGGTTTGTTCTTGAGGACGTGGAAAAAGCGATAGCTCCATTTTCAATTACTTTACTTCCAGTAGCAGAGAACATTAAGAACCAACTTCGAAGCTTTGGATTAAAGACTCTTGGTGATATTGCTGCGATCTCAGAGGCAGGGTTGCAGTCTCAATTTGGAAAGATAGGGACTGCGATCGCTCACCTTAGCAGAGGTATAGACACTTCACCAGTTATCCCAGAAAAAATGCCAGTACCCGTAGATGCGAGACTAGCATTTGGTATTCCTGTAGCCAATATCGAGATCATAGCCTGGGCGGTCAACAAACTCTTATCTATGATTCTTATACGCGCTGATGTTCAGGGTAAAAATATTGAAAAAATGACACTTAGTGGTATCTGCCTCGGTGGGTATCAATGGCACCAGAAAGTAGTTTTCAAAGCTCCCATAAACAGACAGCAGGACTTTCTTGGGTATCTCTTGGTGAAATTTAAAATGCTGAAGCTTCCTAATGCTGTCGAAGAGTTATCTTTGAATGTGGATGTTATGGGTGCTGATTATGCAATCCAGAAAACCCTATTTGCAGTTCAGGATGATAGCATCGCAAATCTTCATAAATCCATACGGAAAATTAAAATCACTCAAGGTAAGAATCCAATTCATTTGATTAAAGGAGTGGATCTATGCTCAAGGATTCCAGAAAGACGATGGGCCATGGTGACTTACGATTCTTGAAAAATCCAGTGCCATTGCAAATTGAAACTGGCAATTATCAACTGCCTCTTAACGTGTTGAGCCGAGGGCGGTGGTGGGGGATTGAGGCGATTCTTGACCAATGGCATGTGGAAGACGAGTGGTGGAAGCCTGACTCTATTGACCGTATGTACTATGAGTGTGTTCTCAATAATGGAAAATATATTGTGCTTTATATGGATTGCATTAGTAATGCATGGTACAAGCAGTAGATGAGTAAAATTAATGAGTATGTTGAATTGCATTGCCACAGCAACTATTCCTTCCAAGAGGGTGCATCATCGTTATATGAATTATTGAAACGTGCAAAGAAATTACAATACCCAGCCCTTGCTATTACTGATCACAATAATCTTTGTGCAGTCGTAGAATTCGCGCAAGCAGCCAGAACACATGGTATTCAGCCAATAATAGGTAGCGAGGTTACTTTGCTAGATGGAGCCCATATAACCCTGCTTGTTAAAAGCCGGGAAGGGTATGCGAATCTATGCCGTATTCTTTCATCTGGTGCATTGTCATCCAAAAGGCAATCCTTTGCGTTTGATAGTAAAGGCTTTGAGGTTTATAACAAAGGGCTCATTCTCCTGACAGGCTGTAAAAGAGGCCAAATCCCCTCACTGTTAGCACAGGGAAAACGAGTAGAAGCAGAGCAGGTTATAGATCGTTACACAAAATGGTTTGGGCAAGAAAATACCTTCATTGAGCTACAGAAGAATTTGGTATACGGCGATACACCTTTAGCCAAAACATTGTCTGGATTTGCCAGAGACCTTGGGGTGCAGACTGTTGCTACAAACAATGCACATTACCACATTCGAGAGCGTGCGCATTTACAGGACTGTTTGGTTTCTTTAGATAGTCACAGTAGCCTTTCTGAAAGCCATGCAGTTCGACGGGGCAATTCTGAATTCTACCTGAAAAGCGCATCTGAAATGGAAAACTTGTTTCTTCATGACCCTAATGCAGTACGTAACACCTTAAACATAGCGGAGCAATGTAGTGATTTTGATTTCTTGAGAGATATAAAATATAGCTTCCCTAAGTATTCAGAGAGCGGCCAAGAAGCTGATTTACAACTTCTTCAAAAATTGTGTGGAGAAGCTGCGATACGACGTTATGGGGCCATTAATGTGCGTATTAAGCAACGACTTGATCAGGAATTGGCTTTGATAGCAAAACATAACCTTGCAGGATTTTTTTTGATTTATTATGAGGTTATAGAAATGGCCAAAGAGGTAATGGTTGACTTAGGTTTGGCTGATACAGGTCTTTCGCTCCTGGATAAACCACCAGGGCGAGGGCGCGGATCTAGCGTAGCAATGTTAGTAGGTTACTTGATAGGGTTGTCTCATATAGATCCGTTAGAATTTAATCTTTCACTTGATCGGTTTTTGCCAGAAGGGGAATTAATTAATGTACCAGATATTGATCTGGATTTTCCACGTGAGATACGTGAGGCCCTTATAAGGAATATTCATAAAAAATATGGATCTGAGTACGCTGCTTTGACTGGTATGATAGTTACTTATAAACCCAAAAGCGCTATTCGTGATATCGGGAAAGTTTTGGAAATACCAGATGATCAAATCCAAACTGAGCTCAACTCACTGAATCATGGTAGTGAAAGAGGGTTTCCCCCCCCATCTCTTGGAGAGCAGAAGGGGCACGCGCATAAAATGAATCAACTTAGAGAGCTTGTGAGCCAGTTGTTAGGGTTTCCAAAATATTTGGCGCAACACCCTGGTGGGATGATCATCAATTCTGCTCCATTAACAGAAATTGTTCCAGTTCAACCTGCTGCTGCTAGTGGGCGATATATTGTTCAGTGGGATAAGCATTCTATAGAGGATGTAGGATTTGTGAAAATTGACTTACTCTCCCTAGGTGCCTTGTCTCAAATACATGAAGCACTGGGGCTAATTGAACAACGAACAGGGGAGTATGTGGACCTTTCAAGGATTGATTTTGAAGATGAAAGAGTTTATGACAGGATGGGTGATGGCGATGTTATTGGTGTTTTTCAAATAGAAAGTGCTGCACAAATTCAGACAATCAAGAGACTGAAGCCACGCAATTTGATTGATATGGCACACGAAGTTGGGTCAGTTCGCCCTGGCGTTGGGGTTCATGATGGAGTAGCAAAGTATATCCGGAGGCGTACAGGTGTTGAAAGCGTTACCTATACACATCCATTGGAGAAAAAAGCACTTGCGCGTACGTATGGAGTAATACTTTTTCAGGATCAAGTGAATCAAGTTGCTATGGATGTAGCAGGGTTTTCTTCAACAGACGCTGATCAGCTTCGGCGTCTGTTTTCCAGAAGATTGCAACCTGAAGATATGGAGATTGCTTGGCAAAACTTTTTAGCTGGATGCCTGTCTAATGGAGTTACATCTAGACAGGCAAAAAAAATATTTACGAAATTCAATGGTCAGTATATGTTTCCAGAAGCACATGCCTTTGCATTTGGTGTCACCGCGTATCATGCAGCATGGTTGAAGTATTACTACCCTCTGGAATTTTATGTAGCAATTTTCAATCAACAACCTATGGGTTTTTATAGCTTGGAGACACTGAAAGAAGATGCTCAACGCCACGGGGTTCGTATACTCAATCCCGATTTGAATCTTAGTATCGGGAAGTCAGCACCTCTGAAGAATGAGCTGTTATTAGGGTTTTTGAATATTCATTCTATTGGAAATAGTGTCTCAAATATGATTATTAATCAGCGATTTCAATATGGATCATTTCGCTCTATTGCGAATTTTATTGGGAGAGTGGATATATCAAAAACTAATCTGGAGAACCTTACAAATGCAGGTATATTTGACAGCATCAACACATCTCGTCGAGATACTCTATGGGAAGCAAGTTTGCACTTGAACAGGAAAGAAAGAGGGAAGGGGTTTCTCGATATGGAAATACCAGAAGACTTAGTTAAGCTGCCTATTCAAAGCTCATGGGATAGTATGCTCAACGAATACAAGTCTATGGGGTTATACCCAAAAGGACATGTTATCGCATACTTACGTGAGCAGGTTAAGGCATATCAAGATTTGGAAAAGAGTTCCGATCTATCTCATCTGGACGCTGGTCAATACGTGAATATCCTTGGCTTAGTTATACGTAAGCAGCGCCCTCTTGGAAAAACAGTATTTGTTACTATAGAAGATGAATTTGGGCATAGTTCACTCCTAATATGGCCTGACGTATATGACCAATACCAATCAAGGCTTGACTCTGCTGTTGTTATAGCGAGTGGAAGAATCTCTAAAAGAGCAGGGACCATGAATATTATAGTGTCATCTATCACAGCAATTGATGACACTTTGAACTTACCGGTTAAAGAGTGGCAATAGGCATTACTCTTTCTTCCGTGTTCCCTTGATCATTATACGAATGCCGAGTACAGCAAGCCCCACACAAATGGCTAACCCTATAGGTCCTTTGATTAGTTTAGCTACTACTAGGGCTAGAACTATCAGTAGCGCCCCCAGAATAATTTTCTGGATATTCAACTTCATTCCTTACTTGGAGACATATCTCTAATCACTGGGATTGTCGTATTACAGACTTTCAGCTAACAATACCTTCTTGCTCTGAAAGTCTTCAATTTGGATATCGCTGTAACCGAGTTCACGGAGCACCGATTCATTATGCTGACCTTGAAGTGGGGCTGCACCTGTGGTGCTTTTGGTCTGGGAAAATTTGAGAACAGGCGAGTGCCGCCAGAATGAACCCCATTTTAAAGAATCAACATTTACGGTGAGTTGATTGGCTTCTACCTGTGGGTCATTGGCGTAAAACTGATAAGGTCCGCTATCTTCGGCTTCTACACAGGCAATATCAAGCTGGCTTAATGTGGTTTCCCAGTCTGAAGACTTACGTGATGCAAAAATACTTGAGAGAGTTTCTACCAGTACTCGATCATTGTTCATTCGATCAGCAGATTCCTTGAAGCGTCTGTCTTGTATTAGTTCCTCTATACCTAGCGCGTTGCACAGCCGAGGCCATTCTTCTTCCATAGGGCAGGCAAGGAATATCCACCCATTTAAAGTTTCATACAGTCGATAAAGAGCATGTGGTCCATATCCATCACCATCTGGGATACTCCTACTGGGCTTCCCTTCATAGTCAAAGAAATCATCTGCGTTGGCATACCCATTTGCAGCTATCATTGTGGAAACGATGTATTGGCCTTTTCCAGTTCGCTGCCGCGCATATAATCCCATGAGGCAGGCGGCGGATATTACCATGGAAGAATTAGGGTCAGGATTACCTTCATTCGCCCTGCCTAACATACGCGCAACATTCTTAAGGTCAGCCATTGACATTTCTTCATCAGCAGATGGTAGGACATTTTTGCCTAGTTGTGCCATTGCCCCACCGCAAATTGCTCCAGGAATAGGATGCATGGCAGGCCGATGAGAATACGGTCCAGAGTCTCCATAGCCCCCAGCGTACACATAAATCATCCCTGGGTTAGATTTACTAACTTCCTCGTATCCGATTCCAAGGCGATCAGTAGTTCCTGGCCGCATATTATGAACGAGTATATCTGCCTTGGAGCATAGCTCCTGCACGATCTTTTTTCCTTCGGGGGTTTTTATATCAACCGAGATACTTTCAGCTCCTGCCATAGTTCGCTGAGTAAGCAAGCCATGTTGGTTTTTACGGCCAAAATCTCCATCCGGTGGTTCAATCCGGATTACACGAGCCCCCATTTCTCGTAGTAATGCACATGCTAGAGGGCCTGCAATGACACTTGCAAGATCGAGAACAGTTATTCCTTCGAGGGTGTATTCCGGTAGGGTAGCATTAGTGGTATTCCCTCCACTATTCGCAGCAGGTGCTGGCCGATTCATATTCACTATTTCATCGGTGTTTGCTCCGAGCAGAGGAGCTGGACCTCTTATTGCCCCAGGGGTGCTACTTAAAAGAGCGAGCGGCCCGAGTTGTTTCATAATACCCACTTCAGGGTCATTGACTTCCTGAACGTGCGCATTATAAATGATCTGAGGGTGTTCCAGCCCTTCCTTTGCGGTCATGAAAGGCTCAGCTGCTACATCAGTGTGGACGTTGACAAACAAGTCCATCCACTCACTCATTGTCTTTTCTTTGGCACTTGAGAGTATCATTTCGCGCAACTCTTCAGCTGCTTCGGCAGAAAGCATGGGTGCAGCGGCAAAGCGAGGCTCGGCGTAGATGTGATCTAGTCCCAAAGCCCGTATCGATGCATGAAAAGGCCTATCTAATATATTGGCAAGTTGAATCCATTTACCATCTTTCGTTCTAATAGGCATATACCCAGGTGTGGGTTGCCGTAAGGACCCTCCCCATGGATCTTCTGGGAAAAGGTCTGGATAAGTCACCATCAACTGCCAAATTATGCAGTCTCGAAAGTCGTACTGAGCCATATTTTGAAGGATAGTGGTTTCTACTTCTTGTCCGATACCGGTCTGGTCCCGCAGCAGCAGCGCAGCGCATATCCCACGGACTAAAGCCATGCCTGCTCCGTGGCTGCCGACTTGAACTGCCGAGTAGTGGGGCCCTTCCCTTTGGCTGTGGCTTTGCCCTGCGAATGACATGAAACGCCCTGATTTTGCTGCCACTATTCCTTCATAAGACTTGTAATTGCTGTACGGGCCTAATTTGCCAAATCCGCTAAGGCTGGCATATATTATCTGTGGTTGTAATTCTTTAATTCTCTCATATTCTAGCCCAAGTCCGATTGTGGTCACGGGACGAAAGCTATGCAATAAGACGTCGGACTCTTTGATTAGTTTGGATAGAGTATCCTTGCCATCAGAGGTTTCAAGATCAATGGCGATGCTTTTCTTTCCTCTGTTCCATTGTTTCCATGCTGGGTCTTTTCGATAGGCATCACCACTAGGTGGTTCCACCTTTATTACCTCTGCTCCAAAGTCTGCGAAAACCATCGTCGCTACAGATCCTGACATACCTTCTGAAAGGTCAAGTATCCGAATATCAGAGAATATACCTTCCATGATTCATCTCCTTAAGTCGCATGAGGTTATCTGGGTTGCCGGCATTGTATCTAATTAATGGATAATTCCACAAGGTGATATTGGCGTGGGAAAAACAACGAAGGAGGGAAGCTTTAAAGCTCCCCTCCTTCCACTCAGGTATCTTTTTCGATTTGGTCCTATTGATCTAGCCAAGCCTTAGCAAGCGCCTGGCCCCAGTAGTAATAGCCACCAGAATAACTGCCGTATCGATAGTTCTTGAGCTCCGGCCGCCACATGTATCCGCTAAGGCTGATAGCTGGGCTGAGTGGGAACTCGAACTGGTAAACCATTTCGTTCTTTCGGTTAAGAATTTGCTTTGTCAGAACTTCCTGCTCTTCGGTAGTAGAGGCACCACGTATTTGCTCAGTGAGGTCATTGATTATAGGGTCGTTAATACGCTCACGATTCGAGGTGCCGTCCTTTCTGGAATCATTAGAACACATACTACTGCTTTCTAACAGATGTATGACTATATGTCAAAGGCTTCGCATGTTGGAAATCGTCAACTCATTTCACTTGTGTGCAATCAATGCGTAATAATAACACAGCAAAGGCAGATTGAATCCTTAACTCCGAGTATTATAGCAGTAATGCGGCACTGTCTGCAAATATTTTAGATGCATTCGCTAATAAAAATAAAGAACTAATACTAATTACGTAGAGAGGCAAAGCAAATTCAAGCTTTAAGTGTAGAGCGATCGCCACAAATACAATGCAGCCCTGAAGGACTGGAACGGTGGATCAACGTCGAGAATTTTTCGTGGCTCGACTTCGACCTTTCTCTTGCCAAGGCGAATTACCCATGCTTGGGGTGTTTCCGTTTGGGTGATTTCTGCTAGAGCACGAGCATAAGCAGCAACTTGGAATGAGTGCTCAGGGTACAAAGCGTTCCCTGTTTTCCAGTCAATGACGACTTGGTTGTTGCCTGTCGTAGCTATGGCATCTATTGTGCCTGCGTACCCATAATACGGGGAGTAAACAACCGCTTCAGTGTGTGTGATTTCTAGATCAACAGACGTTTGCCACTGAGAAAACGATTCAAAGATAGGTTGCATTTCTTCATCTATGACAGGTGATTCACCTGATAAAAGTTGCTCAATAACTTTATGAGCCTTGGTTCCAAGGATAGCAGCTTCTTCTCTTTCCTTTTCAAAGGTCTGCTTTGCATGCTTCATAGTTTGTTGGATCCAATCTGGGGAGATGGTTTGGACGGATCCAGTATGACCTTGAAGGGTCATTTTTATATTGGAGAAAGCCGTGTTTTGAATCCAGCGGAGCAGCCCGGGTTTTGAAATGATATCCAGTATGGTCGTGACAGAAGGGAAGAGGTCTTTATAACCTTCAATCCTGTAAGCTCTTCCATACTTGGTGCTCTCTAGGTTGACTTTGCGGTTATCAACAGTTTGTAGGAGTGGCTCAGTTTGCTCTGAAGGCATTATTTATTCAAAAGCTCCTTTTAGCTATAGATATTATAG
>Ga0114996_10010292_pt1 | contig 10165 bp, 10 predicted proteins | sample ArcticOcean_MG_C_4_FD_87039 | JGI IMG/M metagenome (GOLD analysis project Ga0114996, IMG submission 87039) | Marine microbial communities from western Arctic Ocean - ArcticOcean_MG_CB4_134 | ecosystem: Environmental > Aquatic > Marine > Oceanic | place: Arctic Ocean: Canada Basin | collected...
AAGGAAAACATTGCAAGTTGCCGTCGACGGCGTGTTAATTGGCAGTGAAAATCCACTGGTCATTCAAAGCATGACTGATACGGATACTGCCGATGTAAAGGCCACCGTCCAGCAAGTCAAGGAACTTGTAGTCGCTGGCAGTGAAATTGTCAGGATAACAGTTAATAATGAAGAAGCTGCTAAAAGCGTAGCTGATATCAAGGCCAGGTTAATAGATGACGGGATAGCAGTACCCCTCGTGGGGGATTTCCACTATAACGGACATCTCCTCCTAGACCAGTATCCAACTTGTGCTACTGCGTGATCGAAATATAGGATCAATCCAGGTAATGTCGGATCAAAACACCGAGATACAAATTTTCAGAAAATCATTGAAATAGCAGTAAGTAACAATATTCCCGTGAGAATTGGAGTTAATTGGGGCTCGCTGGATCAAAGATTACTTGCCCGAGCTATGGATCGTAATGCGAATCGATCTGAACCGAAAAACTCCGAAGATGTTGTGATTGATACTATGGTCGAGAGTGCATTGCGTTCCGCTGAATTGGCGGAAGAGATAGGCTTATCGAATGATATGATTGTCCTCAGCGCTAAAGTGTCTGCTGCTCCAGAATTGGTAGGTGTTTACCAGAAATTGGCTGCTAGATGTCACTATCCGCTCCACTTGGGTCTAACCGAAGCAGGACTAGGTCTAAAGGGCATCATTTCTACATCTGCTGCTGTATCACCTTTGTTGATTCAAGGCATAGGTGATACTCTTCGTGTCTCCTTAACCCCTCTCCCCAAGGGAGCCAGGACGGAAGAAGTGTTGGTGGCTCGACAGATACTCCAATCTTTGCAGATAAGGAATTTTGAACCACAAGTGACTTCGTGTCCAGGTTGTGGGCGGACGAGTAGTACCTTGTTCCAAGAAATGGCCCTTGAAATCCAAGACTATATTCGAGAAAATATGCCTTTCTGGGGCCGCAAATATCCTGGGGTAGAAGAAATGACAGTTGCAGTGATGGGTTGTGTGGTAAATGGTCCAGGTGAATCAAAACATGCTAATCTGGGGATCTCACTTCCTGGCAATACTGAAGATCCAAAAGCGCCAGTATATGTGAATGGTAAGCATCATTCCACACTGACTGGAGTGGAACTTGTGAACGATTTTAAACAGATTATAGAAACTTATATAATGACAACATACAAGAGACGTCCGGATGAAAACTTATAGAATCCACATCGTAAATTTGCAATTAAATGCTTTACTAGTGGGGACTCCGATGCTCGGTTTGCTCAACTTGATGAACTATGACAGTTAGAGTTCGATTCCCTCCTTCGCCTACTGGTAACTTACATGTGGGTGGTGTGAGGACAGCACTTTTTAACTGGCTATTTGTTCGGAAACATGGAGGTGTCTTCGTTCTTAGAATCGAAGACACTGATAAGGATAGGTCTAATCCAGAACACAATGCGACTATTTTGGAATCTCTAAAGTGGCTAGGTCTGAATTGGGATGAAGGTCCTTATTTCCAAAGTGAGAGCCTAAAGAGACACAAGAAAGAAGCCATATCACTCCTTGACCGCGGCTTAGCTTATAGGGATTTCAGCAGCGCCGAGGATCTTGCCTCAGAAAGAAGAAGGACTAAAGACAACGGCCCTGACAGGCGTGCCGCCCGAAGGAGAGCTGAATTGGTTTCTGTAAGAGAGGGAGAAGCCAAGGCTCAAGATGGCGAATCTCACGCTATACGTTTCCGTGTTCCAGAAGGCCAAACTACCTGGAAAGACATGGTCCATGGAGAAATGAGGTTTGAGAACGCTGATATCGATGATTTAGTCATCCTGAGGAGCGATGGTAGTCCCACATATAATTTTGCTGTGGCTTCTGACGATGCAAATCAAGGCATTACACATGTGATCCGCGGGGATGATCATCTATCGAACACCGCTAAGCAAATTCTCATATATAATTCAATGGAGTGGGTGGAACCTGTTTTTGCTCATGTTCCAATGATCTTAGGTCCAGATGGAAAGCGTTTATCCAAACGCCATGGTGCTACAGCCATACAAGCTTATCGAGATGAAGGATTCCTGCCCAGTGCGATGATTAATTTCCTGGCTCTCCTAGGCTGGAATCCGGGGGATGACATTGAGTTCATGGACCTCGATACTCTAATCGATCGGTTTTCGATGGACAGAGTATTAAAAAAAAGTTCCATCTTTGATTTGAAAAAATTAGGATGGCTTTCTGGCCAACATTTTAATTCAGCCTCAGCGAAAGAACTTGCAGAATTATTGAGTCCTAAATTAGAAGCTGCTGGATTGATAACCCAAGATGCCCTGAAAATGAGGGAAGATTGGTATCTTGGATTGATAGATCTGTTGAAAACACGAGCGCGAAGAATTACTGACCTTGTGGAGCTTTCAGAGCCGTTTTTCAGTAACGATATCGAGTTTGATGAATCCGCAGTCCTTAAACATTGGCTAAAGGATCCAAAGAAATCCTTGATGACTTTAAGCTACTTGAGATCTGTTTTCACTGAGGTTGATTGGAATGATACCGAATTGGAGTCTAAGGTAAGGGCTTATGCTGTTCAAAAACAATTGAAGCTGGGAGAAGTGATCCACCCACTGAGAGTAGCTATTACAGGCCGTGAAGCCAGCCCGGGCATCTTCGATGTACTTGTCTTTTTGGGTAGAGATTGCGTTTTGGATCGATTAGGCAATGCTCTGGATCATCTAGAGAAGAAGATAACTGAAACACTTGGATAATAATTGAAAGGGAAATTTTTGGACGATTGCGGAACCGATGCTAATTATATGGAAAGGGCACTAACCCAGGCCCAATGTGCATACAGTATAGGTGAAGTGCCTGTTGGAGCTTTGATTATCAAAGAAAATAAAGTGGTGTCCGAAGCGCATAATTTAACTGGATCAATGAAAGATCCGACTGCACACGCTGAGGTTCTAGCCATTCGAAAAGCATCAGAAGTGTTAGGAGACTGGAGGCTGATTGGCTGCACTCTTTACACGACCTTGGAGCCGTGTGCGATGTGTGCTGGAGCACTAGTACTTTCCCGAATCGAACGATTAGTGTTTGGCGCTACAGATCCAAAATCCGGGATGGTTGGCAGCTTAGAGAATTTAGTCTGCGATGAACGTCTTAATCATAGATTGGAAGTGACTAGCGGCATCTTAGCAGATGAATCGGCCACTCTTCTTAGGAGCTACTTTAAAGATCGTCGCTCATGAGTACTTATATGAAAATAGCTAGTATCCATAGACAGTGCGGATCACAAGTGGTCTACTCTGATCTAACTGGAATGATGGGATTGATTCGGTCTACCGAATAGCATCAAAATAGCAATGAGCATCGAAACGCCGAGTAGCAGCGCTGCCCAAACAGGCAGTCCATAGGCTGTTCCGAGGCTTCCTACTACAAGCGATATAGACCCAACAACCAAAGCGTAAGGCAATTGAGTCCGAACATGATCGATGTGGTCACACTGGGAGGCCGTCGAGCTGAGTACTGTAGTGTCTGAAATAGGTGAGCAATGATCACCGAATATCGCTCCAGCCAGGACTGAGCTGATCACACTGAGCAGAACGGAGTACTCTCCAGTACCAAATCCAATTCCTCCTCCAAGACTGACGGTGAGTGGTATCACCAGAGGGACTAGGATGGCCATGGTGGCCCAAGAAGTTCCAGTGGCAAATGATATTGCGGATGCAGTGAGAAAGACTAGAGCTGGCAAGATTTGAACTGGCAGGGATCCTGAGAGCATTTGAGAAAGGTAATTAGCTGTTCCGAGATCATTGGTAACCTGCCCTAATGACCAAGCTAATATTAGTATGATCATGGCGGTCAACATTGTTTTTAGACCTTCTATCCATGCTTCCAGTGTCTGTTCTAGAGTAAGAATTTTTTGTGAAATGGTGAGCAGGACAGCTACCAGGCATCCAGCGGTAGATCCCCACAATAGGCTACTGTAAGGGTCCGCTGCTCCAAAAATGTCGAGCAGAGAAGTAGTTTCTGTAGTCAGCTGCGATTTGCCTGAAGAGTAAAGTCCCAAAACAACAACGAGAACTACAGTGCCGATGGGTACAAATGCGTTATACCATCCCGTTCTGTTGGGAGATTGTAAATCTCCTGAAGCTATTAGCGGTTCTAAAGAATTGATTTGAAAATCCCGATCCTTGTTTTCTCTATTGGCTGACTTTTGTTCTGCTGAAGCCATTGGTCCGAAGTCTCGATCCATAACCGAAACGAGACAAACAAAAACTAGGGCAAGGATGGGATAGAACATGTATGGAATTGTACTTACGAATACAGAGAAAGGGCTAAGAGTAGAAAGGGCCTGTGCTAGTTGAGAACTTTGTTCTGGAATGTTAGAAGCATCGCGCATTCCATCTGAAATGAGTGATATCTCGTAACCTACCCAAGTAGATATGGGGACCAAGGCTGCAACAGGTGCCGCAGTGGAATCAACAATATAGGCTAATTTTTCTCTTGAGATTTTCAAGCTGTCTGTGATCGGACGCATTGTAGTGCCAACGATGAGAGTGTTGGCGTAATCATCAAAGAATATGCAGAGACCAGCAAACCATGTTGCTAAGCTGCCACGACGGCGAGTTTTCGCAAAAGGTCTGAGTTTGTCGACAATTCCTTGGGTTCCTCCATTCCTGGCGACTATCCCTACCAGGCCACCTAACATGAGGGAAAAGACAATAATTTGAGTGTGACCACCGTCTGTATCACCTAGGGCTGGGACTACATAGGAATCCACGGATCTTCCTAGCGCGGAGAAAGGGCGATAGCCGCTTATTATGAAGGCTCCGAGCCAGACGCCTGCTAGTAGTGCAGTTATCACTTCATGAAACAATAAGGCCAGGGTTATTGCTAGTAATGGAGGAGCCAAAGACAACCATCCTGGGATAAACGGTTTTTGGAACGAAATAGTATGTTCATCAATCTGGATAACCAGGGGAAGTTGGTTTTTGCTTGACACTTTTAAATCAACAATCTGTGTTTGGCCAAGATCAATGGTGCCGGAGGATATTGGTTGTCCAAGCGCGTCCTTGATCACATAGGAAGATGGTTTTGTGCTGCCGGCTTCAAGTTCAACAGAGAAGGGGACGGAACTCAGTATTATTGAGGGATTGGCAGTGATATCTTGAGAGTGGGCATTGATCGGATTTAGAAAAATTGGGCCGAGAGATAAGAATAGAACGGCTAAGTTTAATCTGGAATTCATGTGAAGCCCCTCTTTTCCAGTCTCAAGATGATTTACGGGTCAAGATGATGATGATCAAAGCTACTTCTCTTGTAAAGGTACGTTGTCTTGTCTAATTTGATGTGGTGTAGATTCATTGATCGAACTAGGAGCTTCCTCTGCACAGCTCATTGATGAAGGAAAAAGAGATAAGACAAGCCATAACCGAAATGGCAGTCACCTTGATCGAATCGAATAAGGGTGCTGAGGATCTTATTCTTATGGGGGTCCACCGTAGGGGTGTACAAGTGGCCCACCTTCTCAAGAAGGAAATTGAGGCGACCCAAGGAATAGAGGTCCCGCTCGGGACCCTGGACATCACCTTCTACAGAGATGATTTTTTTACCATTGGACCAAAGCCAATAGTCGGGCAAACCAGTTTGCCAGAGTGTTCGATAGAGGGGAAGAAATTAGTTATCGTAGATGATGTTCTTTTTACTGGAAGAACGGCAAGAGCGGGATTGAATGAGTTAATGGACTGGGGTAGGCCTGCTAAGATTTCCCTATGCGTACTCATCGATCGTGGAGGACGAGAACTTCCTATTCAAGCAGATACCGTGGGCAGGAAAGTGGAAGTCCCCATAGGATATACAGTCTCTGTTATGGTGCCTGAACTGGACGGAAAGTGGGCGGTCGAACTGGCGTCTTTGAAGGGAGACACTTCTTGAAACCAAATGTGTTCAGCCTTGGGAAAGACTTAGTAGGTCTCGAGGATTTATCTACCGATCAAATAGTCACAGTTCTTGATACAGCGGAAGCCTTCAAAGAGATTTCGGAACGGAAAATCAAAAAAGTCCCTGTATTGAGGGGCAAGACCATTGTGAATCTATTCTTTGAGCCTTCTACTCGGACAAAAATCTCTTTTGAATTCGCTGAAAAAAGGTTGAGTGCAGATACTGTAAGTGTCTCTTCAGTGGGCTCTTCTGTATCTAAGGGGGAAACTCTAGTAGATACAGCCCGAAACTTAGAGGCTATGAAGATAGATATGGTGGTGATACGCCATGGGTCATCTGGGGCAGCAAAATTCTTAGGAGAGAAGATCCCTTCGAATGTCATTAATGCTGGAGATGGAAGTCATGAGCATCCCACGCAAGGCCTTCTTGACGCTTTGACCATCAGGGATCACTTAGGAAGCTTTGATGGTCTTAAGGTTTGCATCATTGGAGACGTACTACACTCAAGGGTGGCACGGTCCAATATACACGGGCTGCTTAAGCTGGGAGCTAGCGTTGGAGTTTGTGGCCCTTACACCCTCTTGCCAGCAGATGTCGAAAAAATGGGAGTGAGGGTATTCTCTAGGATTGAAGAAGCGATAGAGTGGTCCAGTGTTTTGAATGTCTTGCGACTCCAATTGGAAAGAATGCACAGCGGCTATATCCCGAGCCTGAGGGAGTACAACCAAAAATGGGGCGTTTCAAAGCAGAGATTAAAATTGGGTTCCGATGAACTTCTCGTCTTGCATCCAGGCCCAATGAACAGAGGTGTTGAGATAGACAGTGATGTAGCAGATGGGCAGAATTCGGTGATCCTAGAACAAGTTACCAATGGAGTGGCTGTAAGGATGGCCGTCCTATACTTGCTCTCTGGAGGCACCCCAGAGACAGCTGAATCTGCCAAGGGAGTGAAATGAGATCAGTTTTGGTTCGTGGGGGTCGCATAGTCGATCCGAGTCAGTCTTTGGATAAGAAGGGAGACTTACTAATTGTTGATGGAAAAATTGAAGCGATCAGCGATGAGATAGGCAGGATGGAAGAAGCAATTGAGCTTGACGCTAGAGATCAAATTGTGGCTCCAGGGTTAATCGATGTCCACGTTCACTTCCGTGAGCCAGGAGGAGAACATAAAGAAACCATCGAAACAGGAGTAAGGGCTGCTGTCGCTGGGGGAATTACGGCAGTATGTACTATGCCGAATACTGACCCTGTGACTGATGATCCAGCGGGCATCCGTTTTGTGTTGGCGCAGGCTGAAAAAGCAGCTGGAGCCAGGGTATATCCGTTAGGCGCCATATCTAAGAATCAGGAGGGCAAAAGCCTGGCTGCTATTGGAGAGATGGTTGAAGCTGGTGCAGTAGGGATTACTGACGATGGTAACCCAGTGATGAATGGCGGCCTGATGAGAATGGCGATGGAATATGCTAAGGCATTTGGAATTCCTGTGGCTGACCATCCCGAAGATTTAGACTTGTCTAGGGCAGGAACCATGAATGAGAGTCTAAATTCTACTAGGATGGGCTTACCTGGTAAACCTAATATCTCAGAAGACATACAGATAATTAGAGACCTTTTGCTGTCTGAACTCACAGATAGTAGAGTGCATATCCAGCATGTGTCGACGGCATATGGAGTAGAAATGATCCGCCAGGCAAAAAGTCGTGGGGTTCAAGTTACAGCGGAGGCTACACCTCACCATCTTATTCTCACTGACAGCGAAGTAGATGGATATAATACGAATGCGAAAATGAATCCACCCCTTAGGTCTAGTGAAGATCGCGATGCTGTGGTTCAGGGATTTTCCGATGGCACCCTATGTGTTTACGCTACTGACCACGCTCCTCATCACTATGACGAAAAGGAACAAACTTTTGCGGATGCACCTAATGGAATTGTTGGCTTGGAGACATCGTTAGGGATAGGACTGACTTACTTGGTAGCCCAGGGAATTGTCGATCTATCCACTTTGGTTGATCGGATGAGTTGTACCCCAGCTAGAGCATTCAATTTGCCCGGAGGAACTCTCAAAAGAGGAAGTATAGGCGACGTGACTATCATAGATCCAAACGTGATTTGGTCCGTTGACTCCAACGAGTTCATGTCTAAGAGTCGCAATACGCCATTCGAGGGTTTGAAATTGAAAGGTAGAGCCAGCAAGACGATCGTAGGCGGTAAAATTGTCTGGAACGGCTTTTAAAAAAATCTAAGCAATTAGCTCTGTGGAGATGAGGAATCCCTGCTGAACCTTTGGGTTAGATCAACTTTTAATTGTTCTCGACAGCCGGCTCTTTATTCTGGCAACTGCGTTTGGATGTAGAGTTCTATCAGTAGCAGCGCGATCCAGTAAAATTTGAGCCTTTTTGTATTCAAGTTCTGCCGACGTGGCGTCCTCGGCAGTTCGTACACGCTTTATTGCGGTTTTTAATCTGGAACGCACTACTTTATTACGCTCGTTCGCATTTTGACTGGTCTTAACACGCTTTTTTGCACTTTTTATGTTGGGCATTACTTTATTCTCGAATCGTAAGTCTTATACAGAAATAATTGTAATGGAATTATATTGGAAACTGCGAACTTGATCAATAACTAACTTGTTTAGCTGTTTTTCAGGGGTGGCTTCTAATTAGATCCTAAAGTAACTTCTCAGCCATGGAACTATTATCCATTCTGCTTGTCCTCATGTTCTCGATAGTTTGTCATGAGGTCGCACATGCTTGGGTCGCTCTACAGGAAGGTGATGATACAGCCTATGAGTTAGGCCGAATCACATTGAATCCATTTGCTCACTTGGATTTGGTGGGATCCTTTCTCGTTCCAGTAGTTTTGTATAATCTTACTGATGGTATGATTTTTGGTTGGGCGAAGCCCGTTCCCATTAATCCCAATAAATTTCGCAGTTATAGATCTGCTGATATCAAGGTCTCCCTAGCCGGAATCGCAGCCAACCTTCTTTTGGCTGTAACCTTTACTGTGCTAATAGTTGCACTTTTAAATATTCAAAACGTTACCGCTTTTGAGAGTTCTGTCGACCTCATGGTGGAACTCGCCTGGTACGGAATTTCTATAAATCTGATCCTTGCGTTTTTTAATTTAATACCGATTCCACCTCTTGATGGATCCCATGTCATGTATCACTTTATTCCTGCAAAATGGCGAGCTAGTTACGATCACCTCGGTCAATATGGAATGATATTATTAATGACCTGCTCTATTCTTGTCCCAGGACTATTTGCATTTATACTAAAGCCAGTACAAATGCTTCGTGGAGTAGCCGAATTATTCATCAGATCAATGTCTTGAAGACTCATTCTCTGGATACCGGTGGTGCCGGCGAAGAAATATTTTTAATTGTCGATCTTGAAAGATTCCGAGGTCCACTGGATCTGTTGCTTCATCTCATCAAGCAGCAAGACATAGATATTTTCGAAATCCCCATTTCAAAAATTACTCGCCAATTCCTTTTGGCAATCCGTAGCATGAGTGTGGAACAAATAGATAATGCTGGAGAATTCATGGAGATGGCAGCTAATCTTTTGAGAATTAAAGCTCGAATGTTGCTACCTAATAGTACGATGTCGGATGATGATGATCCCCGAGCTGAGTTGGTGTATCGATTGTTGGAATATGAACAAATACAAGAAATCAGAGCTCATCTGAGTGTCGCAGAGTCTCAAAGAAGTCGACAATTTGGCAAAGGTTTTGTAAGTCCGATTAATAGAATTGAGAAAGTAGAAGTCATCTTAGATACTACCTGGGATGAAGTTTACGCTGCAGCCACCTCTGTCACAGTCCCTTCAGTGAATATTGTCGAACACAAGGTGACCACGCGGCTAGTAGCTATGGAAGATAAGGTGGATCTGATTCTACTTACCCTCCAACGACTAAAAAGGGTTGAATTTAGCGGTTTATTGAAACCATTCGAATCGAAAATGCACGGAGTTATGACCCTTTTAGCGGGCTTAGAGTTGGCTCGTAAACGTAAAGTAAAATTGCGTCAGGCAAAGGCGTTTTCGGAATTGTGGATGTATCGTGTCAGCGAGTCATCTCCTGAAGCCGTCAAATCTCAGCTAAATCCTAGTGAGGGATAATGCGAACAACACAAATCGTTGAAGCCGTCCTCTTTTCAAGTGACGCTCCGCTGAGGTCTGAAGAGATCGCACGTGCGGACGAATCACTGAATGAGGATGTCGTCGAAAA
>Ga0114996_10010295_pt1 | contig 10163 bp, 8 predicted proteins | sample ArcticOcean_MG_C_4_FD_87039 | JGI IMG/M metagenome (GOLD analysis project Ga0114996, IMG submission 87039) | Marine microbial communities from western Arctic Ocean - ArcticOcean_MG_CB4_134 | ecosystem: Environmental > Aquatic > Marine > Oceanic | place: Arctic Ocean: Canada Basin | collected...
GATGCGCCCAAGGGTTCCGTGTGCAATGCGGCATATCCGGCATCCACCGCTTTGGCAACCGTGGGCCCCGGCGACACCATGCAAGAAGCCGTTTGGAAAGCACTGGCACATGCTATTCCAGATCGCGTTGCCGGCGGGAATGGCAAAGACGGCAACTTGCCCATGCTATCGGGTAGGGATCTTAGAGGAAGTGTAGAAAGTGAGTGGGGCTGTATGCTTTTCAACGGCGCGCCGGCGGGCGGTGCAACATCGCACGCCGATGGTTGGCCGCTGATAATGACCTCAGCCGGAATGGGTGGCTTGAAGATAATGAGCGTCGAACTGTGTGAATTGCTTTATCCATTTCGCATAGACCGGCAAGAAATTGCCACGGATTCAATGGGACATGGCAGGCATCATGGCGGCCCCGGCGTAGAAGTCCAAATCACCCCAACCAGCGGCACGATGCATTGCGAGTTGTTTGGCGAAGGTCAGAGCAATCCACCTTTTGGCGTCATGAGTGGTACACCGGGTATTGGCGGTGGTAGTTACAAGGAAAATACTCGTTCTGGAAAACGCACCTACTACTCCTCGAAGGGGCGCCTTGTCATCGAAGAGGGCGAAATTTGGGCCGGAATTTCAAGCGGCGGCGGCGGCTACGGAAATCCCCTGGAGCGCGAACCCGCAGCGGTTCTAGCAAGTTATATCAATGGATTTTTGTCGCTCAAATGCGCTAAAAAAGTTTACGGCGTGGTCATCGATGCGAAATCAAATTCGATAAAAATCGAAAAAACCAAGGCCTTGCGTAAAAAGATGAAATCCGCTGGCAAATCAAACGAAGTCACGACGCCGAATGTTCCGGGCTACGCGACTTGGGTGCAAGACAACCTTCGCCCAGGTGATGAATATCTAATTGATCCGCAATAATCGGGGAAATTGTCGAATTCCACGACATGACTGAATTTTGGGGAAGTAAAAATGGGAAAAATTAGTCCTAAATACCGCAAATCAAGGACAGTAATCGGCCGCCAAAAAGTGAATGTAAATCCTGGCGATTCCCTCGATCCCATTACCTTTTCGGTCATCCTTAATCGCTTCAACACGATCGCGAGCGAGATGACCCTGACGATGGAGAAGACCGCCTGGTCGTCGGTCATCGCACTAGCGCGCGACTTTTCTTGCGCTATCTATGATGCTAAAGCGCGCCAGATTTGCATGATGGATGCGATCCCGGTGCATACAAACTCGATGCACGTGGTGCTGCGTGAGATCGTGCGGGTTTTCGAAGGCAATATCCACGATGGCGATGTCATCGTCTGCAACGACGCATACAGCGGCAATACCCACGTCGGGGATTTCGTGACCGCCTGCCCGGTCTTTCACAAGGGTAAGCTCATGTTCTGGAGCATGACAAAGGGCCATCAGCTTGATTGCGGCGCCTATGTCCCGACCAGCGTTCCAGCGTCGGCGAAGAACGTGTGGCAGGAGGGGCTGCAGCTTCCGCCGATCAAGTTCTTCGAAAAGGGCAAGCGGCGCGAGGACGTGGTGCGCATGTATCTGGCCAATCTCCGTTACCAGGAATTACTCTATGGCGACCTGATGGCGCAACTTGGCTCCATCTGGACGGGCAAGCGGCGGCTTGTGGAACTGGCGGCACAATATGGCAACGACAAGACCGAGCAATACATCGAGGCAATATTTGACTATGCCGACAGGCGCATGGCCGATGAGATCCGCGCCATGCCCGACGGTGACTATGATGGCATTTCCTGGCTTGATACGGACGGACAGGGTGGCACCGATATTGTCATCAAGGCGCGGGTCTCAATCCGTGACGATCACGTGCACGTCAATTATGCTGGTTCCGCGCCGCAGACGCCCGGCGGTAACAACTCTTCATATGCTGTGATGCAGGCGTCGGCGGGCGTTCCGGTCATGCTCGCGATCGATCCGTCGATCCCCCGTAACGACGGCTGCTTGCGCCACATTTCGGCCGAGGCATCCCTCGGTTCAGTCTGCAACGCTAAATATCCGGCTTCTACCGCGTTGGCTACGATCGGCCCCGGTGACACCATGCAGGAAGCGGTTTGGAAGGCGCTGGCCCATGCCGTGCCTGAACGTGTCATGGGTGGCAACGGGAAGGACAGCAACCTGCCCATGTTTTCGGGTAAGGATTCGCGAGGAAAGAAAGAAATCGACTGGGGCTGCATGTTCTTCAACGGCGGGCCGGCCGGTGGCGCAACTGCGGTCGTGGACGGATGGCCACTGATTATTACCTCGGGTGGCATGGGCGGACTCAAAATTGCGAGCGTTGAGCTTAGCGAGATGCTTTACCCCTTCCGCATTGATAGGCAGGAGATCGGGACTGATTCGATGGGTCACGGCGAGCACCTCGGCGGTCCGGGCGTCGAAATTCAAATCACTCCCACCAGCGGGGCGATGGAATGCAACCTGTTCGGCGAAGGCCAGAGCAATCCACCCCACGGTGTGAGCGGTGGTACCCAGGCGATCGGTGGCGGTAGTTACAAGGAAAATCTTAAGACTGGCAAGCGCACGTACTGCTCGTCCAAAGGCCGGATCATCATCGAGGAAGATGATATTTGGGTCGGCTATTCGAGCGGCGGCGGTGGATACGGCAATGCGTTAAAACGCGACCCGGAATTGGTCCTCGAGAGCATCCTTGAGGGTCTGGTGTCAGTTGCCTGTGCTAAGAAATACTATGGCGTTGTACTCAACAAGGCAGGTACGGCAGTTAATTATTCAAAGACCAAATTACTACGAAAAAAGCGCGGGCCTGGCCGCGCCTCAGGTGAGGTGACGACGCCAAATACTCCCGGCGCCGCCGACTGGGCGCAAAGGCGCCTGCGGCCAGGCGATGAATATCTGATCGATCCGCAATAATCCGCAATAGCCCGCAGTAGCCCGCAGTAGCAGGTGGCTTAAGGCTCCCTACGCCGCGCACAGCAATTCAAATTTAGAGCATTTAGAAAGGCACAATATGGCAAGGTCAGATTACGCATTTTTTTATCCGTTTCGTGTTCGATATTCCGAAATAGATGGCCAAATGATAGTGTTCAATGCTCATTATCTGACTTATTTTGATACCGCGATTTCAGAGTATTTTCGCGCTTTGCCCTACGATTATCGGGAACAGGTTAAAAGCACCGGCGAAGATTTCCACACGGTTAAAACGTTGATTGAATATTCTCAGCCAATTTATTTTGACCAGGATATCGAAGTCGGTGTCCGAACCGCGCGGATTGGCAGATCCAGCCTTACCTTCCGGCTTGAGATTCACCCAAAAGACGAAGATTCATGCCTCGCGTCCGGCGAGGTTGTTTGGGTAAATACGAGCCAGACGAGCCAGCGCTCGGCAGCGCTGCGGGCGGAACTTACCGACAAGCTACGTGCATTGGATGGCGAGAAAATGGAGGCGGCTTCTTAGGAAGCCAGAAAATAATATGTGGCATGTGGGCATTGATGTTGGCGGTACGTTTACCGACCTGTTTGCGTCGAATGGCGAAACAACCGAGACGACAACTGCGAAAGTACTGACGACACCCAATGACAGATCGATCGGCGTGATGAATGCGCTTGAATCTGCAAATATTAAGCCAGCCGATATCCGCGTCCTCGTGCATGGCACGACGACGGCGACCAACGCTTTGGTTGAACGAAGCTATCCACCGATCGCCATGATTACGACCGAGGGCTTCCGAGATGTCATCGAGATCGGTCGTCAGCGGCGCCAACATCTGTTTGATCTGCGGCAAAAGCGACCCAAGCCCATGGTCTCGCGGCGTCTGCGCTATACCGTTGCCTGCCGACTTTCCGCCAAGGGCGAGGACATCCGCCCGTTCGATGTGGCCGAGGCCAGAAGTGTTGCGCGCACGATAAAAAATCTGGACATAAAGTCTGTCGCGATCTGCTTTATCAATTCCTATGTAGACAGTCGCCACGAAGCGCAAATGCGTGACATTTTGCTGGAAGAGCATCCGGATTGTCACGTCGCGCTGTCATCCGAGACGGTTAAGAAATTTCGTGAGCATGGCCGCTTTTCCACGACCGTTATTCGCGCCGCACTGTTGCCGGTGATGACACGATATTTTGACCGCTTGACAAAAGAGCTGAAAAGCAACGGCTTTGCCGGCTCCCTGCTGGCGATCAAAAGCAACGGCGGCATGATGGGCGTTGATCTTGCCATCGAGCGGCCGGAAGAGTTGGTCGAATCGGGACCCGCCGGCGGCGTTGCCTATGCTCGCTATTTGAGCCGGACGACTGAGTTCGCCAACATCATCCATACGGATATGGGCGGCACCACGTTTGATGCCTCGATTGTCGACCAGGGCGAGGGACTGATCACACATGATTATCAACTGGAATGGGAAATTCCGATTGCCATTCCGATGCTCGATATCCGGAGCGTCGGCGCCGGCGGCGGCTCGATCGCCTGGATCGACACCGGCGGTTCGTTACGCGTCGGCCCACAGAGCACCGGCTCGGACCCCGGCCCGGCCTGCTATGGGCTTGGCGGCGAAGAGGCGACGGTCACCGATGCGAATTATATCCTTGGCCGGCTTGATGGCACGCTGGGCGGCAAGATGACACTCGACGCAGCGGCGTCCAAACGTGCGGTGACAAACATTGGCCAACAACTCGACCTCGACCCGCTTGAGGCGGCTGAGGCGATTATCTTGATCGCCTGCGAGAATATGGCGCAAGCCATCAAGCTGCTGCTCACCGACCGGGGACGGGACCCGCGCGATTTCGCACTCGCGAGTTTCGGTGGCGCTGGTCCGATGCACGCTTGCTTGATCGCGCGCGCTATGAACATACCGCGCATCATTGTGCCCTCCCATGCTGGCGTAGCCTCGGCCTGCGGCGCAATTTCCATGGACATTCGCCATGACCTAGATGCGTTTTACTACGCCCCCTTGGCAGATGCGGATTTCGACGAGCTGAACCAGTTGTATGCTTCGCTCGAGAGCCAGGGCCGGAGCTTGTTGTCTCAGGATGGCATCGCTCAGGACAAAATGACGATCTCGCGCCACGCGCAAATTCGCTATATCGGCCAGCTATGGGAAATAGTGACTCCCATAAAAGAGGGCGAGCTGAGCGCCGCCGAGTCTGAAGAAATCGCAAATGCGTTTCACGCGGCGCACGATGCGGAACATGGTGTAAAATCCCCTACGTTTCCGGTCGAGCTTGTCAGTATCGGGCTCACCGCATCAGGCGAATTTATACGCTCTTCCGCAAATACGGAATCAGGCGGCGCCACAACAAAAACCGACATCGGCAGCCGGCCGGTATATTTTTCCGGAGCTTGGCGCGACGTCAATATATATGCTGGTGAGGCGCTGCAGGAAGGCGTTAGCATCACGGGTCCGGCAATCATCGACTATCCGCATTCCGAGACGGTGCTGCCGCCCGACACACACGCAACGCTCGATAGCCATCGCAACCTCATGATAACGCTCGACGGAATGAACTGAACGCGACAAGGAATTATCGCCATGGAATCCGCCACAAACAGCGCGCCAAGAATCAAGGATCTCGATCCGGTAACATTTGAAGTTCTGCGCAGCCATTTTGATTTTTGCTGCGAGAGAATGAGCACGGTCCTGCAAAAAACTGCCTTTTCACCTATTTTGAGTGACATCCTCGATTATTCGAACGCTGTCTATGATGCCGATGTTCGCCTGGTGTCCCAGTCACCGGGATGCCCGATCCACATGGCGGCGATGCACTTTGCCGCGCAAGCTTCGATCAAGAAATACGGCAAGGAGAATTTACGCCCCGGCGATGTGGTGATTCTGAACGACCCGTTCGAGGGCGGTACCCATATTCCGGACACAACCTTTACCATGCCGATCTACAGAGACGACAAGCTCCTCGGCTTCGCAGTAAGCCGTGGACATTGGCAGGACCTTGGTGGCGGCGCGGCCGGTGGACAGTCCTTTGGCACCCATATTGCCGGCGAAGGCTTGCGGATACCGCCGCTCAAGCTCTTTGAGGCCTATGAAATAAATCAGGATCTGCTGGCCCTGATCAAAAACAACACGCGCTGCCCGGAATATATCGAGGGCGATGTGCAGGCCCATATGGGCGCCCTTAAAGTCGCCGAGCAGGAGTTCAATCGCGCCGTCGATCGCTACGGCCTTGATACCGTAGAAATCGCCATGCGTGAGCTCATCGCCTATACGAACCGCATCAGCCGAAACCGTATTGCGGCGATCCCGGACGGCGAATATGTGATCTCTGATTATGTCGACACGGATGGATTTAGCACCGAGCCGATCAAACTCAAGGTCAAGATTATCGTCGAAAATGAGCGCCTGACCGTCGATTTCACCGGCTCGGACCGGCAATGCGTTGGCGCCATAAATTCACCTTTGGCAAACACATACTCGGCCGTTTATCTAGCGCTGCGTTTCTATCTTTGCCCCGAGGCACCCGCCAATGCGGGCCTGTTCGATGCCGTCGATATTATTTTGCCGGATGATTGTTGGCTCAACGCAAAGTGGCCGGCACCAACGATCGGGTGTACCACGGTTACGGCGGCGAAAATCAATAGCTCGATCTGGTTGGCAATGGGTCAGGCGATACCGGAAAACGCCATTGGCGGCACCATGTCGGACGTCAATTGGCTGGTCTGTGCAGTGACCGATCCGGACACCCGGCAGCAGGCAATTTTCTCCGACTTGCCGGCCGGAGGGTGGGGCGGTCTGAGCGATCAAGACGGCGCGAGCGTGAGATTTGATCCGACGGGAAATTGCATGAACCTATCAGCCGAGGTTGCCGAACTATTTTTTCCGGTGATTTATGAGGCCTTCGATATCCGCACGGATTCGGCCGGCCCTGGCACGCATCGTGGCGGGCTTGGCGCCCGGCTGCAGTTTCGCTTTCAAGGCGATGCTGAACTGAGCATTGAAACATCGCGTACAATTAGCGGCAGCCCCGGCGTAGAGGGAGGCAAGGAAAGCCCTGTGCAGAAATTATATAAAATCGATGCCGACGGTTCGTCAGAAGTTATCGGCGGCTGGTGTGACGATGGCTCGTGGCGCAATCCGCTACTCGCTGCGCACCGTTTCCAACCGGGCGAGGCCTTCCGAATAGAGACGACGGGCGGCGGCGGTTGGGGCAGCCCACTGGCCAGAGTATCTGAGCAGGTACACGAGGATGTGTTGGATGGCTATGTCTCAATCGAAAAGGCGCGTACGGCATATGGTGTTGTCATCGACCCAAAGACCCTTGAGGTCGATAACGCCGCCACCGGCGCTCTCAGAGCCGAGGAAATGGCGGCTGTGGAATAAAGCGTTCATGAACGCCCGCAACCTCGACAGAGGGTTGGCAACATTAATTTCGGGGGCACTGTCAGAACAAATCGGCTTGATGTGGGGATAGGTGATCCGTAGCCTCAGTTGATAAGATATCCCTTCCGCTATTTCAATAGTTCACCCGAGATCATTCGCCTCACGGTGATGATGTATATCCGCTATCCACTGTCACTGCGCCAAGTCGAAGATCTCCAGCTCTGTCAGACTAAATCAAACCAGCCTCCAAAATTTCTGACAGCGCCAGAGGGCGATTACAGGGTGGGGCAGTGGACCGGCCCCCACTCTCTCACCAGAGCATCGTCAGCGCTTGAACGAGATAGGATTTATCTGGGACGCCCGGGTACCAATGGCAGCTGACAACGGAACGCTTTCCATTCCCAAGACTCTCGGCCGGATCCCTTTGGACCAAATACCAACCCTGCCCGATACAATAGCAAGTCCCGGGTCACCACATTCAAATGGATGTTAAGGTCCTGACATTCATCGGAAATAGGGGAGAGAAGGTGCGCTGTTGCCGATACACTGCCATCGATGACGCAACGCGTGTGTGCGCTCTAAAAATCTACGAAAAGCACACCAAAGCCAACGCCATCGACTTCGTCCACCACATCATCCAAAAATTCCCGTTTCGCATTCGTGAAATCAGAACGGACAAGGGCCATGAATTCCAGGCCAAATTCCATTGGCATGTCGAAGATCTTAGTATTAGGCATGCATATATCAAACGCGGCACACCACAGTTGAATGGTAAAGTTGAGCGGTCGCACAGCTCTGATGGTCAAGAATTCTATCAGTTGCTCAGCTACAAAGGTGACGTCGATCTCGAAGCTAAACTCGATGAATGGGAACGCTTCTACAACTTCCACCGGCCCCATGGCGCACACAACGGAAAAACGCCTTACAAAGTACTGAGAGAAAAGCTATAATCAACAAATAGGATGTCTCACGAGTAACCGCACCTTACAGTTTTGCAAGCGGCCGAGTAGCGGACACCGGTTGCACAAAAATAGGGGAATGACGTGGCCGAACTGACCTTGGAACAGAAAGTCGATCGACTTACGGCGATCGAGGACATCAAACAAATGAAGGCGCAATATTGCGCCTACGCGGATCACGGTTACGACCCGGAGGGTATGGCGAGTCTCTTCACCGAGGACGCAATCTGGGATGGCGGAGATTTTGGCCGCTACGAGGGCGTTAGCGCGATCAAGGCGTTCTTCGCCGGCATCTCTGATGACATCGTGTTTGCAATCCATCCGGTGATGAATCCGCTCATTAAGGTCGACGGTGACACGGCGAACGCGAAATGGTGGCTAATCATGTGGTGTACCATGCTCGTCGATGGTGCGAAGGAGGCCCGCTGGTTCGCGGCCGAGTATGATGACAACCTCGTCAAGCGCGACGGACGCTGGTTGTTCTCCTCCATCAAGGTCGAAGGCAAGTTCTTCGCGCCCCAAGCCAGCGGCTGGGCAGACCAAACCGGGTAGCTAGATGGACAAGCGCGACCGAGCGCGAGAATGTCAAACGAAAGGCGAGGCGTGCAATGAAGAGGCTGCAAGCGTTTAACGCCGATGTTCCAGCCGAGCTTCTGGCCACATCGATCTCGGCGTACGGTTACGCGATCGTGCGCCGCTTTCTTGACGACGATGCCCTCGCCAAGCTCACCGGCGAGCTCCGCCCACACCTTGACGCCACGGGCGCGGGTGATCCCGACGCCTTCATGGGGCATAAGACGAAGCGTTTCGGGGCGCTGTTATCGCGTTGCCCCACGACACGCGATATGATTACCGACCCGCTTGCTCTTGAAACTGCCGACCGTGTGCTCGGGCCGTATTGCGCGCGCTATCAGGTCAATTACACCGGGGTGATGTACCTCGAGCCCGGCGAAACAGCGCAAACCATGCACCGCGATACCAGCTTCTACCCGATCCAGAATCCGGCACCGCCACTTTTGCTGGCAACGATGTGGGCTGTAACCGACTTCACCGCCGAGAATGGAGCGACACGCATAGTGCCGGGCAGCCACCAATGGCCCGACCAGCGCATACCGTCGAGCGATGAAATCATTACGGCGGAGATGCCGCCCGGCTCGGTCATGTTTTATCTCGGCGGTATGATTCACGGCGGCGGTGCCAATCGATCGGCCGCCGCACGATGCGGGCTTGCCCTGACCTATTCTCTTGGCTGGTTGCGCCAGGAGGAGAACCAGTATCTCGCAGTACCGATAGCAGAGGCGCGCACCTTTCCGCCGCTTCTCCAGCGGCTGATGGGTTACGACCTCGGCACGGTGAACTTGGGCTTCGTTGACCACAAACACCCGCATGACGTTCTCAGCCAAACCGTCGGCAGTAGGCCCGGTGAGCTTGGGCCGCAAGAACTGATGGAAGCTGACAACGCCATCCGCCGCTTCAAGGTCTCCGATACGAAGGCAGTTGGCCGCAGGCGCTTTCACGTTTGAGGCAGCGTATGCAAGAAACCACGAATAATTACTATAATTTAATGAATTAGGAGCGCCGCTCTTTCGGCGGCGGAAAAATCATCAATATCGGTTCGATCTGCGGCGAGACCGGCATGCCGAGTTTGTCGATTTACTGCGCTTCCAAAGGCGGGATAAAGCTGCTGACGAAAGCGCTGGCGCTTGACTTGCGCGCCTTTTACGACCCGAAGGGTGAGCGGGCGAAGGTTTAACCGTCCCGGCTAGCCAAGCTTGGGATAGGTCTCGTTGCCCCAGATTTGCTGCTCGCGGATATAGGGCAGCGGATATTGCGGGTTTTTCGATTCAAACTCGCGCGCCATGCGGTGACCTTCAAAGACGGAGAGCTGAATGAAGCGCGGCGTGTGGCAATC
>Ga0114996_10010296_pt1 | contig 10163 bp, 7 predicted proteins | sample ArcticOcean_MG_C_4_FD_87039 | JGI IMG/M metagenome (GOLD analysis project Ga0114996, IMG submission 87039) | Marine microbial communities from western Arctic Ocean - ArcticOcean_MG_CB4_134 | ecosystem: Environmental > Aquatic > Marine > Oceanic | place: Arctic Ocean: Canada Basin | collected...
CATGTTTTCTCACCTCAGATGTCCATGTGCGCTTCAATGACCTCGTCAGAGAGGCCAGCCGCCTTGCCGCGCACGAGCAGGCGGATGTTTCGAACCTCGAGAACCTTGGACTCGAGGTAGTGGATGATTGGGAAAGCCGACAACGGGTTGAGATGGCTCATCCGCCGCAGGGTGTCTCTTCGCTGGTTGTCCAGGTAGGTCACGACCGGGTCGAGTCCACCGGATTCGCTGGCTGCTGCCATCGCCTCTTCAAGACCGGCCGTGTCCATGTTAGAACGGCGCAGCGCCTCGGTGAGGGCCTCTTGGGTCTCGGCGGTTGCCGCGTTTCGGAGCAGATTTCCCTTAATCGCGTAGCCGCCTTCCAGCATCAATTCGCCGCGCTGCTCGGCAGAGATGTCTTGTCGCAGCGCACGCAGCAGATTGACGATGTTGCGGTGGTCGATCTCGGTGCGCAGCAAGGTGAGCAGCAGTCGGTGCTGCTGTCCACTCGACTTCAGCGCCGAAATCGCGTCATTGTAGTAATGTCGATCCAGAGCATCCTCATATTTCTGCAGAGACGCATCGGCATCGACCTTCGCCATACTCGCACCCCACGGAGTGCCACGCATGGCGTGAGCGGCATCGGCCAGCGTCTCGCTCTGTCGAGCAATATCCAGCCAATTTGTGTTCAGATCATTCTCCTCGGGCATCACCATGTTGGCGAGGTCATCGACAGAGACCCCACTGTTGACCGCACGGAGGACGGTCTTGGCGTTGGCGTAAGAGAAGCGCATCGCGAACACGGACACGATTCGTCGCAGACGACCCTGACAGAAACCGATGACTTCCTTCAGGTCGCGGTCGAGGTTGTGGCTCAATGCGGCCTCGATGAGGTCCGCACCGCTGAGCCGGCTGGAATACAGGTCGATTTCTCTGCGGTACCCGGCCTCGCCGATGCTGGCGGCGATTGTATCGGGTCCCTGTTGCATGAGCTGGCGCATCCGGGTGGCATCGATCAGCTTGGCCTTGCGGGCCTTGCTGCGGGCAGAGGCGTTCGCCCAGTTGCCCTTTCCGACTGCGATCTCACTCATACTGAACCCTCTCACTCACCGAACAGAATCCTGTTGACATCTCCGAGGCTCGCTTCCCACGCGGTGCGCAGGCGACCCTCGAAGCGGTAATCCATCATCACGGAGCCATCCGCACTCTCGAGCACGAAGCCACCGATGCCGTCAACATCCGAACCGAAGTCAACGGACTTGGCGCACTGCTCCAAGGCCTTTCGATCCTTGGACACAGGACGGAGGACCATGCCCTCCCCACCCGCAGCCAGGGCTTCAGCGACGAGCGTTTTGAGCATGTCAGAGCGACCCTTGAACTTGGCCGTGCTGACCGCTTCGATGACCTGATCCCAGGTCGCGTCCAACTCTTCTCTGCGCGCGACCAGAAGTCGCTGCTGGTTGCCTTGACGGGCGGCAGCGACGGTCTCGACAGCGAGTTGCTCGCTGCCGCGTTCGCTGCGCGCCAGTACATCGGCGTGGTAGGAATCGATCTGAGTCTTGGCCTCCTTCAGGATGCCGTTGGCATCCTTCCGGGCGGAGGCCTTGACCTTCTTCGCCTCGGCCTTGCCCAAAGCGCTGATTTCATCCGCGAGTGTATCCAGAGACATGTCTCAAGCTCCTTTGAATTGTACGAACCTGCGGTTCAGAGCAGGAACATCGCAAGGAAACCGAACAGAACGACAGTCTCGGGCAGCACGGTGAAGAGCAGTCCGGTACCGAACTTGCTCGGGTCCTCGGCGATCATGCCGACCGCTGCTGCTCCGATCGGACCCTGGCCGAGGCCAGTGCCCACACCACAGCCCGCGAGTGCAATACCTGCACCGAGCTTGGCATACGTGTCCTTCTCCGCGATTTCCGCATCAGTCAACTCTGCGCTGGCGACACCAGCAAGCAAAGTCACGCTCATCAGTACGAGCATCAGCCGCACCACATTCTTCATATTCATCTTCATTTCAATTACCTCCGTTTATTTTAACAAATTAGTTGATTCTGATTATTCGATCTCCACCCGTGCGGGCTCAAAGCCAAAGGATTCGAAGGGCTTGCCGCTGCCTTCGTAGAACTGCATCATCCACTCGACGAAGTGCAGTCGCACCGTGTGGATGTTCGGACTGAACACGCCGAGCACGAGCGCGAACAGCTGGACGCCGAGCCAGGCGACCAGCAGGACGGGAATCAGGGCGTAATCGAGCACGCCGGCGGCTGAGATGTTGGACAGGGTGTGAGCCAGCGTCGAGTAGAGCAGGTTATTGCCGGTCTCAGCGATCTTGACACCGACCACGCCCACAGCGAACAGGCGCACGTAGGAGACCACCTTGGGCAGCAGACCAAGCGATTCGAGCACGCCCATCGGAATGCCAATTCCCCAGCCCATCTTCTCGTAGTGGGACAGCAGCACGATGACCATCACGACACCGGTGCCGACCAGCACCAGTCCGACGGTGAACATCGTATCGAGCAGGGCGACGTACTCCGGGTCGGTATGACCGGGCGCGACGAGGAACGAATAGGCGAACAGGAAGCCACCGATGAGCAGGATCATCCAGGAACCCTTCTCAAACAGCGCATCGACGAATCCGTGTGCCTTGAGGATGTCACGGAAGCCGATGATGAGGCCGAGCATGATGTGGAAGACACCCATGTAGATCGTCAGCAGAATCAGGTCCTCAAGGTTGGTCGAGACGCGGTGGAAGGGGTAGGCGAAGACCATACCGAAGTAGGCCTTGTACTCAAAGTGGATCTCACCGCCGGACGGATACAGCACGGTCATCCACGACACCCACGCGGGAGAGTGACCGGCTACCCAGCCATCCGAGGTATGGTGCGGCAGGAACTCGAATCCGGCGAACTCTCCGTAGATGTAGCCGAAGATGAAGGTGGCAACGCCGATCGTCGCCAAGAAGGCCCCGACGTTTCGCATGGTCGCGTCGAGCGGGAATCGCTTGTAGATGAAGGCGCCCATGCCGATGACCGCTAGGCCGTAAGCCATGTCGCCGAGCATCATTCCGAAGAATATCGGGTAGGTGATGAACATGAAGAGCGTCGGGTCGACGCGGCCGTATTCGGGGCGACCCATCACATCGGTGAGCATCTCGAAAGGCTTGCTGTAGGTGCGATCGGCGAAGGCGATTGGCGGCAACTCGACCGCCTCATCATCATGGCCGTGAGCGCTGTGGTGTGCCGGCGCTTCGAAATCCTCGATCTCGACATGGGTGCACACGCCCGAAAGCGCTGCACTCACTTCGCCCGCACGGGCGGTGGCGATCCAGCCGTCGATGACGAAGGCGTGCTCGCTGACAGCGATGCGAACCGGAGCGGTGTGGATGGCGAGGTCACGTTCGAGCAGCTCCATGCCACCGAACAGGAAACCGCCATTGTCCGCGGCCCAGGATTCGCATTCCGCCTCGAGGGTCTCAAGGTTGGAGGACAGTTCATCCCGGCGCTCGGCCAGAGACTCGACGCGCGCCGAGGGCAGGCCCTCGCCTTCAGGAATGGCGATCGGCTGGAAGCCGTTCTCTTCGAGGATGCTGTGGACTTCTCCCGCATGCTCGTTACGACTGAACACGGCGACGATGCCCTGCTTGCCGACCTCGCTACTCATCGTGAGCGCGCGGTTGCCCAGTGCGGTGAGGGCGGGGCGCGCCTTGGCCAGCGTGGCCACGGTACCAACGTGTGCCGTCACCGAATCATAGCCGTCCATCAACTCGAGTTCGAGGTTGAGCGGCGCGAGTTGTTCGAGCGCGGACAGCGTCTCTTCGATCTGACCGATCCCCGTCCGGATCGAATCCATCTCATCGAAGCGTGAGATCGCATCCTCGACCAGATCATCGACCGACGTTGAGAGTTGGCGACGGACCTCAGGTGCGGACAGCAACTCAGTCTGGCGTTCGGCCTCGACCTGAGCCGCGCACCCGCGCATGCGCGTGAGGCGACGGCTGACGGCTTCGGAATCACCCTCGGGTCGACCGAGGGTCAAGCCACCATCCTCACCGGTGTAATCGTTGATGTGAACGACGTCGAGATCAGCGACCACACGAAGAGTGGTTGCCAATTGGTCGCGCGTCCCCGCAAGGAGGAGGCGAGACATCGGCTCGGTCGTCAACTGACCCATCATGACCACCGAATCTCAGGACTGACGGAAGGCGGAGAGCACCGCTTCAATCGCTTCGGCACGGTTGCTCTCTCCACTCTCGTGAACACTTGCCAGTTGGGAATCTCCATCGGAACTGACCGCGGATGCATCCTTCTCTGCGGCCGCCTTGGACTTCTCGAGGATGCCGCTCGCTTCGGCGTCCGAATCCTGCTTGCCCTTGGTCAGGGACTCCGCGGACTCGACACGCGCCTTGGTAATCAAATCGGAAGCGTCTTTCTCGGCCTTCTCGAGAGTCGCTTCAGCATCCGCTTCAGCGTCTCGGATGGTCCGTAACACATCGGCTCTTCCCATGGTGCGACCTCTGTCGAGCCGCGCGACTGAGGATGGGTTTATCATGGTAACCGAAGGCGGTTGAGGACACCATTGCCAAGGGTTGTGAGAAAACCGGTTTAGGATTGAACCAAATAGGCGATTCCAAGCCGGTTGAACCGATGGACACGGAGCGCATCGGGGCGGAGGACTGGGCTGAACTTCAGCGCAATCTCGAAGCCACCATTCCCGTCTACGACCGCATCAATCGCTTCGCCACGATGGGGCAGGACAAGCGCTGGCGCCGCATGGTCGCCGAGCGCCTGCCAGCCGAGGGCCGAATCCTCGAAGTCGGCTGCGGCCCAGGCACCTTCGCGGAGACCATCCCCGATCGTGACCTCACCTGTCTCGACCCGATTCCAGCGATGCTCGCCGTGGCGGAGAAGCGAGTCAACGCCGACCGTGGAACCCCCGCGACATTCGTCGAGGCGACCGCCGAAGACATGCCCTTCGAGGACGCCTCCTTCGAGGGGGTGGCCAGCCTGTTCTCTTTCCGTGATTGGTTCGACAAGCGCGCTGGCCTCGCTGAGGTCAAGCGGGTGCTCAAGCCGGGCGGGACCCTGGTGATCGTCGACCCGGCCAAAATGAATCGTGTGCACGGTTGGCTCGGCTACCTTTGGATGCGGATCTGGGTCGGCGCCTATGCTCGATTCATCTGCCGCATGAAGGACCACCCGTGGAAATGGTTGACCAAGACATACGTCCATTTCGGCACGACCAAGACCTATGTTCGCATGCTGAAAGAGTGCGGATTCACCGACGTCAAGGCCAAGGTGATCTTCCCCGGCATGGCCACCATCTGGACAGCGCGCTGTCCGAGCGAATCCTGAAGTCCTTCGACCTAGCCCGCTGACCATGGGTCAGGCGGGCGGCACGATCGGCATCGTGCTCGGTATCGCCCTACTCCTCGCTGCCGCGGTGATTCACAGTGAGGTCGAGAATATGAAAGAGAAAGAGGAGACGTACTGCGGCGGTCTCCTCGAATACTTACTTGATTGGGATGGGAATTGTGATGAATTGCGTCGGGCCATCGCCGATGCTGAAATGGGCAGGGCCGCAACGGGTTTCTGCGGGGGCATCTTCCTGCTGATGGGGCTCGTCGAACTCTCCTCAGCAAATTCCAACAAACAGCAGGTCGGCTATGTGATGGCGCCTGCCCAGCCTCAGATGGTGACGCATTACGTGCAAGCCGCCCCTACACCCACTGTGCAACCGATCGCAACCTCAGATGTTGTGCAACAACCGGTGTTCAACGCCCACCAATGGGCGTTGGAGAATATCGGCCGATTCGGCATGCAATGCTTCCCTCTCCAGACCCATGTGCACTGGTCGGTAGCAGAGGTGAACATGAATGCTGGTGATCTGGTCATCACAGCGATGCCGAATCCGACCTTCGGGTACGAATGGGTCAAGTTCAGTTTCGATGTTTTCAATGATGGTCCGGCCCTGCGCTCCTGCCACGTATTCTCTAATGACGACTGGCAGCTCATGGTCGAGGGTTGAAGAACGAATCAATTGAGCCGAACGAATGATCCGTCGGCGAGCTGCACCCATTCTGATCCATTGAGGTCAGTGTAAATCGTGCCCCGCTCGTCTTTGGTGTATACACCACCGCCGACGAGGTCTAGGTAACTGTTGGCGCGACTCGGTTCCTCCACCAGTGGCGCAGGGGCCGCAATCGGCCGCACCGGTTCTGGTGCGACAGCCATCGGAATCGGTGCCGGCATCATGGCGGGTGCCTCGATCTGAGGTTGAGTATCCCAGCCGGCTTCCACCATCGCCTCCTGATGGATGAGAGGATCCTTGTCACCGCGGCGTCGCAGCACCATGAGCGTGGTCAACGCGAGCAGCGCGATGAGTAGAATCGCCGAGCCTGCGATGAGCAGGGTGAGGTCGGAATCAGAAGACTTCGATTTCTTAGAATCCTGATCGTTTCCAGCACCGGTGGGCGGAGGATCTGACCCATCTGGGCCATCAGTCCCCCCCTCTTCCTCTTCTTCCTCTTCTTCCTCTTCTTCCTCTTCTTCCTCAATCGGATCCTCCGGGAAGACACAGGAGCCATCATTCAGCGTGGCCAATGGATCATGGTTCGTGGCGGTCTCATTGGTGCAACCCGGAATATCCTCGACTGGAGGAGGCTCCGCGGTGACCTCAATCAGGGTCGTGAATCGGGCGGTGTCTCGGCCGTCATCGACCTCCACAATCACGGTGTAATTGCCCACTTCCGCAGGAGGCCAGGTCACGGTCCAAACAGCACCATCGACCACCATTTCGGGAGGGCCTTGAATCAAGGTCAGAGTCATGTCATCGCCATCGACGTCGAACAGGACATAGGACCAGGTCTGAGCGATATCACTGGCCCCGAAGGTGAGGGATTCAGGCCCGCTGATCGTCGGTGGAGTGTTGGGGTCATCTTCGACCACCAGTTCCAGATCGATGGAGCGCGGACCCGTCCAAGTGGAATCGACGGTGAGGGTCAAGGTATGGACGCCGATGCCGAGATCCGATGAATCAATCGAGATGTTGGCGCTCATCAGTCCATTGCCTGTCGCATCGTCGTCAATCTCGATGACGGCGACAATCGGATGAGACGGGCTGCTGATCGTGAAATTGGCGCTGGGAAGGGTCCACATCTGCTCGGTCCTCTCCGTGATGCTGTGATGCTGTGCAACGCTCACCTCGATTGAGAATGTCTGGCCTAGTATGACCGGGGACGGTTCGCTGGCTGAGATCGAATGCGCATCGGGATCGATGACGATGAACTCGTATTCGCCCGCCCCACTCACGTCAAACAACGTCGCGGTCGAGGGGATCGAGATCAGACCAGCATCGTCCACATCGCGGGAGAGGACGGTCTGTCCCAGCCGATCATAGAATCGAACGACACCGCCGACATCACCGTTGATGTCCATCAGCTGGCCACCTCCAACATTGGCCAGAGACCAGAAGTCAAGACCCGCGGGGACCTGATTGATACCGAACATTGGCTGATTCTGAACAATCTCGATGATCGCTTGGTCACGTTCATACAACAAGGTGTATCGAAGCAGATCAGTGTCTGTGGAGATCTCAATCGTCGCTGTGGCGTGAGGCGCATCACAATCGATTTCGAGATCGGTGTATTGCCCCAGCGTGACCTGAGTCACCGCACCACCATCACAACTGATGTTGGCTGTCGCATCGACGACAGCCGCATCAGCCTGGAAATGCAGAATCATCTCTTCATCCCAGGCCACATCAACGGTGAAAACATCCGACGAATCAAGAATGGCGGAGACCCAGAATGATTCTTCCAGATCCTCTGTGAGTGGGTATGTTCCTGCCGCCAGATCACTCGCATCATCTGAAGGCACGCTCCAGATTTCGATATCGTAACCGAAGGTGGCGAGCAAGGGGTGAATGCCGACATCCATGTTGGCAATTCCAAAGGCCAATTCAACATCTTCGTCGAAGGAGAAGATGCCGCTCAGTTCCTCTCCAGCCGCCAGGGAGAGATTGCCCTCTTCGAGAATGACCTCATCGTCATCGTCGATGCCGTTGCCGTCATCGTCATCATCATCCGCATCATCGATGCCATCATCATCTCGGTCGTGCGGGGTCGGGTCGAATTCATCGTCCACGCCATCGTCATCATCATCCGGATCCAAGTCGTCGGGAATGCCATCGCCGTCATTGTCATTCTCGCCATTGGATGCCTGTCTTGACAACTTCTTGGCCAGATCGAAATCGATGAAGACATAGGCGATGTCATGGCCTTCATAATCATCGGCAGACGTGATGCTGAGGCCTCGATATTCGCCCGCGGTCAAATTTCCGATGTGATATCCTGATGTCGAATATTCATACTTGAAATCGAACACATTGGACCCGTACCATCCAAGGGGTGTCAGCGCATCGTGGTGGACACCTCCATCGACGGTCAAAGCGCCGATGTCATCGAGAGAATCGTCGAAGGTGTTCGAGTCGGTCAGCGTATGCATCGAGAAGGCATACCACGGCTGATATCCCGGGGCGGTCCCGACCAGGTCAACATCGACGAGGACCTGATGGACACCCGTCTGTTGGGCGGTGTACTCGATGTACCATGCATCGGATGAATTTGAAGTCCCTTGGACCTGAACTCCATCCGGATCGTATACAGTCAGATCTCCGATGTCGAAATCTGCGATTCCAGGATTGATCAATGATGTCTCGATTTCGATTCGCTGTCCTTCGAACAAACGAATATCGAACCAGCTCTCCCCGCCAGAGATCGTCGGCGATGGATGCGTCCCATCGACGCCCATCGGAATCGTGTTCGCATCGGCAGATGTGTCGAATGTCCAATCATTCTCGGCCCAATCGATGAGTTGGAGCATCATTGTCTCCAGATCATAATTCTTGACGATCTGAACAGGATCGAGTGAGATGAAAGCGACACGACCGCCGTCTTCGATCATCGTCGCAAGGCCATAATTGGATTGTCCATCAGACAAAATTTCCAACGTCCGCGGTTGATCCTCAACACCGGTATCACAGCAGATATACACATTGTCGATCCATGCGGCATCCGACCCGGTTGATCCCGAACTATCCTTCACATAGGCCCATTCCAATACATGGCTTCCGGGTGAAAGCGTATGAGAGAATTGTGTCCAACCCACAGAACCCGACCAGCGTTGAACCTCTTGACTGTCGACACTGAATGAAAGGAAATCATAGGTCGGCTCTGAAGATACCTTCAGATCGAATTGCACAGTGGTCATCGTGCTGGATGCTGGAACATCAGCCAGCAGTTGCTTCATGTTGTTGTGCGTCGCAGCCGCCGTCTTCGCCGAGCAGGATCCCGTCACACTCCATGGACTGCTTGTCGAACAATCTCGCTGCCAATAGCTCCACGTTCGCCAACCGGTCGTCGCCGGGCCGTACGTGGTGCCGTTCTGGGCCCCATAGACGCTGCTCGAGCCATGGATGGAAGATGACTCGAAATTGTGCCATTCAGGTAGAAGTCCGTATCGCACATTCTTGCTGATGTGATCTTGATATTCGTTATTCTCCAACTGTACAATGTCAATCAAATCAAGACCTGCCAATGGCAGATATTCGGTATTGTACAATCCCTCGCCGTCCGAGCCCTGCAATCGATTTGAACTCGGGTGGCCGGAATCTTGGATGCTGCTGCCAACACCCAAAACATCCCGTGCGAATGTGCCCTCTGCCCAATCGGTTTGCATGGCATCGGCGCCGTACAGATAATCTTGAGAGAACAGGATGAGGGCACCGCCCGCTTCCGCGTATGTCTGGAGAATCGCCTCATCCCAATCCGAGAGAGGCGCGTAATCATATCCGGTCGTCCAGATGACGGTTGAATAGTGTCGCAGGATGCTCAAACCGGGGCCATTGGCTCCAGCCGTATCGATGGTCCCGTCGAGATTCGTATCTCCCACTCGGAAATAATCCATGTCGACACCACGGATCTGAGAGACCGTGTTCAGGGCTTCAAGAAGAGCGACTTGGCTGTTATTGGATGTGACGAGGTCATCTCGATATGTGACCTCGGCCCACCAATCGGTCTTGTCCATGGTAGAGAGTTCTCTGCCATCATCATCGATCACGACGAGAATCTCATCCCCGATGATTTCGAACAAGGAGGGATCGATGCTGCCGTTGCCAAAATCAGG
>Ga0114996_10010298_pt1 | contig 10162 bp, 7 predicted proteins | sample ArcticOcean_MG_C_4_FD_87039 | JGI IMG/M metagenome (GOLD analysis project Ga0114996, IMG submission 87039) | Marine microbial communities from western Arctic Ocean - ArcticOcean_MG_CB4_134 | ecosystem: Environmental > Aquatic > Marine > Oceanic | place: Arctic Ocean: Canada Basin | collected...
ACCTGTCGATTCTCTTGCATGGCGACCTCGATGATTCGATCCCCCATATGACGGAAGTGTATCTTCTCTTCCAACCATGACCACCCCGGACGAAAGGGCTTGAAGGCGAAACGGTATGCACGAATGGGGAATGGTGCGAGGGACTCGTCTCCAGACATCCTGGATATCTTGGCCTTGCCCCTGGATGCACTCCACCCCATTCCAACTCCAGATGTCTCTTCGATGTGGGCGGGGTGAAGGGTGCGATGGTATGTCACTCCGTCCGCCTCATAGGGTGTGAACATAGACTCTCTCTCTGGATACCACGGCGAAGTGAGGGCGACTGGAGATACTGCACCCGATCCCAACTGCGCGGTAAGTAGTGAATGGGTTCGGACCGCGTAGCCATTCACATCTGGTGGTCCGTTTGCAAGTATGTGAAGTACCCTCATTCTTCTTCCACCTGTATTCCTGCCGGCATCGGTGATGAAGAAAACAGATTCGTTAGAGTGAACACAAATCTACTGAGAATACTCTTCCGGAGTCCCAATAACTCGTTCCAGTGTTTGTGAATCTTCTTGATATCATATCGGTTTCGAATGACTCGAGACCAGCGTAAACCATTCTGACTGGAATGTGTTCCATCAAGGATGGCCTGCGCCGCAGATTCCAAACCATCATGACACCAGTGAGGAGGATAGAATTGTTCTGCCCCTTCCCATATTACTACTATTGGGGCTGCACCTGATGCTGCACCTTCAGCGATTGCAAGATGGAATGCCTCAACATCAGACACTGACAATATGTGGTTGATGTTGGTGAACCATTCCGGGACATCTGGGCCCCAAGCATCAAAATGAACATGGCCGATTAGATCTGGGTCGGATTCAATTCTATCGAACTGCTCACGATACCAATTCATTTCTTCTTCTCGCTTGAGCATCCAATCATAATCTTCGGGTAACTTGCCCTTGATACGAAGATTGAATCGGGGGTCCTTCGCACGAACAATTTTCAAAATGTCTAGAGCACGATCCAATCGCTTGAGGCGTGGAACGACACCAAGCATTCCTATTGTGTACTTTGAATTTGAGGATTTTTTGAGAGGAAATCGAGATGTGTCAACATAATTTGGGATAAAGGTGGTCTTATGAATAGGAATACTGTACTTTTCGATTGCTTTATGCTGGAAAATAGGTGAAACAAAAATCGTTTTTTCGACTGCGCTCCAAGCAATATTACTTGGGAAGTCAGTTTCAATCTCTTGGCGATGGAAGCGAATGAAGAGCTGCTGATCAGACCTCTTGTGATTAGAATACCAAACCGAATTACCCAATGCCCATTCACAGACGATGATATCTGCTTGAGATAATAGAGAGTAACTAGTTTCTTCATCGTGGATTGAATGGCCACCCCACTGATCTCGAATGACAGTGTGGCCATCTTTGCTAAATCGCTTCATCAACTCTTCGATGAAGTGGAAATTATGACCAGCGAACAGAATAGTTACCAAATTACACCTCCTCTGCGATGACATCGGCTGGAATGGTTTTCTGAAAACTCTTGTCTCCTACACTGCATTCAATCGTGCGGCCACCTTCAGAATCCTCTCGCATGATGAAATCTATTTTCTCTGAATCCTGAATGATTGAGAATCGAATGTAACGCCCCTGAGTCCCAATTCTCAGATAGGGCTTCTTCGTTCTATGAACCTTGAAATCAAACAGTGTTGCAATCACCGAAGAAGATCCGTGTACGCTGAACCCAACCGCTTGATTAGGAATCAATTTCTGACCATCCAACGAAACCCAGCCTTGTAGTAGAGGACTTTTCTGGCCTTTGATTGATTTAGTACTGATATCTTCACCCACATCTAGAGAATATACGGCGGACAACACATGGTTTGAATCATCAATTATCAAATTCTTATCCTCATCCACCATACTAAATTCCAACTTCGGTTCAAGGTGGAACCACTGGGTATATTCGTGCTCTGCCGAGGATTTCAAATCATCAATCACCAGAAGGAATCGTCCGGGAACATGCAGCAGCAGTCGTCGGTGCTTCACATCGACTTCCACTGCGTCAGTAGTTTTGATCTCATTGTTTGGTATACCGGGCGGTGCCAATTTCTTATGGTGAACTCTTCCCTCAATCACCGCACAAGGGCCAACTTCGTATGCTAATGTGAGAGCTGAGCCGAATACGTCAACTAGATACCTCGAGTGATTCAATTCATCGATCTCGACCGTGTTATGCGCCCTGGTAGATTCGATGTACATTCTCTCTGGTTGATCATATTGGTACGAAAATGTTCCACTATCAATTATCATCGGTTTACCATTCATGCAATAATTGAGGCTGAGATGATCTGCGTGCTTATGTTGTCTTGAATGAAATTGTGCATTGAATGCCAAATGATCTTTAGCATATCCTTGACTATCGTGAATGCTGTGTATAACTAAGCCACCTGATGGGAATACTTGCAGCCCATGAGGAGAACAAACATTGCCACCTACGTCACGATGGAGATTGAACGATGCAAGGTCGATTGCATTCACTCGCTTCGTGTCACTAAATGGCAATAACTCCCCATTTGGCATTACCAAGAATGACGATATTTCCTCTGCTCTAACCAAGCGAGATTCTATGGTACCACCCTTAGTTATCCATCCTGTTTCCAGTAATTGATGCAAATAATTGGTGAGTAAAAAGTGATAATTGGGTGAATGCTCTTTGTGCAATCCATCTTGCGAAAAGTGATCATCAAGCATCTTTTCAATCATTTGATTTGCGAATTCGACTGCATCTGTTGATTTGTCCATGAATATCAAAGAAGAACCGAGTGCTAACAATCCGGCCATTTGAAATAATCCGTGGTTGCTATGCGTTGCCAATATCGATTCTTCCATAAGTTCAACGAAATGAACTTCTGCCGTAATTATCAACTTCAATATATCTTGATACTTCGCATGCTCTATTCCGAAAATCTGTGTGTGTTCTCTCAATATTCGATCGAGGATGTAAGACAGTTTGTTCGATCTCTGTCCTACACTCATGTCATACCAAGAAAAATCATCTAGGCGTGAACCGATCAAATGATTGTCAATCCAATCAATCACTATGTCGTATGGAATTGAAACATATGCATTGCTTTGGTTAATTGTTGAAGCACCTAGAAGCATATCAATCATTGCCCATGAGTGTATTTTGAAACGGTGATTGCGGTCAACCGTTTCTGGCCCATCCCAATCAAAGGGGCCTGAAAGAGAATAGTTGTAACCATTGAGAATAAATCCATTATTGATGAAATTTTCAGCTGTGGATATAGCATGTTGAGGGGTAAAATTCGCCTTTCTATCAGACACATAAATACATTCAGGTACGGAATAAATCTCATTACTGCATATTCGAATGATTTCTTCGGCTGAATTGCTTTCGATTCTCGACGCAATTTCCTTCGATAGGCAAGAAATAGCTGCCTGTTCCAAGGACAATGAATTCAATTCGTCCAATCTCAACTGAGCAGCAGGAGAAAGTCCGGATTTAGAAACAATGACCCCTCCTTACGAACTGATTCGATCTTGAATGATGTCGGCGATACGCTCGGCGGTATGACCATCCCATAGATCTGGGATACGACCGGCCTTTCCACCAGTTTCAAACACATCTGAAGCTGCATCCACGATGGCTTGCGTGTCACTACCCACGACGACATTGGTGCCCTCCGTGACTGTGATTGGTCGCTCTGTGTTCTCTCGCAGGGTGATACATGGAATGCCGAGCGCTGTGGTCTCCTCTTGGAGTCCGCCTGAATCTGTAAGCACGAATTTAGCATCAGCCATCAAAGCGACGAAATCAAGGTAGCCAGCAGGGCCGATGAGAACGATGTTCGGAATCGACTCAAGTCGCCCCGTCAGTCCAAACTTCTCCGCCTGCTTTGCTGTTCGAGGATGAACTGGGAAGACGATGGGGAGGCGAGCGCCAATGGTCTCCAATGCTTCCAAGATTCGAACAAATGGCTCCTTTTCATCGACATTTGAAGGACGATGGAGAGTGAGGGCAGCGTATTCTCCCTTCTCCAGTCCTAGATCGGTGAGAATAGTGCTCTGCTTGGACTTCTCCAGATTGTTGAACAGACTGTCTATCATGATGTTTCCAACCCGATGTATGCGCTCTTCGGCCACACCTTCGTTACGTAGATTATCATCACCATCAGGGCTAGGTGTGAGGAGCAAATCAGCTATGGCATCTGTAAGAAGGCGGTTAATCTCCTCTGGCATCCGCCGGTCGAACGAACGTAGGCCCGCCTCGACATGGGCGCTGGGAATCCACAACTTGGCACAGACCATACAACAGGCCACGGTAGAATTGACATCCCCTACCACGATGACCATACTCGGCTTGTTCTCCATGCAGACCTTCTCGAACTCAACCATCACCTTGGCTGTCTGCTCGGCGTGACTGCCGCTTCCAATTCCGAGATATATGTCTGGTTGGGGCATACCCAAATCGTCGAAGAACACCTTCGACATGTTCTCGTCATAGTGCTGTCCGGTGTGCAACAGAATCTGCTCTACGCCTCGCCTTTCAAGCTCCGCGTGCAATGGTGCTATCTTCATGAAATTCGGCCTCGCACCGACCACCAGGATTACTGGCCCCACATGATTAATCGAATTCAATTTTCCACCTCAAAATACCACTGATATCATCCGCGAACAATCCTCTTTCAATCAGTGTGAAAAATGTGCCATCCTTCGATGTGATGCTGCTCTTCGAGTAAGTTGCTCCCGTACTCTTCTTTTGTACGTTATCTATGTCAAATAGATAGTGACATCGGCTGGTTTCATCCTTGAAAACGATGAACACCTGAGGATTAGGAACAACATCGACATATTTCGCTTCGGTCACAATTACGAACGCCGAACCAACATCAACCATGCTTCGCACATGCATGCCGATGTCACACATCACCTCGACATATATCGGTGCTTGCCGCTTCGCCCTCACTAATCGTGAACGGACATACATCTCAGTTGATGACTCGTGATACTCGGAAGCGGCGCCCATCGGATCATCTGTTGCCCAGAAGAGGTATTCCTCATCGCAATGCATCACCACCGTCCGGTGGATAGATTGCTTGTTTCTCTCTGAAACACCATGCACAGCAGGCTCCGCATCGGTGATCTCCTGCCATGTATCTCCATCGTCGTTGGTCATCCAGAAGCGACATTGTTCCGGGGTATCACCACTCGTGATAATCCATTGACCAGAGGTTCCATGAATCGCAGTGCATGTATGAAAATGTCTTGATTCAGGATAATCGACTCTGAATACAACATGCCAACTCAGCCCACCATCGGTCGAGCGAAACACATGAGCTGGGTGCTTCACATCTTGGTTGCTCTTGTTCGCAGGATATTCTGCGAACATCATACAACCATCTGCTTCGTCGATTGAGAAAGTAGCATGCCACCCATGCATACCAACTATGTTCGACGCTAACTCTAATCCATCCTTCAGTACAACGATTCGGTTTGCAGTCGGGTCATGCACATCGACTCCTGATACGATTATCGTACCATCGCCACAACAGAAGGTGTTCCGGATATTTTGCATGCCATCCAGATGCAGAGATGACCATGAATCACCCAGATCGTCTGAGATGCTCAATTCTCCGCCACGTTTGGCTAGAACGCAATCAGTTGATTCTCTGCTTCTCCTGTCATATGCATGCTCTGTGAAATAGGCGTTCGTTGGCAATCCGTCAACACTGTCGACGGTGATATTGACATTCGTCACCCCATTTTCTCTTTCGATGGGGATTGTGTATTCTCTACGCATATCAAACCAACCAAGTCACCAAGTCATCCACTCAATCAATATCATCACTTTGGTAACCAGATAATTGTTCGTACACTTCTGTGACTCTTGATGATATCACTTCCCAAGAATGGGTTTCACAGACCCACTCTCTTGCCTGAGTCCCCAGACGGTTACGCAACTCTTCATCTTGAATGGCCTCAGACAATTTCTCTGCAAGATGATCGGCATCGTCCTTGCGGTGGAGAAGTCCAGTGACACCATCATCCACAATCTCAGCAAGAGCAGCGACATCGGATGTGATGAGAACCTTGCCCGTCCCCATCGCCTCGAACGGCTTGAGTGGAGATACCAGTTCACAAACCCGCAATCCTTTACGGGGTAGTGGGACGATATCGATGAGTGAATAGTAGCGCTGGACCTCATCAAATGGAATCCTTCCAGTGAATCTGACGATATCCTCAATCTGGAGGAAGCGTGTCATTCTGCGCAGGTTTTCGAAGATCGAACCGTCTCCAACCATCAGCAGGCGGAAAGTGTCGCCAATCTCCCCCTTGAGTTTAGCCACAGCCTCGAGAAGGAGGTCCAATCCCTCATACTCGACAAACGAGCCAATGTATCCGAGGACAACCTTGCCCCCATAACCCAACTCTCGTTCAAGTTCCTCGTCCCTAGGTACGATGTCGAACCGCTCTGGATCGACCGCGTTGGGCAGAACTGTGATCTTGTCTGCATCCACTCCAGCGTCAATCAATATGTCACGCAGTGAAGTGGTGATAGCGAAAACATGATCTGATTTCATAGCAGTCTCTATCTCCAATTTTTCCGACAACAGATAGTGGTCGGACTGTTCGTAACCCTCCCTTTTCGTGGCTTGAGTCAGATGCCAAAAACCTCGAATCTCATAGATGGATGGTATGCCCAGAAGTTTTGCAGCCTCAGCACCTGCCAAGCCGACCACGAAGTTCGATGCAGAGTGAATTAATGCTGGTTTGGTCTCCTCCGCTTGACGCATCAGAGTCCTGACCGCTTGTCCTTGGTATCTCTCCAGACCGCTGAAGTTGAACACTTCACTATAATCCATCAAATCCGACAATGAGTCATCAGATGAGGGGTGGAAGATGTACTGGGTGCCATCTAGCTCTTCCGCTGAAGATACCACATCTCCCTTGAAGTCGCCTCGGTCTAGTGGGTAGCCATGTCGGAGGTGAACTCTGACCTTCCAATCCTTGTCATTGAGAGCGGTGACCAATCCGTGGGTGCGAATTGCATATCCAGAAGTGGTGTGAGGCATGCTCTGACTGGCGTGGTAGATTATGCTCCTAGAATCTGGTTCTATTTGTTTGAATGTTGGAAAAGTGACATCAAGTCCGTGCTCCATGATTCTTGCCGCGATGCTGAATCTGTTTGTCTGCTCACGCCGCCATTCATCTCTGGGAATCTTGCGCAAGAGTTCAATCGGCCGTGTGAAATTACCTGAACGGCCATGAAGTTGAACCAGCGTTCGATAGGCTCTCTCGTCTGGAATTTCCTCTATCCACTTCTCTCCAAAGCGAATCGCAGCAATCGTATCTCTCTGTGCTAATGATCGTATGGAGGCAACGAACACATTCCTTACCGAAGGAAGATATTCTCCGACTCTGAGTATGTGGCTCATGACACGATTCAACGCTTCATCCAGCTCTTCTGACTCCATTCCGTAGGAAGCATCGAGAATCATGTCCCTAGCGGCGTTGACTGTCAGACTGTGGCTCCTTACCGTCAACAGAATGTCTTCCACCAGAATGTCTGGCTTCTGTCGCTCTCCGCTCTCAGGAAGCAACTCCGGCGTAATCAAGATTGATGAGGGGAACAGATTCACTGTTTCATCCACCTCTTCATCACCCTCCACAAAGTGGACGATTCTGTGTTTCCTCCTCCGGAAGAGTTTCTCTATTCTCCTCAAGGGCCAGGTAAGGAACCGGCCTACTCGATAACTCAACGAGTTCTGTGTGTTCTCGAGTTCCTCAAGAGCGGCCTTCTCTCTTGCAGAGAGTGTGGTCACCCAGCGTCGTTGACGCTCGAATTCTTCTCGTAGATATTCGATTTGAGCGACGGAGAAGACTAACGAATCTTCATCCTCGCCTTCGTGAGTACTGAGTATGTTGGAGATGTTACTCTCTTCCATGATTATTCCCCTATATTCTCCGAGCGATAAAACGCAAATGCCTCTTCCTTGTCTCCATCCGTGACCAACTGACCGTCGGACAGGCCAAACACACGATCGCACAAGCCATCCAAAATGGAAACCGAGTGAGACACTATCACAACCGTGGCATCACCGCGTACCATCTCCTCTATTCGCTCGCGTGAACGCTGACGGAAATCGTGATCACCGACGCTCATCACTTCGTCTAAAAGCAGTATATCTGGCTCCATGTGTGAGACGATGGAAAACCCTAGCCGCGCCCTCATGCCAGAGGAATAGGTGCGAATCGGGTAATCGATGAAATCACCGATGCCGGAGAACTCGATGATGTCTGGAGTTAGTTCCTTCAGAGCCTTCTCGTCGAATCCAAAAATGCTGCCAGTCAGCATGATGTTCTCCAGGCCAGTCAGATCCTGCTGGAATCCTGTTCCAATGCCAGCCAACAGAGTCACTCTACCTCTCGTGCGTACGGTGCCCTCGTCGGGTGCGTAGATGCCACCAATCATGCGTAGCATGGTACTCTTTCCGGAACCGTTCGGCCCAATAATACCGATGACTTCTCCGCGATTCACCTGCAAGTCCACCCTGTTTAGAGCTCTATACCAACGCTCCTCGTCTGAGGATGAACGGAATCTTCCTGTCAAAATCTCTCGAAGGAAGCCAACCCCCTTCAAATTACGTGGATAGTCGAGGCTGACGCCATCGAGTAGGATTGCAATATCACTCATAGGTACTTCACCGCCTTACGTTCTGAACGCATGAAGTACATCGACCCGAGAAGATAGAGTAACACGGTGCTTGAAATAGTGACAATCAGATTCAGCGAGTCAATGTCGAGAGGCTGGCCGGTGAATGCACACCTGATCATGGTGAGATAGGTTGCCATCGGATTGAGAAAGAGGTAGATGTCAGCATACTCAGCTGGAATTCTGCTCTTCGTAATCATGTCAAGAGTGTAGAACACGGGTGAGAGATAGAATCCAATGCGCAGAGCGACCGTGACTATGTGCTCGATATCACGCATCTTGGTCTGTATGATGCAGGTGAAGAACGAGAGGCCCAAGGCGAGCATCGCAATCAGTATCATGGCTACTGGAAACAGCAGAATATTGAGTGTTGGGGTCATTCCATAATGGTACAACAAGGGAATAATGACCAACAGACTTAGTAGCAGATTGAGAGCATTGAATCCCACCTGTGAGAAGAGGAATATCTCCCGGGGGAAGTAGACTCTCTTGATGAGAGCGGAATTCCGCTGTAGACTTACTGTGCAACGGGTCGTGGTCTTAGCGAAGTACGCCCAACCCAATATTCCCAGCAGGATGTTCAGCGGGCGATGAGGATCGACACTATCTGAGAGAATAGCGAACAAAATGTAGAATGTCACGGTGAGAGCCAACGGTTCTGCTATTGTCCAACCATACCCAAGTATCGAGCCGTGATATCTCATCTTCATGTCCCGTGAAATGAAGTGCCGAAGGAGTTGACGGTTGGCCCTCAGATTCTGAAACATCTTCCATGGTGCTGAGAGAGCGGGGGTCTCCGCTTGCAACTCGAGCACGCTGTCAGGGTCGCTTCCCATCAATCCCTCGCGTACGCGCGGTGTTCTTCAATCAAACCGATGAACGGATAAAATAACTGCGAATCGTGAATGGAGGACTGCGTGGCAACAAGTGAAAAACACCGCCATCGGTCATGCTGATAACCAATTGTCGGCTCGCCAAACGCGATGAAGGTCGGAATCATCGGTGCGGGCATCGTCGGCGGTGCCATTGAACACTGGTTCAAGGAAGCCCACGAATTGTACATCCACGACCCGGTCAGAGGCACCTCTCTGAGTGATGTCACAGACAATGTCGACATGGGATACATCGCCGTGCCTACCCCTCAGAGCGAGGTGGATGGGTCCTGTGACACCAGCATCGTCGAGGGCATTCTCGATGAGCTTCCAGACGGATTCACTGCGGTCATCAAGAGCACCGTGGTGCCTGGAACAACCCAACGCTACCATGAGGATTATCCACACCTCAAGATTGCATACAGCCCAGAATTCCTCGTCGAGCGCAGCCACCTTGAGGACTTCGGGAATCAGGACATCCTCGTCTGCGGCACACACCACGCTGATGTGGCCGAGCGAGTCTTCCAGCAGCATCGCGAGGCTGGCGTCCTCAA
>Ga0114996_10010299_pt1 | contig 10162 bp, 10 predicted proteins | sample ArcticOcean_MG_C_4_FD_87039 | JGI IMG/M metagenome (GOLD analysis project Ga0114996, IMG submission 87039) | Marine microbial communities from western Arctic Ocean - ArcticOcean_MG_CB4_134 | ecosystem: Environmental > Aquatic > Marine > Oceanic | place: Arctic Ocean: Canada Basin | collected...
CATATTATGTTCACCAGTGCCAACTTGATCGGGAGTTAGCTCCAAAGCGCGCGGCTGTTCAAGCTGTTCCCAGACTAACTCGACTGTCAAGTTGGGGCCTACGATGGTTTCGCTATAGCGAACGGACATCGGGTCGCCCGATGTGCGCACAACTTGCGCCTGTAATTCTGGCAGGCTGTCAAAGGCGGGGGCGTTAGCAAAAGCGGCTAGTTTGCTGATAAAATTAGTCTTAAGATAGGCGGTTAGGGCCTGGTTATCGCTTAGGATCACATTTGGCTTGGCATCCAAGCCCTTAATCTGATCAGGTTCGCAATAAAGCAACAACACCTGACCCTGACCTACGGGCGACCAAGCAACGCGAAAAAACAAAGCCATTGCCGAAAACGATCCGTCGTCATTTTTTAAAAGTATACCTGGGTTTTCGCCAGTCCAATCGACCACTCCCGGTGTAATGGGTTGATTTGCAGGCATTATACATCCCCTTTCGGTGTGATCCAAGTCTCTGAGAACGCAAGAAAAGCACTACTCATTTCGTGGTCAAAAAATACCCGATCTGAAACTTGACCGGCAAGCGGTGTGCCGTTGAGGACAATTTGAGCGGTGTTGGCCTCTAAAAATACCGAATACATTTCGTGTTCTTTTGTCGCGGAATTCTCTTTCGTTACTTCAACAGGAATTGGGACTCCCATGTCACGCCAAATTAGCTCCAATGTTATGCCAGACCCACGCAAAGTTTCGGAATATCGTGACTTTAAATCTCCAGGACGCTTTTCAACGCTGTCACAATCCAACCAGCTCATTGCACTAAGACCAGCTTTGTCCACAAAAGTTGGCATTTTGGCAACCCAACCTTCTACAATCCAACGCATCATGCGTTGGTTGTCAGTCATAATGAAATTAGGCACTTGCGGCCAACCGTGTGCTGTATCAGGCGCGCCCAGCACGATTGCCGCATGACCACGCCCATAGGGGGAAAGGGTCACACGAAAAAATAGCGCTAGTGTGCAATAGTCGGAGTCCGTGGAGTTTGCCTTAAGGTAAATTCCCGGATTTTCACCTGACCATTCCACCCGGCCTGGGTTGTGCGCGATACGTTTCATGTCCAACTGGCTTCGTACTTCTTAAGTTCATCAATAATATAGCTTTTGCGGTTGGATCGAAGCTGATCGTCGCCGGCCTTGAATATATCGGCCACTTTGAACGAAATCTCCTTTAACACCGCTCCGTCGTCGCGCCCTTCCTGTAAAGGGATGCGCAACATTGTGTCCCCGGCATAAGTGGGCAGAATTCCCTCTGGTCCTGCGTTGGGATGGACGGCAGGGTTCCCTGCAGCAACCGACCGGATCGCATTTCGTAACATGCGTCGAACTTTGGCAACGCCGCGGTCTGTAAAGCTTAAATTCTCACGGGAATGGCTGTTTTTAGGCCCCTGAGAAACCCATGCATCAAAATCCCCAGGATCACGCTGGCGTGTTTCATAGTCACGATCAGGGCCCTGACCGTAGAAATCGGTTGTGCCAAAGCCAACTTGCGATTTGTCTGTTAAACCTTGTGGATCATCGCCGTCCCGGAAATGGCGCCATGTGACTACTTGGGTATGCGTATCATCAATGGGCACTACCCAGCGGCTGAGCCCACAACGCCCAAAATAGCGTTGTTTGTCAGGTATCGGAAAGTGCGCCCCATTTTGGGTGAAGCTTGGCATCATGTGGTCGTGAATGCGCAACCAAACGATGTCTTTAACGCGGCGCACATTGGTGTAGAATTCACCATACGTCGCCTCGTGAAATTCTATCATAGGCATTTTAGAAAACGCTTCTATGAACTGTGTGCGAACAGCCAACGTGTGCAGATAAACCACATGAAAGGGGTCCCAGGCGTTCTCCATCACTTGCAACCAGTTGCAAGGTGATTTGATAAGTGAAGGCAACATTTCGTCGCCTTCTTCACTGAACGTATCCATTATCGGGAAGGCGGGCATTGTATCTTTTGGGCCCAAATATGCAAAAGCCAAGCCCTTGTATTCGACTACTGGGTAAGCGCCTAGACACGTCTTTTTCTTGACTTGCGAGGCGGGAGGTTCGCAGGGGGTTTCCAGTACGGTTCCATCCAGCGCATATTTCCAGCCATGATAGGAACAACGGATACCGCCTGGCTCCACTATGCCAAACTCCAGGCTCATATTCCGATGGGCGCAATGCATGTGGGTTAGACCCAACTTACCTTCGCCCGTTTCACGAAATAGCACCAGATCTTCACTTAATATCCTGATGCGATAGGGTAGATCAGTGATCTGATCAGTCATGGCTACTGGCATCCAGAATCGGCGTAAATATTCTCCGCACGCGGTTCCTGGTCCAACTTCGCTGAGTTCTGGATCAGGAGTTGCGGACCAGACATCCTGTTTGTCGTGACCCCGAAAGTTGCCAGCAGGAATGTCAATGTGTAGTGCCATGTTTGCTCCAGACTATTTTATTAATGAAAAGGATCGGCCACGTGCGCGGTACAGATTCAGCTTGAATTGCAACATCCGCATCAGCAGCCGTGCATTGCGGTGTGGAACACCACGACGGTCCAGAACAAGGATCAATGCTTTCAATGGTGGCGCTTGACCATTTGGTGAACCCACCATCAATCGTGGACATGTATTCACACATTCAATTAAGCTCCGGAACATCTTGGGCCACAAATGCAATAAGATCACCGCGTCGAACGATCCCTCTGTTGCTATGGGCTAGGACGAAACCATCCTCTGGAAAAATTAGATCAATTGAGTGGCGGGTTGGTTCGTTGGGGAAGTGTAAAACACCCGCCTTCTGGCCACTTATCACATCATCTCCTGCAGAAATTTTCCGATCAAACAGGCCGTCAGCGGGTGCATATAAAGAGTGGCGTGAAGAAGCGATTTCAACCCGACGTGGATTGGTGGGAATAACTTTACCGCTCAAAATACCCAAATAAACCAAACAATTCCGCAACCCTCGTTCTGCCTCAGTGGTAATGACGGGGTCAATACCTCCACCGCCTCCAAGTTCAGTTGCAATCATAGGAACACCTACGCGCTCGGCGGCTGAATTGACTGAGCGGTTGTCATTGTTTGCGCCTAGCTCCCAAACCAAAGGCAATCCAAAAGTATTTGCAAGCCTAAGATTCGCACTAAACAAATCTGGATCCTTCGTGCGGGTTGCCAGCGTGCAGGGTTGAAAAAAGGATGCTTTGCCACCGGAATGCAAGTCAAAAACAGCATCGCAACGTGGCATGATTTCAGTTTCAATAAAATGAGCCAGCATGGCGGTGGGCCCGCCGTTGGGATCGCCAGGAAAAGCACGGTTTAAATTTTCACCGTCCAGCGGCGAAACCCGTGATGAGGCCTGAAATGCCGGTGAATTTAATCCAGGGATTAAGATCAACTGGCCGGTTATCTCTTGTTGGGTTAGGGATGCAGCAAGACGCATAATCGCTGCGGGACCCTCAAATTCGTCTCCATGTGTGCCACCCAGAATTAGTGCTGTGGGGCCGTCGCCGTTTTGAATGCTGATAACTGGGACTGGGTAGTAGCCCAATGACATCGCATTGTCCGACCAACGCAACATAACATCACCATTCTGCCTACCTGGCGCGGCTAAGTCAAAAGTTAGACCTATTCTGCTTTTTTCGGTTGCTCTGATCATTTTGTAACCAATGAGTGCCTCTGAAGCTGTTTGCATTATATTTCTAGCATAATTTAATGGATGTGAATTGTCTATTTTCTTCTTATGTGATAAAAACCTCATATACTCTCAGGAGAATGCATGTTGGTTTTGCGGCCTAATAAAGGAATTGAGAAGATAAAACCGCATATGGTAGGGGGCGATCTTCTGCCCGCTCCGCCTGCCTCAACCTTGTTGAATTCCAACGAAAGTGTCTTTGGACCGGGTGCAAATGCACGTGCAGCAGCACGCGCAGCGGTCAACGGAATTGAACGGTATTTGGAATTCCCAGACAAATTTCTTACCCCGGCGATAGCGAGTCGATTTGGAATTTCTGAAGAACGGATTACTGTCGGTCAGGGATCTGACGATTTGCTGGCGCGGTTAGCCCGCACGTATCTTGGGCCAGAAACTGAACTTTTGCGCTCGGTGAATGGTTATTTAAAAGTACCAAATTATGCACATGCTAATAATGCTACAGTTGTGTCTGCGCCGGATGATAACTTCAAACCGTCCGTTGACAGGATGATAAATTTTCTGAGTGAGCGTACGCGGTTTGTTTATTTGGCAAATCCAGAAAATCCTGCTGGTTCATATCTGAACGGTGAAGAAGTAAGGCGTTTACACGCGGCCATTCCAGATAACGCACTTTTGGTAATAGATAGTGCCTATGAGGAATATGTGGATGCAACAGACTACGAACCACCTCACACACTGGTAGACAGCTCGAATAATGTAGTAATGTGCCGTACTTTTTCAAAAATTTTTGGCCTTGCGGGGGCGCGAGTTGGCTGGATGTATGGACCTCAAGATATTGTCGATACGATCCGTCGGGTTGGTCTGACATTTCCAATCTCGTCTCTATCGGCTGCTGCGGCCATCACTGCGCTGGAGGACACGGTGCACACAGATTTTGTCTATCAGGCTAACCTGAATGGCCGCAAATGGTTGACGTTGGCGCTTGAAAAGCTGGGCTTGACCGTTGTACCAAGTCAAGCGAATTTTATCCTCGTTTACTTCCCAGACACAAACAAGTCGGCAAAATCTGCCCATGAATATTTACGGCAAAACGGGATTGCAGTTCGCAGGTTCGCTTCGCCTGCTTTTGATGATTATATTCGGATCACAATTGGGTATGATCGTGATCTCAGGGTTGCTAGAAATTGCTTGTTTAACTTCCTGAATGGCCCAGCCTAATGGTTGCAAAGCTGAGTACAACCCTTGAGAATCTGAAAGTGATGCATCCGTCTGGATCTAAGATAATAGCCATGATTAAACAGGTGGGAATCAAAGAGATTATAGCGCTTCCCGATATCGTAACTAGCGAAGGTTTGCTTTGGCCCATATCACGGGACCCGGAATTCCGAGTAACGCGTATTTGCAAAGAAGATGAGGGAGTCAGTATTTGTGGAGCTATGTCTTACAACGGAACACGCGCCCTTCTTTTGATACAGCAAACTGGACTGATGGACTCGCTAAATGCTGTCCGCGCTATTGGAGTTGATTACCAACTGCCGGTAGTAATTATGGTTGGGTTGCAAGGTAAAGAGCCATCGGTCCACCCTGATCAATCAACAGCTTATGGGGTACGCATTATCCGACCGGTCCTAGATGCTATGGAACTGTCGCATTCTTTAATAGAAAGGCCCAATGACGTGGGCCAGATCCCAAATGCTATCGAAAAGGCTTATGGCACGTCTCAGCCACATATTTTTCTTATTGGCCGCGCGCCGGAGGCACAATGAAACTGAAACGAGATGCTGCACTGAAAGCGTTAATTCCACATGTGAACGACAATGATATTGTGGTCGCAGTTTATCAGACTAATTTTGACTGGATGGCACTCAATCCAAGGCCACTGAACTATGTCGCAGTTGGTGCGATGGGGCAGGCGGCATCCCATGGCTTGGGTTTGGCACTTGCCAACCCCAAGCGGCGTGTATTTATTTTTGATGGTGATGGGAGTCTTTTGATGAACCTTGGATCGCTGGTCACAATTTCGGGGGCAGGCGTTTCTAACCTTTATCACTTCGTGTTTGCAAATAGGGTTTATGAAGTAAATGACAACCAACCTTTACCCGCTGCTGACACCGTAGATTTTGAGGGCATCGCGCGATCAGCCGGTTATTTGGGGTCGCGCAGTTTCAACACATTGGGCGCTTTTAATGAAGGCTTGGGTGACTTGCTTGCCCTGCCTGGCCCCCAAATGGCCGTGATGGAAATCGTGCCGGGCCAACCCTATCCGCGTGATTATGATTATATTCACAGCGCTGCGGCGCGACAATCTTTCCGTGATGCGCTTAACGCTTAAGTATGGCTGTACTTCTTCCATAACTTGGGCGTCGATTGATGCCTTTGGATTTAATCTTTAACCTCGCCAGTACACTGGGCTGACTTGACGCAAATTTATCAATCAGGCTGGGTGCTAAGTGGGTAGATAAGATCGGAAATGTGATCAGGTTTAGCTAACCGTGACCGACGCTAGCGTTGGTGAGTAGTGGTGGATAAAGTCACCAAGCAATTTGAACCGAGTGGAGATCAAATGGCAGTATTTATGTGTATGCTAAAAACCGTTTGTACCCAACTGACATCATTCACTATGTGCCAGTATGTACATCAACTAGCTCGCGATCTAGAGATCGAAAAATTACAGTAGAAAAATGATCTGTAACTGAGTAGATAACAAGGAATTTTCCGACCAGAAAGGCGTCTGCGTGCAGCAAATTAGGGGGAGTATAGATACCGTATCCAAAAGGTATTTTAAAAGCAGAAAGAGTATATTTATTGCCGAACGAATGCCCAATTATCATGGACCCGGTTGTAGATTTATCTGTCGGCAGATGCAGGTGGGGTCGGTCATGATATTCGATGTAGGCGCCTCCACCCTTGTTCTCGACCTTTAGATAATGTTCAACATACGAGCTGCCGACCCTCGTTAGGGTAACCGGTAACGTTTCGGTTGATTCAAATTCAATAATGTCGCCTAATTGGACCAATTTAGCGCCGTAAAATGATAAGTTTTCCGCAGTAGCGACTACTTCAGGAATACAAAGTTCAGTTTGGTTTATTTGTAGCGTTCCTGATCCACCCAGTATATTTGAGTCAGTAGCTTTTCCATCGTCAGTCGTGATCCACGCACCGTGAAACTGCACATTAGGGGGTGTCTGTACTTGCCTTTTTTTTTTGAAGCTTTCAGAAATATTAGCATCACTCAGGACTAAGCCATTAAGAGTAATTTGATACCGTTTCCCCGGTTCCACGATTCCCAAAACTTCGTCCGTTATCATAAAAGATTGGGCATGATCGCCGGTACGATTTACCTTTATCCTATCTAAATCCAACTTCCTTTTCCCTTTATTTATTGTCCGTACATCGAAGATTAATGGAAATAGCTAAAATATTTGGATGACGACGTGAACGGTCATTACATCTGGATTGCCACCCGTGTCAAGGTAATACCTTCTTATTTTATTCTTAGTACCGTAACCATGACTGCTGATTTTGTCCAGAATTGTGCTGGACATGTCATTTGATTTTGTCAATCATCTTCGTTAGAAGTGCAATTCAAACACTATGTCATAAGGCAACATAATATCAAGGTTTAAAATTGATCAAAACTGGGGCTCAGGGCAAGAAAGCAACAACATGAATAAATCGTTAGAATCTGAAATTGTTGAAGAAAATTCCATGACGGATTATGATCTGGGCTCTTATAAACGCTTGATCACCGCCCAAAACAAGGATGCTTTAGACTGGTTTAATAAGGGTTTAATTTGGCTTTACAGTTTTGATTTAGAGATGGCTGGACGTAGCTTTCGCCAAGCAATAAAACACGACGATGATTGCGCTATGGCGTGGTGGGGTTTGGCTTGTTCTTCTGGGATTTACTATAATAAGCCCTGGCATCGAATGCAAAAAACTGAGTTATTGGAAAAGTTAGAACTTACCTATGAATTTTCCCGTGCTGCAGCCGCGCGCACGCGCCACGTAACACCACTTGAAACAGGTTTGATAGAAGCATTGCAGGCACGGTATCAATCCCCCAAACCAGTGACGGAAGCCGAGTACCATAAATGGAATTACGACTATGCAGACGCTATGCGTGATGTCTATAACTCCTTCCCCAACGACGTAGATGTTTGTTCACTGTTTGCTGAAGCATTGATGACGCGCACGCCTTGGGCATTGTGGGATCTGAGCAGTGGAGAGCCGGCAGAAGATGCATCTACGGTTGAAGCGATGGAGGTTTTGGAAACCACAATGCGCCGAATCGAATCGACGGACAGCGAAACCCATCCAGGCATATTGCATATGTATATTCACCTCATGGAAATGTCACCTTTTCCCGAAAAAGCTTTGCGCGCATGCGACGGCTTGCGACGGCTCGTCCCTGGCTCAGGCCACCTTTGCCATATGCCGTCACATATCGACGTTCGCTGTGGGCATTTTTATGAAGCATTGGAAGCAAATAACCGGGCCATAGCGGCGGACCACGTTTATCTAGCCAACGAAGGGGCGATAAATTATCATACCCTATCTCGAATTCATAATTTGCATCTTAAGATTTATTCTTCTTTATTTCTTGGGCAATTCCGATCTGCCATTGAAGCTTCTGACGAATTGATTGCAACCACGCCGGAGGCATTACTGCGTATTGAAAACCCAGCCATGGCCGACTGGATGGAGCCCTATATTGGCATGAGAGCGCATATATTTATTCGTTTTGGGAAATGGCAGGAGATCCTTGATGAACCGTTGCCTACTGATCCCGACTTATACCGAATGACAACTGCAGTCTGGCACTACGCAAAAACCATCGCGCATGCAGCTCTTGAAAATGTACCAGCGGCAGAGAGCCAAAGTGTATTATTTTATAAAGCTTTTAAACGCGTTCCCGAGACTCGATATGTCTTCAACAATACCTGTATTGATGTTCTTAAAATTGCCGAGCAAATGATGCTGGGAGAGATCGAATATAGGAAGGCAAACTATGATATTGCTTATGATCACCTTCGTCAGGCAGTCCACCTCGACGACAATCTCAAATACGACGAACCTTGGGGATGGATGCAACCTGCCCGACACGCCCTTGGTGCTTTGCTGCTAGAACAGGGACATGTCGCGCAGGCCAAACAGGTTTATCTGGATGATCTAGGCTTGTCTGACGCTTTGGTTAGCACCTCACAACACATGGACAACTTGTGGAGCCTTCATGGGCTAGTAGAATGCGTAGAACGAGAAGGTGATCTCGAGCAGACCAAATATATTCGACGTCGGCTTAACCTGGCAAAAGCACGCGCTGATGTGCCAATAAACGCATCATGTGCCTGTCGTCTTCACGTCTGACGCAAACGGGTTTGCAAAAAAATGGCAGCGTATTTCAGAAAAAATTTCGTCAGATTAAATTCTATAGGCGCTGTCAGACGAATGAGAACATGCATCGCATCGCATTGCACGCACAACCTAAATTTATGCACTCCAAAGTTGACGCCACTCAGCAAGAGCAGCGGTGCGGTTCAGCTTGAAATCGTGCTTGATTAGAGACGGCGTTCTTGCCCCCACACACTACACAACCTCACAACCCATCCCCTGTTGCGCCTTTAGCGGACCAGAGAGTGGCCGAGAGGGGCGAATGGGGTTGGGGTGAGGTGCGTTCGCCAAGGAACCACTACAATTTATGGACTAGATTTAACTAAATTGCTCCTGCAGAATATTGACTTATGAAGTACACCGCAGTTGTGAACAGACTTTCACGGCTGAACAAAAGTTCCAGCCTATCCACGAGGTACCGAGATGTTGTTAAAACTTATTTATTTTAAAATGGGAGCATTAGCTGAAGCCCCTCAAATGCTGATGCGCTGCGATAATATTCATTATCAATACTTAATGTCATGGGAACACCATTCTGATGAATGGCCTAATGTGAAATCACGTCTAGCGTTCAAACAACTGCCGATGCTGCGAGTCGATGGCCAGCATGAAATCTGTCAAAGTATCGCAATCCTTAAGTATTTGGAGAGTCAGGCTGGATTATCGATTTCTGACCCTATTCATGCGGCGAAAGCGAATGTCATACTCCAAAGTGCCCAAGAACTATTTGCACCGCTCAATCCAACTGTGAACTTTGCTGTAGACGATGGTTTTTTATCAAAACGGGATGCAATGCGGCCTATACTAGCTAATCGTTTTCAAGAACTCTCAAATTGCTTGGAAGAAAATAACTCTAAATTTTTTATAGACAATAAATCAAGAGCAGCAGAGTTTACCACGTTCCACCATTTAGATCTGTCAAAACACCTGATGATAGTCTGATAAAAGAATTTTCACGGTTGGAAGAATTTTTCGATGCCATGACCGCCCCTCAAGGTATGTCAGAATACTTGCAAGTTCGGCCTGCTTTAATTAAGGTTGGCAGAGGGCTCAAGTTGGTGATTGATGGCGTTGAACATCCTACAGACGTTCAGAAGACTTAG
>Ga0114996_10010300_pt1 | contig 10162 bp, 9 predicted proteins | sample ArcticOcean_MG_C_4_FD_87039 | JGI IMG/M metagenome (GOLD analysis project Ga0114996, IMG submission 87039) | Marine microbial communities from western Arctic Ocean - ArcticOcean_MG_CB4_134 | ecosystem: Environmental > Aquatic > Marine > Oceanic | place: Arctic Ocean: Canada Basin | collected...
AAGCCCTAGGTTTGGCCCTCGATGCGCGCGAAATCACGCAAGTCTCCATGAACCTCGTCAACTTCGAGCGCACCCGACCCCGTGCAGCCTTTGAAGCCGTGCAACGTGAGGCCGCCGCGCTGGGCGTGGACGTTCTGGAAAGCGAACTCATCGGGCTCATCCCCCGTAGTGCACTAGGACCCACCGACGCACGCGATTTCATGATCCGGTCCTTCGACGAAGCGATGATCCTAGAGAACCGCCTAGAAGCTGTAAAGAAGGGCTGAGGTCGGGCGCAAATGCTGCTAGAATCCACTGGCAGTAGTAGTGAGGCCACGTACTTGCGCCGCCTCTGGAGTCGCCCCATGAATAGACGTTCTTTCCTTCAAAGCAGCCTCGCCGGACTCGCCGCCACAGCTTCCGCGAAACCGAAGAAGTATCGCGTCGGCGTCATCGGACACACCGGTCACGGCAACTACGGTCATGGACTCGATACCGTCTGGAGCGCGTTTGACTTCGTGGAAGTAGCCGCCGTCGCTGACGCTGACGAAACAGGCCGAGCCAAGGCCGTCGATCGTACCGGCGCTGCCAAACCCTACGCCGACTACCACGAGATGATCGAGAAAGAGAAGCTCGACATCGTCGCCGTTGGACCGCGTTGGCTCGACCAGCGCGTCGAGATGATCACCGCCGCGGCTGATGCCGGTTGCCACATCTTTTCCGAGAAGCCCTTCGCCAAAGATCTCGTCGACGCCGACAAGATGATCGCAGCCATCAAGCGCAATGGCGTGAAAGTCCAGATGGCGCACCAAATGCGCAAGTCACCGTATGTCGAACGCGTTCGTGAATTGGTCCAGGCCGGCGAGATCGGCACGATTCAGGAAGTGCGAGGTCGGGGCAAAGAGGACCGGCGCGCCGGCGGCGAAGACCTCGTCGTCCTCGGATCACACATTTGCGACATGATGCGTTACTACCTGGGCAACCCCAAATGGGTCTTCGCACACGTCACCGTCGACGGCCGCGATGTCGGTGGGTCGGACGTCCGCCAACCGAGCGAGCCCATCGGACCCATCGCCGGAAACCAAATCGCGGCCATGTTCGCCTTCGACAACGGTGTTCATGGCTACTTCGGATCGAAGGCCAGCGACAAGACACACCCCTGGCGCTTCGGCACCACAATCTACGGCAACAAGGGCGTGATCTATTTGCCGAACGCCATCTATCCCGGTGGCCAGCCCTACATCCTGCGCTCGCCCGCCTGGGTGCCCGGCAAGGAAGGCCAATGGGAAGAGGTCAAGTTGACAAAGCCCGTCGGCGGCAACTTCCACGCCGAAGGCCGCGCCCTGGCCAACGCCCTGCTCGTCGAAGATCTTTTCGAGGCGATCGAGAAAGATCGCAAGCCTGTTTGCAGCGCGCACGATGGCCGCTGGACCGTCGAGATGATCACCTCGATCTACGCATCGCAAAAAGCAGGCGCGCGTGTCGACTTGCCGCTCAAGCAACGCAAGCACACGCTGCATACTCTCAAGTCCTAACCCAGGAGAAACCGAACTCATGAAACGACGACAGTTCCTTGGCAACGCCGGTGTAGCCGCGGCAGCCGCCGCTCCGATGGCCGCCGCGCCCTTCCAGGCACCCGCCCCGATGGGCAACCAGCCCGCGATCAAAATCACCGACATCAAGACCTTCCTCGTCTGGAGTGGAGGCCGCAATTGGATCTACGTCAAAGTCCTCACCGATCAAGGCATCGAAGGAATCGGCGAAGCCTACTCCTGCGGACCCGACGAAGCCACCGTCAAGGTCATCGAGGACTACAAGCTCTGGCTCGTCGGTCAGGACCCGCGCAACATCCAATACCTCTGGGACCTGATGTACAACACGACCCGCTTCCCCGGCGGCTCCATCGTCAACTCGGCGATTAGCGGCATCGAGCACGCCCTGTGGGACATCACGGCCAAGGCGGCAGGACTGCCCGTCTGGGCCCTGCTCGGCGGACGCGTTCGCCAGAAGGTGCGCGTCTACCAGAGCATCGGCGGCGGGAACCCGCAGGAGGCCGCCGAGAATGCCCAGCAGCTCATCGAAGAGCACGGCTACACGGCGGTGAAAATGTCACCACACAATCGCGGCGACAATCAGATGCCGTACAACATGGTCACGCGCATCGCCGGCCAGCGGGTCGGGGCCGTGCGCGAAGCCGTCGGCCCGGATGTCGACATCGGAGTCGATATCCACGCACGCTACTTCGAGGTCCAACGCGCGATCCGCGTCGCTAAGGAGATCGAACCCTTCTACCCGTTCTGGCTTGAGGAACCCATCCGCCCCGAAAACTTCGACGCTATGAAGAAGCTCTCCGACCACGTCGACATCCCGCTGGCGAGCGGCGAGTGTAACTACACGAAGTACGAGTTTCGCGACCTCATCAATATCCAGGCGCTCGACATCTTGCAGCCCGACATCTGTGTCTGTGGCGGCATCATGGAGATGAAGAAGATCGCCGCCATGGCCGAAGCGCAGTACTTGATGGTCGCGCCGCACAACCCCATGAGCCCGCTCGCCACCGCCGTCAACATCCACTTCGCCGCGTCGACGCCGAACTTCCTCATCCTCGAATACCGCGCCCCCGTTTCCGGCGCGTCGAAGGACGTGCTCAAAGAGCCCATCATGGTCAAGAACGGCTACGTCGACATCCCCACCAAACCAGGCTGGGGTGTCGAACTGAACGAGGAAGCTTTCGCCAGCATGCCCCCGCGTCCCTGGAAGCGCGGCACCGGCTATCGCGCCGACGGCTCTATCGCTTTTATTTAGAAATGCGCGGGAGTCACCCCATGCCGTCACTTCTTCATTGGCAGCAGGTGATATCCGTCCACATCTGTAGGGAGGCTGGATATGTCGTCTAGGGAGAGCTTCTTCCGAGTTTTGCCGTCTCTCACTAGGTGAATAGCCTTCGTCTTGTGTGGTTGCACTCCTTTACGGATCTTGATGCCAAGCGCATAGACCATGCAGGACCTTGGAAGGCTCGGAACGTCCACTTGGACACGGCCGTCCGGCGCTACTTGATGTTCGGTAGGGGTATCACTCTGAACACGGACGACATAGCGGTCCGGTGCTGGCGACAGCACTTTGAGCCGTGGCTGTGAGGGGATATTGTGGATGGGCAGTCCGTAAGCACAGCCCGACAGCCCCAGGGCGACACAACACACCGAAGCGCCGAGCCACGAACACTTGAGTCGCTTCGATGAAGTCTTGCTCATCTCCACACCGAGCCTCGTACGGCATCCAGATACTCCTGGATCGCCGCCCGGATGTTCTCAAGAGCCTCGGATTCCGTGGCGCCCTGCGACCAACAGCCCGGCAGCCCCGGACAACCAACGCCGAATCCTTCATCGGTCTGTTCCAATACGACCGCGTATTTCATGCCAGTGATCTCTGACGAACAGTATATCCAGGTGTCCGCCACCGGCACGATCCGAAGCCGTCACCTCTAAGTCTGGTAAGTTCTTGCAAGAGAAACCGCTCATGCCCATCAAGAAACTCCTCCTCGCCATCGCCCTCGCTACCCTCACGACCGCCATCGCCACAGCCGAGGTCGTCCGCATCGAAATCACCGAAAAGAGCCCCGTCCTTGACGGCAAATCCTTCGGCAAGACCGGTCCTTACGACCGCCTCGTCGGCAAAGTCTACTTCGAGGCGGATCCAAAGAACGACGCAAACCGCCGCGTCTCCGACATCGATTACGCCCCACTCAACAGCCGTGGGCGCGTCGAGTACTCCGCCGATCTTTACCTGCTCGTTCCGCACGACCCCGCCAAAGGCAACGGCAGCGTCTTTTATGAAGTCGTCAATCGCGGACGCAAAGGAGCGCTCAATAAGTTCAACCTCGCCTCCGGATCCTTCGACCCGCGCACCGCCGAAGACTTCGGCGACGGCCTCATGCTCAACGAAGGCTTCACCGTCGCATGGATGGGTTGGCAATACGACGTACCACCCGAGCCCGGCCTGATGCAGTTCTTCACGTCCATCGCCCGCGACGGCGACGAACCCATTACCGGCCTCGTGCGCTCCGACTTCGTCCCCGACGAGCCGATGCACAGCTTCCACCTCGCCGACCGCCGCCACTTCCCCTATCCGGTCCTCGACCCCAACGGCCCCGAAATCCGACTCACCGTTCGCGACCGCATCGACGCGCACCGCAAAGTCATCCCACGCGATGAATGGCTCTTCGCCGACGAGAAAGACGGCAAACCCGTCCCCAACCTCACGCACGTCTACGTCAAGAAAGGGCTCATCCCCGGCAAAATCTACGAGATCATCTACCGCGCCCAAGACCCCAAGCTCATCGGACTCGGACTCGCCGCCACCCGCGACCTGATGTCGTTCCTCAAGTATGGCGGCTGTGACGGCTACAGCGGACCGCTCTCCGACTACCACCGCCACATCGACCGCACCATCGGTTTCGGCTCATCGCAAAGCGGACGTTTCCTACGCACTCTCCTCTACTTCGGATTCAACAAAGACGAGCACGGCCGCCAGTCCTTCGACGGCGTCTGGCCTCATGTTGCCGGCGGCGGACGCGGCAGCTTTAACCACCGCTTCGCGCAGCCCTCGCGCGACGCCCGCCCGCACTTCAACTTCCTCTATCCGACCGACATCTACCCCTTCACCGACATCCCGATCAAAGACCCCGAAACCGGACGCAAGGAAGGTATCCTCTCGCGCACCTTCGAGCAGGACGTCACACCGAAGATCTTCTACTCGAACTCTTCGTACGAATACTACGGACGATCCGCCTCGCTCATCCACACCACCCCCGATGGCGAATCCGACGCGCCCCTCAACGACGGCACCCGCATCTTTATGTTCAGCGGCAGCCAGCACGGTGCTGGTACATTCCCGGCCGGCGGACGCGGCGCGCAAAACCCGGCCAACGCCAACGACTACCGCTGGGGGATGCGCGGTTTGTTGCTTGCCCTCAACGACTGGGTCTCCGGCGAATCCGAACCGCCCGCATCGCAACACCCGCGCATGTCAGAACACCAACTCGTGCCGCTCGCCGAGATGCGTTTCCCGAACATTCCCGGCGTCGAAATTCCGAAGCGAATGCACCACGGCTACCGCGTCGACTACGGTCCCGACTTTCTGTCAAAGGGAATTGTAACGATCGAACCGCCCAAGGTCGGCAAGGAATTCCGCATGTTCGTCCCGCAGGTCAACGACGACGGCAATGAAACCTCGGGCATCGCCATGCCCGTCATCCAGGCCCCGCTCGCCAGCTACATGGGATGGAACCTGCGTGCACCCGAGATCGGCGCGCCCAAGGAACTCTTCAGCATGCGCGGCTCCTACGTCGTCTTCCCCGGAACCGCCGGGGAGCGCGAGAAATCAGGCGACCCTCGGCCTTCCATTGCGGAACGCTATGAGAGCCGCCGAGCCTACCTCGAAGAGATCTCCGAAGCCTCACGCAAGCTCGCCGTCGACGGATATATCCTGCCCCGCGACATCGCCGGCATCGTCCGCCAAGCCGCCGAACAGTGGGACTACCACATGAAGTCAAACTAGCCTTCGGGCTTGATCAAACACCCGTAGCGGGAATCTCGGTTTTGAGATCCGCGGCTTTTCCTCGACCCACTCGATCCGCGCATGCTGGAAGCAACAGAGGCGCGACTGTAAAGGAGCGCGCCCGCGGGCGCAGCCCGCGGAAACCTCATTCGATTCGCCGCTGGAAACTTCGGGGGCTCACCCGTCCCCGATGAGCCCCCGATTGCCAACCCCAAGAAAACTCATACGCGCCGATATCCAACAACCCATCCACCGGCCGCACCTGCCCGGCTTGATGCCGCAAATACTGCCCCGCCAAGCCGTGCATCAAGACCACAGCCGGATTCAGCGCCCCGCCAGCATTAACATTCACCGACCCGGACACCAATGAGAAGTCCTGGCTATTCAAGTCAACAAACCCAGGGTCACTCCCTTCGAGCATCGTGCCGTCATCGTTGATCGCGCCGGCGACTCCACCGAAGCTGCCCACCCAGCCCGGCTTGATCCAGTTGTGGCTAAGATCCAGTACGCCCGAAGCGTCAAGCATTGCCCAATCGCCTCCCGGCAGCGTCGAATAGAAAATATTATTGCGCGCATCGCAGTGTTCATCATTCGTCGAAAGCCGCATCAACGTATTGCGGTCCGTGCGCGTCGAGACGACCGTATTGTTGTAGAAGTAGAGCGTCCCTTTGCGGTAAGCCGACGTCGTGCCGCTGTCGCCGCCATAGTGCGCAATCTGCCGATTGCCCGCGCCCGCCGGCTCGATCAACACATTGCCGTAAACATGTGTCTCGCCGTACCGAGGATCGGTGCGGACCTGCACGCTGTCCTCGGCGTCCACCAAATCGAGCTGCCGGTTGCCGCCCTCAATCCAGTTGTAGCGGACGACGGTCCCGGCCGAACGGTCCTTGAGATTATTCCCGATCGCGCCCGCCAGCGGCGGCCCGTAGCGGTTGAACTCAAACACCATCCCAATCCCGGCGGTATAGCTATTGTGCTCAAAGGCGCTGCCGATGTTCCCGTTGTCGTATAGATAGTTGCCCTGGATCAGAATGTCTCGCGACACATTCTCGTCACTCGACGCCACAAACAACCCATTGCCGTTGTTGCGGAAGATGCATTTGCGAATGACGATGTTCTCGCCCTTCTCGAGATAGATGCCCGAGGCATTCTTGCCATACCTCTGCGTCTCACCGTTGTCGTCGAGAAACGTAAGGGGCTCGTGAGCGTTGATGATCTCCAGGTTCTCGACAACGATGTAGCGCGGTATCGTGTCCGGAGGAGTATTGGACCCGCCGATCTTCACAACGCCCCGGCCCTCGCTCCAATAGTTCAACCCCGGGGCAGTAACGGCATTCTCGCCGTCGATCAAGGGCAACTGACCTTCCGGTCCCGGAACGCCGCGTACCGTGATCGGTTGCGCCGCTGTTCCCTGCGCCGCGATCACCCACTTTTCCTTGTAGAATCCCGCTCGCCAATGAATCAAGACCGTATCGCCTGGTTGCAGGGTCGCCCAAGGCGCATCGCCGATCGAAGCCAAGGGCTTCCCCGGCCCCACTTCATACACGGCCCCGAGACCCAGCGAGACCCAGGCGCTAGCCAACGCGAAGAGAAAAGACCGATGGAGGAATCGAAGCATCCGTTCCCGCCTCATAGGACAAGGTTAACGCGGACTCCGAGCCCACGATGGCCCGATTGCCACCATGTATCAATTGGTGCGACCATCAAAATCTACTGCCATCAGTTCCTTCGCAGCATCAGGAAATTGCGAACACTGTAGTAGCTATCGCTGACAGGCCAATCGATGGACCGGAGCGCGCTCTCTCCCGCAGACCATTCTTCATTGTCCATGAGTGCTTCGAAAGTACGATCGGATGGTCCAATATTGCAGAAGAACGTTCGAAACCAGTGGGATTCCTCCTGGAGCGTCTCCGATGCGATGGCGCACTCGATCGCGGGAAAGAGCGTATCAGGCACGGAAACATCTGTCGATCCGGACTTTCTTGTCCCGAAGTTCCCGACATACGCCGACCACTTGCGTCCGGAGATCGACCACGTCTCCACTGCAACCTGTTCATCCTCGACTACGTTCCAGAGGGCTGCGAGCATAACGTGAAAGCTGTTTCTGGTGAAGTTTTCAAGCCCATTCAAGAAGGCGTCCTCGCCGTCTCCGAACCCGGCGAAGCTCTCCCTGATGAGGGTTGAATTGGCTAGTAAGACTTCAACGTCAAGTTGTCCTGCTTTTCCCTTGGGGGCTTGGTGCCAATTGAGTCGTGCCGCCGGAAGCTCGCCGTTCGGCACGACCCAGGACTCGTGAGGTGCAACAGTGAGGCCGTGCGCCTCGAAGAGTTTGGCGAGAGTCTTTATGGTGTCTGTTGGCATCGGAGGTTGTGCACTCCGTGCTCCAAGGTGATTGTCACGTAGTACTTCCACAATGTCTCAAAGCGCAATCGGTCAACGTTCGAAATGCCAGTCACGACGATTTTCTTCCAATAGAATCAATAACTTGTCCCAAGAGATAGCTGGAAACGCACATGTCGGGTGTAGTCATGCAGGTAGAGATGCTTCCAGGAGCCCGAAACCCCACCGTGCAGGATCAGTGCATCTCGGACAGGAAGAACGGAGGCCGAAACGGTCGAAAATCCGGACAGATCCGGCCACGAGGTAGACAAGGCGTCCACACCGCAACAGGACCATCTGCGCAAGGCCGAACGTGTGCCTACGCTAGGGGCCGCGACCTAAGCTAGACTAACCCCAGTCCGCAAGCAGGCTCACTCGGAGGCTCAGCATGCGCGTACCTAGAAATGGCCTGACCCGGCGATCGCTTCTCAAGACCGTCGCGGCTCTCACGCTGGCTCGGCACGGAATCCCCGCTCGCGCCCAGGCCCCACTGCCGCCCAAGCCCGAAGTCATCTTCGTCCCCACCCCGCAGGCCATCGTCGAAGAGATGCTCAAGCTCGCCCGCGTCGGCCCCAACGACGTGCTCTACGATCTCGGTTGCGGCGACGGACGTCTCGCCATCACGGCCGTCACCAAGTTCGGGGCGAAGCGTGCCGTCGGCATCGACATCGATCCCATCCGCATCGCCGAGTCGAAAGACAACGCCATCATCGGCAACGTCACCGATCGCGTCACGTTCCGCAACGAAGACCTATTCAAAGCCGACATCTCCGAGGCGACCGTTGTCACCCTCTATCTGTTGCGCTCGCTCAACATCAAACTGCTCCCGAAGTTGATGGCCGATCTCAAGCCCGGCACGCGCATCGTCTCCCACAACTTCGATATGGGCGACGAATGGGAGCCCGAGAAGCGCGTCGAACTCGACCACCGTTCGATCTACCTCTGGACCATCCCCGAGAAATGGTCCTTGATTCGCCACGGGTCGAAGAAGTAGTCACGGCCGAAATACGATTTTCTTCCACTCATTCCAAAGCACTTAGCTTCTCCAGGTCCGCAAAACCCTTGACGCCGGTGGGACACTCTAGGCGACAAGCGGTGGACGGCGATCCACTGCCCGTGCCTACAAAGCGCGGCACTCATCCCGCACATGACCATTTCGCTTGGTCACCGCCGGCCTCAATGCCGCGCGGTGATCCGGGGGAAAGGTCCGCGATGAGAACCTTCTGGAGAAAGTGTGCAAGGTGAAACCATGACATCGAACCAACAGATTCGCTCGAACGAACGGAACACAGAACCGACCGCCGGCTCGCGAAGGCTCCAGCGGCAAACAATGTTGTCGCGAGACTTCCGAGCCAACCGAATGCCCTCCGAGCATCTCGTCATCCCGGGGGAAGACCTGGCCGACGTTGACAAACTCACCGCCAAGTTCGACAAGCGGTTGCGTCCGACAGACGTATTTGAGGACAGCCTCGTTCAGCTCATGATGCGCAACGAATGGCGCTGTCGGCGCGCCAACCGAGTCGAAGCCTACCTGCTTTACGACCGTACGCAAGATCACTCGGCCAAGCTCGCGGATCTAACTCGCTACAGGACCCGCTTGCGCCGCATCTCCCGTCAATGCCTCAAGATGCTCTCCGATTTCCGCGTAACCCAAGTCCGTGCCCCGCATCTCATCGATGGGGGCATGCCCACAGCCACAATCACCACCCAGCGGCCCTCAACCATGCGGTCGAGAACTTTACTCATCTGACAGAACCTGCCACTCTCCGCCGTCGACCTGTAGGGAAGGAGGCGCGGATGTGAACCCGCGCGTGCGGGCAAGGGCCCGCGCAGGGGGCTCACACGGCCGGAAGGGCTGATGAAACGCGAGGTGTCAGATCTGATTTTGCCTTTCCAGCAGTGTCGCAAGCATTTTCCGTAGAGCCTCAGCCGTGAGACGGCGGGGATTGTTGTTGACTCGTTGCGGGTTGAACCCATTCTCGACGATCGTGTCGATGTCGGCCTGGGCGCGGATACCCAGGGCAGGGAAGTCGCGCGTGAGTCCGATCTCATCCATGAGTGAGCCAAAGAGCCGCGCGGCTTGAGATGGTTTCTGAGCGCCGAGAAGGGTCGCCAGTTCCTCCAATATCCGGCGAACGTGACCGGGGCCATCGGGGTGTAGGCAGTCCGAATCGGTGACACCAGCGTTGTAGACGAGTATCGACGGCAGCAGCAGGCCGACGGCGTGACCATGTGCCACGCCGTAGTG
>Ga0114996_10010302_pt1 | contig 10161 bp, 8 predicted proteins | sample ArcticOcean_MG_C_4_FD_87039 | JGI IMG/M metagenome (GOLD analysis project Ga0114996, IMG submission 87039) | Marine microbial communities from western Arctic Ocean - ArcticOcean_MG_CB4_134 | ecosystem: Environmental > Aquatic > Marine > Oceanic | place: Arctic Ocean: Canada Basin | collected...
CCCGAGTCACCGACGATCCGCGCCGCATCGCCGACATCGGTGGCAATGGCGGGGAGGCCGGAAGCCATGCCCTCGGCCAGGGCGTTGGAGAAACCTTCGCCGTAAGCGGAGCTTGCAACGATCAGGTCGCAGGCGCTCAGCAGGCGGGGCACATCGGCGCGCCGCCCAAGGCCGTGCCAGCCCGGACGTGAGGCCAAGGACTCCGTGCCCAAGCCGATCAGCAGCAATTCCACATCCGGTATTTCGCGCATGGCGGCGAGCAAGGTGTCATGGTCCTTCATCGGATCGACGCGTGCCACATGCGCGACCAGCTTCACGCCGGGATCGATTGCAAGCTCGGCACGAACCTGCGTGCGCACCGCCGCATCGGGGCGGTAGCGCGCGGTATCGATGCCGTTGTCGATGACGCGACTGTGGCGCGGCCGGTATCCCAAATCAAGATGCGTCTTTAATCCGGCTTCGGAATTGGCCACCACCATATCGGGTACATGCGAATAGCGCGCGCATAAACCCAGCGTCCATCTCAAGCTGCGGCCGTAATCCGCGAGATTCATGTCGGAGCAACGAATCCCCCATATGAGCGGCGTTACATTCCTGCGCCCGGAGAAACGCAGGGCGAATGCGGCAATCAGATCGGCATGATACATCCAACTTTGAACGATGCGCGGCTTGGTGCGCCGGATGAGAGACCTGAGACGCAACAGGCCGGCGAGACTGGGACGGCCGCGCTGCATGCCGAGATCATGCACCGCCACGCCGGCATTCTCCAAACGCTCGCGCAGTGCGCCGCCGGGTATCAAGCTGACTACAATATCCTCGGCACCGGCTGCTTTGCGCGCGCCGACGAGAAGCGCCAATTGGGTCTCCGCGCCGCCGGTGTCGAGCCCGGTAATGACATGCATGACGCGGGCGCTAGGTTCAGCTACCGTCATCTCAACTTATCGGGGACTGCATGTTGTTAAAAATCGCATGGGCGTGAATTTCCGCGCCGTTATCAAACGCAGCGTGGCGCTCGCTTGCGCCTATTATCTCTATGACGATTGGCGGGCGCGGCGGCGCCTCGCAGCCGGCCAGCTGGAAACCGGTTCGGGCGCCCGCCATGCGGAGCTCGATAGCGCCGCCTCGCTGAGCTATGTCGAACGGGTTTACGACGATTATCTCGCCTATGGCGGTCTCGAACGCTTCCGGGGAAGCGTCGCCGAGATCGGGCCGGGCGACAGTTTCGCCGTCGCCCTTCGTATTCTCGGCAGTGGCGCCGATCATGTCCACGCCATCGACCGCTGGGTTTCGCGGCGCGACGCGGACGCGCAACGGCGCATCTATAGCGCCTTGTCGGAACGATATGACCTCGGCCATTTGTTCACCAGGGCGCCCGCCGAGGAGACGATCCGCAATCTCAGCTATCACGCCGGGCAGCCGGCGGAGACGTTCTTCCGCGATTGCGGCCTTGAGTTCGACGCCATCCTCAGCCGCGCGGTGATGGAGCATCTCTATGATCCGCTTGCGGCACTCGACGACATGGCGCGGAGCCTCAAGCCGGACGGCATCATGATTCACCGTATCGATCTGCGCGATCACGGCATGTTCGCCGGGCATCATCCGCTGACGCTCCTCACTCTGTCGGACGGCCTCCACCGCCGCATCACCGAAGGCGCCGGGCGGCCCAACCGGGTGCTGGCTCCGGCATACCGCGCCTGGCTTGCGCGCTCCGGCCTGACCGGCGGAATCACCGTCAGCCGCCTGGCCGGCGTCGGCGAAGAACAGAATCCGGCTCCGTGGGAAGCGCTGAACGACGGCGCCAAAGCGCGCGCCCTTGAATGCGTGCGCACCATTCGCCCGCGCCTCTCAAACAAATTCAAAGCCATGGCGGATGAGGATTTGGCGGTCGCCGGGCTGGTACTGGTCGCGCGTAAAGACGGCAGCTAACATAGTTTCAGCACAATTTCTTCGAAGCGCCGGGCAACGGCATCGGGTTCATGACCCGACGGCAGCAGGCTTGGCCGCGGCTTGTTGTCAGGCGCGGTTGCTCTGATCACCGCCATGGCGGCAGCAAATTCCGGCCCCCACGGAGCCACCGTCACGGCGCCCGGCGGCGCCGCTGCGGCGATCTCTCCGATGGCGCCGGATTCGGGCGTCGCAATCACCGGCGTGCCGCATGCCAAGGCTTCCAACGTGGCATTGGGCATGCCTTCCCAGCGGGACGGCATGAGAAAAGCATCCGCCGCCGCGTAATGCGGCCAGGGATTATTTTCAAAACCCGGCAATCGCACACGGCCGCCCAGATTGTCGCACATGGCCTGCAATGCCTGGCGTTCGGAACCTTCACCGAGGATGGTGAGACGGCAATCTCCCGGCAGATCGGCAAACATCTCGATCAGCCGGTCGAATCCCTTCTGCCGGGCGAGGCGCCCCGCCGCAATGAAATGGACCGAGTTTTCCGCCTGCGCCGTTGGGCGCGCGGCTTCAGCGCGAAGCGCCACGCCGTCCACCGGGTTGGGCAGCAGGTGGAGGCGCGCCTCGGCGACGCCGATGTCGCGCGCCATTTCCTCCATCATCATGTGCGAGGTACAGATAACCGCGTCGGCGCGTGGATAATAACGGCGGTAAAGCCAGCGCATCAGACCGGGCCGGGGGCCGCCCGGCAGGCTCAGCGACGGCATGTTGGCTTCGCGCACGATGATACGCGCGCCGGCTGGCAGCAAGCGCCGGCTGGCCAGGAGGGCGAGATTGACATAGCCGAGCGAGGAGACCACGGCCCGCGGGCGCGCCCGGCGAATGGCGCCGATCAGCGCCGGCATGGCATGGCGCAGACGCGGGCGCGCCAAATCGGTGAGCGGCACATCCGACGGCAACAATTCCGAAAGCGGCCCCGCGCCGCTCAAATTGATCAGCCATGGCGAAAGGCGCGAGCGGTCGATGCGGGCAAGCAAACACAGCATAACCCGCTCCGCGCCGCCACCGGCGAAAGACGGCAAGACAAAAGCGATGGGGACACTCACGCGAAGGTGTCGTTACCCGGATGCGAAAAAAGCCGCGTGCTATCGGCCTCCGTCGTCAGGGAGTTTCCTTTGACGCATCAGCTAGTGGCATGACGGAACGCCTGAGAATCCCGGCATAGATGGCCTCTATATCGCCTGCGCGGTCGGGGCCATTAAATAGGCTTTTCGCTTTTTGACGGTTTGCCGTGCGCATCGCGCGCCTAATCGGCTCCGATGATGCCAATTCGACCAAGTGGTCCGCGATACGACCGGCATCGAATGTCTCATCGATAAAGCCATTCACGCCATTCTCGACGAATTCCTGGAAGGTTCCCAGTGTTAACACGGGAATACCCGCCGACAAGGCTTCGATGATATCGCGGCCCCAAGGATTAGACTGCCGCGTAAGCTTGATGAGCGCGTCACAAGTTGCCAACGCGCGCTCCGGCTCGGCAATATGACCGGGATAAAACACCGTGTCTTCCAGCCCAAGATCCTCCGCGCGTTTAACGAGCATCTCAAAGTAAGGATCGACGCGCCCGGTAATGGCGCTGGTTTGCGAGGAACGCCCACAGAGAAAAAAAACAAAGCGCTGATCACCTCGCGATTTTAACACCGCAGCCACGTCGATGACGCGATCCACGCCCCGGGAATGTGCAAAATTTGTCAGAGAAAGGACGCGAAACCGATCAGCGGGTGACATTAACGCCGGCAATGGATCGCGCGGTTCGTCAATTACTGGAACGATATTGTGGATCGCGCTGGTCTTGGCCTCATCAAATGAGTTCCGCGTGAGCGCGTGAAAGTGCACCCGATTCGGCTCGGTAATGAAAATGATAAAGTCAGCATGGCGCGCCATCACACGGTAGACGCGCCGGGCAAACCAGCCCGGCGTCAAAAGCGTGCGCACATGGCCAACCCAGGGTAGCCCAAATCGCCTGGCCATGAGTGCACCGACGCAGGCCAGACTCTCGTGGTTAACGTGAATCAGACCCACATGGTGGTGAGCGATCAACGGCGCAATCCGGCCAACCAGGCGCCAATATTTACGCAGGCGCCAAACGAATATTGCAAATGCCACGGCATTCTTCCGGTCGGCGGGGCGGAAGGATGGCATCTCGGGTACTACATGACAGGTCACGCCGAGTTCCTTGTATCGTGCCTCGACCGGACCCTTCTTGCGAAGCAGAACGACAGGCTCGAACGCCAGGCGGTCCAAAGATTCTACGAGATAAAAAAGCGACCGGGACGAACCGCCCCAACCTCCCTCGACGTCGAGATAAAGAATGCCTGTTTTTCGGATTGCTTCGGCTTTCCTCAAGTCCAACACCGGCGACGCCGGGCGGCGGCGGCGCGCCTCACCGTTCACGCGCGACACGTGCCGGCACTCCCATAACAACGGTCCCCGCAGCCACGTCTTTCGTAACAACCGCGCCCATGCCAACAATGGCACTGTCGCCAATTTTAAGTCCCTGGCGAATCGCGGCGCTCTGGCAAACTTGCACACCTGTGCCAATTCGTACGCGAGCACTGATGTCGGTATGAGCCATTATAGTGCTTCGTTCACCAATCTGAACTTCATTGCCAATATGGGCCATGTCATTTACCCGGGCGCGCTGACCCAGAATCGTGTCCCCGAACGTGCCACGGGAAATGACGCAATTGTTGCCAATCTCGACATAGTCCGAAATTACAACACCGCCAAAACAGGGGAAGCGAGTTGCCTTCGCGCTGGCATGGTTAGGGTCGGAGAAGCCGAAACTAAACGCATCTTCTCCAATTACGCTGCCGTTCCGCATGCTGACGTTCTCACCTATTACAACCGAGTTCTTGAGCACAACATTAGCGCCGATGCGGGTGCCGCCACCGATGTGGATATCGCCTTCCAATACGCAGCCTGGCCCTATGGCGACCCGGTCTGACAGATTAACATGCGGTCCGATATGTGCCGCCGGATGCACGCCCCAGTTCGCCGGCGGCGCAAGTAAGGCAAACAGCCGGCAAAAATCATATTTAGGGTTGGTGCTGGAGATAACTGTGGCGCCGGCACGCAACAACGCATCGCGCGCGGAAGCCTGTGCAATCACAATGCAGCCCGCGGGAAGCGCATCCGCGCCACCGCCGGCTGTGCCGGAGAAGCAGAGGACGTTTTTATCAGTCGGCGGAAAGGGAGAAACGCCTGAGACGGCGACATCCGGTCCGGCAAATTCAAGCCCCAGCAGCGCCGCAATTTCCGTTGCTGATTTTTTTCCGATATCTCGTTTCATCGTGACAACCAATTTAAGTGTGTGAAACGCGAGCGCAGGTAGCGCTATGCACCCCGCGCATCCATATGGCGCGCAATCGCATCGCAAATTTGCTTGCCTGTGGCGTCAACCATATCGGGATGCATGGGGAGGCTCAGAACATGCGCCGCCAGTTCTTCGCTCACTGGGAGCGACCCAGGACCGGCGCCATAATCTCGATAGGCGGACTGCAGATGCATCGGCAGCGGATAATGGATCGCGGTCGGTATACCATCCTCGCGCAGCGCCGCCGCCAAGCCATCGCGGTCCGCCACCCGGATGGTGTATTGCGCCCAGGCGCTGTCGCTGCCCGCCATGCGCCCCGGCCGCGCCACTGCGGCCGGTAAATGACGGTCGTAATATTTCGCCACCCGTTCGCGCGCCTCGATCTCCGCTGCGAATCCCGGCAATTTGGCGAGCAGCACCGCAGCCTGGAGTGTATCCAACCGCGAGTTCATGCCGATGCGCACGACATCATATTTGGCTTTGCCAGTGCCATGACCGCGCAAAGATCGCCACAATTCGGCGCGCGCCGCATCATCCGTCAACAGCGCCCCGCCATCGCCATAACAGCCGAGCGGCTTGGCCGGAAAGAAGCTGCTGACCGTCGCCGGTGCGAGGCTACCGACAGCGCGGTCACGGTAGCGCGCACCCATGCTTTGCGCCGCATCGGCCAGCAAGAATAGATTATGCGCCTCAGCTATTTTCGCCAGCGCCTCGTAATCCGCCGGCAGGCCGAACAAATCAACGGGTATGACCGCGCGCGGCGTTAGCTCACCTGCCGCCTTCACTGCTTCGATCTTGCGTTCCAGATCGTCCCCATCGATCAAGAAATTCTCGCTGTCGACATCGACAAACACCGGCTCGGCGCCGACCAATAACACCGTCTCGGCGGTGGCGGTAAAGGTGAAGGCGGGGATGAATACGGCATCGCCGGTGCCGACATTTTCGGCCATCAGCGCCAGGGTCAGCGCGTCGGTACCGTTGGCGCAGCTCACGACGTGCGACACACCAACACGAGAGGCCAACGCCGCTTCAAATTCGCCAACTTCCGGCCCGAGTATGAATCGGCCATGGTTCAAGACGCGCTCGATGCCGGCATCGATTTCCGGCTTGAGGCGCAAGTATTGAGCCTTCAGATCAATAAAGGGAATGCTCACAAATTTATCCTTTGAGAAAGAGTTGGCCGTTTTTTTCTTCGTATTGTTCGCCGCTGCGCGGGCACAGAAAATCGCCGCCAAGCACCTCGCCCGAGCGCGAAACCCAGCCCGTTCTGCGCGCCGGATTGCCGAGCACAAGCGCATGCGCGGATACGTCTTTGGTGATCACTGCTCCTGCCCCGATCATGGCGTAGGCGCCAATGGTCACGCCGCAAATAATCACGGCGTTGGCGCCGATGGTCGCGCCTCTCTTTACCCGAGTTGGAAGAAATTCATCTTTTCTCTCCACGAACGCGCGCGGTGTCAAAACATTGGTGAAGACGCAAGAAGGTCCACAAAACACGTCCTCTTCCAGCGTGACGCCCTTATATATCGAGACATTGTTCTGGATTTTGCAGCCTGAGCCGATAACGACATCTGGTCCGACCATGACGTTTTGGCCGAGTATACAATTCTGGCCGATGCGGGAACCGGATAGGACGTGGGAGAATTGCCAGACCTTGCAGCCGTCACCAACGACGGCGCCGACATCAACGATGGCGGAAGGATGGATCACGGGCGCGCCCATCATTCGGCGTCCAAATCGATGGCTGCACCCGATAAAATCGAGCGCTGGCAGGCATCGAGCACGCGCAGAACACGGATGCCTTCCGCCGCATCAGAGGGCGGATGCGATTTTCCGTCGATGGCATCGAGAAATGCCTGGCACTCATTGCGCAATGGCTCGCTCGCATCGAATGCGACAGCTTCGGGTGCGGCCTTGGAAATAATGGAAAGCTCCCCGTCCCAGCCAACTCTGTGCCGGTATAGCAGCAGCTTTTCAGCGGCATCCTTTGTGTCATCAAACACGACCATCGCCTGCTCGCCGACGACAACGAGCTTCTGTTCCTTGAAAGGGTGGAGCCAAGAGACATAGATATGCGCTTGGAGATTGCCGCTTAATACCAAATGCGAAAGCGTTGTGTCGGCGACGCCAGCGGTCAAAAAATTTGCGCCAGTGGCGATCACCCGCCGCGGCAATCCGCCAGCCAACTTCAAGATCATCGAAATATCGTGCGGGGCGAAAGACCACAGCGCATTCTCCTCACGCCGTATTTTCCCTAGGCTCAAACGGTTGGAGTAGATATAGCGCAGTTCGCCAAGGCCGCCGTTCCTTGTTGTTTCAAACAACGCCCGAAAGGCCGGATGATAAAGTAGGAGATGCCCGACCATGAGAATCAGCCCCTTTTTATCGGCGACTCTTTTGAGCGATTCGGCCTCTGCAACATCGAGGCAAAGGGGTTTTTCCACGTACACATGTTTGCCAGCATGGAGTGCCCGCTCGACCAATTCGCCATGAGTAGCGGCCGGCGTGGCAATGGCTACAGCCGGAATGGCGGTGTCGCCCAGCAACGCATCGACACTGTCGAAAATTTGAGCACCGGGATATTGAGAGGCATGTTTCGCCCGGCTTTCAGCAGAAACATCGAAAAACCCGGCCAAAGAATTCAACGCATCAAAATTACGAAGCAAATTCTTGCCCCAATAGCCGGTGCCGATCAGGCCAATGCGATGGTTCGCGTTGCTCATGTTCTCTCTTTCACTTTGCGCGGTGTGTGAACAGCGCAATGATCCGCCATCTCCGTTTCCAGTAAGGCAAACCGCCGGTCAAGAAAATTATTCAGCTTCTCCTGCGGCGTGGCACACTCGCCGATCCACCATATGGCATGTGTCAAGAGCTGCAGCGCCCTGCCCTGGGCAAGCGCAGCGCGCTCTAGTGGGTGACCGTGGCGCCATTCCCCGCGCGAGTCTGAGCAATAACCAATCTCCTCGAAAAAGCGCGATTCATAGGTGTTACCCCGACCCGCCAACGGGCGATTAAAGGATGTTAGATGTGGGGCGGGGCGGTGAAAACTGATCATCGAAATCTTACGCCCGGTGATTGATTCCAACATCGCGCATTCACGCTCAGCGGCCGTATCAAGCGCCTCGACATCGCCGCCATAAAGCGCGGCGTCCAGATGAAGGCCGATTTCATGACCGCCGGCGGAGATTTCTTCCAGCGCACGAAGGCTGGCGGAACTGAAGGGATTGTACATTTCACTGCGCATGAGAACGAAATAGCTGGCGCGCCAGCCTTCGGCCGTCTCCACCGCGGCAAGCTGGGCGGCAGCGATCAAGGACTGGTCTATATCGTGGCGCAAAATCAAGTGCGGCCGCGTGCTTATCGCCTCGGCGAAGCTTTTGATCTCGTAACCGCGCGCCGCAATGGACGTGATCAAATCGCGGTATGCTGCGGGCGTGAAATCAGCTGTCATGGAACAATTCCGAATAGGGCCAGTGGACCGTAAGCGCGTACGCCCTCGCCTCGTTCATCGAGGGAACCAAATCGAATCGGGACCCGCGATTCGATCCATGTATTTACGGATATGAAAGGCTATCGCACCATGCGCGCCGCCTCTATCGCGCGCCACTTCGCGATACGGCCACTCGGCGTAGGCGCAAAGGGGTGACATCCAATAGTTAATGTAGTGCCGTTCAAAACTGTGCCAGCGCGAGGCACCGAACGGCGCATGAATAGCTTTGGCAATAAGGCGGGCATAGTTCAGCCAGAGGGGGCGGATACGCGTCGGATTGATCGGAATATCGCGCCACACGCCGCCCCAGTCGTCGCGCATCAGGACCTCGCGGTACAGACGCTGATTGACCTTCGCCTCCAGTGGCGCATTTTCCCAAAAATCCAGGCTCGCGCGCTCCCATAGCGGCAGGCGCCACGCAAGGCCTAGGAACTCATAAACCCGTTGTCCATTGACGACATATTTGGCCTGGCGATCAATAAATTCGCTGTATTCGTAAACACCATGATCGCGTTTGGGATCATCCGGCAACCCACCGGCACGGTCGATCTGTGCGGCAAGGAGAGATCTTACCCGTCCAACCCGCTCGGGCGTAGCGAGTCCGCGCCAATGCTTAAAATGCTTCGCTATCAGGGCATCGAGAATGCGCGCCATGCGTTGCTCCGGCGTGCCGTCTGCATGGCCGATCATCGCGGCGGGAATGTGATTACCGCTGGTGAAATCACCGGATTGTCCGTTGACGACAATTAGGTCGGGATCGAGCCGGCCTTCGGCGCGCAGCGCCGCCAGTGCCGGGTAATCTTGCGGGAACGGAATGGCGGTCAGACTGTCGGCGTAGGCCTCATGCGCCTGATGATCTTCCGTCATCCAGACGGAACGCACAAAATTGTTGCTGTAGGGCACGAATTTCCAGTCAAACCCCAGACGCCGTGCGATCGTGCGGCCAATCACGGCTTCGCGATTGCTAGGGCGACCATAGGATAGGCATCGAACGTTGGTGTAGCCAGCAGCCGCCAATCCAGAAACGACAAAGCGTGAATCAACGCCGGCCGAGAGCGGAACCAAAATGGGGCGCCCAGCTGCGCTGACCACCAAATCCGAAATGAGGCGCTCATTGAGACGGGAGAGCGACTCTACCAGATCGCCGGCGGTTGCATCGCCGGCACGCGTCGGACGCCAGCTGTGATAGGCCGCCACTGTGCAGCCCGGCCCGGGGCCCATCAGAAGATAGGTTCCAGGCCCGAGCTGGTGAACATCGCGATAAAGGGTCGTCGCACCGATGGTAAATCCGCCGAGCACAAACGCATCCGCCTGGGCCGGATCGATATCGGCCGGACCAAGCTGCATCCGGCGGCAAAGTGCCGGCCCGTCATGGCTCACCAAAATATGATCACCGGCCTGA
>Ga0114996_10010305_pt1 | contig 10160 bp, 12 predicted proteins | sample ArcticOcean_MG_C_4_FD_87039 | JGI IMG/M metagenome (GOLD analysis project Ga0114996, IMG submission 87039) | Marine microbial communities from western Arctic Ocean - ArcticOcean_MG_CB4_134 | ecosystem: Environmental > Aquatic > Marine > Oceanic | place: Arctic Ocean: Canada Basin | collected...
GGAACCGAGATCGCGCTTCCGGTGTCGACCGCGTCCATTCCGCGCGTCACGCCGTCGGTCGACGTCATCGCCACGGCCCGAACCATCCCGCGGCCGATATGCTGCTGCACCTCAGCGATCAACCTGACGGCGTTCCCGTCGTCTCCGGAGGATTCCACGGACAGCGCGTTGTAGATGTCAGGTAACTGCCCCGGATCGAACGCCACGTCCAATACCGGCCCAATGACCTGCACGACCTTACCTATATTCGTTTCTGCCATGAATTCCTATCTCCCGTCCGTGCTCGGCCTGGGCCCCTATTCGAGGGCCGCCGCTCCACCGACGATCTCGGCGATCTCCTGTGTGATTTGACCCTGACGGGCTCGGTTATACGAACGCGTGAGGTACTCCAGCACGTCGCCCGCGTTGTCTGTAGCACTCTTCATGGCGCTACGTCGGGCCCCCTGCTCGGCGGCCACGTTTTCGACCAGCGCCCGGTACGTCGCATTGCGGAGGTAGGCAGGAAGTAGCCTATCCAGCACGACTTCGGCCTTCGGCGTTAGGATGAAGTTGTCCACGCCACGCGATCCACTACCCCCCTCTATGGGGAGCAACGCCGTAACCCTCGGCGGGGTAGACATGGCCGAGATGAACTCCGAACTCACGACGTGCACCGCGTCAACCCGCCCTGTAGCGAACTCCTCCCGCAGGCCCCCGATTACCGACTCGGCGTCCTCCATCGAGGGATTGTCCCCTATGTCGATACGTGTCGAGGCGATCGGGTGCCCGCGGAAACGGAAGTAAGCGACGCCCTTCTTGCCCACGATGTGGAGGTCCGTATCGACGCCTTCGGCGCTGAGTCGCTCCAGCAGAAGGCGAGCCTCCTTGATCAGGTTCGCGTTGAAACCACCGGCCAATCCCCGGTTCGCCGTGAGAAGCAACACGGCGGCTCGCTCTACCCTCTCGGGCCGCCGCAGTAACGGAAAATTCTCGGACAGTTCCGGCGCATACAGGCTTCTAACGACCGACGCCAACGCGTCGCTGTACGGCGCCGCGGCGCGGACCCGATCCGTGGCCTTCTTCAACTTCGAAGTTGCCACCAGCTCCATGGTTCGCGTGATCTGCCGGGTGTTCTCCACCGACTTGATCCGCCGTTTGACGTCGCTCGAACCCGCCATCTTCTACGCGCTCACCTCGGCTGAAACTTCCCCCTCCACCTCGGCTACGAAGACCTTGTTGTACTCCGTGATCGCCGCGACCAAGTTGGCTGTGATATCGTCCGTGAGGGCCCCCCCATCCCGGATTCCCGACAATACGTCAGTATGCTGTGTCCCGAGGAAATCGTGGAAGCCGCGCTCCCAACGCCTCAGATGCCGAACCTCGACGCCGTCCAGATGCCCCTCGGTGGCCGCGAAGATCACGCAGATCTGATTCTCCACCGGCATGGGCTGGTACTGACCCTGCTTGAGTACCTCCACGGTGCGCTCGCCCCGAGCCAGCTGGGCTTGAGTCGCGGCGTCCAAGTCTGAGCCGAACTGCGCAAAGGCCTCCATCTCCCTGTACTGCGCCAAGTCGAGCCGGAGCCGACCGGCTACCTTCTTCATCGCCTTGATCTGCGCGTTGCCCCCCACACGGGACACGGAGATGCCAACGTTCACGGCCGGGCGGACGCCGGAGTTGAACAGATCGGGCTCCAAATAGATCTGGCCGTCTGTGATGGAGATCACGTTGGTCGGAATGTAGGCGGACACGTCACCAGCCTGCGTCTCGATGATCGGGAGCGCCGTCATGGATCCGCCGCCGTGCGCGTCGGACAGCTTGGCCGCGCGCTCAAGTAGGCGCGAGTGCAGATAGAACACATCTCCCGGGAACGCCTCACGTCCCGGAGGCCTGCGAAGAATCAACGACAACTGGCGGTATGCCGTCGCTTGCTTGGAGAGGTCGTCGAAGACCACCAACGTATGCATCCCCTTCCACATGAAGTGCTCTGCGATGGACGCGGCCGAGTACGGAGCGATGTACTGCATGGGTGCGGGATCGGACGCGTTGGCGGCCACCACCACCGTGTAATCCATGGCGCCGTGTTCCCTGAGCGTCTCGACCACGCTCGCGACCTTCCCCGCGCGCTGCCCGATGGCGCAATACACACAGATGACGCCGGTGCCCTTTTGGTTGATGATCGCGTCGAGCGCAATCGCGGTCTTGCCTGAGCCCCGGTCGCCGATGATGAGCTCACGCTGGCCGCGTCCGATCGGAATCATCGAGTCGATCGCCTTGAGGCCCGTTTGGAGCGGCTCCTTGACCGGCTGCCGCATCACGATGCCGGGAGCAACCACGTCGATCTGCCGGCTTTCCTCGATCGGTTCGACCGTGCCCTTGCCATCAATCGCCTCACCCAGCGGATTGACAACCCGACCGATGTACCCCGGGCCGGTGGGAACGTCTAGCACGCGGCCCGTCCGTCGGACCTGATCGCCCTCGTGGAGCGCCGTCCAGTCGCCCATGATGACGGCGCCGATGTTGTCCTCTTCAAGGTTGAGCGCGAGGGCTATCACGGGTTCGTCGGAATCGGCCGGAATGATCTCGAGCATCTCGCTGGCCATCGCCTTGGTCAGACCGTAGATACGCGCGATTCCGTCTTTCACCTCGAGGACTTCACCGACCTCCTCGGCCTGAAGCGCTTCCCCGTAGTTCTCGATCTCCGAAAGGAGAACGCCCTTGATCTCGCTCGCCCGGAGTCCTGAGTCGTTAGCCATTGCCTAATCCTGTCATTCCATCAGGAAGGCCGGCGTAAGCCGGCCAGATCTGTATCCTCAGACCTCACCCAGAGTGGGGAGATCAGCCTTCAATAGCCTACGGCGCATCCCGTCCAATTTTCGCCGCAGGGATCCATCGTAAATCGTGTCGCTAGTCCGGAAGATCGCCCCACCCAGGATGACCGGCTTGACCCGGACGTGTGGGATGGCCGTCTTCCCCAGAGCGGCGGTCAGCCGCTTCTCCATCTCCTTGATCGACTTCTCGTCCATCACACGGGCCAGCGTCACTTCTACGTGTATGCGGTTGACATGCTCGTCCATCAGGCCCTTGTACTCCCGCGCGATCGCCCTCAGGAGCCGTTGCCGCCTCTTGTCGAGTGTGATCAGCACGAAATTGACGAGCCTTGCGGGTAATTTCTCACCGAACACGCTCCGTACTAACGCCTTCTTTTGCGCAACGGCGATTCTCGGCGTCTCCAGAAACCGGCGGAAGTCGTCATTCTCGTCGATGAGTACCGCTACGGTTTCGACACCCTCTCCGTAGACCTCGACGCCCTCGTGACGCCCCGCCAACTCGAAGAGCGCTTCAGCGTAATTACGAGCGACTGTTTCGTCTCTCACGCCTTGATCTCTCCCCCGCTACTCAATTCATCTATGTAGCCCATGACTAGCTCGCGGTCCTTCTTCTCATCGAGGCTCTCTTGGAGCAATTTTGCCGCTGCCGCAAGGGCCAGGTCCACGGACTCCTTCCGAAGCTCGTCGAGCGCGGCATCCTTCTCTCGCTCGATTGATTCTCGTGCCCGCTCGATCATCACGTCGCCCTCGGATCGCGCCTTTTCCTCGATGCCCTGCCGGACTCTCTCCCCCGCTTCCTTGCCCTCGGCGATCATCTGCTGGGCCTGTCGCCGCGCATCGGCCATCTGCTCACGGTGCTCCGCCAGAAGCTTGGCCGCCTCACCCCTCTCCTTCGCGGCTTGGTCGAGCGTATCCTGAATGCCGTCCTCGCGGGCCTGCACGGCCCCTAGAATCGGCCCCCACGCGAACCTCCAAAGAATGGCGAGTAGCGTAAGGAAGACGAGCCCTGTCCAGACCGACAGGCCCGGGTTTAAGTCGAACATCCCGCCTCCCCCTCTCGCGCAATCACCAGAATGGGCAGAGCCGGCGCATACGCCCCGAGAACTGCAAGCATCGGTCTACGCGTCATTGAGTCATCAGCAAGAAGGAAAGGCCGAGACCGAAGAGCGCCGCGCCCTCGATGAGCGCCGCGAAGATGATCGCCGCCGTCTGAATCTGCGCTGCCGCTTCCGGCTGCCGTGCGATCCCTTGGGCCGCGGCTGATCCGATAGGGCCGATTCCGATCCCCGCCCCGAGCACGGCGCCGCCGATCGCGAGACCCGCGCCAATGAGACCGATTGTGCTTCCGGCTGCTTCCCCATTCGCGGCAGCCTCCTGAACGACGGTAACGAGTGCGTGCAACATCGTGTTTCCTCTTATTGTATGAGGGTGACTAATGAGCGTGACGTATCAGTCCAATGAAGACCGACGTGAGCATCGCAAAGATATAGGCCTGCAAACAGGCCACGAACAGCTCCAGAATCATGAGCACGCTGGCCATTCCGACCGCCGCGACGCCCACGAGGTAGCTCTGGAGCACGAAAATCGCTCCCATGAGGAGCAGGATGAGTGTATGGCCCGCCGTCATGTTGGCGAGCAGTCGGACAGCCAACGCGAACGGCTTCGCCACCTTCCCGATCAACTCGACCGGTGTAAGAATGACCAGCATGATGGGCCTCATCAAGACCGGAAGCCCCTTGGGTAGGTAAAAGATGGTCTTAGCGTACCCGACAGGTCCCAGAGAGACGAATCCCGCGACTTCGATCACGATAAAGCTGACGATCGCCAGCGCGGCAGTTACGGAGACATTCGCCGTGGGCGTGATCCCCAGGGGCGTGAGTCCGATTAGATTCATCCCCAGGATGAAGAAGAAGATCGTGAGAATGAACGGCGTGAAGGCGTCGGCGCCATGTCCGACGTTCGCCCGTACCACCTCATCCCGGAAGTAAACGACCAACGCCTCCATGGCGTTGACGAAGCCGCTGGGAGCCTTCTCTTTTCGCTTCTTTCGGAGGGCCGCGGCCAACGGGATGAAAATCGCCAACATGAGGACGGCGACCACCATCATGACCAGTGTCTGACGCGTCGGAGACAGGTCGATGGTGAAGGACCCGATGTGGATCGGATCGATGCTGAGGGACTCGAGGCTCCAATGCCCGCCCCCGAACTCAATCTCCTTCGCATCACCGATGTGATGCTGGATAAAATCCGGAAGTTCGTCCATTGGCATCGGGCCCACCGACTCCGCCGCATGCTCCGCAACGCCCTGTGCCGCTTCCTGACCGTACTCTGGAAGCACTCTGAGTAGACTCACTCTTCTTTCTATCAATCTCTGGGGTCCCTATCTGCGGCCTTGAGGAACGCCGGTTCGATCAACAACAGACCGAAGAAAAATCCAGCCAAGGATAATAGTAAGGCTTCAGCTCCGAGGGACTCTATGCGCAGGGCAACGAGCCCGGCTACGACGACCACTCCGATCCTTACCGCCACACCCACGCCCCACCATACGAAGAAGCGGGAGGGCTCTCCCCGGGCCCGTAGAAGCAACCCGAAGGCAACGATCTGCACCGGGTAAGCGACGCCGGCCGCCAGCAAGACTCCCCTTCGCCCCTCATCCTGCAGAAACGGGAAGAGCGCCGCGACCGCTATTGCGATCATCAAGAATCCGGCCAACGCGTAGCGCACCAGGGCCCTCAAGCGTCGTCACTCTCCTTGTGGCCCTGCTCTTCGCGCGGCCTTGTTGCCACCTGCACATAGAGGTTGTAAAAGCCGACCGACCCCCCCAAAATAATGCCGAATATCATCATCAGCGACTCGGCCCCAACTCGCATGCCGACCTCGAATCCGACCAATCCAAACAGCGCCACCAAAACAGCGAACGTCATCCCGTGACCCAAGAACTGGGAGGACACCCGGACTATGTCGCTGGCACGCTCCTCGGCCGGTTTTCCTTCCTCATGCATTGGTTGGAACTCCGGTGGCAAACCCATACTTCAAGGAGAATTTAGACGCTTGTGAAAAAAAGAGCAAGCGCCAATTTACGGGCCTAAGACAGGGATTTCGAGACTAGTCGACGCTTGACGAAGGGGTAGCCGGGAGTCAAGTTCGCGGCATGCGGTAGGTCCCTTTGACTCGTCGCTCATAGAGGTCGGGGCATTCCTTCAGAGACGCCGGAAATAATTCATGACGTCATCGACAGAAGTGGTTGTACAGGATCGGGACCTCGAATTACTGCAGCGGGTGACCCAGGTCGCCGAAGAGCTCCGAAAAGAGATTGAAAAGCGGATCGTGGGCCAACATGATGTAGTCGAAGGCCTTGTGACGGCGCTCCTGGCCAACGGGCACACGCTACTGGTGGGCGTTCCTGGCCTGGCGAAGACGCTCTTGATCAGTACGCTCGCCGAGGCGCTCGACCTGAAGTTCAGCCGAATCCAGTTCACACCCGACCTCATGCCCACCGACATCACGGGCACGGAAGTGATCGAAGAGGACCGCACGACCGGCAAGCGCGTGTTCCGTTTCGTCCGTGGACCCATCTTCGCAAACGTCGTGCTCGCAGACGAGATCAACCGAACGCCCCCGAAGACACAGGCCGCGCTACTCCAGGCCATGCAGGAGCGGGAGGTCACTGCCGCTGGCGACACATATAGGCTCGATCCCCCATTTTTCGTACTAGCGACCCAAAACCCGATCGAGCAGGAGGGCACCTACCCGCTTCCCGAAGCCCAATTGGATCGGTTCATGCTGGAGTTGCCGATTGGATACCCCTCCAAGAAGGAAGAAGAGGAGGTGGCCATGCGCACGACGGGGGAGGAAGACCCTCAGGTCCGTCCCGTCGTATCCGCGGAGGAGCTGATCGAGCTTCAGCACCTGGTACGACGTGTACCGGCGCCCCCGTCGCTTGTCTCCTTCGCGGTCCACCTGGCCAGAGCCACGCGGCCCGGCCTGGCAGAGGCCGCGGAGGTGGCGGAGAAGTATGTCAGTTGGGGCGCTGGCCCCCGGGCGTCGCAGTACCTCGTGCTCGGTGCCAAGGCGATGGCGGCGGTCCGTGGAGACCCCATTCCCTCGTACGATGACATACGGGCGGTTGCGCCCGCAGTGCTGGCGCACCGGATCGTGCTCAATTTCGAGGCTGAGGCAGACGGACGGGTCACTCGGAACGTGATCGCAGAGCTCCTTGAGGAGTCGGCTGGATGGACGTAGGCCCAAGTACGGAGGCGGGCAAAAGCCCGCCGAGTACAACGGAGCTTCCTGACAGGCCGGCGCCGCCTAAATCCTCGAGGCCAGCATGATCTGGCTATTATCGAGTGCGACCGCCCTTTCGATCCTCATTTCCTCTCTGTGTTCCGCGTCGGAGACAGCGACGTTTGCCATCGGAACTTCAAGGCTTCGAACCATGGAGGAGGAGGGTTTCCGGGGCGCCGACGCCCTCGCCGAGCTGAGAAACCGCGCCGACCAGACCCGTGCCTCGCTCCTCTTCTTGAACACGCTCTTCAACTCCGTGACCGTTGGAACCCTGGTTCTCCTGGGGTACGCGCTACACGGTACGGCCGGTGGCGGGTGGGGACTCCTCGCCGGCGCCCTTGTCGTCCTGATCTTCGGGCAAGGTATCCCTCGACTTCTGGCCTCGCGGCACCCAATTCGGTTTGCCCTTGGCGCCGCCACGGCCATTCTCGCGGTGGAAAACCGACTCGTGGCCATCACCAAGCCCTTCCGCCGGCTTGCGGCTGGGATGACCCGAACCGAGGGGACGGACGGGTCGAGCCAGGAGGAGCGCGACGTCCGAGAACTCAGCCAGTTGGGGCAGGAGGAGGGGCTGGTCGGTGAGGATGAGCACCTGTTGGTGGAGCGCGCCTTCCGCCTCGACGAACTGACCGCGTGGGACGTCATGACGCCTCGCGTGGACATTTTCGCTTGGAAAGACTCCCTCACGCTCGAGGAGATCATCGGGGAACTCAAGTCGGTGCCGTACTCACGTGTTCCGGTTTATCGGGATACGACGGACGACATCTCCGGAATCTTGTACGTGCGGGAGGCCTACGAGAATTACGTCACGGGCCGGACCACGATGACGCTTTCGCAGTTGGCCCGTGATCCCCTGTTCGTCCCCGGGTCCCTCCCGCTCACGCGCCTTCTCCATCAGTTTCAGGCCCGGCGCATCCATATGGGGATCATCGCCGATGAATTCGGCGGAACGGACGGCCTCGCCACGCTCGAAGACATCCTCGAGGAACTGGTGGGCGAGATCGTCGACGAAACGGACGTCGACGAAGAAGCGCTGATCCGGATTTCCAAGACACAGGTCATGGCACCCGGTGGCATCGACGTCCGTGAAATCAATTACGCCTTCAACGTCGCGCTACCCCAGTTCGAGCACCGCTCGCTCAATGGATTCCTCCTTGAGGAGCTCGGGCACGTGCCCGAGCCGGGAGAGACCGTGGAACAGGCGGGCGTGAAGATCGAGATCCTGACGGCTTCAGACACCCAGGTCCTGACCGCCCGCCTCACCAAGCTCGCCCTGGCGGACCGGGAAGAACTGGGATAGCCGGGCAGGGGCTCCCGACAATGGCCATCCTCCTTCCCTTTCACGGCAAGCGGCCCCGAGTCGCCGAATCCGCGTTTATCGCCCCCAACGCGGTGCTCATCGGCGACGTCACGGTCGAGGAGGAAGCGAGCGTTTGGTTCGGTGCTGTGCTGAGAGGAGACCACGCCGAAAACGGCATCGTGGTGGGCTCCGGTACGAACGTCCAGGACAACTGCGTGGTCCATGTCGGGGATTGGGCGCCAACCCTCATCGGCAAGAACGTAACGGTAGGCCATGGAGCCAAATTCGAGAGTTGCACCATCGGCGACCGGTGCTTGATCGGGATGAACGCGGTGATCCTCCAGAGCGCCCAAGTCGGTACGGAGTGTGTGATCGCGGCCAATGCCGTGGTGCGGGAGGGCGCCCAGATCCCCGACCGTAGTTTGGTCGCGGGTGTGCCCGGCGAGGTCAAGAAGCAGCTAGATGGTTCCGCGGCGGAGTGGGTGGCCCGAGGCGGACAGCATTATGTCGAGCTCGCACGGACCTATCGCAAGGACCATTTCGGCATGGCGAGCGCCCCCGTGTGCGAGCTGTGCGGCGGTCCGATCATGGAGCGCCACTGCAAAGTGGTGTGCCTTTCGTGTGGCTACCAGCGGGACTGCTCAGATCCCTAACACGCGCGTCATGTACCATTCGATGATGTCGGAGCCGAATCCGTAAGTCACCGCGGCACCGGCTGCCAGAAAGATTCCGAAAGGCACCAGCTTTTGCGTCTTGTACGAGATCGGTCCGAAAATGACCGACCCAAGCAGGGCCCCGAGGAAGACCGTCAAGAGCACGCCAGGCATGCCCAAGAACGCTCCGACCATGGTCATCATCTTGATGTCCCCACCCCCCATCGCATCCTTCTTGAACATCCACTTTCCGGCCATGGCGACGAACTCCATAAGACCGAACCCGAGCACGGCCCCGAGGAGAGCCCCGAGCGGATCGATCCCACCGGGCAGAAAGGCGAGTCCCAGTCCCAGGACGAGGCCGCCCAGCGAAAATTGATCGGGGATGATATAGAATCGCGCATCGGAGAGGGCGATTCCGAAAAGGATGGTCAAGAGTAGGGCGCCCCTCAAAGCCTCGAAGGAGAGTCCCGCGTAGCTGAACATGCCCGCCCACACGAGCCCGGTGGCCAACTCGACGAGAGGATACTGGAGAGAGATCGAGTCCCGGCATGCTCGGCAACGCCCACCCAACAGCACGTATCCGATTACCGGGACGTTGTCATACCACCGGATGGGTTCTCCGCATTTCGGACAATGCGAGCCGGGGAACACCACCGATTCGTCCTCCGGCCAGCGGAGGGTGCAGACGTTCAGAAACGAACCGATCATCATTCCGAGCACGCCGGCCAGAGCAGAGACCATCCAGGCGTCGATCAAGGCGATACACTCCCACGGGTGAGCAAGCTATGAGACACTCGTAAGCAGGCTATAGAGAAGAATTGACCCGGCGACCCCAGCATTCAAGGATTCTGCATTACCCGGCATTGGGATCGCGATGCTCTTCGAGGAGGCCGACGCAATCTCGGCGCGTAGTCCCACTCCCTCGTTGCCGACGGCCAGAGCCCAGGAATCGCCCGGATGGAATAAGCGGACATCGTCGCCGGCTGGATCGGCGGCCAGAATCCCGATGCCGTGCTCCTCCAGCCACGGCTTGGCTTCGGCCCACGGCGCCCGGGCGATGGGCGTATGGAAGCCAGCCCCAGCGGCCGCACGAACGGCCTTCGGATTCCA
>Ga0114996_10010306_pt1 | contig 10159 bp, 7 predicted proteins | sample ArcticOcean_MG_C_4_FD_87039 | JGI IMG/M metagenome (GOLD analysis project Ga0114996, IMG submission 87039) | Marine microbial communities from western Arctic Ocean - ArcticOcean_MG_CB4_134 | ecosystem: Environmental > Aquatic > Marine > Oceanic | place: Arctic Ocean: Canada Basin | collected...
CCGTGGAAGAGCCGTGAAAAGTTTGACATGGTGAAAGCTCTGTACGGGGACAGGAAGGACCTGCTTATGCGCGAAAGCATGGGCATCGTTACCGAGGACCAGACAAGTCTTTATCGAAAAACGTGGGTGGATGAGTTCATAGCAAACATCACGGTGGTTCGGGACCCGATGCCACGTTTCATATTAGTGGCCTGCGACCCGAACGGCGGTGGCGACAGCAACATGGCGATCGTGTCCGTCATGTTCCGCGCCGGCAGCATGATACTCGTGGGTCTCGACTATCACGCGGTGCGAGGCCACGATGAGATCGAGGTGCTTCTGATGGCGCATGTGCACGAGCTGCAGCACCAGTATCCGGATGTGTGGCTCATATTTGTCGGCGAATCCAATCTAGGCCAGGAAGCCGATCACATGAAGCACATGCTGCGGAAGGAGACGAACGTGTACGCCGTGATGGAGGGTGGCCTGGCGGGGGTCCGCACCACTCAGAAGCGCAAGGAGTTGTATGCAATGGAGCTATGTAAGTTTATCTCGCAGAGCGCACTGGCTCACACTGGGGAGCACGTTGTAGTGGTGAACCCTCTCAAGACTATGTCCCCCGCGGATCTGCGCGCGGGTGCCATCTCGGAGCTGAAGAAGCAGCTTCTCGGGTACCGCAAGATCGTGCTGCATAGCCAGACTGGCCGCAGTGATCCGCGCATATCGTATACCGGGAAATCTCAAGGGGCACAGGACGATATAGTTGTGACCATGACGATCGCTGCGTACTGGGGCGTGCAATACATGACACGGCGGATACAAGCGGTGCCCTACGACAGATTAGATGGACCACCGAGCGAGCGTCATTGATGTCCCTGTTATGGTAAACGGCCGGAAGGCCAATATGACAGACGACGGCCTCTCCCTAGCCCTGCGTTTTCCCAAGGAAGCCAGCGTAGTTGTGATACCGCAGGCCGAGATCGTGCATGCCGTGGTTGGCCTCAGTGAGGTGGGTATCTGCCTGAAGTCGGCTATACGCATCGTCCCTGGTACCGTAAAGGAGGTCGGCAGCTTCGTGTTGACACGTCCCCGTTACACTCCCGATGACGAGTGGATGGACACACTCGATAGCCTGTGCATGCGTCCCAGCGTCATTGATTACCGGCTCGCCCCTGTACTGCACACGGCTTGCGATAGCAAAAGGCTGCAACCGGGCGATGGCACCGGTCCCATCGTCGTTTGGTCCACCAAGACATGCGCTGCCGTGAATGAGTTAAAAGCTGTCGTGCTGCAGCGCACCACCGGAGGCATGTCAACATACGATGCCCGTATCATTCCGTGCAAAGGTCCCATCCTAATGGTAGATATGCTTTTGCATAAGACGCTGGATATGTGGTCGGATACGTTTGGCATGGGGCGCGTGGTTGATGCCGGCGCTGATCCGGTGCCCATTCGAACCGTTCAAGAGGCTCAGGAGCACCCGTGCGTGCGGTCGTACATTCTTGGATCCGAAGATGAGGAACCGGACGAGGAAGTACCTCCTGACAGCGATGACAGCGAATGGAACGGGGAATCGGACGACGAATGGAACGAATCGAACGAGGGATCGGATTCGGACGCGGAGTCGATATCCGATTGCTCGGCAGCGAGTGACGATGGCGACGCGGGCGATTCCAGTGACGATAGCGACTCTAGTGACTGCAGCTCAATATCCATGGACCTCACGGACACGTCAGAGTGAGCGGCACGCCGTTATGCGCGGTCGTACCAGAGATGACCACTCCGGCAGAGTCGGCGTATACCAGTGCACTTGGTTGCGCTCGGTGGCATACTGTAATTGTTCGGCGCAGCCCACGTCACCACAGTTGACATAGCGAGAATGCGCCTCTGTATAGCACGCGAGAGCCTTTGCGGCGCCGTGGTCATCTTCCTCGGACTCCCAACGATCGAGATAGATGCCGCCCCATAGTTTCAGCGCATCTGCCGTGCATATTTGAGCGCGATCCAGCATGTGGCTCACGTCGCCGCTGATCGTTTGCGCCGCCAAACAGTACAAGTGCGCGGCGTTGCCCTTAGCAGCGATGCTCGCGCTCGGCGTGCACAGCAGGTCCGCTTTGCCGACATTGTCGTAGGCAATTGCTCTCGCCAGGCAGTAGTGGCCGTATATGTCCGACTCCCGCGCATCTTCCAGGCTGTAGGCCTCCCCGGCCTTAAAGGTCCACTTTGGTATAAGCTCGGTCAGTACCCGTGCAAACACATTCGCTGCATCTAGTGATGCCACGTATGCCTGCTTGCCGACCATGGATGATGCGCGATATAGCTGGTGCTGCGCGTACTGTACGTTGCACATGACCGCGTCAAACAGGTACGCGCTGTTACTGGCGCTGTCGGCATCCCGGCTCCAAATGAATGTATACCCGTCCGGAACGCAGCGCTGCTTACTAATTATGCGCTCCGTCCACGCATCAACCTGCGATTTGTAGTTTGGTCCGTCCACCTGTATGTTGCGATGGCCGCTTTGTACGTTTACTAGTATACTTCTGTTCATCATTTAATATGCGTGTTTATTAATAGCCAATCGACGTAAAGCTACCGGGCGCTCTGAGGTGCGCGTACAATCCCTGGCGTACGGCGGCGCAACCCGCGTACACACTGGGACCCCAGTGCCCCGTGTTTATCTGCGTTTCGTCGAACTTGCCGCCGCGTACCGTCTGTGTGAAGGTGGCACCGTGGAAGCAGATGCCGTTCACGATGTCGCTTTCCTCGTGCACATCCGCACTCCGGGGTCCCATGTACGGCCCCACCCGATCGGCCACGACCTTGGACGTCACGAACCTGCCGTCGTCATCGTCGCGCATGCTTAGCTGGTGCACCTCAAAGTCGCCTACGATGGACATGCACGCCGGTGTCCGGGTGTCGGGCTCTATCGGTACGCATATGATAGACTTCGACAAATGGTCGACGTCCTTGCCAAACTGACGGACGAGATCTTCGCCTTCCCCGATAAACTTCACGTTCTGACCGCCGTTGTAGCCTGCGCAGTACACGTCTTCGGCGAGGTACAGGTTCTTGGGTTCGCGCACGACCGATTTGCTGTAGAACGTATAGTGCCCAATGTGCGTCTTATGGATCACGTCATCCGTGAGCTGGAAGTCGTGGTGGCCGTGCAGCGTTTGACCCAGTTCCTCGCCTCCCTTGAGCAGAATGGCCGTGCCCATGCGGTACGACATCCTGGGCCGGAAAAGCACCAGCTTATGTGGAATGACCAGCTTCCGGTTATCGTTCGGCGTGCGACCGTCCTCCAGCGTTCTGCTGAACAGCTCCGCTACCATCTCGTAAAAGTTGCCGGCGTCATCGTGTAGCAGCGATACTACGCTGCCATCGGGTGAGTCAAAGAAGACATTCACGGCCGGCGTCTGGGCGTCTGCGCGGCTGTACCCAGCCGCAACTTGCGCCGCCGTCATGCCCTTGCCAGTGACTGCCGGGTGGGCACCCGCCGCTGCCGCTCCATGGCCAAAATCCTCGGCCGTCATACCCCATGCGCGCAGCGTGCCCAGAGTGATATGCCCGTTGGGTATCTTTGAGATAAGTGCATCGACTGTGCGGTACGTGTCGCCTTCCCACGCATTCTGAATGGCTTCCCGGTACGTGATCTCTTCGAACTTGTCCTGCGACATGTCAAAGATCTCGATAGACTGTGTGTTGGCGAAGGGTTCAACGACTGCTCCTAACACGGGGTCTATAGTTATGCCCAGCGCCGCGGCTTTGGTGGCTACGTCTGGCGTCATAGCACCAGTAAGAGCCTGTGTATAGAGTGCCTCGAACTCCTTATCCGTGTGAAAGTTGGGTTTAAGGACATTGTACTCGCCAATCTCGCGATCGCGCATCAGCGGCTCGACGGATCCTGCCGACATGAAGTCGGTGTCGAACGGGCGCGTCTCGAACACGCGGGATCCGCGGAAGTTGTCGAATCGCTTCGCACCCTTCTCGAGCGCGTTGGCGGCCGCGTCGCCGCCGCGGAAGTACTCGTTGAAGTACTCGGGCACCATGGACGCGTAGATGGCCATCTTGCTGGGGAAGATCCACGAATCGGGCTCTATGCCCACGCGGCGCATGCGGTCTTTGATCTCGGCATCGAGTATGAACAGTCCCTTGATGTCCTTCTGCACGCAGGCAAAGCGCCACCTCTCTTCCGCCAGCGCGTTCACTGCGTCGTTCGTCAGGATGGACGGCGCTTTCCCATGCTTCTCCTGCCACTGCTGATAGAAGTTGGGGGCAGCGAGAAGCTCGTGCATGACGCCAAAGTACACTGTCTCATGCACCGCCTCGACGATCTGCTTCAGGTTCATCAGGTAGTGCTGGCGACCCAGCTCCGTCTTGTAGAAGCCGTGCTCGATGATAAACGCAAGGCCGCGGCGAACAAGGCTGTCGCTGCGGCTCTCCGACTCGTACGAAACGTACCGCGGAACGCCCTGCTCTGGCTCGTAGTCCATCATAGTCTTGTTGAAGCGCCAGATGTTCCACTTGACGTGCAGTTCCTCCGTGTGCAACCAAGGAAGCACGTACTTCGTGTACCAGTCGTCGTCCTTGGTGATCAGGAAATCAATGGTTGCCATAAGGAACTTATTACGGCCCACATAGGCCCGCGGTAAGTTGTGCGTTTCGTGCGCGAATGCGTCGGACGCAAAGGTGTCGATGTCGCTGTTCCTGAGCGGTCCAAAGTATTTTTGCATGTCCGTGGCTGCCGCTTTTGCGGAGTCATTGACACTGTGGTTATACGGCGCTGCCGTAGGGTGAGTGTAACGGGCACTGCCACCAAGAGACATGTGCGATCATGTATGCTGTGATCGTGTTTATATAGTAGCTATTATCTGCGCAGTTTGTTTGATATCAGTATATCCCGAGGTTGTACGGTCCGTGACATTACCATGGGGGGAGCAGTTACTCGTCATAGCAATGTAAAGCCGTCGCGCCATGTTATCTGGTGTGATACCGAGGGTGGCGTGCGCGGTGTGAAGCTGTGGGACATTACGTGCATCGAGGAGACGCTGAGCAGCGTGCGCGTGCAGCGCTTTTGCAGCGTGGGCGATGCGACCAAACGAGGGCGAGCAAGGCTACATAAAGATCTGCCGACCGCGGTGTACCGCGACAGCAAGCTCACCAATAGCACGTGTGTCAGCCGGCACGAGTTGCGCGACGGCGAATGGACTGTATTAAATCACGCCAACGTCGGTGCGCCGCTGCACGTACTTCTTTCATCGTATCTGGGAACCCGCGCGGGATGTGTACTTGTGGCGTGGAACATGCGTGGGCATGACAAGCACGTCCTCACACGAGCCGTTGGCAAGAAGGCGATCGATAAACTTGTACTGTGGGACGCGCTGCCATGGTTCCGGTCGAAATACTGCTTGCCGAAGAACTCGATGTCCAGTAACAAACCCGGTACCCCGCGAGCGGTGTTCAACGTGCCTGTGCACGGTGCAGCCCATACTTCGTTCGCAGACGCAGCGCACATGCGGGATGTGGTTATGCGTTCGGCATATTGCCACGATCCGGAGGGGAAGATTGATATCAGTTCATACAAGAGCAGCACACGCGCTGAGCAGTTTGCCAGCGTCTGCGAGGAGATAGAGCAGTGCGTATCTATCTCCGAATGGCGCGATATCGTGGATCGGCCCTGGGCGGAGGGCATGGTACCCGACTCCGTATACCAGGCTGCCCATACTTAAGGACGCGCGTACGACGGGCGATGCTAAGGGACCATCATGCAGCAGCTATGCGCGAGAGGCAAGTGCCCGGCAAGTGGGAAGACCTTAGCAAATATCCCGATCACGATGTGGACATTAGCACAGCCTATGGCAAGACAGTCAAGGATAAGTGCCGACGGGACTGCAGGAGACTCTTAGATCTGGTTTATCGTCCTCGGGACTATACCCGTCGTGAAAGCCATGCCAGGATCGACCTTATACTGCCCAGGTCATGTACGATCAAGCAGTCTATAGCACTTTACACCGTGCTTACGCAAGTGCATGGGGCTCTAGGCGCCCCTGCTGACGTCAGCCATACTGTTGCCCAGGTATTGACTCGTATAGGGGTCGTGCGCCACGGCCAGGCGCCGAGGTGTGTCACGCGGGAGACGGCTACGTCGGCATATTTCACCCTGGTGCGTCCTGACAGCCTTACCCAGTCCCTGGTAATTCTACGTGCGACGAAGGACGCGATATATGATATGCTTCGCTCGTTTTTGTGCGACTTTTCGGATGTTACGGATGGCGTGTATCAGCTCATTCGATACCCTGACGATGTGAATTTAAAGTACGTGTATCTGGAGATGGACCACCTGGACGACCGATATAAGGTTACCAGACTGCATCCGATAAGAGAGCCAGACGAACTTTGGCTGGGACTGCCCAGAGTGGTTGCAGGTATTACTACGACGCTGGCAGGAGTAGCCGTCGCTGGTCCGGATATTCGTCCAGATCCGGAGCGAAGCACGGATCTAGTAGACTCACGAGGTCCGATGGTGGCGCCGCCGGCGCCGCCGCCGCCGCCGCCGCCCGGAGGTCCTCCGCCCGCGGTGGGTCCGTCGGTTCAATTCCTATGCTTTGACTATAGGTACGTGCCAACCATGCAGACTGGTGTGCGTGGGATAGAAGTCTATGATATTGGATCTATATTTAATAGCCATGCCTACTTGGATCGGGAATACGCGGAGTACTGCAATCGGAACTGCGAGGCACCGTTGAGTGACGACACGTTGTTAATGCGTGACATGCAGATACAGGAGCGTGTAGGAGCACTGGCGGGCACTATGGCACGGCGGTACAGCCCCGTAATGTCCATATCGAAGTTCGTAGACAACATGCAGCACACCTCCCGGCAAAACGATAATCCCATGGATATGGCTCATACTATAGAGACGCTGTCTCTGCTGGATATACGCCGTGGTCCAGGCACGTACAGCGATTACATCCGTGTACCGGCGCCCTCGCCGGCGGTGCGGCTGCCGATGGGAAGATATATGCCGCTGTATGATGGAACCTGGTCAGACTTCTTGTTGGGCTATAATCGGTTAGTGGGTACTTTGGTTCCACATGGACACTAGTATATAACGCCTATTACATGGTTCCGAATGCAAGGCCGTTACATACTGTTTACCCTGGTACTTGTGCACTCGGGGCTATTATTGCGCGAGTATATCGGTGAGACCGGTTCGTGCAAGAACCTAAGCTTGCCCGCTCAGCACCTCAAAGACGATGTGTTTACCGTAGACGACAGGTTGGCGATAGCAGCCCAATTCCACGTGGTATCCGTATGTGAGATTTTACTCATGGCCTTGGTGCTTATGGCAGGTTTCGTGAGGGATAAGCAGAGCGCATACGCCCTTAGCGACGGCCAAATTCCGTACCTTTCGTTTTCCATGCTCGTATTTCCAGCATTGATACTGGTGGGCGTGGTATCGGTTCGCATGCGCCATACCGGCGTCTTCGGGTGCGCACATGGCGACGACCAGTGCTGTGATAACATGTATTGCCCGGACACTGCTAGCACAACATACTCGGAGCTGCCCGGGTGCAACCTTGGAGGTGGGTACCGCGCGGCGAATGTGAACTCGCCTGGTACCGGTGCCATTAACTGGAATGACCGCTCGTCATACTGCGTCGTGCCGTCGTGGTACCACAGCCCCTTGCCCATAGAGTGCGGTGGTCTGCTCAGACTACCTGATACGTCGGCGTGCTACCAATATGGCTGTTCCTACGATACGACACCCGTACCGTACGTGAGTGTGCGGCTTATTATGGCCAATGCTATACTGTTTGTGATTGTATCGGTTCATTCGTCTCTGTAAGCGGCGCCGTGTCGGGCTTTGCGGTTCCTAGCGAAACTTTGGACACGGTGTACGCAGTGGTATCGTCTTGGTGCAAGACGAGGGCGTCCTTCGCCGCTTCAGCGCGCCGCTGAGCGAGCATTATTCCGCATACATTGCCCATTCGTAAATGGCATTCCCGTATAAATACAAGCACGATATCTATGAATGGACAATGTACACGTCTCCATGTGTTCGGGAGGTGCATATGCCGCTGTACACGCGGGCTTCTGGGAGCAGCTAGATGATACTGCGATAGGACGTAGGTTTCGTCATAGTGTCACATCCCTGTCAGGGTCGTCTGCAGGCGCGCTGGTAGGTTCTGCGGTCGCCGTGGGCGTGCCTGGCCGGGCGGTGTCCCGCGATATACAGCGTGGTGGGCTCACGGGACGCGGGAAGTTCCTACGCGCACTGGCTGTGTATTTAAAGCTGCCGTATTTCAAACAGTCCATGTATAGCGGCGACGAATCCATGAGGCGAATGAAACGCCTGTGCGACAACCGCTCGTACTCCCCGGTGCCCATGACCGTGGCGGTGACCACTACGGACATGGTACAGCACTGTATCCGCTTTGCCGAGCCGGACGATACCCGTTTGGTGAATGCGGCAGTGGCGTCGGCGTCTATACCCTACGTACTGCCGCCTCGACCCGTAGGAGGCTACGGGATGTGTGTAGACGGCAGTATAAACAGAAGCTCGTTCCCGCAGGACACTGTGGTGCGAATCATGCGCGAAGGCAGCGGGACGCTTGTGCTGCTCAACTGTCTTCCGTGGCCGGGCTTTCGCGAATCCGTGCCCGTAGCCCGAAAAGCACTGAAATTGATGGGTATGAAACGCTTGATGACACAGTACACAGAAGATTTGTATGATCACGCCATGGAGCGTACGCTGGATTTTATCATTAAGCCTAAATTCGTATACCGCGACGGTATGTTTGAGCTCTCGATCGACAATTCAAGCGGTGAGCCTATCATTTCGCGCAATGGCAATTTGAATATTATCTTTGTGGCCCCGACCCAGAAGCAGTTCAGTGACTGCGGCGGAGTGAACATGATTGCTAAACTGGACTACCGCGCTGGCAACAAATCTATATTCGCCATGCGTGCATGCGGTATGAAATTGGCGCGAGACTTTATCGATGAATACGGCGAGATACGCATCTATTAATATCCATATGCGGTCGGCGCAGGTGTCGGCGCCATCGTCGGTGGGGCCGGAGTAGGTGCCGGAGTTGGGGCCGGCGTGGGGGACGGAGTTGGCGACGCCGTGGGAGGCGTAGGCGTCGTGGGGGCCAGCGTGGGCACCGGCGTGGGGGACGGAGTTGGCGACGCCGTGGGAGGCGTAGGCGGCGTGGGGGACGGCGTCGGTGGGGCCGGCGTGGGAGTCGCAGTTGGCGATGGGGTAGGTTCCGGAGTTGGGTAGCTAATGGCCGCGCTGTGCTCGCAGTACACACCGCTGTAGCCATCCGCGCATTTACACTTGCCCGCTTCCTCATCTACCGTATGCAGCGTGGGATACCTCGGCGTGTTGCTGCACGCGCATAAGTGTTTACCGCACAGCAGATTTTGTGATGCGCTGGTTAGTAAATGTGAGCAGCAGTCGCGACGCACTGTATCGTACTTATTGTATACGCTCGCGATGCATGTAGCCGGCATGCATCCGTATGTGTGGAAGGGGACATATCCCTTGGTGCAGCAGCAGTTATCGATCGTGAATCTCTTATCGGCGCCGATATCGCAATCATTCAGGTTTAGGTGCGCCGCGCACCGCGCGCTGCTGCTGACGACGCTATAGGATACGGCATCGGGTTCGACGGCATTGGGTTCGACGGCAACCGTATTATAGCTGCTACGAGGGTACCCGAAAGCAGCTATTACGCATATCACCGCAACGAAGGCGGTTCCCGCGCGAACATGTTGGTCATCCGACACAGAGAATGCACTAGGTATGCTGTCATTCACTATGTAGCCCAAGGGTATCACCATCAATACAATGCTGATACCCCGTGGCAACACGCCGTCTAGGGTATACAGGACGGTTGCGACCGCAATGGATCCGGCCGCAATCCAGGCCTTCATCAACGTCGGACTGTCGGGCTGATTCTGAAACACATTGCTCGCAAGTGCCACGATACATACCACCAGTACCAGCTGTGCTATCAACCACAACTCCTCGTTTCCGTCCGCGTACGATACCACTAGGATGACGGATCGTACGGCGACCCATATGAGCTCGTCGTCATTGTCTTCCACATACAGTACGCTGCGTGGAAGGTGCACTATCATGGTCACGCATGCAAACAAGGTCAGCCGC
>Ga0114996_10010307_pt1 | contig 10158 bp, 12 predicted proteins | sample ArcticOcean_MG_C_4_FD_87039 | JGI IMG/M metagenome (GOLD analysis project Ga0114996, IMG submission 87039) | Marine microbial communities from western Arctic Ocean - ArcticOcean_MG_CB4_134 | ecosystem: Environmental > Aquatic > Marine > Oceanic | place: Arctic Ocean: Canada Basin | collected...
CATCCTGGGGCTGAAGAAGGTCCCAAGGGTCCGTCTGTTCGCCGGTGAAAGCGGCACGCGAGCTGGGTTCAGAACGTCGTGAGACAGTTCGGTCTCTATCCGTCATGGGCGCAGGAAATTTGAGGAGAGCTCTCCCTAGTACGAGAGGACCGGGAGGGACAGACCTCTGGTGTACCGGTTGTTCCGCCAGGAGCATCGCCGGGTAGCTAGGTCTGGATGTGATAAGCGCTGAAAGCATCTAAGCACGAAGCCAACTCCAAGATTAGATTTCCCATCCGACTTCGGTCGGGGTAAGGCCCCCGGTAGACTACCGGGTTGATAGGCCACAGGTGTAAGGCCAGTAATGGTTTCAGCTGAGTGGTACTAATCGGCCGAGGACTTGACCCACATTTGGGCACGTCTATTAGTAATCCTCCACGTCCAGGTAGGGCAGGGGAAGGTTTAGCAGGATTCAGTTTTAACGTCGCGGGGTGGAGCAGCGGCAGCTCGTTGGGCTCATAACCCAAAGGTCGTAGGTTCGAGTCCTACCCCCGCAACCAAGTGCACAAAAAACAAAGCCCCGGGCAACTCGCCCGGGGCTTTTGCTTTGCCCTCTAATCCGTCCGAAAGTGGGTGACGGGCGCTACTGCTCTTTCGTGTTGCCGAACACGTAGCCCACCGACCCGAAGGCCACAGCCGCTGCCAGCAGCAACACGCCCGACTCCCAGTACCGACTATCGAAAGCGGCGTTGATGCTGACCACAAAGGCGATCACTCCGGTCGCCACGCCGCCCACCAGCGCAAAGCGCCTGCCTATGTCATTCATGTTCATGAGTTGCCTCTCAATTTGTCCTTTAATATTGCCTCTCTGTACACAAGTTGATTGTCGCCCACCATCGTCGCTTGCAAGGTGGCAGAAAAGCCAACGCCACTATCCCTGCGCCATTTCAGGCTATCCATATAGGCGGACTTGTCCCTGATGACCCCTGCGTTGTCGCAGTACATGAAAGTCACCAGTTGCGCGCCCGACTCCCCGGCAAGCTGGACAACTTCGTCTTGGTTCACAGAGCCTCCCTAGTCTTTCGGTATCGGATGGGTCGAATCATAAACCCGCCGGCACGTTCACCGCGGGGAACCGTCCAAGCATCCAGCCTTTTCCATCGCTCGGACAGGTCCGAGACCCGTTATCGGCTGCATACAGGGGTGCAGTGGTACAATGGCGTTTTCGGGGAGAGTTTGCCGAGTGTGGGTTCTCGGTACCAATCAATCTTGTAAACGTCACCGGGGAGGTCTGTAACCGTGGGACTAGTCAAAGTGCAATTGGTGGACATGGTGAATGGCGAGTCGCTGACCACACCCGACCAGCCCGCCGAACTCGACGACACAATCAGGGCGGCCGAGCTAGTCGAACAGATATTGAACCTCGTGGGCCAGCTTCCTGAAGGCCACCTAATCGAGCCCAAGGCGACTAAAATCGTCAACAAGTCCCGCCGGGCCGAGCTGACGGCTAAGCAAACCTTAGGCGACGTCGGCACCGAGGATGGGGACACCCTCGCGCTGTACTACAGCACCGTGTTCGGCTAGGTTAGGCTCCCTTAGTTGGCAACGTTCCGAGACCAGCGACTCAACAACGACTACGAAGAGTTGATGCGCCTACAGCGCCAGCTCAATACCCGTGGCCTCGTAAAACTGGAGGTCGTGGCTGAGGGCAGCAAACCCTACCAGTCTTACCACCTGTACTTTCACTGCGCCGGATACGTTGACGAAATGCTGACGGTGCGGAAAAGGCACCGCATCTTCCTGGAATTCCCCAGGGCCTATCCGCTGGAAACCCCTCCTACATTCAAACGCGTCTCGCCACTATTCCACCCCAACATCTACCCCCACGGGGTGTTTTGCCTGGGCTTCGAAGGGGATCGCAAGTGGCGCCCCTCGGTGTCTCTGGAAAGCTTGGTACTGCACGTAAGCAGGCTCATCAGGTTCGACCCGGACTGGGTAAACATCTACCCCCCGGCCAACCGCACGACCGAATTTTGGGAAGAGTTCATCAAGCGGGCCACCCTCCCGGTGGACGACGACACCTTCGTAATCGGCGACGAGCCCGGTCCCGACGTTAACCCCACAGCAGCAACTTCAACTTCGGTTGCGCCAACCCCGGTACCCGAACCCAAGAGCCCGGCACCGAGCCGACCGACAATTCGGATAGAGTCGAGGAACACGACCAAGAGGCCACAGATCAGGCCGGTGTCCTCCGACCAGAGGCGTCGGACAATCGGACCGATCAGGATTCGCCGCGAAGGGCCTGGGCAGAGCTAGCGCTCGCCCCAGACCCACCCGGCATTAGCTATGCGTACCGTCCAGACCCGCAAGCCCGTGGAGTATCCGCTCCCCTTTAGCGACGAGCGCTTCTATGAAATAGAGGCCGAAGGGGACATAGGCTCAGACAGGCTCCTGCTGTTCATGTCCAGGGACGTGCACGAGTTTATTCGCAGCCACTCAAAGGAAAACGAGCCTAAAGAGGTGGGAGGCGTATTGCTGGGGCAGTACTGTATTGACCAGGACACCAGATACGTCATCGTGCCAACGGCCATCGCCTGCGACATAGGCTCGGCGACACCGGCCAGCATCGACTTTCCGCCGGAATTCTGGCAGCGAGTTGAAGAGGTCCACAACGACGAGTACCCGGGGCTGCTGCGAATCGGCCCGTTTCACTCCCACCCCGGCTACGGGGTAAACCCCTCCGCCACCGATCGCTCCACCATTCTGGCCGCCTTTTCCCACCCCCACCACGTCAGCCTCATCCACGACCCGCACGAAGATAGGTCCGGGTATACCTGCTGGCGGGACGGCGAGCTGGCGCCTGCGAGCGGTTTTCCCATCTATCGGCACCGCGAGCCAGAAACACTGGTGAAAGAGTTGATGGATCTCAGGCCCGCCTGAGCCAATCGGGTCTTGTAAATGTCGGTTGGGCGAAATCGCCCGAGCCGTTCCCATGCCCAAACGGATACTCGTTCGAGACGACCGAACCGACCGCACCTTTGAGTGGCGGCCGTCCGGTAACGAGACCGCCGCCGACCTGCTCATTCTAATCGCCGAAGCCGAAGGATCCCCCCTCGACGGCCTGATGGGGAAGCTTGAACTTGTCGACGGTCTCAACGGCCAACCCATCGCCCCTGGCACGACGGCCGACACGTTACGCGGCGACCGGGTTACGGCCCGTACCGGGTTCGTGTGTGATGCCGAAGCACAACTGGCGATATTGCGAGAGCAGTACGGGGGCCGTTTCGACTTTCACAGGCTGGGCGAGTCCGCCTCGTTTTTGCTCGACTTCGGCTTCGGCGGCCTTATCGAGTGCAATGGGACGAACGAACGCCTCGTTGTTGTCAGCGGGCACCACCAGGCCCTCATGTACCTGCCCTCAGACTTCCCCCGTCAGCGGCCCACCGTTACCTGGCTTACAGCAATATTCCACCCCAACCTTCAGGCACAGTGCCAGGTATGGCCGCCGGGCCTGGTGTGGCCCGAGCCGGAACGGGAACAAGCCCCCAGCGTGACGGCGCTGGTGGGCGCCCTGACTGAAACGCTCGTGGGGATGAGAGCCGACACCGGACGGCTTAGCGGCCTGCTTGGTCGCCCGGCCAACAGCGTCGGGAACAAGCGAGCATCAAGTTGGTTCCGAAAGTACAGAGAAGAAATCGCAACGTTCGGGGAGTCCCAGCTGTTCTGCGCTCCATCTCTTGGGGGTGAGTTCCCGCTCGACCTGCCCGACGCCGACTGGCGCTTGACCGGGCACGTGACCGGCGGTGAGCCTCTCATATTCCTGTCTGCGGCGGCTGCCAAGGCCGTTCGTTCCCGGACGTTCGGGTCCGGATGGCTCGTGGGTACGAGAAACAGCAGGCAGGGTACCGACTGGATCTACGTAGACCGGGTCCTGCCCGCAGACTTCCGGCGTGGGAGGCCCGCATCGGCGGTGGGTGCGCTGCATGGCACAGAAGACGGGCAGGCCATCGAAATGGGGGATGCGCGCTCTCTGTATGTAGGCCTTAGCCCCGACGGGACGGCCGTGTCGCTGCGATATGGCGAGCGTGATTTGAGCGGCCATTTCGTCGGTCCGCTCGGGCCATCGGACACAGAAGGCTCCTTATTGCCTAAAATAAGGGTCGAGACTGAGCAACCCCTTATAGCAGAAGGGGAACAATCAGAGCCCGGTACCATGAGCGCAGCGAAAACTGGCAGTGGTGAACTCGTCGCGATAGAGTCAACCGAAGGCGAGTGCCCTTATTGCAGCGGCCCCCTGACAGGGCACGAGGAGTGGCACAACTGCCCGGGGTGTGGGGTCCCGGCGCATGGCGGTTGTAGAGAGAGGCTGTCTGGCTGTCCAAACGCAGCTTGCCAGCAAAGCCCGATTAACTCGGGCCAGCACTAGAGAGGGGATATCCGATGGAAACCCTGGAACTGAGCGAGCAGCGGCAAGACCGCGAGCGTACCGTCTCGCAGCTTCGCCACAAGTTCGAACTTGCGGGGCGGCTTACCAACGTCGAAGACCGCATAGCGCATTTGCGCGACCTGCTGGACACCGACATAGACGGTCTTCCTGCTGGTCCGCGCGACGAAGACCTTGAGACGCTCAAGCGCGAGGTCAACGAAAACCTCTTCGGCCTCGAAGGCTTTGAGAGCGCACTTACCCGCATAGAAGAGCGACTGGGCCAGGACGAGTCCGAGCCGGTCAACCTCACCTTGCAACAGACCCTCGACGTGGTCGACCAGCTTCGAGGCGTTTCCCAAACAGCCCCGAACGACGAGCGCATCGCCGTGGTGGCCACCAACGTGTGCGAGGGCCTGGAGTCCTTCGTTACCTCCGTGCTCGACGTGGGTCAGCCAGGAGACGAGTCTCGCGGCGTTGGCCCCAACCCGGCGGACTTGGAATTGGCCCTGGAGGTCATCGAAACAATCGGCTCCTGCCCTGGGTCAGACCGGCGGGCCATCAACAAGTCGCTGAGACGCCAGTTCATCGATGGCGCGTGCAGCGCAGTGTGGATGCGGGTCAACCGACTGTTCGATATGAGCCTGCAGCGCGCCGACCGCAAACAGATGCTGCACGAGGCTCTGACCATCTGGACAATGACCCCCGAACTGGGTGAGAGTGCCGGTAGTCCGCGCCTGAGCCAGCTTCCCGCGGAGATTCTCCGGACCATAGAGCGAGTTCTGCTGCAAGAAATCATCGGTGGAGTGCCCGTGGGCCGCCCGGAAAAACTGCTGGATGCATCCATGCTCGCCAGGGAGTTTTCCGACGACTATGTAACTATGATCCCCGCCATCCAGGTCGCCGAGGCACAGGCGTCACTGCGCACGCGGATCGCCCATACCCTGGCGCGTAAGCTCGCACACGAAATCTCGCATGCCGGTTCGTGGCACGAACTCGAAATCTGCATGGGGGTAAGGAACGTCGTCACCTCCATATCCGACGAGGGCGAAGAGGCGAAGCTGTCGGCCCTTTCCCGCCGCGTTATGTGGACGACATGGCGGCTGCGGGTGAAAGACGTATTCGCCTTCTTTAAGTCCGCTGTACGGCCTGTCGGGTTCGTGGCTGTCGGCCTTGCCGTGGCAATGGGCGCGTACCTGGGCATCGCTGCGCTGGTGAGCCGCCTCTACGACATCGGCGTACCGCTGGCCCCGTGACCTGCCCAATAACCGACCGGCCTAGCGGTCCGGCGCAGTACCGGGTAGGCGTATGATCCGCATTCAGCGGTCCAAAGGCGCACCGATCCGCCCCAACAGAGCAACTGCTGACCGACGAGTACGGGTCACCCGGTCGCTGGTCGAGCAGGTGCGTATTCGCTTCCCCATGGACGGCTCGTCTATAGAAGGCCGCAGCGTGGTGGTGGCCGGCACAGGCAACCCGGGCCACACAATCTTGCTGAAAATGCCGGGGCTCCCCGACCAGACCGCCGAAGTGGGGGCCGACCACGCATGGGCCATGTCCGAGGTGAAGCTGGCTTCGGGCGAACACTCGCTGGCCGTCACCGACTCGACGGCCGAGCAGGTCTCACGCGCAGCACGTTTTACCGTAGAAAGCCTCAGACCCATCGAGGTGGTGTCTCCGCTGGAAGGCGAGACCATGGAGGCGAAGAAGATCGAACTAACCGGCAAGGCCTCGCCCGGCAAGCTGGTTTCCCTTCGCCTGCCCGGTCTCAAGACCGCCGTCGAGCGGGCTGGAGACCGGGGGACTTTCCGATTCTCCGACGTAGAGTTTGCCAACTGGGGCGCACAACGTCTGTCGCTGTTCTACGCCGAAGACCCCGGTGAAGGGGCGACAGAGATAACGCTGGACTGGCCCGGCCTCGACCTGCCGTCGGTGGTCGACCCGGTAACTCGCGAACCCCTCAAACCAGGCTCGGACGTGGTTCGCTGCACCGCCTGCTACACGTACTGCTACCGGGCGACGTGGCAGCGCATGCAGACATGCCCGAGGTGCACCAAAGCAACAGAGTTCTGGGACAGACGGGACGCCGTCTTCAAGGTGCCCAGGGTTCAGATCGGCCAGCAGGGCGGCCAGTCGGGCGCCCCGTAATGGCTTTCCTCAGCCCATGACGGGAGACGCCGAGCGCTACACACGGCTGCGAGAGCTTGGCTGGGACATGGACGTTCTGCGCCAGAGTCGTGTCATGGTCATAGGCGCCGGGGCGCTGGGGAACGAGATCATCAAGAACCTGGCGCTGTCCGGGCTGGGTACTCTGCTCCTCGCGGACCCGGACCGAATAGAGACACACAACCTCACCAGGTCCGTGCTCTTCCGGGGCTCTGACGTGGGAGCTGGCAAGGCGGAAGTGGCTGCCCGCACCGCCGAAGAGATCGAACCGAACCTGAAAGTAAGGTGGTTCGACACAAAAGTGCAATCAACGTTCGGCCTGGGCGTGTTTCGCCGGGTCGACGTGGTCCTGGGGGCGGTCGACAACCTGCAGACGAGAAGAGATCTGAACGCTGCCAGCATGAGAACCGGCAAGCCATTTATAGACGGCGGGCTTTTCTTTTTGGATGGAGACGTCAGGGTGTTCGCGGCTCCCTACCCGGCGTGCTTTGACTGCACACTGTCCGACGAAGAGCGAGCGGACGGCCAGCGGCGATGGTCATGCCTCGGCCTGTCGGACGAGGGCTCAGCGCAGTCCGGTCCGGTTGGCCCCACGGCACCGACAATTAGCTCTATGGTCGGGGGCTTGCAGGCTCAGCTGGCACTCAAGTACCTGCACCGAAACACCGAAACCCTGTACAAAAACCGCATTCCCAACGCCACCCGCATCCGGTTCAACGGGTTCGCCGACGAGTACGAGAGCTGGAGCCTGGGGCGTGACGTGGACTGTCCGACCCACCTGTCCGCCGAAACCATAGACGACGCCGACGTTCAACAGACAATCCTGAGCGCATCTTCGACCGGTTGGGACCTGCTAGAGCAGGTACAGCGCACCCACGGACAGGGGGCGTACATAGACCTGGGCTTCGACCTGGTCCACTCGCTTGTCTGTGGCAACTGCGGGCGTTCGGACCGGAGCCTGCAGCGCCAGGGAGCGGTGCCCATTTCTCAGACCATCTGTCCCGACTGCACAGCGGCGAGTTGCCGGGACTGCGGTTCTTCAATAGTTGAGTCGGCCATCTTGAACCCGGAACTCGTCTTTCCCGACCGGATACAGTGCGCACACTGCTTCGAGCCCAACGAAATGTTTCTGCGTGAAGCGAGCACGGTTAACCGCATAGAGACCGGTTCCCCCGTGCTCGATCACACGCTGGCCGACATGACCGTGCCCATGCTGGACCTGCTCGAAGTGGGCGGCAGCGAAGATGACCACAGAGCATTCATAGAACTGACCGGAGACGAAAGCGCCGTCTTCGGAGACCGATAGCGAGCAGGCGTCCCGAGTAGGCGCACAAGGAAGCGAACATGCCCATAAAAATAATCAGGGACGACCAGATAGAAGACGTCCCAATACAGGAAACCCCCCCGCCCCCTCGCATCGTCATCGAATCATCGGACATGCCCGAGGGCCAGCCTCGATTCACGGAACCGACCAGGGTTGCTGAAGAGTCAAAAACGGCACCGACTTCCGGCAAGTCGCCCGCCCAGACGACGTGGCTTATTGCCACCGGACAGTGCACGCTGACAAACCTGCGGTTCAGCATCGCGTTTCGCAGAGAGGGCGACGTCTACGATCTCAAGTCCGTCGACAAGGCGTCCGGCGAGAGTGCGAGCAAAAAGCAGGGCTCGCTCGACGGGTCGTTCAAGGGCTGGGACACCTTCATCTGCCCCCACTGCGGCCACCCTGGTAACGCCAAGCAACCGACCGAGCCCGTCGTCTACTGCGAGTGCCAGCAGCTGTTTTGCGGCGGCAAGGGCCTGGCCTCTCGCACCGTAGACGGCCGGGACGAGATGTGGTGGCGGTGCCCATCGTGCAAAATTTACAAGCCCATTCAGCGAACAATCTCTTCCCTGGACGGCACAGCCATCAAGGGAAAGTAACCCCGCTAGCGCAACCTGCCGAGGGGCTCGGCGATGGCGATGAGTTCTGAAACCGTGATCCATCGCCCCGGCAGGTGCTCGGCTCGCACGGCCACCCATACCGGCTCCGTCGCGCCCATCTGGTAGGCGATCATTACCGTTAACGAACGTTCGTAGTCCCACCTCGCCTCGGTGGGGAGTTCCAGCCTCAGCGTCTGCGGATCCCAGCCTCCCTTAATTACGAACCCGGTGCCGTCGGCCAGCGGAATCTCGATGAGCGCGTCTGTTGGAAAGCCGAAGCCCGCGTGCTCAAAAAGGGAGCCACCGGTGGGAGGGAAGCGCATCGGGTATGTGATGTGCAGTTCGAAATCATCTTCGATAGAGCCCGTGTAGATCTGCCGTCCCGTCGGGTTGGAAGGGAGCATCAGCATGTCTACCGTACTCAGTTCGAAGCCTTTAGGGATCACGCTGGGAACGAGTGCATACCCCAACTCGCCGACGATGGGGGCGAACAGCGTCTCCTCGGCAGACGGGGCGGCCAAACTGGCTTCTGGCACCTCGAACGGCGTGGGCGCGGCGAAGCGGTCGTCCACGTCGTCGGCGTCGGGCGCGGGTCCAGCGTATGCGGTACCGGCCAACGCCGCCAATAGGATCGCAAGCAGCCAGGCAGTGTCGAAGCGACTTGGTTGCCACAGCGCGATTCGCTTCATCCTTTTGCCCATCTGCTGGCCGCTGGCCACGGCCAAGATTTTAGAGCCCATCACTGTGTAATACTTCGCCAGACCGACTTTGGATGCGCCCGAGCGACTTAATGTCGCGGTTTTTATACGAGGTAACATTCGGCCGATATTCGAACGAACAGATTGAAACGCAAGCTGGCCAAAGGCGAGGTAGTGTCCGTAGCGTTCGGCCCCGTAGACGGCGAACTGATTGAGCTTCTCGGACAGTCCGGTTTCGACGCCGTATGGTTCGAGGCCGAACACGGGCCCATAGACTTCGCCGAACTGCCCGGTTTGACCCGTGCCTGCGACCTGTGGGATGTCACGCCCCTGGTACGGGTTTCCGAGAGCAACCCCGGCCTCATCTACCGCTCGCTAGACGGTGGCACCAACGCCGTTGCCGTACCTCACATCAAGACGGCCGAATAGGCACGCCGGGTAGTTGAGGCGGCCAAGTTCGGGCCCATAGGCAAGCGAGGCAACGCCTTCGGTCGCCGAGCGCTGGGTGTGAGTGACTGGCACGCAACGTCGAACGCCGACACATTCATCATGGCCATCATCGAGGACGTGGAGGGCGTTGAAAACCTGCCGGAAAACCAGAAAGTCGATCACATCGACGCATTCTTCGTCGCGCCCGTCGACCTGTCCCAGAGCATGGGGGTGATAGGGCGGCACGACTCCCCTGAGGTGTCGGCGGTAGTAGATACGGCAATCGCCCAGATCGCTGCGGCCGGACGAACGCCGGGCACGCTGGCCACCGGCAGGTCCTTGCAGCGCTTCGTTGACCTTGGTGTGCGGCTCTTTTTGGTGCCCTGGATGGGCTGGGTGCTGGACGGCGGCAACGAGTACCTGCGCCGGGCGGACGCCGGAGAGCGCTAGCGCTCGGGCGTCGGCACAATTACGGCTGGGGTGTCCAGCCGCTCGCCGGTGGTAAACGACTCGCCGTCCAAGTAGACGTCTATTATCGCGGCC
>Ga0114996_10010308_pt1 | contig 10158 bp, 14 predicted proteins | sample ArcticOcean_MG_C_4_FD_87039 | JGI IMG/M metagenome (GOLD analysis project Ga0114996, IMG submission 87039) | Marine microbial communities from western Arctic Ocean - ArcticOcean_MG_CB4_134 | ecosystem: Environmental > Aquatic > Marine > Oceanic | place: Arctic Ocean: Canada Basin | collected...
ACTTTTTTCGACCCATCGGGCACCGTCAACGCAAATGAATCAAACAATGTTTCTCCAGCAACTACGCCAGCCACATCAACACTTGCTGCTAAAGCGGTTTCAGTCTGATCATTCCCCACAGGCACATTAAATTCTACCCGTTTGGTGACCAACCCAGTGACAGCAGAAGTGGTTGTAATGGGAGAAAGCGCTGAAGAAGCGGCAGACCCCACCAAATCAATCACAACCCGATTGTTCGAAGTAGTGATATCATACGATCCACTAGCCACGCTGATCAGGTGGCTTCTTGGAATATCGTAAGCCCACTCTTCTGTCCCTACTTCCATCGCCCATGCTTTGCTAGCATTTGTGCCGCTTATAATCTGAACTCGTTCGCCAGCAGTGGTTGTGCGAATTTGGGGAATACTGGTCCCATCTTCTAATTGGTGAGACACCAATGAATAACTTTCACCAGTTAACAACGCATTAAATGCGGTTACAAAAGTGTCAAGATCAGAATAAGTGGTAGAACCAAACGTGTATTCTGTGCCAGCACTACCATCCACAGCCAATTTGAATGATCTATTGTCCGGGATAACACTGAACGAAAATGTGTCATTTACTTGCAACACACCAGACGTAACGTTTGCTCTAATCGAAAGTCCACCACCAATCGAAACCCAGTTTGATACACCATCAACGTCACCACCGTCATCATCAAGCTCATTCAATGTTCCATCTGCCACAACTTCGCCATCACTATTTCTAATGACTTCGAATGTTGCGCCATCAACTTTAGCACTATCAGCAATCGTTCCTGCTGGAGAACTAGTGATAATCATCACGAATGAATCATCAATAGCACCTGTGTATGTGCCGAGAGTATTCAAAGTAGCAGAAGTAACTCCGAACGTACCAGCGTCTGCAGAATCATTGTAAGTTATACCAGTAACAGACGCGGCATGAAAAGTTGCTGTGTTACTAGAATTGATTTTAGCCAGATTGATCTTCCCATAATCAATCCCAGTAAACAGCGAAACTCTGCCCCAGCCTTGATTTTTATTTCCAGACGTGTCTATAGCAATATTCTGCAGGGTAGCGACTTGACCGGTGTCATACTCTACTCCAATCCGCATAATATAAGCTGCGTTGCCTTCTTCCATATATGAAAGAACAGCATACATCAAATAACTCTCGGTGAATGGATCACCAAAAGTATCGATAGCTTGCTGCGAATTGGTGATGAGCGTGGGTACATTCATAGGTCCCTTTTGAGCTGTCCCTATAAATGCTGGGCGCAACGGCCCAACCGCAGATGGGATAACACTGAGATCTATCTCTCGTGGGAAAACCCCAGGACTTAGATAAACTGCCATTTGGTTACTCCTAACACTTCATTATCAGTTACTGATATTTTTGCCGAAAAAACTAAGAAGTCAAAATTCGTTCTTGATTTTCCAACAATTCACTATCATAGGTTACTTTCAACATTCCTCTGGCCACTAGATTCTTAACTTGATCATTCAACAAAAAACTTTTAGGTAATAATGCATCTTGACCTGGTGACAATCTTACTTGTTGTTCATTTTTAAAAAAATCGCCGCCGGGTGCGCGCACCTGCAAGGCAATCATTTGTGAGCTATCATTATAAATCCTTACGACATGGGTTTTGTGCTTAGCCATCGTTGTGTACTCCTTTTTAAATTTTTAACATCAATCAGGGTGACGTCCAAAGACTCCCGGTGGTGTTCTATTAAATGCAGCGTCTGTGGTTGTTTGCACAGGCTCTTTCCAATATGGTGCTCCGTACCCATGACCACCTTGTGAAGCCAACAAAACCTGACCAACTTTTTCGTTTAATGTTGTAACTCTACCAAGCACAGTTGGCACAATTTCCTCTGGAATTGGTAACCATGCTTCTGCTGTAAAGCTCGCTTCATATCTTACGTTTGCGTGTTGATCATATCCTGTTTCTTTTTCACTAGCATCAGTTGAACCACCAAACTTCATTTGTATATTTCCCTGAAGTTTACCATCAAACATTTTGAATTCAGCAAGCGGATTGAACCTAGTTAATATTTGATATAAAATATATTCTGCGTCTCGCTTATGTTCGGTCCATATTGTCAATGTATAATTTACATTAAAAGGCACAGGGCGATACACTTTGGCAACCAAAGTTTTTCTAGTATTAACAAATCTTTTGGAGATGGGGGCATAAGGGGGGCTAAATTTATCGGGATTATACTCATGGCTTTCTCTACTAATAGCCGCTAACGGCAGTCTGGCCCTACCCTCTTTTAAATCATCAGCCCAAACCAATAAGCTCTTATCACCGCCAGATATTTTTACTCTCATAAACCTATAAGAATCTTTAGTCGGAACTCTAATACCGGACCAATATTGCTTAATAGTGTCATCTAATGACCTAAACCCAGGAATTAAGAATTCTTCCACATCAGATGGATATGCTAAAAAATCAGTGCCATCAAATGGATTACGGCCAGCCCCAGAATGCCCAAGTTGCCGCACTGCAGGGATTTCTCTTAATCCCTGCGGAATTTGGTTACCAAGGTTTTTGGATTGTACTGTGTAATCGGAATTAAAATCATAAATAGGCATTATATTACACCATTATCACGCAGCATTGATATCAATGTGCTTGGGTTTTTCAAATTGTTCATATAATTTAAAACTTTTTCGGCTGTTTCTTTACTTTCTTCTTCATCCATAGTTGCGGTGCCATGGATGAAGAAGTCTATTTTAACACCAGTTGCTTCTTTCCCTTGGGGTTGACTAAGTTCAATCTTGTCTTTTAACAACACATTTATATCTTCTGTTATACCTTTAGCCACAGCATTTAATATCGAATGTTGTTTTACTTTAAATTCTGCGCTAATCTGTCCGTTAATAGCCTCAGAGACCTTCGACATATCTGCCATTTGTTTTCATCCTTTCTTCACTAGGCATATCTTCTTCTGGCCTGATAGTGATGTCAGCAGTTAAAGTTTCAACAGTGCATGTTAAATATAACCAATGATACCTAAAATTCCCACTAGGAGTAGCATTAATTACTCTAAAATTTTTGGGGCTTATTGCAGCTGCGTTGTAAGGCAATTGAACAACATCGCCAGCCCTAAGCATTCTTTCGCCAAATTGATCAAAAACTTGCAAATGGCTGAAAACCACCTCTGTTTTATTTTTAGTATCAGCGCCCCATTTAGCCAGTTCAACTTCTATAGGTTGTGGCTTAAAGTATGCCTTCATAAATTCTGGGTTCCAATAAGTGGGATCTGGGTCTTCGTCCCACACTTCATCATAATCAGCATTATCTGTCCTAATATAAACTTTTATTTCTGCCCCCGATACATTTATTTGCTCATTGGCTAATGATCTTGCCAATCTTAAATCGGCACTTTCGGGATTATGGATCTGTATAAGGGAATTACGTTGTTCTACATCAGACCTAAAACTTTTTAATGTAGAATTAAATCTATCAGCAGATACTCCACCTGTATCTTGAGCAAACTGATGTATCATGTTATTCCTCCAATTTATATTTGGAAGAAATCAAACTAATAACCACCAACATTTATACGAGCCGATAACTTATCGCGTCAAGCCTAATATAGTGCCTTCTGTTACATATGGGTTAACAGGAGGTTTGGGTGTGCTTGCAAAGTCTGGAGACGGACAAAAACCCGTTCCAGCAATATCACAGTGATCGTAACTAGTGGTAGTGGTAGTGGCAGTCGAAGCCATAGTTCTTAATGTGTTATAATAATCTGGATATTTTGGACAAACATCTTTACCCGCGCCACATTCGGTTTGTATCGTTGGAAGAACAAACCATTTTTTCCTCATATTCCCAGAACCAAAATTGTGAGAATATAATGTATAAGACCCAGGAATGGCTGCAAGAGCGTCTTTTAAACTTATCAACGCACCATTGCAAGTCGCGGCCCTATTCAATGCATCCGATGTCATAGCAGAAGTGGGTTCGCAACCAGGAATTAATATCTGGTCAGTACCCATAACTTCTAATTGATGCCGTAATGTAATACCTCTAGACATGATCACCACACCGTTATGCTCAAAGGTTCCCCTAGTAAGTAAGCTTTCTCAATGATTTCTTCTTTTTCTTTTATGCCTTCGCTTATCAAATCAGCACCATCATAACTAATAGAACCACCATCGGGGGTTGGTACACCAGTGACTTTGCGTCTGGCACTCCCAACCATCACTTTGGCTTCTGCCAACATCATATCAAATGCTAATTGTTTTGCTTGTGGGCTTCTAAAATGATTTATCACTGGCGTATAAAGAACAACTACAGGAAAAGCACCTTTTGGTGTTGGATATAACCTTATTAATTGATCTTTGGATTCCCCATCTACCTCCCCAATGACCTCCCAATGACCTTCTGTGCCTAAAACTTTTTGGCTAAATTTTCTGTATGCCTGCAGTAAATGATAGTCCGTCAAAATATTTTGGACACCAGAAATATTTCCAATATTAAATAAGAAAGATTCAGCACCAAAAACATCATCTATTCTTGTCGACACTGGATCCCAAGAAACTTCTTGTATCCAATAAGCATCTGCGGGCATTGGGTAAGTGGATTTTAATGGTTCCGTGTAAAACAAAGCTATTTTTTGTTCTCTAGGAAAATATCCAGCGATAAAATCACCGGCCACAGCTAATATTGAATTCCATTGATCTTCAGCTATTTCTACTTCAACCACCGGATGTCCTAATTTAGATAGGACATATTTTTTCATAGGTTCAGGATTTACCTTTAAAACAGCCGGTAAATCAGCTGGCGCAATAATTGCCATTTTTACACCCGATCATCAATATTAAACTCAACCCAAAATCCTAGTTCTTGTTTAGTGGGATAACACGAATCTGGTAGTCTCTCAGCAAAAATGTCTGTGCTCCCGCCCGCAACCCTTTTTGCATACTCTTTTATCCTGGCGTTAATCATTCTCCGAAAACCATTTTCTCCAGCATCAATTGTATCAATCGGCATGGTTGACTCGCTATTTAGGGAAATGGTGACCTCTGTCTCCCCAGACAATGCCCGAATAATCAATTCTGAATATCTTATATGTAATGCTACTGGGAAGACCAGCTGTGATATTTGTCTCTAAAAACGTTTTCAATGCTTTTACTTCGGTCTCTATTGTTGATGTTGGATTACCCCCCGATTCCCATGGGTGAGCGCCGCCTGCTCTGGTAATCGTCTGACCAGCATGGATCATTTTCGTGTCGGGATGGGGCTGATTATTGGCGCTAGATGAAGTGTAAAACCCAGTGATACGTACTTGCGGAGGGGCATTTCCAAATTGCGGCACCACTGCACCGCCATATGATAAATTGCTAAACCTACTACTAACACTGCCAGTTGGGCCAGCATCGCTTCCCCCATATGACTGGCCACCAGATGGTGTGGCAACATTAATAACATCACCGCTACTCCATCTTTCAGTACCAATTTCAGCATCTACCACAGCATCGCTAATCAACGATGCTATTCTTTGTAATTCTCTCGTATTCTCAGTTCTCTTACCCGGTAACTGTGGGAAGATTTTAATATGAACAGTGAATGGAACTTGTTTCGACATTATTTTACCCTTATATTACAAACCTATAATAATTTTGACACAAACCGCCCGCTAATCTTTTTTAGGTTAGCCGTCATTAAATACTGGACCCAGAAGGTGATCAAGCGACGCTACATCGTCAATCCGTTCTCGGCGATCCTGTTCCACTGACTGAGGTAATTTTTGAGGTGAACTTTTTACAGAAGTAGACACTGCTGCACGCACAACACGTTCTTTGACAGCGACAATTTGAATTTGTGCCGCCGCATCGGTGAAGGCAGAAATGATATTTGCCATCGTCAATGGAACGTCTTGCGTTCTCGTAAGTTCTATGCCGCCAATGATGTATGCCTGGGCGGTTGCCAACGATATATTGCTGTCATTAAGATTGTGTACTCTCAATAATATATCTCCGGCATCCCCCAAATCACCACTGTTTTTGCCAGTGTAAGTGCTTAAATTTTCGCTAGTGCCTTCTGTAAGAACGATTTTCTTGTTAACAAAAGTCACAGAAGATGCAAACTGCTTCGCAACATTATCCCACATATAATTGTCGGATAGTCTTTCAATCGAAGCCGCTAGGCTCAACCCGGTCGCATCTGGATAACTAATGTAAATTGACATACTTTATTTTTGAATTTTCGTTCATTTCTCTCATTTGTTATTTTTCAAATAAGATTATATCTGGTCCATATAAACCGTTGTTTGCAACAAATTTCTTATAATGCTGTGCCCTTCTGGCATTATTCTTGACGCATCTACTATTGGATGATCCAAAAGATGCTTTTCTCTTTTTAGTAAATCTAAAAATTTTCCATAATTAGGATGTTCTTTATTGGACAGATCTTTTTCTTTGAACTTTTCTATCCCGCCACCAAGATCCGGCCAATTTTTAAGCATGGTAAGATTTACCCTGGTTGCATTATTGTTTATTGCTCTTTCTATAAAAAGGGGGATATCTGTGAAATTGTCTGATTGAACTATCATATTAAGAATAAATTGCTTCCCTAATTTGGATATAAATTTCATTGCATAATCCATATCTTCAAACTTCCCGCCCAACCTTGTTTTTTCATATATCTTTTTACTAGCAGCATCAACACTCATTTTTATTCGGGTTATATTATCGTGTAATTGGCTAATCGAATCCCAATATTTTGGGATCAACAACCCATTAGTGAATATTTCTATGTCAGGACTGTTGTATTCTTTTATATCCAAAGTTTGCAATATTTTTAGCCAAGCGGGGCTGGCAAATGGATCACCGGATCCAATGGCAGAGAAAAATTTTATGCTTTCCTTAAAAGTTTCTAGCACTTTTTTAGTTTGTTTAAATATTTCTTCTTGACGCTTTTCTATTATTGGCCTTGATCTACAAGACCAGCAATGTAAATTACATGTCACATCGTTTGCAAAAACAATCGTCGATGGGCCTTTCTGCATTATGGGTGTCATGGAATCATTTTTAATTTGCATGCCTTTTGGTTTAGTTAAAAACAAAGGACAATTTAGACACAGCGATTTGTCTTTATTCAGCCAAGCTTCTCTTAATTTCTGAAATTTGTCGTGATTCCACACGTCCCATAAATTTTCATATTCTCCCTCAACAATGACCTTAGACGAGTCTGAAAACCAACTAGGGCAACAAGTTATATAACTTCTGGAATGAACATGCAAAGTTCTGAAAGGGTTTATGCAAAATTGCATTTGATCGCCTTATATCCAAAATTTTCACAATCTTTATTTGCCCACCCAGAGTTTACTTCATTTATCACTTCATCTTGACAATACCACTCTGATATCACATTAGGCTCATGATATCTTGGTAGCAGATCAACTTTAGTTGAAATTAATTGATTCAGATCATTCGTTATTGATTCATATTTTATGGTTGCATACTCTTCAACATCATTGTCTGATAAAAAGTCGGTTATTGTTTTATTATCAATCCATGAATCTGGTCTCTTAAGCACATATTGGCTAAATGTTTTTATATTTTCAATTTCGTTCTTTTTAAGCCACCATTCATAATGTTTATATAACCCAATTAATCTATCGTAAGGGTTTCTCACTACTACCACGATTTTACATCCCTCATGTTTCCATCCTGTAGGTATTTTGCAATAATGGTGATTAATATTTCCTGTATACAAACAAGGCCCTACTACCCATTGTCCTCCATAATCAGCCGAACATAAAGTTTTATGTAGATTGCCACTGGCGGTGTGTGGAGGGGTTATTATTGCAATGTTTTTATTTGGAAAATAAATCATAAAACTTTTGTTAAATAAGTGGGCCAAACCTCATTGGATATAGCTTCCATTTTTATATCCCCAGTTTGTATGCGTTCATTTACTGCTCGGATCACCGATGTTCCCCACATTGCGGGGTTGGCAAAATAATCGTGCCCCATAATATAACCATCTTTACGCACTTTTTTTATTGATATATCGATTTCTTTACTGATAGTTTGATAGCGGTGATCAGTATCTATATAAACCCAGTCTAGGGAATTATCTTGGAGGGATGATAGAAATTTAATAGAAGATTCTTTATTTATAAGAACTTTACCTTGACTAATTTCTTTTTCAAATATTTCTCTGATTGATTCTTCATAATCACCCAACCACAAATTTGGGTTTCTTCCTTTCGGCCCAGCTACAATTCCGCACCATTTGCCGTCTTCTATTTTTTCCCATTTATCAACCAAGAACAAAATAGAAGGTTTTGTTCTAAAAAATAGTTGAACTGCATTGCTTCCTCTACACACACCAAGTTCTGCACCAACGCCATTTTTGGGTACAATGTCATATATTAATTCTCTTGTCGGGATTTCTTTAATTGAATCCATTACCCATACTTTCCTTCATCAGGACATATTACCAACCTATAAGCTTGACTTCTTATCAACGCAGCTTCTGCTGGTTCGCTCTCAACATAATAAGCCGCATTTGAATCTGTAAATGCTTTTGATTTAAACCTTGCGGATTCAACTACGTGATTTTTATCCCTGATTTCTTGCTTTTCCGTAGGAAACATATGTAAAAAGCCATATTTTATTTTATGCTTTTCTAACCAAGCCTCTGTTATGTCTCTATATTTTTCAAGTCTTGCTGTTATTATCCCCTTACACGTGTAAGTTCGAGGAATTCTGTAATATAATGGCTCTACATTTGTTATGTAATTTATATAATCAGCTTCATTTTGGCATACTTCATATGGAACATTTGGCGACAATATTCCATCGAAATCCAATGCAGCATGTTGGATGTACGCGCTGTTAAAAAAATTCCACTCTAAGAGATGAGGTGGGGGTAATTCTTTTCCATAAACATCTACTGCATGCAATGATTTTGGGTGAACATATAAACTTCCATATAGAACTTGCTTGTGATTTTTAAGAATTTTTTTTATTTCAGCTAAAGATTTTCCACCATAAACGGTATCATCTAAAACTAATATTTTCCCTTTTTTCTGTTCAAAATCTTTCATTCTTTGACCGCCAAATTGCGATCGACCAGATAACGGACAAAAATCTCCTGAACTATTAAAAGAATATAGAGGAATATTTAACCATAAAGCACACATGCTAGCTGGCAAATACCCCGACCTGGGCACTCCTGCGATTCCTTTTAATTCAAGTTCTCCTAATTTTGGAATCAAATGATTTTTGCAATCTTCAATCAAATCGTTGACTGTTAAAAACCTGCCCTTGATTTCAAAATTTTTTCTATCGTGCTTTTTATCACAAGATATTTTATACTCTCCTCTTTCTTCTGGAGTGGCATTTTGACACCATTGCCAATTTGGCGGATCGTATGTCATCTCCTGCCTGAAAAATTCACAAAATCCTGCCTGCGGGCATTGGCATTCATCGATATCATTTGTCCACATAGCAAAATTCATTTCTAAATATAGCGTTTATGATTATCTATCTTGATTATACTATCAAACAAATATTTCAAATGCTGACCCTAAATCTCTTGTAAATTTATGCGGAGAATTAGTGGGTGAACCTGAACTTCCTTCTCCCGAATTTAAATCACATGGAGAGTCATCCCCTAACGAACCATCAGCCCCATCATCATCAGTAATATATTTTACATCTAGCGTATCTGAATCTATTATTGCAGTTACTTGATAAGTATAAGTTGACAGTAAATCGGTGTTATCTCCCGCTGTATAGTGCTCCGCCGTAATCCAGTCTCCAATTTGTGCATTTGCAACTGAAGCACCATAATTTACTCGGTAGATTGGACCCCCAGATTCCCCGTCTGCGTCGGCGTCACAACTGCTAACAGCAATATCGGTGTATATTGTTATTGTATTTCTTGCCATTACAAATTTTGTCCCACTATGAATGCATCAAAAGCATTTTCATCATTGATAATAAATCCTATAGTGTCTGCTTTTGCGTTTGTTCTAGTCATAGCGTGTGTCACCCCACCAGCCCATTTAATTGTGACAGCAGCAGGACTCCCACCACCATCTTGGTCATGAGTAACAGCATTATAAGCGATGCTATGGTTAGCACCTCCGGGCTGAGTAAACCTAATTAAAAATCTTTGACCAT
>Ga0114996_10010309_pt1 | contig 10154 bp, 7 predicted proteins | sample ArcticOcean_MG_C_4_FD_87039 | JGI IMG/M metagenome (GOLD analysis project Ga0114996, IMG submission 87039) | Marine microbial communities from western Arctic Ocean - ArcticOcean_MG_CB4_134 | ecosystem: Environmental > Aquatic > Marine > Oceanic | place: Arctic Ocean: Canada Basin | collected...
AAGTCGTACTGCCCCTACTCGAACCTGTCAGCGGGGGCGTACCCGGCGATTCTGGTGAAGACGTCGTTCAACGACTCCCAGGTCATGTACTGGGAGCCCGCGAAGTACGTGGCCCGAATGCGACGCATGAAGAGAAACGACACGCCGCTACTGTTCAAGACGAACATGGCTGGCGGCCATGGTGGTTCATCGGGACGCTACGACGCCTGGAAGGAGTCGGCGTTCGACTACGCGTTCTTTCTGACGCAGATGGGGATCCAGGAGTAGCGCGAAATGATCTTCACCAAGCGCTTCCGATACCGGTTCGGCGACATCGATGACGCCGGCATCGCCTACTATCCGAGCTTCTTCCACTACTTCCACTGCGCCTTCGAGGACTGGTGGAGCGACGGGCTGAACGCGCCCTACGACAAGGTCCTCCACGACGAGAAGTTCGGCCTGCCCGCCGTGCACATCGAGAGCGACTTTCTCGTGCCGATCCGGTACGGCGACGAGCCAGACATCCACCTCGGCATCCTCCAGATGGGAACCACGTCCGTGAAGTTCGCCTACTGGATGACTCTCGAGGGCGAGGACCGGCCCCTCTGCCGCGCGACGATAACGACCGTGTCCGTGAACATGGAGACGTTCGCGAAGCAGCCGATCCCGGACAAGTGGCGCGAAGCGTTCGCCGCGTTCGTGATAGACGAATCCGAGTTCCCGGGCGCGACCTGATCTCTCGAACCTGCACCGGGCACAGATTCGAGAGATCAGCCGCGGCTTGTCGCGAGCGCGCTAGCCGAGTCCGACGCCGAAGCCTTCTCGGTAGCTCTTCTTGATGTAGTTCTCCGCCTTGGCACAGTTCAGGGCTTCCAGCTTGTCGCTGTTCCAGTTGATCTTCTCGCCGGTGCGGATGGAGACGTTGCCGAGGAGAACGGCTTCGGTCAGGGGACCCGCGTAGTCGAAGTTCGCGAGCGGCGCGGGACCCAATCCCTTGCACGCCGCGATCCACTCCATGTAGATCTTCTGCTCTTGGTCCGTCCCAGGACCGCGCTGCAGACTCACTTCAGCCGGCTTGAAGTCGGCGAACTGGCCCTTCGGGAAGTACTCCTGAAACTGGCCATAGTCGTCCACGGACAGGATCGTGCCCTTCTCGCCGACCATGATCGAGCCGCCCCTTCCGAGCGACTTCTTGCCAGGCACGAGGTCGATGGGCGGCTTGTTCGCCTTGCCGTTCATCTTGCCGTCGTACCAGGTCAGCTTCACCGGTGGCAGATCGCCCCGCGCGGGGAACTCATACACGATCTTCGAACCCTTCGGCGCGCTGTCGTTGTTGCACCCGGAGTGTTCGGCCTCGACGCTGGTCGGCATGCCGAGCTGCAGCGCCATGTACGGCAGGTTCATCAGGTGGCACGCCATGTCGCCGAGCGCGCCGGTGCCGAAGTCCCAGTATCCGCGCCACGCGAACGGGGCGTAGCCTTTGCGGTACGGACGGAAGGGCGCGGAGTTGAGCCACAGATCCCAGTGCAAGTTCTTCGGGATCGGGTCGACCTTCGGGTTTGGCGCCATGCCCTGGGGCCAGATCGGACGATTCGTCCAGACGTGCACTTCGCGGACCTTGCCGATGGCGCCGGCGCGGACGGCCTCGACTCCCGCCCGGAATCCGTCGGTCCCGGTTCCCTGGTTGCCCATCGACGTGGTCACGCCCGTCTTCCGCGCCATCTCTGTCAGCAAGCGCGCCTCTTGCACCGTGTGCGTCAGCGGCTTCTGGCAGTAGATGTGCAACCCGAGATCCATCGCCATGACGGCGACGGGTGCGTGCGCGTGGTCCGGGGTCGAGATCACGACCGCGTCGAGTTTCTCCTTCTCGAGCATCACGCGGTAGTCCTTGTAGCGGCGAGCGTCGGGGTACTTCTTGTACGAACTGTCGGCCCGCCTGTCGTCGACGTCGCACAGGGCGACGATGTTCTCACTCGCCACTCCCTTTGCGTCTCGCCTGCCCTTGCCGCCGGCTCCGACGATGCCGATGTTGAGCTTCTCGTTGGCCTTGAACGTGCGTCGCACGGATTCGCACGAGGGAAGAAAGAGCAGCGAGCCACCGGCAGCGGCCGAGAGCTTGATGAATTCGCGACGGTTGTTGTGATGTGTCATGTTGAGAGCAAGGAGTTCTGGACGCGGCAGAGATTAGCGGCGAGCCAGTCTGCACCCGCACGTGGACGCGCTTTTTTTGCAATCGAGATCGGACAACGTGCTCACCGGATGACGGATTGAATACAGAGGACATCCTCTTCGCCAATTTGCGCGCCCCAGATAGACTGCCGGTCCTACCTCGCCAATGGAAGTTGACGATCAGGTAACCTCGCCCTGCGTCACGCCCGACAAGAGAGAAACCAACCAGGGAGCGCCCCCATGAAGACCACGATTGCTGCCGCCCTCGCCTGCGTGACGCTCGTCCCGAGCCTGTTCGCCCAGGACACCGGTCCGAAGACGCACGCCCGCCTCGGACTGGGCACGACCACGATGTACTTCTTCCGCGGCCTGATGCAGCAGGACGGCGGGATCATCGTCCAGCCCTATTTGGAAATCAGCCGCGGCGGAGTCGAGGTGTTCAACACACCGTTCGCATGGCACGTCGGCACGTGGAACAGCCTCCATGAGGGCCAGACCGGGACGGGCGGTGGCAATGCCGCGTGGTACGAGTCGCAGTTCTACGCTGGCTTCACGGTGAACGTGTTCGACAACATCGCACTGCGTACGCGGTACACCACGTACCACTCACCCAACGCCGGTTTCCGCGTCGGCGCGGCACGTCCGACCCAGGAGATCAGTTTTAGAGCCGACTGGGCCGACATTGAATTAAACAACGATCGGTTCAAGGCCCTCTTCCTTTCCGCAGAACTGGCCTTTGAGCTGACCGGCGGACGCGACGCCGGACCCGATGAAGGCGTCTACCTGGAGCTCGGCGCGGCACCCGTAGTCGCGGTGACCGACGACCTCCTCGTCACGGTGCCAGTACGTCTCGGCCTGAGCCTGAAGGACTACTACGAGGACAGCACCGGGGGCGGCGACCTCTTCGGTTTCTTCGCCATCGGCGCGCGCACCTCCCTCGATCTCTGCGACGAGAACAGCCTCTTCGGACCGTGGAGTCTCGAGACATCCCTCGACATCTACATCCTCGGGGACACCGCGAAGCGCGTGAACAACGGTGATAGCGCGGAAGTCGTCCTCGGAGTCAACCTGAACCTCTCGTTCTAGAGAGCTTCAGCGAACGCGGACGAGGTCCTTGTTCGGATCGCCGCCGTCGTCCTTGCCGTCTTCGCCCGCGCTCCAGTAGCGGGGGCGCCCTTTGACGGTCATCGATCGGAGCGAACCTCCGAAAGGATCAGCGAAGTCCGCAGATTCGCCGCGTACCGCGGCGACCGCCATTCGCACCATGCGCAGGTTTGCGAGAGACTCGCGCCGACCTCTCTCGACGGATCGCAGTTGCGGCACGAGCATCATCATGAGCGGGTTGATCGAGCCCTGATATTCCAACGCGATGGCGTCCAGGCTCTTGGATGCCGCCAACCACTCGCCGTCGATCGCCGGAAGAGACTCTGCCGTGTGCATCAACCGGTCTACGGCGTCGCCGACGAGGTAGCGGGAGGAGAATCCCAACTGCCACGCCAACGGCAGGGCCGTTCCACCCAACGCCCCGGTGAGCCCCGCCGACTGTTCGATCTGACGCACGAGCAGGACGGTCTCCGCGGTGAGCGCACGGCCCAGGGACCACGGATCGCGATCGAGTTTTTCGAGACCGACTGCGAGAACAGCCAACGCTTCTGAATCCAACGACTCGAGAATCGACGCCGGACGTCCCTTCCTGCGCACTTCGTTCGAGTCGAGACGCTGCAGCATGAGATTCTTGCACGGAAGGAGCATCACGGCGCCACCCACGAGACTCATCAGGAAGCAAGGGGTATCGTACAGATCGCGCCCGAACTGCATCACGTCGAGAATCACTCGGACCGCCTCGAGACCCTCACCTCGGTCCATGAGGCTGCGAGCTCGCAGAGCAGCGACATTCCCCACCTGAAACATCTCGATGACATCCGTCGTCACCGACTCGAATCCGTCTTCCCAGGCGATCGCTCGCCGGCCATTCCTGCAGTGTGCTCCCGTTCGCAACAACGCGAAGGCTGGCTGCGTATCCGAAAGGAACTTGTCCCGTTGCGCGGACTTGTTCGCCACGGACTGTACCCAGCGTTCGATCATCTCCCCGACGTCGGAGCAACCGTCCTCCACTGTCAGTATCGCGCTCTCCGTCGCGATGATCTTCACGGCCGTCTCGTAGTGGTCGAAGGCGTTCCCCGGCGTCGCATCTCCCCAAAGAACTGGCCGCTCGTTCGAGGACTCCTGCAGCTCCTTCTGCTTCGCGTCCACCGTCGCGAGCATTGCCTGCCACACGTGGTTCGCGCGCCAGTACACCCCCCCGAAAGCCAACGCGAGGAATACAAGTCCGACCACCAACCAACGACGCCACGTCATGGGTAGCATCATGCCAGACTGAGACGGATGACAAGAGTCCCTGAAGAAACACTGCGAAGACTGTTCGCGCTCGGCGACGAGAGGTGGGAGCAGTTTCGTCAGCGCCGCGACAAGACCTACCACGCTTTCGTCCCCGCCGATTACGCCCCGGTCACCGCCGTCCTCTCCCAGTTGCGTTCGCGGGCGGACTCCTTTCTCGAACTCGGCTCCGGAGTCGGAGTGGTCGCGATCGTCGCGGCGCTGCTCGGATACGACTCGGCTGGAATAGAGATCGATCCGGGGCTGGTTGGGGCGTCCGAAGACCTCGCAGTCGAGTTCGACGCCCCGGTCACCTTCGCGACGGGGACGTTCGTCCCCGCGGAGTTCCAGGAGACCGTCGATCGGCACGAGAGCGAGATCCCAACCGTGGCCGATGGCCTTCCGGCCTACTCGGAATTGGGCTGCGATCTCGACGATTTCGACCTCGTCTACGCGTTTCCATGGCCGGGCACGGAGGACGTGTTCTTCGAGATGATGGCAGCGCACGGACGTCCGGGAGCGCTGTTCCTCACCTTCGGCGAACTCGAAGGCTGCCGCATCTGGCGGGACGGCGAGGAAATCACGTTGTGACCGGGTAATGCCCGACGCGGGGATTGCCGATACCGAAGTGTGGTGAACCCCCACAATGACCCTTCCCTACAGGACGCTCCTAACAGCCGCCGGAACCGGACCTCCCTCTGGCTGGGTCTTATCCTCGTGCTGTCGTTCGGCGTGTTTGCGCCGACGCTACTGAACGGTTTCACGTTCGACGACCCACACTACGCGCGGGTGAAGACTCCGACAGGCGACGACAATCCGATGGTCGCCTCGCTGCATCCCTTCACGGAGTATTGGCAAAAGCCGATGAACTGGGGCTTGCCGACGAACTGTCGCGGCTTTCGGCCCGTAACGGTCTACAGCTACGCGCTCGTGAATCACGTCGCCGCGGCGAAGACCGATGACACGCCGGAGACGCGGAAGGGTGACGACAGCGCGTGGGCCCACCACCTGCTCAATCTCGTGCTGCACTCGCTGGCAACACTGCTGGTGTTCCTCATGGTGCGCTCACTGATGTCCGCAGGCCCGGCGCTGATCGCCGCGCTAGTGTTCGGGGTGCACGCGTTGCACAGCGGCCCGGTGGCTTCGATCGTCGGGAGAGCGGAGTTGCTGACCTTCACGCTCGGCGCCTCAGCAATGCTTCTCTACACGACCGGAATGGCACGCGCCGGACCCGCACGTTTCTGGCGACTCACGCTCGCGGCGGCGACCGTGATGTCAGCATTCGGAGCGAAGGAGAGCGGGGTCGCTTGGGCTGCGTTCATCCCCCTGTTCGCGAGCGTGCAGGGAGTGTCGTGGCGGCGCCAGGTCGTGCCCGCGGCACTGGTCCTCGGCGTGCCATTGGTGTTGTTTCTCGTGCTACGAGGCGTGATGTTCGCTCAGCACCTCGAATCACACGGTACGTTCTGGGTCGAGTACGACGCGAACCCGCTCTACTACCTGTCGATGGCGCAGCGCGTGATCAACGCGACGCCGATCCTCGCGTACGCCGCAGCACTGGTCGTCTGGCCGTGCAACCTGAGCAGCAACTACGGCGATGGACCATTCGTGCTGTTCGAGAGTGTATTCCACTGGCGCTTCCTCCTCAGTTCGCTTGGATTGATCGCACTGCTCGTCGCGGGTTTGCGTGCCCGCGCCAGGCACCCGATGCTGTTCCTGGCCGTGGTCGCGTTCTTCGGATTCTCGTTTATCACGTCAAACATCCCGTTCCCGATCGAGACGATCTTCGGCGATCGGCTCCTCTACACCGCAGTACTCGGGACCGCGTTGTCAGCGGCCTGGATCACTTCGACCCTCCCGCAGCGGCTCCTTTGGCCCGCGGTCGCCGGCCTCGCCGCTTTCGTGTTGCACAACGCGGTCCTGTCGGTCGAGCGATCCGTGGCCTGGCACGACAACACCTCGCTCACCACGAACGATCTCCAGGGGCAGCCGGACTCCGTCGGCCTGCACATCGACAGGGGACACCTGCACCTCTGGAGCTTCGACAAGGCGTCGGGCGTGCGAGAATTCCAGCGAGCTCTCGAAATCCGACCGGACTCGCCCCGCGCGCTGCGCTTCCTCGCCGAGAACTCGAACGCCGAGGAAGCCGAGAGGCTGCTGACCCGGGCGCTGGAATCACCGTTGTTGGTCCGGGCGACCGAGGGCAGGCGCATCCACTGGGCACTCGCGCAACTCCACGAGGCTGCTGGACGACGCGACGAAGCCTGGCGGGAGTGCGAAACCGCTCTCGCCTGCGATCCCAATGCGCCGGACATCCGACTGCACATGCTGCGGGAGTGCAACCTGCGAGGAGACTGGCCGCAGTTCGAGAAGCTCCTCGTCGAGGGTGAGCGACTCGACCCGGGATACAACTACTTCGCGATGAACCGCGGCGTGCTGCTCCACCACCGAAAGGAATACCGCGAAGGAGCTGCCGTGCTCTCGAGCGTGCTCAGCGGTCTCCCGGAACAGGTCCACGTCGTCGAGGCGTGGCTGTGTCTGGCCGACTGCATGCTCCACACGGGTCGACCGGGCCGCGCCCGGGAGATCGCCTTGCGCTTCGAGACCGCCGCGAAAAAGACACCCAGCGTCAGACGATCACGTGAGCAAATTCTCACAGCGACCACGCCCGCGTCGCCCGACCGGTAGCCCGCGGGCACAGACCGCAGAGAGTGACAACAGGCTCGAGGCGCGATCGTCAACGCCTTGCTATTGTCGTCGCTGACATGCGAGACCGACTCTCCACCGCGGGCGGGCTTCTCCTGCTGCTCGGCTTCACGGCGACCGCCGTCGCGCAGCAGATCGCGTGGAAGATCCCGACCCGCGGCCTCGTCGTCTACGAGCGCACGCAAGATTCGAACCCGACCTACATGCTGGTCGGCAATCAGTTCGTCGCGGGCTTCGGGATCTGCAACCCGGCGGTGCTGTTCCAAACCGAACTCGACTACACACAGCGATACGTCACCGGCGATCCTGCCAGTCTGTGGGAACTGGCCATGCACATCGCGTTCGACCTGCGCACTGCGACGGGCAAAACCGAGTTCAAGCGCACCTACGGATTCATGACCGATCTGGGGACCGTGGTCGCGACGGGCAAGGCCTCCGCGATCAACGCCGCCGGTCGACAGACGATCACCGTGAAGGCCAAGCGCGGGAAGCTCCCTGCGAAGAAGTTCCCCGCGCGCGTGCTCGAGTTCATGGAGACGAACAACAACAAGACGCTCGACGCTACGCTCACGATCGAGCGCACGATCGACGTCGAGAGCGGTCGCGTCTCCGGATTCAATAGCAAGATGGATGCGGCGATCGGCACGCAGATCGTGCGGCTGAACGAGGCCTGGCGATTCAAGGACGTCAAGAAGTGCCGGTACCCGGGCTTCATGGCCAAGGTCGCACACGGGATCAAGATCGGGGCCGCGCACATCAAGGGCCAGATCACAGACCCTGGCGCCGGGCAACTCGCGGATGGCTTGAACGCCATGGGTCGCACCGTGAACACCGGACTGCTCGCACTCTGCCTTCTGACGCTGATCAAGTCTGATCTCGACGCCGGCGATCCCGTCGTGAAGAAGGGGTTCGAGACGCTCCGCTCGCGAGAGATCACGGACACGTATTCGGCGGGCATCGCGATCATGGCGCTCGAGGCTCTCTACACGCCGAAGGACGAGCGCCGGATGCTGATCGAGGGGCGCATCAAGAAGCCGATTCCGCGCGAGCCAACCGACGCGGATCGCGCGCTGATTCGCAAGTGGGCGGACCGCATCCTGCACAACAGCGACACCAGGGCTCCTCTCTCCGGGTACGAACGGCGTTTCTTCTACACGGCGGGCGCAAAACATTACGACAACTCGAATTCTCAGTATGCCCTGCTCGGCCTCTATTCCGCGCACCTCTGCGGCGTGACCTGCTCACCGACGATCTGGCACGCGATGGCGAACCATTGGATCACCGACCAGTTGCCGGAAGGAAAGCCGCTCTCCCTCAAACTCGTCTCGCACACCGACTATGCGAAGATGCTGCAAGCGGAAGCCAGTGGACGATCGAGTCGCCGTACCGTGACCGGCGGCAAGAAGTTCCGACCCGCGGGCTGGCCGTACTCCACGTTGAAGCTCGGAAAGACGCAGCACCTCATGCCCCTGACGGGAAGCATGACCTCCGCCGGGATCACTGGACTGACGATCTGCGAAGCAGTGCTGCGTTCTGACAGGAACCTGCCGAAACTCAACGACGCCAAGGGCAAGCGTGAGAGACCCAAGAGGCTGTTCAAACGCTACGAAGACGCGCGCCAGCGCGGCTACGCCTGGCTTCTCGACAACTACTCTGTCCGTGTCAACAAGCACAAGCAGGGGTTCGGGTTCCACTTTTACTACCTCTACGGACTCGAGCGCGCGTGCGAGATCGGCCAGGTCGCGCTGATCGGCGAGCACGACTGGTACTTCGAAGGCGCCACGATGTTGCTCGGCATGCAACGTTCGGACGGCAAGTTCGACATGGCGACGCTCTACGCGAACTGCTTCGCTGTCCTGTTCCTCAAGCAAGCCGCACCGCCCCTCCCGGTCATCACCGGAAAGCGGCGCTAGTTTCCGACCACAAGGATCAGGCTGTTGCTGAGGTTGGCGCCGAGAGGTGGCATCGAAGGTTGACCGCTGATCGCGACCTGTGCGACGAGGCTCATGCCCTTCAGGCTCGGTTGGTTCGGAATCGGAAGGTCGCGCATGGCCCACTTCCCGGCTGTGTTCGTACCGATCGGCGTCAAGAATGCGGTGCCCGGATCGGGGTGTATCCGACAGCCACGCCCAAGCGCGACTGCGCGCCGAAGGGCGACGCCCAGCAAGAATAGTCCGCTCTTCTGCGCGCTCGCGCGCAATGTGATGTCCATCTTGCCGGCGAGAACCGGATCGGTCCCGGTCAGGCGCGGCGCGAATCCATCCGCGGCGCAGCCCGCGACACCCTCGTACGTCACCGCACCCGATTCCATCGTCCAGAGATCGCCGTCCACGCTTCCCCGCCGTCCGTCGGCGGCCACGAAGAACAGCTTCCCGGCGACGAGCACGAGTTGTTCGCCATTCTTGCCGCCTGGACCGCGCTCGATGTCATCGACCGGGATCGTGCCCGCGACCGTGCCGTCACTCTGCCACAACTCGACGCCGACGCCGTAGGAGGAAGATACGCGGAACATCACGCGGCGCGACCCGACGCCCAGCAAACCGTCCAGCCGGGGCGTCACGCTCCCGTTCGCGGGGAACTTCGCGAGGCGCACTGTGCCTGTCTTCGTGCCATCACTGGTCCACAGCTCGCTGTCACTACCGAGGAACGCCACGAAGAACAGACGCGAACCGGTGGCGAGAAGCTCTTGGCTGGTCAACGGCAGTCCGTTCGCGATCACGGTCGTTCCGGTCGACGTGCCGTCACCACGCCGCAACTCGACATTCCCCGAGACCTCTTCCAGTGTGAACAGTTGGTCGTCGGAGACCGCCATTCCCCGCACGTTCGCACCGCGAATCTGGGTCGTCCCGGAAACCGAACCGTCCGTTCTCCAGAGCTCTCCGGAGCCGCGCATCACCGAGAAGAACGCGCGACGACCCACCCGCGCG
>Ga0114996_10010310_pt1 | contig 10153 bp, 9 predicted proteins | sample ArcticOcean_MG_C_4_FD_87039 | JGI IMG/M metagenome (GOLD analysis project Ga0114996, IMG submission 87039) | Marine microbial communities from western Arctic Ocean - ArcticOcean_MG_CB4_134 | ecosystem: Environmental > Aquatic > Marine > Oceanic | place: Arctic Ocean: Canada Basin | collected...
ACAAAATGCTCGATTAAGTGGTCCTGCTTAAACTTGCTCAGACGGCTCTTGCGCATAACTCCCATGATAACCCCAATTCCTGGTTATCTGGGACAGCCCCTATTATTATATACCCGGAACTATCCACTAAACCTGTGGATAAGGTTGTTGAAAAGCCTGTGTTCTGACTGCAGGGCCTTAACAAATAGTCGTTTTTTTATTTTGCCTATTTTATGGGCAATGTTTTACTTCATTGATTTCATTGGAAAATTTTTATTTGGGCCATGACACTATCTTATTATGTCAATGCTTGTAATAAAGCGGACACATACTGAAACAATATTTAGACCTGCGCACAACTCCCGCGAAGGGTTCGCTTAAAGGTATTATGAATTCGTCTATACGGATGCTTTAAAAATCAAATCTATACTTCGGAATTAATCCGTTCAATTTCGACTCCAACGCTCTGTGCATGTTCCAGTATGTCCAATTTCTCTACCCGGACGCGCGCAGACAAAACTCGTCTGTCATTCAGGCACATGGCGGCGATATCTTCGGCAAGAGTTTCGACCAAATTGACATGCCCGCGCCCGATAATGTCGGCCACGCCGTCGGCCAGTTGCTCATAACAAATGACATTTTTGATATTATCGGCGATCGGCTGGCCGCTTTCGTCCACAGCCAGATCAAGATTAATACGCACGCGTTGTTCGGCGGATTTCTCGTAGCTGTGAATCCCGATGGAACAGGGCAAAACCAGATCGCGGATAAAGACATGGCGGATCGACTGCGAAGCATCGGCAATCTTCGGGGTAACCAACAATTTTATAGAATTAGCCGTCATACTCTATTCCGCCTTTTCTTCATCGGCCCCTCCCGGCGCCCAGCCAAGGTGCTGGCCACCGTCGAGCACGATCATTTGACCCGTCATTGAGGAAGCGTCAAGGACGAACTGAACCGCACGACAAATCTCTTCAGGCATTACCGGGCGCGACAACGGCTGCGCGGACCACTGGCGTTCGAACTGTTCTTCCGTCTGGTGCGCGCTGGGCAATGTCGGGCCCGGACCAATGGCGTTGACGCGGATTGATGGCGCCAGAGCCAAAGCCAGATTTTGCGTCAGCCCCCACAAGGCTACCTTGCTCACCGTATAGGAGGTAAAAAACGGCGTTACATTCCAGACCCGCTGATCGACCAGGTTGATAATATTGCCTTCCACATCCGAAGGGCGCTGGCGAATGAAGCTTTGAATCAATTGAAAAGGCGCGCGCAGGTTGACCTGCATGTGGGATTCCCAGGATTCTTTAGTCGTCGTTTCGGGCGTGTCTTTCTCAAACACCGATGCATTGTTGACCAGACAGCTCAAAGGACCGATGGCTTCGTTGGCCTGGGCGATCAGCCCGGCAGCCTCCTCCTCAACTGCCAGGTCCGCCTGAATCATGGCGGCCTTGCCCCCCAAGGCGGATATCTCATCGACAACGGCTTGGGCTTCCTCGCCCGAACGATTGTAATGGACCGCCACGGACCAGCCCGTCTTGGCCAAATCAAGGGCTATGGCGCGACCGATACGCCGAGCCGCGCCGGTCACCAGAACCGATTTCAAGGGTGTTTCGTTGGTCATTATCTCTGAATCTTGGAATTAGCCGCCGGCGAAGAGCCCCGCCAAAAATCCATTGTAGCCGATATAGGCTAAATAAAGGGTCAGAAAAAATGCACCGCCGGCGCGCCGGGGATGCCAGCGTCCGCCCAAAATAGGCAGCACCAGCGCCGTGGCGCCCAACATCACCCATATATCGAAGGACAGTATTGCGTCTGACACCGGAAGCGGCGTCACCATGGCTACCAGGCTGGCAATGCCGAGAATATTGAACAGGTTGGAGCCGACCACGTTGCCCAACGCGATATCCGAATGACCGTGATATGCCGCCATCACGGACGCCGCCAATTCCGGTAGCGAGGTCCCAAACGCGATGACCGTCAGGCCGATGACCTCTTCCGATACGCCAAAGACACGGGCGATGGCAACACCGCCCTCGACTAGCAAATCGGCGCCCCAGACAATCCCCACCAATCCGCCAAGAACGGTCAGGACAACCACCCCCATAGGTGCTGCGATAGTCGTCATGCTCTCGACTTCCTCGATTTGTTCGGCAGCGGTGTCGGCATCGGTGCTTTCCTTTCGGAAGGTCGAGACCAGGAATCCTAAGAACGCCACGAACAGAACCCCGCCCGACATCAAGGACAACTGGCCCTGGTAGCAAAGCACGGCGAACAGGGCACTTCCGGCCATGAGCACGAAGCTGCCGCGGAAATTGGCGGTTTTTGGCCCCTTTATGGGCGATAGCAGACAACTGATGCCCAGAATCAGCAAGACATTGGCGATATTGGAACCAATCAGGTTGCCCACCGCCAGCCCGGGCGCCCCGGACAACGATGCATCCAGGGTCACCATAAATTCCGGCGCGGACGTGCCGATGGCAACCACGATCATGCCGATCACCAGGGGCGGAATGTTCAGGATTTTCGCCAGACTGACGGCACCGCGAATGAACATTTCCGCAGCCGCCAGCATAATGACAATGCCGCCAATCAAATGCAGATACATCATGTCCTGGAAATTAATTGCTTTGGCAGGTCTTGGAACTCTCTAAGAATGTCCTCATAAAGCCGGCGCTTGAAAGGCACAATCAATCCAGGAAGGTCTTCCAGTGCGATCCAACGCCACTCCGAAAATTCCGGCTTATCATCAGCACTAATGTCGATGTCGTCGTCAATCCCGGTAAATTCGAGGGCGAACCATTTTTGGGTCTGCCCCCGAAATTGCCCGCCCCAGATGTTGCCAATCTGGTCATCGGGAAGATCATAGGTCAGCCAGTCGCAGCTTTCGGCGATAATTTCGGCCTTGTTCGTTCCGGTTTCCTCTTCCAGTTCCCGCAACACGGCCTGCTTGGGGCTTTCTCCTTCGTCGATGCCGCCCTGTGGCATTTGCCAGGCTTCGGAATACGCACCGAGGCGGCGGCCGGCGAAAACCAGCCCGGCGGCATTGATCAGCACGGCCCCTACGCCTCGACGGTAGGAAAGACCTGCTGAATCTTTAGGGCGGGAGCCAACCATCAGTTTGGCTTTTTCCCAATATTTTGCTTGTTGGTCAACGCCGAAACCGGAACCAGTTTAATTTTCTTTGCCTCCAGGGTCTTGGTCCAGGCGATCAAGGTCGCAAGGGTCGCCGGATAGGGCTGAGCTATGGCCACGGCGACCTTTTTATCTCTATGGATTCCTTCCAAACGCAGAAGCTGAGCCTTGATACCGGCTGGGGAAGGTTCCCCGTCCAGGACAACATCGCCGACCACCAAAGGCAGGCCTATTTTTCGGGCAATCTTGGGCCCCAGCATGGAACTCTGTGACCCCGTTGTCAGCAACATCAGCCCCCGTTCCATGAGGTTGGTCAGAATCGGCGTCATCAAGGCTTCCGACGTGCCGAACCGGGACCCCATGACCGTGGCGACGCCGAAATAACCGGTAACCTGGCTGAGAACCAGTTCCAGCCGCTTGATGTTGTCTTCTTCATTAAGCGCCGTATTCAGCGCATAGGGACCGGCATCCTGGACCGGAAACCGTTCGCTTTCCATGGGCAGCGTCAACAAGACTTCGTGGCCGACCAGACGGGCGCGGACAAGCCAGTCACTCAGGTTCAGGGCATAGGGATCCAGGGCCAGAGACACCTGAGGCGGCAGCTTGCCGATGGCGGCCATGCTGGAGGCCCGGCTCAACCCCAGCCCCATGATGACGATGGCCACCCGTTTGCCACTGTCTCCCCCATCGTAAGGCCGGGCGTATTCCTGCCACGATGTCGCGCCGTCCTTACCGGTGATCGGCAAGGCCCCGGTCAGGCCTTTTTTCTTCTCGATCAAACGGGCGTCGGGCGTAGCGCCAAGGGGTTTGGCGCCCGGATTATCAGGAAGCTTCCTCAGGGTCACCGACGTCACCGAGGGAATGACAATGCCGGCGCCTTCATCCTGGGCCGCGCCGCCGATAGCGTTCAGCGACCCACCGAGCGGATTGGCCCGGCCACCAAAACGCCCGCCGATATCGCCGACGGTGCGCGCCAGAGTGGGCTTGGCGCCGGGCTTCGGTGTGGCGGATTTCGCACCTGTCTGAGGGGTTGTACCGAAAGCGGATTTCCGTAGCGCGCTCGGCGTCATGACGCCTTTCAACTTGTCTCCGGAAAATTGGTTCAATCCGCCTTTTCGAGATGATTTTGTTCGTCTCGGGGGTAATGCCAACCCGACCATCGGCCCTTTGTGTTTCGAGGACGCAGCCTTGCGGGCGGCCGGTTTCGCCGCATCTCCATCGTCGCTGCTGAAATACCACCACCCGGCGCCGCCGGCGACCCCCGCCAGCAAAACCAAAGCCCCGGCGATGGCAATAACCATCGGGCGGCGGGAAAGGGGAAGAGTCGTCGTCGTCGAAGTCCTCGTCGGATTCGTCGTCGGCGTCTTTTTTCCGGAATAGCCCGGATAATTTTGGGAGCTTCGGTAGTTTCACGGTCTCACCCCAATGGTTATCGTTTTATCCTCCCAGGGGTATAAGATCAGGTTAATTCGTCGTCACCGCCTTACTGGAAAACAGGGAAATTCCTCGCAACAGATCCAAGGCGCGGGCCAATTGGTAATCCTTTGGTTTTTCATCCTTGGCGTCTTTTTTCTTGGCATCAGGGGTTTCGGCCTTGGGCTTGGCCTCTCCCGGCTTTTTATCCTTGGCGTCGCCGTTGTCCAAAGCATTGCGAAGGTCTGCTTCAAACCGGCGTTTCGGCGCATCCAGGGTTTCGATACGGGCCTGTTTGACAATGATATCAGGATCGATTCCCTTGGCCTGGATGGACCGTCCCGACGGCGTGAAATACCGCGCCGTGGTCAGACGCATGGCGCCGTGACCCGATAGCGGCATAATCGTCTGCACCGAGCCCTTTCCGAAAGACTTGGTGCCCATGATGACGGCTCGCCGATGATCCTGCAGCGCGCCCGCGACAATCTCGGACGCCGAGGCGGAGCCGCCGTTAACCAACACCACAAGAGGCAACCCTTCGGCCAAGTCGCCGGGCCGGGCGTTGAAGCGTTGCGTGTCCTCGACCCGCCGCGATCGGGTGGAAACAATTTCACCTTTGTCCAGGAAGGCATCGGAGACCGCGATCGCCTGATCCAATAGCCCCCCCGGATTGTTGCGCAGGTCCAGAACATAGCCTTGAATGCCCGATCCGATTTCCTTGCGCAATTTGGCCATTTCCTTTTTTAGGCCCTTGTCGGTCTGTTCGTTGAACTGGGTAATGCGGACGTAACCGATTTTCTTCTCAACCCGCGAGCGCACGGATTTAATCTTAATGACGGCCCGCGTGATGGTGACATCGAAGGGATCTTTGCCTTCGCGGCGAACGGTCAACTTGATGTCGCTGCCGACCTTGCCGCGCATTTTGTCGACCGCCTGATTGAGCGTCAGCCCCCGGATGGTCTTGCCGTTCAGGTGGGTGATCAGGTCGCTGGGCTTGAGACCGGCGCGGAACGCGGGGGTGTCGTCAATGGGAGAAATAACCTTGACGTAGCCCCCTTCCATGGTGACCTGAATCCCTAAGCCGCCGAATTCTCCTCGCGTGTTGACCTGCATGTCGCGATAACTTTTTGCGTTCATGTAGCTGGAATGGGGATCGAGGGATGTCAGCATGCCGGAGATGGCGGCTTCAATCATTTCCTGATCGGTCGGCGCTTCGACGTAATCGGAACGGACGCGCTCAAAAACGTCGCCGAACAAATTTAGCAACCGGTAGGTATCGGCGTCGTTCTTTTTGGCTTCCTTGGAAAAAGCCGGCCCGGCGGCCAACAAGGGAGAAACCAGCAATGCGACAGCGGCCGAGGCCAAGACAATACGGAATTTCATTAGTACACCTTATCTTTTCGCGGAGAGCCACGGTAACGGATTGATCGGTTGGCCGTTGCGCCTGAGTTCGATATAGAGAACCGGTTTGCGGCGATTAGAGCGTCCCATGACGCCAACCGGCTCACCGGAAACAACCCATTGCCCCATAGTACTGTCGATCCGGGCCAGACCGGACAGGAGGCTATGATATCCTTCGCCATGCTCTATAATCAAGAGTTCCCCATAACCACGGAACTTTCCGGCGTAGACGACACGGCCCTCAAAGGGGGCGACTACCTGCGCGCCGGGGGTGGTTTGCAGTTTCATGCCCTTGCGGGTCAGGCCGGTGTCCAGGGTCTGGCCGAAACGCCCGACGATACGGCCAATCACCGGCGGCGGCAATTTGCCCCGCTGGCTGCTGATTGGCGCACCGGTCAAACCAGCCGGCAGGCCGCTCACCGTTGCCGGGGGAGCGCTCACGCCCGGGGGGTTTTTTACCGAAGATGGAGGCCGCGCAACCAATTTTGGACGGGACTTGTTCAATTTTTTCAGCAAATCCCCGAGTGTGGCCGCCTCGCCGGCCAAAGATTTCAGCCGCCGGGCTTCGGTCCTGCGTTCGGCCAGGGTGCGGTGTTTAAGCACCGTTTTTTGCCCGAACAGGACGCTTAAGCGCTTACGTTCCGCCTCAAGACCCTCGGTGACGCTGGCCAGTTGGACTTGTTTTTCGGACATATCGCCGCGCGCTTTGCTCAAGCTTTCAAGGTCTTCACGCAGGCGGAAGGCGCGGCGTTTGATTTCCGGCACCGCAGCCCTGAGCAGAATGGCGCTGCGCACCGTATCGGCGGGCGACATGGGTTGCATCATCAGGGCTTCCGGCGGATAGCGCGCGACCCGCTGCAAGGCCACCAGAACGCTCGCCATATGGCCCCTGCTGGCAGCCAGCCGGGACACCTTGGCGTCTTCTTCCGCCTTCAGTCCGGCCAGCGCCTTAATCAATCCGGAAGCTTTGGATTCCTGGGCCTGAATGATTCTGGCGGCGGCTACCATATCGCGCCGCAAGAGGGCCAGATCCTGTTCGACTTGGTCGGCTTTTTTCTTCAGCCGGCGGGCTTTTATTTGAGCTTGGCTCAGAGCGCGCTTGACTTCTTCCAAGCGCTTTCCGGTTTTGCCGTTTTCCTGCACGGCCCCGGCGGGCAGTGATATTGCTGAAATAAGAACAACCGCCCCGAAGACTTTCAGGGCAACGTTCAAAATGTTAATTCCGGATGCCCCCATCACCGCTCATCCGCCTCAATCAGCGTCCGGCCGGTCATCTCCTCGGGCTGCTCCAACCCCATCAGGTCAAGCACCGTCGGCGCCACGTCGGCCAGCCGCCCGTGCCGGAGCCCGGTTACCCGATCAGGCGCATTAATCATCAATATGGGCACCACGTTCAAGGTATGGGCCGTGTGGGGTTGCTTGCCGTCGGGGCTAAGCATGCGTTCGCAATTGCCGTGATCGGCAGTGACCATCAGCACGCCGCCGGCCTTGATGACCGCATCCTCCAAACAGCCGAGGCATTTATCGAGGCATTCCGTAGCCTTGATGGCGGCGTCCAGAATGCCGGTGTGGCCGACCATGTCGCCATTGGCGAAATTGACCACAATCAGATCGAAGGTCCCCTCGTCGATGACCCGGACCAGAGTATCGGTGAGCTGGATAGCCGACATTTCCGGTTGCAGGTCATAGGTGGCGACCTTCGGCGACGGCACCAGGATACGCTCCTCGCCGGGGAATTCCTCTTCCCGGCCGCCGTTGAGAAAAAACGTCACATGGGCGTATTTTTCCGTCTCGGCGATTCGCAACTGCGCCAAACCGGCGTCTGAGACAATCTGGCCCAGGATTTTGTCCGGACACTCGGCTGGAAACATGGCCTTAAACAAACCATTCAGGTGGCTGGAATATTCGACCATGCCCAGACGCGCCTTGAAGTCGGGTTTGCGGGGGCGCTCAAAGCCATCGAAATCGGCATCGGCCAGGGCGCTCAAAAGCTGGCGCGCCCGGTCGGCCCGGAAATTGGCCATCAACAGGCCATCGCCGTCCTGCATGCCGGCGTAATCTCCGATCACCGTCGGAGCCATGAATTCATCCGTTTTGCCTTGCGCATAGGAGGCCTGGATGGCCACAGCCGGATCAGTGGCCCTATCCCCTTCAGCCAGCACCAGGCAGCGCCACCCCTTTTCCACCCGCTCCCAGCGGTTGTCCCGGTCCATCGGGTAATAGCGCCCGGACACGGTAGCGATGCGGACCCGTTCCGACCAATCCTCCCATCCGGTCGCCTTGGTCAGTTCCGCCATATAGTCCTTGGCGCTTTTGGGCGGTGTATCGCGGCCATCGAGAAACGCATGCAGGGCCACGGGCACGCCGGCCCCGGCGATGATGGCGGCCAGTACGGCCATGTGATCGTGGTGGGAGTGCACGCCCCCCGGCGACAACAACCCCATCAGGTGACACGTGCCGCCGGTGCCTTTCAGGGTTTCTATAAATTTCACCAGTTCCGCGTTGCCGGACAGCTCGCCCGAACGAATGGCGGCATTGATCCGGGGCAGATCCTGCAGGACGATGCGCCCGGACCCTATGTTCATGTGGCCGACTTCGGAATTCCCCATCTGGCCTTCGGGCAGGCCGACTTCTTCCGCCGAAGCGTCCAGATGGGCGGCAGGGACCGTGCCCACCAACCGATCCCAATGGGGCGTGTCACCCAGGGCGATGGCGTTGTGATCGGTTTCCTCACGCACCCCCCAACCGTCGAGAATGCAGAGCACGACGGGGCGGGGAGCGCTATCCTGATTTTCCGAATCGGACATGGCACCAATATAAGGATTTAGAAGGAAAATACGATAGCCCCGGCCCGGTTTCGGGAAGGTTAATTCTTAGCCCTTACATCGGCCCTAATGCCTACTCTTGGGCGTTGAGCCCTTAGGATTCCAATTCCGAAATCACTCGGGCAGTTTGGTGTAATACGCGATGCGTTCGGATACTACACCGTCGTTTGCCACCTTGATCAGGCCGCTGCCCTGAATATCGGTGCCAGGTATCTCCCACCAGCATGATGCCGTAAGCACACCGTCGTCGTCCTTCGTCACGACCTCGGTGAGTTCCATGAATGGTCCATCGTAGTCTCCGCCGCGTATGGAGGCCACAGCCTCCTTTAGGCCAGCAAAGAAGTTTTAAAAATCTCCCTTGGCCACATTTCCTGCATTGGGATCATCGAAGACAAACGTATCAGAAGTCGCACTTAGAATGGCCTCGCTATCTCCATTCGTCCAACCCTCTGCATAAGTCCCTAGGTAATCAGCTGCGCTCATCTTTGCCTCCCTGTAAAAGGTCAAACCAGGTTCCAGTAATCCAGCAGGAGGAGTGGTTTGGGTATCGGGCGTCTGTAGTATTCGAACTACTAATTTTGTAGTATTCTCGTGAAAACTCGAAGTCAGGCCACCCAAGAAATGAAACCTTCCGTGAAAAATAATGATTTAACGCCGGGGGAACGCGAGATCGCAAAAGCTTATGCCAATGGCGACAACTACCACAGAATTGCCGAACGTCTTTTTATCGCACCCTCGACCGTGCGTACGCACCTGGCGGCAATCTATCAAAAACTCGGGGTATCTTCGAAGATTGAGCTTCATAAAGTTCTGGATGGCCGTAAACCCCAGTACATTGCTGAGGGGGACCAGGCAGCCGTTATATCGGAACTTGCACTCAGTCTGGAGGAAGCAATCAGCCGTGAGCGGGCCCTGGGTGAAGTCCTCAGGATCATTAGCGGCTCCAATGGAGAACTGGAAAAGGTTATTGCGGCGGCCCTTGGTTATGCCCTTGAGCTCTGTGACGCCGAATTCGGCATCCTGTTCGAATACACCGCAAAATCCGGATATGAGTCCAAATACACAAAAGGCATTTCTCAACCTTTTGAAGATTGGCTGGCTACCCAAGGCGCGTTCCAGGTTGGAACACAAACAGGTCATGGTCGAATCATAGCCAGCCGGGATGTCGTGAATATTGCCAATGTTTGCGCCGAAGAAATTTACCGCGAGGGCGATCCTCTAAGAAATGCTAGGGCAGATCTCGGAGGGGGGGGGGCGCGTTCCTTTGCGGCAATCCCGATGCTTGCTGGGGAACGCCTGATCGGAGCTTTCACCGTCTATCGTCAACAGGTGCGACCATTTGACACAAAAAGCCTGGAGGTAGCGCGAATGTTCTGCCGACCAAAGTGTCATTGCCATCGAAA
>Ga0114996_10010311_pt1 | contig 10153 bp, 7 predicted proteins | sample ArcticOcean_MG_C_4_FD_87039 | JGI IMG/M metagenome (GOLD analysis project Ga0114996, IMG submission 87039) | Marine microbial communities from western Arctic Ocean - ArcticOcean_MG_CB4_134 | ecosystem: Environmental > Aquatic > Marine > Oceanic | place: Arctic Ocean: Canada Basin | collected...
ACCTGAAGCTTGAATTTGAATTTTTTGTTCTTTTCCAGTACCCTTATCTTTTGCAGAGACACTAACAATTCCATTTGCGTCAATATCAAAAGTCACTTCAATTTGGGGTATTCCTCTTGCAGCTGGTGCGATCCCAACTAATTCAAAATTTCCAAGCATTTTATTGTCTGATGCCATCTCTCTTTCACCCTGCAGAACTCTTATTGATACTGCTGGCTGATTATCTTCAGCAGTTGAAAAAACTTGGCTTTTTTTAGTAGGTATTGTTGTATTTTTTTCAATCAATTTTGTTGACACCCCACCTAAAGTTTCAATTCCAAGTGATAAAGGTGTTACATCTAAAAGAAGTACATCTTTAACATCTCCTTGAAGAACACCAGCTTGAATTGCGGCACCCATAGCAACAACCTCATCTGGGTTTACACTTTTATTTGGATCTTTCCCAAAAAAGTTTTTAACCTGAGCTAATACTTTTGGCATTCTTGTCATACCACCTACCATTATAATTTCATCAATTTCATTTGCAGTAAGACCTGCATCTTTAAGTGCAGTTTTACAAGGTGGCAAAGTTTTTGAAATTAAATCTTCAACTAAAGCTTCTAATTTTGCTCTAGTCATTTTTAAATTAATATGTTTCGGACCTGTTTTATCTGCGGTTATAAATGGTAAATTAATATCAGTTTGTTCTGTTGAAGATAGTTCAATTTTAGCTTTTTCGGCAGCTTCCTTCAATCTTTGAAGGGCAAGTTTATCTGTTTTTAAATCAATACCATTATCTTTTTTAAATTCTCCAACCAAGTAATCAACAATAGTATTATCAAAATCTTCTCCACCTAAAAATGTATCACCATTTGTAGATTTTACTTCAAATACTCCATCTCCCAATTCAAGGATAGATACATCAAATGTTCCACCACCCAAATCATAAACGGCAATTTTTTTATTTTCTTTTTTTTTGTCTAAGCCATATGCTAAAGAAGCAGCAGTAGGCTCGTTAATAATTCTTAGAACTTCTAATCCAGCAATTTTACCAGCATCTTTTGTTGCTTGTCTTTGAGCATCATTAAAGTAAGCAGGAACAGTTATTACAGCCTTAGTAACTTCTTGACCCAAATATTTTTCAGCTGTTTCTTTCATTTTTTGAAGAATAAAAGCTGATATTTGGGAAGGAGAATATTTTTCACCTTTTGCTTCAATCCAAGCATCACCTTTTTCTGAGTTGACTATTTTAAAAGGTGCTGCTGTAATATCTTTTTTTACAGTCGGGTCTTCAAAATTTCTTCCAATTAATCTTTTTACAGCAAATATAGTATTTTCAGGATTAGTTACAGCCTGTCTTTTTGCAGGTTGTCCAACGAGTTTTTCACCATCGTCTGTAAAAGCAACGACAGATGGAGTTGTTCTTGCACCTTCAGCATTTTCTAAAACTTTAGGCTGACTACCTTCCATAATAGATACACACGAATTTGTTGTTCCTAAATCTATTCCTATAATTTTGCTCATAATTTAAATCCTATTCTTCATATAAGTGTTAATTTTTAATCTACAAGTTCTAACAAATATTATTATTTGTCCAAATTTTTCTTAATTTCCGCACTTTTTTCGTCTTTTTTTTCAGTTTTTTTTGATACTGCAACAAGGGAAGATCTTAATAGTCTATTCTTCATCATAAATCCTTTCTGAATTTCTTGAACAATTGTACCGGGTTCTTTTTGATCATTATCAATTTCCATCATGGCTTGATGAAGATTTGGATCTAATTTTTTACCAATTGAATCTACAGGAGTGATTCCATTTTTTTCTAAAATAGAAACCATATCTTTATTTATAATATCGAAATGTTCTAAAGTTTTTTTTAAAGCCTCCGTATTTTTTAGTATATCATCATTTTCTAAGATTTGTTTTGACCTTTCTAAATTATCAATTAAATTTAAAGTTTCTTTTGCAAAAGCAAAACCACCATAATTAAAAGCATCTTCCCTTTCTTTTTCAAACCTTCTTCTTTGGTTTTCCATTTCAGCAAAAGTTCTGATCAATTTATCTTCTAATTCTTTTATTTTTTCCTCTGGAGTAATTTCTTTTACTTCTTCATTTTTTTCAGTTTCTTCACTTTTTTCTTCAAAATTTTGTTCTTTTGTTTCTTCACTTTTGTCTTCAAAAGTGTGTTCTTTTAACTCTGTTTCTTGATTTTTTGTATTTATGTTTTGATCTTTTTCCATTGTCTCTTATATGGTATGCAATTTGATAATTGCTAGATGTTAAAAAAAAAAATTATAAAATTATTAGTTGGCACAAATAATAAAGGAAAATTAAAGGAAATTGGAGATTTATTACCTAAAAATCTTGAAATTTGCTCTCCTTCAGACTTTAAAATTAAAAGTCCCGCTGAAAATGGAAAAACTTTTGAAGAAAATTCTTTAATTAAAGCCAAATATTTTTCTAAAAAGTCAAAAATGGTGTGCCTATCTGATGATTCAGGGTTGAAAATAGATATTTTAGATGGTGATCCAGGCATATATTCTGCGAGATGGGGTGGAAAAAAAGGAGATTTTGCTAAAGCAATAAACAGAGTTTTTAAAGAATTATATAAAATAGACAAAGATTGGAAAAATAAAAGAATTAAAGCTAAATTTATCTGCAGCTTAACTATTTATTGGCCTAATAAAAAAGTAATATATTCTACAGGAGAGGTTAAGGGTTATATATCACCTTTCCCAAGAGGAAAAAATGGATTTGGCTATGATCCTATTTTTTTACCACTAAATAAAAAAACTACTTTTGGTCAAATGAAACCATCAGAAAAATATAAAATAGACCACAGATTTAAAGCTTTTAAAAAAATTAAAAAATTTTTTTAAAATTTTCATCTTCAACTTTGTAAAAATTAAGAATATGATTAATTTTGTTATTTTTTATTTCAAAAATTCCAATTTTTCCTTTAAACATAGTTTTTTTGGTAAAAATTTTTTCATTCATATTAAAATCATTTTGAAGAATTAAATAGTAAACAAGTCCCACCAGGTCAAAACTTAAAAAAGATAGTTGATTTGGATATTGTTTAAATTTTTTAAAATATTCTAACTTAAAATCCTCATAGTTTTCTTTATTTATAGAGGGAAAATAAATGGGTTGTAAGCTAGTTTCTTTTAAAAGTGATTCATCAAACCATTGATTAAGTGTTATAAAATATTTTTCTTTAGGAGATATGTCAGTATAGAGCAGAGAAGTAGTAACACTTTTTAAACTTTCATCAAAATCTGCAATTATTACTGAGTCAAATTTTACACTTCCGAGGGTGTCTCTTTTTTTTAGGTTTTCAATTGAACGTTCCTTATTATTTTCATTTGATTTTTCTAGTCTTTTTATTTCATCTTTTAGATTCTGCTTTCTTCTTTTAAAGTTTGTTATTGTTTCAATTTGTTTTGTAAGTTTTGTTGGATCCAAATCATAAATATAATTCTTCATTATTTTTATTCTAGAAACAGATATTGCTTTTTCTATTTCATGTTTATATTTTGCATCAGGTGTTAAAAAAATAGTTTTTTTTATTTTGTTTAATTCTATAAATTTTTGAATTGCCTTTAATTGTGAAGTTGCATTAATGCCTGCACTAATAATATTTTTTGAGTTATGGTTATCTTTATTTGTAAGAGATAAAAAAGTAACATCCTTAAGTTCATCAAGATAGATTAAGTTATCATTAAATACTGGACCAATTATTATTTTAACTCCTAATTGACTTAATTCTTTTGCACTTCTTAAGGTAACTGTAGGATTTGATTTGGTATCTCTAGGCAATATTTCTATTAATGGGTTGTCAATTTTATCAATAGCCAGTTTAGTTGCTTTAATTATAGATTGACCCATTTCGCTATAATCTCCTGATAATGGAATCAAAAGACCTATTTGAATTTTTTCATCTGCAAGTATTTTTTTTGTAGGGATTGTTAATGTTAATATTAATAATATTATAATTTTAGTAATTTTTTTCATTTTAATGTTATTATTATAATGATTATATTTTAATGATTCTACATTCAGAAAAAAAAAATAACAGAGTTAAAAATGGATTATATATTGTTTCTACGCCTATCGGCAATTTAGGTGATATTACCTTAAGAGCAATTGATGTTTTAAAAAAATCAGATTATATACTATGTGAAGATACTCGAGTTTCTAAAAATTTATTGGACAAGTATGACATTAAGTCAAAATTAATTTCAAACCATAAATTTAATGAAAAAAAAAAATTATCAAGAATTATTGAAATATTAAAATCAGATTCTATAGTGTCACTCATTTCTGATGCCGGTACCCCTGCTCTTTCAGACCCTGGGACAATACTTATTAATGAATGTTTAAATAAAAAGATTAGTATTTTTCCAATACCCGGCGCATCTGCCATTTCTTCAGCAGTATCAATTAGTGGATTTAATGAAAAATATTTTTTTTATGGTTTTTTTCCTGAAAAAAACATTAAACTTAAAGAGGATTTTGATGCTTTATCAAATTTAGATAGCTCTGTTGTGTTTTTTATTTCTCCAAGAAAATTTAATAAATCAGTAGAAGTCATTAAACAATATTTTCCAGGAAGAAAAATATTAGTATGTAGAGAAATGACCAAATTTTATGAGGAATATATTAGATCAGATATTAATAATCTTGAACCTTTTAAAGACAATCCGAAAGGAGAATTAACAATAGTTATCTCAGAAAAAGAAAAAATAAAAAAGACTTCGCTAACACTAGAAGAATCTGATAAAAAAAATATTCAAAAAATGATTAAAAAATTAAGTATAAAAGATATAACTGATTTGATTAGTCAAAAAAGCAATGTTCCTAAAAAAGAAATTTATAATTATTGTTTAAAGTTAAAAAATGAAAAATAGAATAATATTAATAGTTTTAACATTTTTAATACTTTCAGGATGTATAGGGACAGCATCCAAGGGTATTTTTGGCACCGGGGTAAGTGTTGCTCTAGATCCAAGGTCTTTGGGCACACAAATTGACGATTCTGTTATGCAAAAAAATTTAGCAGCAAGAATTTTATTAAGAGATAAAAATTATTTTTTAAAGGTAAAAACTAAAGTTTTGGATGGGAGAATTTTTATAACTGGAAAAATTAATAATCCAGAGGAAAAACTTCAATTAACTAAATTGGCCTGGGAAACGGACGGTGTAAGATCTGTTAAAAATGATATTAAAATAAAAGAAGAGTTTAATTTTAAACAATCAGCTAAAGATTTGTTAATAACTTCTCAACTGCGTACGGCATTAATATTTAATAAAAATATAAAGGCAACCAATTATCAAATAGACACATATAAAAAGAAGATATTTGTTTATGGAATTGCTCATACAACCGAAGAAAGAAAAGAAGTAATTACTGAAGCAAAAGAGATAATTGATGTTAAGGATGTAATAGTAAGCATTTTTTTAGTTGAGGATTTAAGAATTCAAAAAAATTAATTTTTTTTATTATAAGAAATAACTCCAGCTGAATATGCGGCAACAGAAGCTAAATTTAATATATCAGAAGTAGAAGATCTTAAAGGAGCAATTTCAATTGGCTGACCCAACCCAATAAGTAATGGGCCAATGACTTTTGCCCCACCCAACTCTCTCATCATTTTGTATGAAATGGCTGCACTATGTTGTCCAGGCATAATTAGTATGTTTGCATTTCCAACTATTTCTGAAAATGGATAAAGTTCTTTATATTGATCATTTAAAGCAACATCAGGCTGCATATCGCCATCAAATTTAAAATCTACGTTTTTTCCTTTTAAAATATCGACAGCATTTTTTATATGTTTAGTTCTACTTGTTAATGGTTGTCCAAATGTAGAATGAGATACAAAAGCAACTTTTGGATCAAAACCAAATAGTCGAACAACTCTTGCAGTTGAAATGGCTATCTCGGCTAATTGCTCTGAACTAGGATATTCATGCACACTCGTATCACCTACAAATACTGTCTTTCCTTTATTAACAATCATGTTAAGACCAAACATTATCTCTCCAGGTCTCGGCTCGACAACCTTCACTATTTTTTCTAAAGATGATCCATATCTTCTAGTATTTCCAGTAACTGCACCATCTGCATCACCACATGAAACCATGCACGAGGCCCATATAACTCTATCATTTCTAACCATTCTATCACAATCTCTCTCAAGTAAGCCTTGTTCTCGCTGCATTTTTTTAAATAAAAATTTTACATACTTCTCTCTTTTTTCTTTGTCGGTTGAATTAGTTATCTCGATATCAAGATTTTCATTGTAACCAATTTCTTTTAATCTTTGTTTAATTGTATCTTTTTTAGCAACCAATATTGGAATTCCCAGACCACTATTTTTAAAAGCAATTGCAGCTTTTAAAGTATTTTCATCTTCACCATCAGCAAAAACAATTCTTTTCTTTTCTTTTTTGATTTGGGAATTTATTCCTTGCATAATTGTAACAGAAGGATCTAATCTTTGTTTAAGCTTTTCTTTATAAATTTCAAAATCTTTTATTTCTTTTCTTGCAACACCACTATCCATCGCAGCCTTTGCAACAGCAGCCGGGATTACACTAATTAATCTTGGGTCGAATGTTGATGGAATTATATATTCTCGTCCATAATGTGGTCTTTCGCCACCCATTGCAGCAACAACTTCGTCAGGAACGTCTTCACGAGCGAGGGTTGCTATTGCATTAGCAGCAGCAACTTTCATTTCTTCATTAATAATTTTGGCCCTAACGTCTAGAGCTCCTCTAAAAATATATGGAAAACCAATTAAATTATTCACTTGGTTAGGATAATCTGATCTACCAGTTGCTATAATGGCATCGTCACGAACTTCTTGAATTTCTTCAGGAGTAATTTCGGGGTCAGGGTTAGCGCATGCAAAAATTATTGGATTTTTTGCCATTTTTTTTACCATGTTTTTTGAAAGAACTCCTTTTATAGATAACCCTAAAAATACATCTGCACCATTAATTACATCATCTAAAGTTCTACATTTTGTTTCAATTGCATGGGCTGATTTCCACTGATTTAAATTTTCTCTTCCTCGATAAATAACTCCTTTTTTATCAACCATTGAAATATTTTTTTGTGGTATTCCACTTTTTTTAAATAAATTGGTACAAGCCATTGCAGATGCTCCAGCTCCATTTACAACTACTTTGATTTCTTTTATGGACTTTCCAGATATATCAAGCGCATTAATCAATGCTGCTGTAGTAATAATAGCAGTGCCATGTTGATCATCATGAAACACTGGAATGTCTAGGATTTTTTTTAATTTTTCTTCAATAATAAAACAGTCTGGTGCAGCAATATCTTCTAAATTTATACCTCCAAAACTAGGTGAAAAGTTTTTTATACTATTAATTATTTCATTAGCGTCACTACAATCTATTTCTAAATCTATAGAATCTATGTCAGCAAACCTTTTGAACAATACTGCTTTTCCCTCCATTACAGGTTTTGAAGCTAAAGCACCCAAGTTGCCCATTCCTAAAATTGCAGATCCATTGCTTATCACGGCTACTAAGTTGCCTTTCGTAGTATAATCATATGCGGCATCAGGGTTTTCTGCAATTGCCCTAACAGGTGCAGCAACCCCTGGTGAATAAGCCAAAGCCAAGTCTCTTTTTGAAGTCATTGGTTTTGATGAAATAATCTCAATCTTGCCAGGTTTCTTACTATTATGAAAATCTAGAGCTTCTTTATCTGTGTAATGATCAATTTTTGTTTTATCCATTTATGATAATTAGCTATACAAATGAAGCAAATTTAAGACTAATATGATTTATGAACCTTATTAAGTCAACAGGCACATTTAGTTTTTTTACTATAATAAGCAGATTACTTGGTTATTTGAGAGATATATTGATTGCTGTATTTCTTGGAACTGGTCCTTTGGCTGATGCTTTTTTTGTAGCATTTAGAATTCCAAATACATTTAGGCGGCTTTTTTCAGAAGGAACGTTTAACGCGGCATTTGTTCCTAGCTATGCATCTGAGCTTTCACAAGGAAAAGAGCAATCCAATGAATTTGCAAACAATGTATTTAACTTATTAATTTTATGTTTATTTTTTTTAGTTATAATTATTGAGATTTTTATGCCTACTTTTGTATTTTTGATAGCACCAGGATTTGATGGTGATAATCAAAAAATGGATTTAGCAATTAATCTGACAAGAATAACATTTCCTTTTTTATTTTTTATAAGTTTAGCGTCATTTTTTTCAGCAATATTAAATTCACACAATAGATTTGCAGTTGCCGCCGCCACTCCAATAATTTTGAATTTAATGTTAATAGGAGTATTATTTTATGGAAGTTTTTTAAATGATGAACTTGTATTTTATTTATCCTATGCAGTTATGTTATCTGGAATTATTCAATTAATATTTTTATATATTTTTGTTAAAAAATTTTACCAACCAAAAATTACGTTAAAAATTAAAATAAATGAAAAAGTAAAAAAATTTTTTAGAAAATTACTACCGAGTATATTTTCTTCCGGGGTTACCCAAATTAATATTTTAGTTGGTACTATTATTGCATCTTTTCAAACAAGTGCAGTTTCTTACCTTTATTATGCAGACAGAATTTATCAAATAAATTTAGCCATAGCCGGAATAGCAATTGGAGCAGTTATACTTCCCCAGCTTTCTAGATATATTCAAAATAATCAAAAAGATGAAATAATGTTAATTCAAAATAAAGCTTTAGAATTAAGCTTATTTTTAAGTATACCCGCTACTATCGCTCTTTTAATTGGTTCTGAACAAATCGTGTCTGCTTTATTTGGCTATGGTTCATTTGAAGAAAATGGAGTTAAAAATTCTGCAAAAGCTTTATTTTATTTTAGCTTAGGTTTACCTGCGTTTTCTTTAATAAAAGTTTTTTCAAGTTTTTTCTTTGCACGTCATAATACTAAAATTCCATTTTATATTTCTCTGATTTCAGTTTTATTAAATATTATGATTAGTGTTTTTTATTTTAAAAGTATTGGATTTATTATTATTCCCATAGCAACAAGTATATCTTCTTGGTTTAATTCTATTATTTTATTTATTTTCTTAAAAAAAGAAAACTTATTTAACTTTAACCGGGTGTTTATAAAGAGATTTATAAGAATTTTAATAGCAGCCATTATTATGGGTATATTTTTTAACTATCTAATTAATTTTTTTGATAGTAATTTAACTTATGCTCAAAAATCTAAATCAGTTTATTTAATTGGATCAGTATTATTAGGACTTATCTCTTATTTGTTAATTGCAATTTTGATTAAAGCTTTTAAAATTAGTGATATTAAAATGAAGTATTAAATTAATGAGTAAAAAAATTTTTTCAGGTGTTCAGCCTACAGGAAATCTTCATTTAGGAAACTATTTGGGTGCAATTAAAAATTTTGTAGAATTAAATAATCAAAAAGAAAATGAGTGTATTTTTTGTGTAGTAGATCTTCATGCAATTACTACCAAGCAAGACCCCAAAGAATTAAAAAAAAATATTAGAGAAACAGCCGCAACATTTATTGCTTGTGGAATAGATCCTAAAAAAAGTATTATTTTTAATCAATCAATGGTTTCGGCACATTCTGAATGTGCCTGGATCTTAAGTTGTGTATCAAGAATTGGATGGTTAAACAGAATGACTCAATTTAAAGAAAAAGCAGGAAAAGATAAAGAAAAAGCTAGTATTGGACTTTATTCTTATCCTGTATTGATGGCTGCGGATATATTGCTTTATGATGCCACACATGTACCAGTTGGAGACGATCAAAAGCAACATTTAGAGTTATGTAGAGATATTGCTCAAAAATTTAATAATGATTTTAATGCGTCTGAATTTTTAAGAGTTCCCGAGCCATTAATTCAAAAAGGATTTTCCAGAATTATGAGTTTAAAAGATGGAATGAAAAAAATGAGCAAATCAGATGCATCTGATTTAAGTAGAATTAATTTAACAGATGATAAAGATCAAATATTGAATAAAATTAAAAAAGCTAAAACAGACCCAATGCCTATGCCGTCTGATAAAGAAAATTTATTAGAAAGACCTGAGGCAAAAAATTTACTAGAGATTTATTCCTGTCTTGTAAATCAAAAATTAGAAAACTCAATTAATAAATTTGATGGAAA
>Ga0114996_10010312_pt1 | contig 10153 bp, 10 predicted proteins | sample ArcticOcean_MG_C_4_FD_87039 | JGI IMG/M metagenome (GOLD analysis project Ga0114996, IMG submission 87039) | Marine microbial communities from western Arctic Ocean - ArcticOcean_MG_CB4_134 | ecosystem: Environmental > Aquatic > Marine > Oceanic | place: Arctic Ocean: Canada Basin | collected...
CGGTGAACCTGGTGCAGGATGGCAGTCCGATCCTTGGTGAACGTGTGCTAGTGCTGGGCCAGGGTATTGTTGGCCTGTTGGTGTCTAGTGCTTTGGCTGAATTTCCACTCGCTGGCCTCTATGCGGTGGAATCCATCGATTGCCGCCGGGCATTGGCCTGCCAGGCCGGTGTCCAGGCGACGTTCAGTCCCGATTCCGTCGGCGACATTAACTCCCTGCAAGAGAAGCTGAGGCTTAATGAGGCCGACGGTGGTGCCGATGTGGTTTTTGAACTGTCCGGCTCTCCGGCCGCGCTGAATCTGGCGATAGACCTCTGTGCGTACACCGGTCGCATCGTCGTAGGCAGTTGGTATGGAACAAAGAGCGCTCCGATTAATCTCGGCGAGAGATTTCATCGTAACCGTATGACAATCATTAGTAGTCAGGTCAGCAGCATTGCTCCGGAGCTAAGCGGTCGCTGGGACAAAGCGAGGCGCTTCTCTGTGGCATGGGATATGATAAAGAAGTGCCAGCCGGCACGGTTAATTAGTCATTGCATGCCGTTCACAAAAGCGGCGGAAGCCTACCAGCTGCTAGACGACGCAGCACAAGACACAACGCAGATAATTTTTGATTATCAGGACTAGCGTCAGCTAATCAGTACTTTGGTTAGAGGTTTGTAGAATGTACACAGTTTCAGTAAGACGTGATTTGATTGCCAGGCACTATCTCATCGGCGGTGACTGGGGCGCCGAGAACGACCCCCATTCTCATCCTTACGTCATCGAAGTCCGGCTTGAGGCCGCTGAGCTGGATCAGCACGGCTACCTCGTTGATATCGTAAAAATCGAGGAAGAACTACAGGGTGTTGTCGACTATTTTGGAGAGAGCATGCTCAACGACCTGCCCGAATTCGAAGGACTAAACCCCAGCATCGAACATTTCAGCCGTATCGTCTGTGGCAAATTGCTTGACGGCATCAAGCCACCGGGTTCAGGTCGTTTTAGCGTCAGGATCTGGGAGAACGACAGCTGCTGGGCAGCCTACGTCATGGACTACTAAGCAGGCTGATAAGAGCAGCTGGATTATGACTCCGTTGCTGCGGCTGACGGCAAGGGCGAGCGCAGGCCCGGCAATGCCGCCGCACCGGCTAGCAGGATCACCACGTCACGCAGACGCATTAGCAGGATCAGACCGGCGGCTGCGGGCAGGGGCAAAGCCAGCGCCTGAAATGCCCAAAAAAGGCCCGCCTCAACACTGCCAACGCCACCGGGCAGGGGTAGCAGAAACGCCAGGCGCACCACTGTGAATAGAAAAACAAAGGTTGCCAGGTCCAGTGGCACATCGACAAAGCTGAGCAACAGCCAGAATTCCGCAATCATTCCAACCCAGGCCAGTAGCGACAGACCCAGCGCGAGACCCAGGGCCGGGCGTTGGGTGGTAGCTACCTTTCGCAGCAAGTCATTCAGTTGCGACCAGTGAGTATCCAGGCGGCGCAGTCGTTTATGGTTTTTCCAGCGGCTGGTTAATCGTTTTATCCAATAGCGGATGTGCAGTGGCTTGCGCAATAAATACCAGCCAAACAGGCCCATCAGAAGAATCAATCCCAATAGAACGAACGCAATGATGTGCCAGTCCACGAAAGTCACAGAGCGCGAAGTCAGCAGCGTAAGCACTGCCAATAACAGGACGGCAAAATTAATCCACAGCTCATAGACGCGATCCAAACCGACAGCCAGGAAGGCGGCGTGACCTGGCACAGCATACCTCTGCCATAACCAGTATACCTGTAGCGGTTCGCCACCGAACTGGGGGCCAGGTGTCACAAAACTAATTACCTGGCCTGCTTGACGCACCCGCAGTAACTGCAGAAATCTACAAGGCAATGCCATAGCTAGCGTCAGCACCAGCCAGCGTCCGGCAAGTAGCGAAATGACAATCAGATTGAGGGTAATCCAGGACAGCCATTGTAAGGGCTGGAGATCTGTAACGGTCTGCAATAGCGAAGTGAATGGCAGTCTCGATAGAATCCAGGCCGCCAACCCCAGCGCGGCAAGCCAGGCCATGTAACGAGAGTAGGGGAAAGAGTTAGTTGCTGATTTCAAGCGCCGTCATACCGATTGAGCCAGTGATCATCCTCTTGCCACAGGCTAAAGCGCCCGGTACCCAAGAGCAGCACCCAGACTACACTGCAGAATAAAACATAGTCCACCGGCAGCAGTGGATTGCTGATGTAATACCAGCCTAGCAGACCGACCAGGATAAGGCTGAAATAGCGGCCGGCGACTCCCAACAAAACCATGAGCGCCGCAACAACAAAACCTCCGATCATGACATTGTTCATCCAGGCGGGACTGTTGCTAGGCAGAGGCGGTAGTCCGGATTGCAGCATAGATACTGCCAGCGTCGCCACGACCACAAGGCGCAAGGCGGGTTGCAGCACGCTCTGGCTAAAGTCCGTAAGCCGCTGGAAGCGCTGGTTCACAGTATCGGCCTGTCGGTCTATTCGTCCACTGACGATCAGCCAATCGATTAAAAACCCGAGTACTGCCGGCAGCATGAAGGCAAATCCAGCAAGCGTTGTTATTGATGGACGCATCAGGGGCCACAGCGCCACCACCAGGAAGCCCATCTGAAAACCGGCCCAGGTTCGTCTATGTAAAGCCGGTGGCAGGGGGTAAACAGGCAAGCCACGGGAGTTGCGCCAGAGTATCCCGGCGTGAAACAGATAGTAGGCAATACCGAACAACAGATAACTCCAATGCACCTGGCCATAACCGAATGCCAGCAGGGAGGCGATCGCCAAACCAATTGCATCAGATACGGTATCCAGATCATTGCCAAGCAGACTACTGTGCCGACTGCGGCGTGCCACATAGCCGTCGACTCGGTCCAGCACAGCGGCGAAGAAATATAGCATCCCCGGCAACCAGGCCAGCGCAAGTCCTTCGGGCCAGGGTTGAAACAGGAAACCCGCCACGGCGGCGATCAACCACGCCCGCAGCAAGGTGAGCCGATTGGCCCAGCCCAGCTCTTTATAGAGCGGCGCATCCGGGTTCGGGCGGTTAAGAGGCAGGCGCCGCTTTGTCTGATAACAGATAAATGCCCAGATCAGCCCAGCCTGCACTAACCATTGCAGGCCCAGCAGAATCCCCCCGCCTGCCAACCCAAGCAAACCCCAGCAGCCAATACGGTAGAACTCGCGCTTGAGTAATTCATCGATTGGCGGTCGTTGATCGTCTGCGTGCAAAGTGTCTGACATCAGGCAACAATACCAAACCAAGGGGGACGGAGGGATTTATTTTTGATCAGTTCTACGCATTTACAAGCAAAAAATTCTAGAGTTCTACTCTCCAACTAAAACAGCACAAGGAAGTACAGTGCCGCGTCGAGCCAGGATGTATATACCCGGGTTTGCTTACCCTATTGTGCAAAGAGGCAAGAACCGGGGCGTTTGTTTCTTCGAGGAAGAACACTATCGCCTGTATATAAGAACTATGGGCGAAGTACTGCCTCGTTATGGAAGCATTCTCCATGCGTATTGCCTAATGACAAATCATGTCCATTTATTGATTATCCCTGAGCATGAAGATAGTATTTCAAACCTCATGAAAGTGGTGAGCAGCCGCTACTCGCAATACATCAACAAAAAGTATGAGCGCACTGGAACACTCTGGGAAGGGCGACATAAGGCCAGTGCAATTGACACTGAAAGCTATTTACTGAAGTGTTATCGCTATATTGAACTCAATCCAGTGGTAGCTCACATGGTAGCTCGACCCGAAGAATATGTATGTATGGACAAGCCATCATTGCAATGCTTGGGGAGAGCCGGATCCGCTCATCGCAGTGCACGCGTCCTATCTGGCCTTGGGTCAGAATCGAGAACAGATTTGTTCGAACTATCGAGAGCATTTTAATGAAGCCCTGCCCCCTGACGACTACCATGCTATTCGCAAGGCAACGCACTATTCAATGCCACTTGGTGCCGAGAAATTTATCGAACACCTTGAGAGGCTAACCGGTCGCAGGATAGGATATGCGCACTGCGGGCATCCTCATGATACATTGATCAAAAACAAATCCCTCCGTCCCCCTTAAATGATCTATTTCGCATACCCAGGTGATCTCGAAACCCCGACCGGAGGCTATCATTATGATCGTCGCTTGATCGGCGAACTACGGAGAATGGGTGTCAAGGTGGAAACCCTGGCGCTGCCGAACTTTTCTCGCATGCCGGATCAACATTCCCTAAATAGCGTCCAGCAGGCACTGGCGGCGATACCGGATCAGGCCGTTGTCGTGATCGACGGACTCGCCTTCGGTGTTCTGGATGAGTTGGCAGTCAAAGAAGCGCATCGACTGCGACTGGTTGCGCTATGCCACCACCCACTGGCGCTGGAGACCGGGCTCGACGAGCGGAGCAGGCAGACCCTGCTGATGTCGGAGCGACGCGCGTTAGAATGTGCCCGGGCCACGGTCGTTACCAGCGAGCATACCCGCCAGATCCTGATTGATCAGTTTGCCGTACCTAGTGATCGGGTCAGCGTAGCGCTTCCCGGTACCGACAGGGTCCCCTTCGCGGGTTGCGAGGGCGACCCTATCCGCCTGCTAACCGTGGCATCACTGACCCGGCGCAAGGCGCACGACGTTCTTATAGACGCGCTTGCCCCACTTAAATCTCTGCCCTGGCAAGCGCGCTTCGTGGGTGGCAAGGACTTCGACCCCGCCTGGGCTAGGGAGTTGCAAGAGCGGGTGAACAGCCTGGGCTTGTCACAGCGTATCGAATTCGCTGGCACGGTAGAGGATGCGCAGCTTGAATATCAGCAGGCCGATGTGTTTGTCTTAGCCTCACGATTCGAGGGCTATGGCATGGTGTTCGCCGAAGCTCTGGCGGCTGGTTTACCGATAGTCGCGGCGCGATCCGGTGCCGTGCCGGACGTAGTGCCCGCAGCGGCCGGCCTGCTGGTGGCTCCGGATGATGCGCAGGGTCTAACAGAAGCACTGCAGCAGATACTGACCAGTGCCTCATTGCGTCGGCGCCTGCAAATCGGTGCCAGGGAAGTGGCCGCGACGCTGCCATCGTGGACTGACACGGCAAGCCTTGTGGCACGAAAGCTCGAAGAGGTGAATAACTCATGACTGGTTTCAGCATCGACTGGCTGGACTTGCGCGAGGGCGCGGACCAGCGCGCCCGCGCAGATAAATTGTTGGAACAGGTAAGGCATTGGCTGGGAAGCAATGTTGCGTGGGAATCTGAAATCACCGTCGTGGATCTTGGTGCCGGTACCGGATCCACTCTGCGTGCCTTCTCCGCCGCCGCCGATTCTGATCAAGAGTCGCTGTCCTGGCGGCTGGTAGATCAAGATGCCCGGCTGCTTGCAGAAGCCAGGCTTCGCCATGGTGATTCGCATCTGCTGCAGACTCATGAGCTTGACCTCAGCGACATCACCGCATTGCCGCTAGAAGGTGCCGACCTGATTACCGCCTCGGCGCTATTTGATCTAGTATCTGCCGATTTTATCGAAAAGCTCGCCGCGGAGCTGTGCAGCCGCAGTCAGCAACAACCGGTGGGCCTCTACTCGGCACTGAATTACGATGGCACGACTCGCTGGATGCCAGCACACCCGCTGGACGAAGATGTGCTCAATGCTTTCAACCGTGACCAGCAACGGGACAAGGGTTTCGGAGCGGCGCTGGGGCCGGATGCTGGCACCCATATGGAACAGGTGTTCAACAGCTCGGGCTTCAAGGTGTATTCAGCCAGCAGCCCCTGGGTACTGGGCAGGGCCGACGGCAAGCTGGTGACTGCGTTAGTTAGCGGGATAGGAGACGCAGTGGCGCAAGATTCGGACCTGGACGCGGCATCGCTTCAGGACTGGATTCAATTCCGAAAAGCGCACTCGTCAACCGGCATCTGTACAGTGGGGCATATGGACCTGCTAGCACTGCCTAACGCGGATTGATTGACCCCCAAGCACAAGGCGCGTTCTAACGTACTTTACCCAGTAACAGCACTGCGCTATGCTCATTTGATAAGCGGACGGCTGCAGCAGAAACCATTGATCGCGATTTATGAGGAGGCTCCATGCAGAAAGTCTATTCCAGCTTAGCCCAGCTTAGCCCAGTTAAGCTTGGTCCTGTTGGCTCCATTGCTGCTGGCTGTCGGGCTAGCCAAGGCGGAGCCGGCGGACTGGGAAATCGATCCCGAGCACTTCTCGATCGGCTTCGAAACCGAACACGTAGGATTTCAGAAGCAGCTCGGCTTGTTTCTGGAGGCATCGGGAAGTTTTCGTTATGACCCCGATACGCGAGAACTGAGTAGCGGTCGTGTCGAGGTGCAGGCGGGCAGTTTCTTCAGTAATCATGATGCCAGAGATAAACACCTGTGCGGCAGAGATTTCCTGAATGCCAGGAGAAACCCCGTCATCGTCTTCGAGGCCACCAGCTTTGTTCCCGGTAATGATTATGTGCGCGGCACACTCACCGGCGATCTCACTATGCTGGGAGAAACCCATCCAGTCGTGCTGCAAGTGACTATAAACAAGCAAGCAAAGTATCCATTCGGACACCGACTCGAGACCCTGGGCCTCTCAGCTCATACCACGATCAGCCGCAGCATCTGGGGTATGGACTACGGTGTGGCAGATAATCTGGTTGGTGACGAAGTGACACTGCGATTCGAGTTTGAGGCACTTCGCCAGTGAAAAATGGGGCATAACACATTTACCTAACATCCCAGATCCTGCTTAAGTTAGTGCTGTTCCGGTTTTCTTGCCCAATTTTCCAAATATTCCCCAAAAGTGGTCTGTCCCCTATTTTTCACACGCGTTCTGAGATACATCCGAAGAAAGCGGAATTGAACATGCTGGAAGTGATATTCTTGAGCAGCGTTAGCTGGATGAAGCAAACGCCTGCGCGTTCTCCTTCGCGTCAGATTTACAAGCCAGGCTCGAACGCGACTTGACCGTCCAGTTTGGTGACATAGATAAAAACTGGAATTAGCAATTCACCCAATTGCGAGTGCATCATGCCGCGCACTTCATCCCAATCCAGGCCGCCAATTCCCGTGCCTATTTTAGGCATGGCGATTGAAGTGAACCTTTCTGTAAGCGCCATTTCATTCAAGGCATGCAGGCTCCTGTAAATTCCCAGCTTGGTCGGTTTGCCTGGCCTGCCCGGATTGTCAGCATCGCCTTGCCTGGTGATGAGGCTCACGATTAAGGCCTTGTCGAGGCTACCCCAAAGCCAGACAGCTCCAGGCTCTGGATCGTGTTGCTGACACCACTCGGCAAATTCAGTTGCCATCATCGGGTAACGTTCCTTGAGCTTTCTGGAAAAACCTCGGACCATCAGATCTCCAACCGCTACTTCCTGGGCGATGACCTGTGCGCGGGAAAGTAAAATATCGCCTTCTACTGCATAGATCATAAAAAATCTCCGGTTGTGAGGTCAGGTCTTTTGGCTCAAGACATCGCTTAATTCTGCTAGGCTGTTTAGATTGTGACAGCTTCTAAAATCGCTGACGTGCGGCAACATGGCTCGAATTCCGGTGGCTTTAGGCTCAAATCCCTCGTAGCGTAGTAAGGGATTAATCCAGATCAGTCGGCGGCTGGATTTTGCCAGTCTTTCCATTTGCCAGCTAAGCCCCTCGGCAGATTCCCGGTCGAGGCCATCGGAGAGGATCAGCGTAATCGCGCCTTGCCCCAGTACCCGCCGAGACCAGTTGTTATTAAATTCCTTCAAGCAGGCCCCGATGCGGGTACCGCCGGACCAGTCATCGACGGCGCCGGCAACATTATCCAGGGCCACGTCCACGTCTCGGTGACACAGGTGACGGCTTATGCTGCTAAGCCGGGTCGCAAACACGAAGGCATGGACGCGGTCGCGATCGTTGGTTATGGCGTGCATAAAATGCAGGAACATACGTGAATAACGACTCATGGAGCCGGATATATCGCAAAGCATAACCAAAGGCGGGTGGCGTCGCCGCGGTTTCTTGAATTTTAGCGGAATCGCAGCGGTCGAGCGCAGCGCAGCCCGCAGCGTTGCTCGCATATCCACACGGGAACCGCGTTCATCGCGCTGGAATCTTCGGGTAGGGACATCCATGATCGGCAGGCGTAGTTTTGCGATGGCGCGCTTGGCTGCCGCTATTTCGGCAGCGCTCATGGCTTCAAAGTCGATCTCTTGCAAAACTTCCTCAGAAGAAAACGTAAAGCTGGCGTCGAATTCAATCTGTTCCGAATCGGTCTCGTGGATATTTTCGACTGCGGGCGCGCCCATGGCATCTGCCAGGCGTCGACTCAGCTCCTCCAAATCTGAATCTTTTTCGACCCGTATAGTGGGCAACATGGCGCTCATCATCTTTTCCATGATACGCGGATTGCGCCAGAATATATGAAAGGCCTGATCAAACAACTCGCGTTGCTCGTAGCGATTAACAAATTGCGAGAACAGGCACCAGTAAAAATCTTCGCGAGTGCCAATCCCAATTATTTTTACCGCTGTTATAGCATCCAGCACCTTGCCGGGACCGACCGCCAAACCTGCGGCTCGCAGCAGGCGAGAAAAGTACATGATGTTTTCTGCGATTCTGCCAGGGGCATCGATGCTGTGAGACAAGGACACGGGATTAAGCGCTGCTGGCTTCGAGCAGGGTCACCTCTGACTTGAGTTGTTGCAGCAGTTTCGCCGCCTCGCTGCCTCGAATCTTGGCGATGTCGTCCTGGTATTTCAGCAGCGCGCCGAGGGTGTTGTCTATAGCATCGCCGTCTAAAGCGATTTTATCCAACTGGGTGAGGGCGTCAGCCCAATCGAGGGTCTCGGCGACACCAGGTAGTTTGAACAGGTCTTGCTTGCGCAGTCCCTGCACGAAGGCAACGACCTCCGCGCTCAATTGCTTGCCAATATGGGGAAGCTTGGTGCTAACGATTTCCAGTTCCCGTTCTGCAGTGGGGTAGTCCACCCAATGGTAGAGACAGCGTCGTTTCAGCGCGTCATGAATCTCGCGGGTGCGATTTGAAGTAATGATGACGATAGGAGGCTTGTCGGCCTTGATCGTGCCTATTTCTGGAATGCTTATTTGAAAATCGGAGAGAATCTCCAGCAGGTAAGCCTCGAAGGGCTCGTCGGTGCGGTCCAGTTCGTCAATTAGTAACACCGGTGGTCCTTGCTCGTCACTTCGTAGTGCCTGCAACAATGGCCTTTCAATGAGAAACTCTTTCGAAAATACGTCGGCAGACAGATTTTCTTTATCGATGTTGCCGGCGGTCTCAGCTAGTCGAATCTCAATCATCTGCCGAGAATAATTCCATTCATAAACCGCGGAAGAAACATCCAGGCCCTCGTAGCACTGCAAGCGCACCAGACGCCGGTTCAGAGACTGTGACAGCACCTTGGCGATTTCTGTTTTACCGACGCCGGCCTCACCTTCTAAAAACAGGGGTCGGCCCATTTTCAAGGCCAGGGACAACGTAGTAGCCAGACTGCGATCGGCGATATAGTCGCCCTGATTTAACAGGGCAAGCGTGTCTTCTATGGTTGCAGGTAGGGAAGTGGTCATAATTTGGCGCTGATTTTAGCTGACAACCCTATGAGCAAGCGGCAACTGCGCGTTTCGTCATCACTTTAACCAGGTGGGCTCGATACTCGGCGCTGGCATGCATGTCAGCATTCATTTTTTCCACCGGGATCTCGACATCATCACAGGCGCTGCTGGTAAACGCCTTGTTCAAGGCTTGTTCCAGGCGCATGCCCCGATGGGCGCAGGGAGTCGCGCCGGTAACACCGACGCGCACGCCGTCGCCGTTGGTTGCCACGAAGACACCGACGATGGCATAGCGGGACGCCGGATTTTCAAACTTCATATAGGCTGCTGCAGCGGCCTTTGGAAAACTGATGGCAGTGATCAACTCGTCTTCAGCCAATGCCGTCTCGAACATGCCGGTGAAGAAATCATCGGCAGGAATCTCTCGTATATTGGTCTTTACAGTGGCTGCCAGGGCAATGACTGCCGCGGGATAATCCGCCGCCGGATCGTTGTTAGCGACAGAGCCGCCGATGGTGCCGAGATTGCGTACCGCCGGGTCGCCGATATTGCCTGCCAGTTCTGCGAGAGCGGGAATCATTGCCTGTACATCACTGGATGCCGCCACCGCTGCGTGAGTAGGCA
>Ga0114996_10010314_pt1 | contig 10152 bp, 8 predicted proteins | sample ArcticOcean_MG_C_4_FD_87039 | JGI IMG/M metagenome (GOLD analysis project Ga0114996, IMG submission 87039) | Marine microbial communities from western Arctic Ocean - ArcticOcean_MG_CB4_134 | ecosystem: Environmental > Aquatic > Marine > Oceanic | place: Arctic Ocean: Canada Basin | collected...
ACTTATTTCTATGGACGCTGGTAGTGATGAAGATTTGGATCGCGTCTTTGGGGAAATTGGAAACATCGATTTTCTTGTGCACTCCATCGCATTTGCTGATAGAGATTGGCTCAAAGAAGGCAAGTTCGCTGCAACACCGCGGGATGTCTTTACTCAAGCACTTGATATAAGCGCCTACACGTTGATGGCGATGGCCAACAGAGCGATTCCATTAATGAATAACGGTGGTTCAATCATTTCAATGAGTTATTTAGGCGCAGTCAAAGCAGTCCCGGGTTACAACGTGATGGGTGTTGCGAAGAGCGCGCTTGAATCTGCAACGCGATATTTAGCGATGGAACTTGGCGAAAAGAACATCCGCGTAAATTCGATCAGCGGTGGACCACTTAAAACGCTTTCATCTATGGCTGTAGGCGGCTTTAGTTCGATTTTAGATTGGGTGGAAGAAAAAGCACCTCTCAAGCGCAACGTAACCGGCGAAGATGTTGGAAACTCTGCAGTTTGGTTGCTCAGCGATATGTCATCTGGCGTAACTGGCCAAGTGCTGTACGTCGACTGCGGCTATTCGTCAGTTGGCTTATAGCCCAAAAAAAACCAAGGTTTTTGACTTACAACATCTTTTTGGGGAACCAGCGATTCGCGGATCATCGCAGCAAGTTCTTGCAATCCATCACCAGTAGTTGCACAAACACAAATGTCAGCATCGTTGCGAACTCCTAAGTCTGACTTTGTACCAACATGAATGCACAGTGTATTGTCCTGTACAAGCCATTCGTGCTCGTGATCAGCAATGAGTAAAACTAAGTCGGCTTCATCTTGTATTGTTTTAGCAATAGCAATGGCTTCTTGCTCGATGGTATCATCGCTCTCTCGAAATCCCGGAAGGTCATACACATCAACAACAAGACCAACGCAGTTAACTCTCGCCCCAACAGCGTCGCGAGTTGCTCCGGGAAGATGGTGCACAATAGAAGTTTGTTCGCTTGTTAATGCATTCATCAAAGTAGACTTGCCTGTATTTGGTTGCCCAAGTAATACAATTTTCGGTGGCACGATTAAATAATTGAGGCGTTTGGAACGAGCTAGATCATCATCGCTTGGTAAAGAACCACGCAACTTCGGGGGCTGGGCAAGCAACAAATCAATTGCTTGTGCACTTGTTGCAACCGAAATTGCCCCAAGCATCGATGACTCTATAGAGTCGGCTGCTTCAACATAGTGCGAGTCGTTTACTTGTGCGATGCCAAGTTGTTGGCAGCGTGCTTCAAATTCACGCAGCACTTGTATGCCGCCATGGAGCATGATTTGTGCGGTATCTTCTTGGAGTTTGACTACGATGACTTCATCGACCCCTTCAATATTTACTAGGCGCATCTTTCCCAGTTCCCAGTTGTTTTTTTTAGTTATTGCAAGAAGCGAGTCATCAATATCGCCTTCAAGTTGAATTATTGCAATCGCACCCATGGATCGTGGTGTTTGCAAAGACCACGAACACTTACTCATCACTTGTTGCAGCATCGACTTCTTCAGGGGAAACCATATGTTTAACTGCAGAGATCATGCCATGAAGTTGGAGATCAGGAACAATGAGCTCGATGAGTTCATCGTCGTCAAACAAAACCATTGCATCGCCGCCAGTTGCGATGACCATCGGATACGCGCCGTAACGAATTGCGTACTGTTCGCTTAGTTGACGAACCATGCCGCGGATTCCTTGGAACACACCTTGTAACATGGCTTGTGCAGTATTTTTTCCAAATGCTTCTTTTAAAGGAGCTTCGAAAGTGATGTCTGGAAGTGCAGAAGTATCGTTGTGCATGGCCTTCAGTTGAGCTTGCGCGCCCGGAGCGATCGCGCCACCGTGAAAGGTGCCTTCGCCATCAACAAAATCTACTGTGATGCAAGTGCCAGCATCGACAACAACACACGCTTGTTGATGGGCATCCCACGCAGCAGCAGCATTGAGTAGACGGTCAATGCCTGTGAGGGTTTCAGGATCGAGATGTTGACCAATGGGCGCGGGTAGATCCTCGCCAATTTGCCAAATGTCACGGGATGTCTGATCACTCAGTGCATCGGCGATTGATTTGGCAGCCTCTTCATTGGTTGTAGCCATCACAATTTGTCCAACCTCAGTGTCAAGATCTGACCAGAATGAGAGGCATGCATCCACAATATCTGCGATGGAATTTGAGGGAAAGGCTGTTTGTTTTGAGACCTCGCCGCAAGTGATTGCTGCGACAGTGGTTCGGGTATTTCCAACGGCGATTGCTAAGAAAGTTAGTTCGGTGCTCATATTTATATTGTATAGGTGTTATCCTTCCCGCTCATGGCAGCAGCAACGATTATTGATGGTGTTTCACTTGCAGGTACAGTCAAAGATGATTTGGTTGACAGAATTGCTGCAATTGATGGAAGGGTCAGGCTTGATGCTGTACTTGTCGGTGAAGATCAGGGCGCTGTGCTTTATGCGGATAGTCAGGCTAGGGCATGTGAAAAAGTTGGGATTACCTACTCATTGCATCAACTGCCTGCCACAGCGACGCATGCACAGGTAGAGGAATTGATCATCAGCCTCAACGAAGACTCTAATGTAAGGGCAATTATGGTGCAGATGCCGTTGCCTGAATCTGTTCGAACTGATGACATCCAATCTTTAATTGCACCGCATAAGGATGTCGAGGGTGTGAACCCAGCCAATATTGGCAACATCGTCTTTGGAAGACGAAGTCTAGTGCCTTGTACAGCCCTTGCTGTGATGGAGATGATCGAGTCGACTGGAATTACGTTGAAGGGAAGCAGGGCAGTTTGTGTTGGCGCTAGTACCATCGTAGGAAAGCCAGTTGCTGTGTTGCTGATGCAGGCAGAAGCGACAGTGATTTCAACCAATATCCATACCAAGGATCATGACAACTTAACGCTTGGGGCAGATATTTTGGTGTCAGCAGCTGGCGTGCCCAATTTAATCAAACCAGAAATGGTAAAAGAAGGAGCAGTTGTCATTGATGTTGGGATCAACCGCATCGAAGGCGAAGATGGCAAAAAGCGGACCGTTGGAGATGTCGAATTTGATGGCGTCAAGGAGGTCGCTGGCTTTATATCGCCCGTTCCCGGGGGCGTTGGCCCGATGACTGTGGCGATGCTCCTTCGTAACACCGTCCAAGCAGCCGAATAAAAATCTCGCCCAGGGCGAGTTTTTTTACGCGAATCAAAAACTACCCAAGAATGAGTTTTTAGAAGAACAAGCGAGTGGCAGCATCGCGGTACTTTGCGAGGGTATTGGTGATGATGTCATCCGGAATAACAGGTCCTGGAGGGGTCTTATCCCACTCACCAGCATCGACGAGTTCTTGAAGCCAATTGCGGACATACTGCTTGTCGAAACTGTCTTGTTCACGACCAACTTCATAATCGTCTGCGGGCCAAAAGCGTGAGCTGTCAGGCGTTAATACTTCGTCGATCAAGAGAATTTCGTCGGTTCGCTCATCGTTGGCATCAAGGGCATAGCCGAATTCAAACTTTGTGTCCGCAAGAATGATGCCACGCTGCGCAGCATATTCGGAAGCAGCCGTGTAAATTTTAAGAGAAACATCACGTAACCGCTCCATCACTTCGCGGCCAGCAACATCGCAAGCAGTATCAAAGTCAATATTTTCGTCATGTCCTTCTTCTGCCTTTGTCGCAGGTGTAAAAATAGGTTCAGGCAGTTTGCTAGATAACTGTAAGTCTTTTGGCAACTCGATTCCGCAAACAGTGCCGTTATTTTGATATTCCTTCCAGCCGCTGCCAGCGAGATATCCGCGTACGACGAACTCGATTGGTATGACTTGGCAGGCTCGACCAAGCATCATTCGTCCCTCACATTCTGGGTAGAACGATTCGTCAAGACCAGCAACATCGGTGGGCTCCGTCGAGATGAGATGGTCATCGATCAAGTCCAATGCACGAATAAAGTCGAACCACTTACAACTGACCTTGGTCAACTCCTTGCCTTTGTTTGGCACGGGAGTGGGCATCACCACATCAAAGGCACTGATTCGGTCACTGGCAATGATAAGGACCCTTCCCGCTTCTCCATTGGAGGCAGGCATTTGGTAGATATCTCGCACCTTACCCTGCCTTCTTGAGGGTAGGTTTAGGTCGGTTTGATAGACGGCAGATTGGATTGTATTCATGTGGGGATTGTACTCAGACATGAGAGCATTGGTTGCATACAATACCAACGCATCTATGTTGCGATTTAAAACCAGCCCGACAAACCCCGTTGCCTCACAAGTGATCAACGCACATCTTATCGTGCGTGATCAACAAATCGTGCCCGGTAAAATTGAGGTCAAAGATGACATTATCGAGGCTCAAGCCCACGCCCAGACCAACTTTGCCCTCTGCTTGCTGTACGACGCTGGGAAAGCCGGTCGGCTGATGCTTCAAACTCCAATGTTGCCAAGTCGCCCTGAGCCGTACATTCTTCCACTGGAACTTGCTCGGTACCGTATCAAATTCTTTCTCGATAAAAGCGAAGAATGGAGCATGTTTGATCTCAGCGCAGATCACGCTGCAACAGTGAAATGGGAAAAGGCTCGTACAATTTTTACGACAGCACTCGTTTCAATTGATGAAAAGGAAGTGTTCGAACTCGCTCGCGAAGCATTGCGGCACGCTATTGATGCAAACGAACAACTTGCCTTGGCACATGCAGACCTCTTGTTACATCGAAGGTACACAACAAAGTGCGCTTCTTCTTCAACACTTGGCGTTCGCGTACATGCATCACGTTTTGACAAACCGCTTCGTGATCTTGTTGCTAAGAATATGGATCTTGTTTCCATTCCGATACCGTGGGATCAAATTGAACCAGAGCAGGGCAAGTTCAACTGGGAAGCGACTGACCAATGGGTTAAGTGGGCCCACCGTAAAGGGAAAAATATTATTGCTGGACCTCTGCTTGATTTTTCTAACAAAGATGCAATCCCTCAATGGGTGCGTGCATGGGAACACGATTTTGCTGAATTCAAAGATCGTTGTTACGATTTTGTTGAACGCGTGATTCAAAGGTACGGCGGAGCAATTTCATTTTGGAATATCACGTCTGGAATTAATACAAATGCTCATGTTCGTCTATCTGTTCCCAATATGGTCGATCTTATTCGCACAGCTGCTCTAGTGGTCAGGCAAGCAAGAAGAGACGCACGCGTGATGATTGAAATAGTAGATCCATTTTCTGAATTTGTTTCTACAGATACAGATGCTGTGAGCGTACAAGTATTTTGGCTGCGATTGCAGCAGGAAGGTGTTAATCTTGATGCTTTGGGCGTACAGGTGCTTGGTGGAGCAGGAGGGGGGCGTGCTACAAGGGATCTCATGGAATACAGTGCCATGCTTGACCGATTCTTTTTGTACGAAATTCCGCTTATTGTTTCGGCTTTGGGCGTTCCATCTGAGATAATTGACGAACGAGGTGGTTGGTGGAGATTGCCTTGGACTGAAGATTGTCGACAGCAGTGGGCAGGCAGTATGTTTTTCATCGCTTTAAGTAAACCATATGTAGAATCAGTGATTTGGACAGATTTATTCGAACACAAAAATCCCCAACTTCAATCAGCGGCGATGGTCTCAAAACACGGAAAGCCGAGGTTGTTGTTAAACCGCATTGTTGGCATGCGCAGAAAACTTCGACAACCACTTGGCGAACGAAAACTCCCATCGAAGGAAGAAGCGAAGACCCAGAACGAGTCGTAGGGTTGTTTGGTTCTCAAGTTTTGTTTATTGCAATAATGGTTTTGTCGTTGTGGATGATTGTAACCCAACAAGTTCCAACTGCTCCAACTGAATTGCCAAAGCCTTGGAGAGTAGACATTCTCCGCGGTAAAAAAGTTGAACTCATGTTACTCAATGGAATTGGCACCTCCTTAGCAGATCGAATCATTGAATATCGAGAAACACATGTTCTCAATACTCCCGAAGATCTGCTTGAAGTTCATGGAATTGGTCCAGTCAAAGTCGAACGTCTAAGAAGAACGATTGTTTTTACAGAGGATCCCTAAGTGGATGTAACTTGTGACATCTTCAGTTCTTTAGAACCATTTGCTAATAAATTGTCAAGTGGAGGCACTATCACAGCGGGTCCAACGCATGGGTCCTCTGCAATCATGCTTGCATCTCTTGTTTCACGAGAACGTAACATTTTATTTATCACTGCACATGGCGAAGATGCAGATGAAGCGTTTGCAATGTTAGAGGAGATTGGAACAAACGTTGCTCTGTTTCCTGCACTCGAATTTGATGTAGCCACAGAGCTTGTGGCCTCAAGATTAGCACTATTAGAACGCTTAGGTAGAGGCGAGTTTGAAGGCGTTGTTGTTGCATCCATTACTTCTATTATGCAAATGTCTCCCGCAATAGGTTCCATCAATTCCATCGTAAAAAAATTGAACCCTCAAATGTGCTGTGATCTTTCCACCTTACAACAATGGCTTGTGGACGCGGGGTACGAACGAAGAGAATCACTTGAAGAATCTGGGCAATTTGCAATTCGAGGTGGAATACTTGACATTGCCACTGCTTCATGTGAATTTGTACGCCTAGACTTTTTGGGGGACACAATTGAAACGATCCATGAAGTTGATCCAGTATCTCTTGGATCTGATCGCGTTATTGACGAAGTTGTGTTAACTGCAACTTCAAGAGGTGCATGCACAGCAACAATCATTGAGTATCTTTCTGGGGATTGGATTTCGATGCTTGATGATATCGAAGAAGTCGCAAGACAATCGAGAAGTTACATCGACAGAGTTGAGGATACGTCAGAAATAGCACATTACGATGATATTCAATCATCACTGTCTAAGACCCTTTATGGCATGGTAGGTTTTTGCGCTCCACCTGCTGTTGCAGTTGATGTTGAACTTCCACTGAGTTCTATCCCACTTTTTGACATTACGGCTTTTAAAGCACTTGTTGAATTAAACGATTTAGCCCAGACGCACCGCGTCACACTTGCATGCAGAACTTCAGGTGAAGCAGATCGGATGCGAGAACTTAAATCTGCAGGCGAAGTATTGGCCGATGCATCGAATTTAGAAGTCGTTGAACAATTTATACATAGGGGCTTTATAGTCAGCAACGAATTTGCCTTGGTTCCATCACATGAAGTCTTTCATCGGTATGAAATGAGAAGAATGGGATCTTCAAAGAGCAAAACAATGAGGGAGACTTTATCCCAGTTTGATATTGGCGATATTGTCGTACATCGAGATCACGGCATCGCAATCTACAACGGATTGCAACAGGTTGATGGGCAGGGTGAAGTGGAGTTCCTTACACTTGAATTTGCTGGGTCAAAGTGGATGCATGTACCAGCAACGCACGCCCATGTTGTGCAAAGGTACGTTGGGGCGTTTAAGGGGCGACCCGAACTCTCGACGTTAGGCGGAACTAAGTGGTCAAGTCAAAAGGCAAAAGCAAAAGATGCAGTTGTTGATCTTGCAAGTGAACTAATCCGCGTGCAGGCAATCCGAGAAACGTCTCCGGGCATTGCTTTTCCAAAGGACACAACATGGATGCAAGAGTTTGAGGCTAGTTTTCCTTGGGATGAAACTGAAGATCAAATCGACGCCATCTCCGCAATGAAGAAAGACATGGTGTCGCCAAGGGCAATGGACCGCCTTGTGTGCGGTGATGTTGGGTTTGGTAAAACTGAAGTTGCAATTCGAGGTGCGTTTAAGGCTGCAGAATCAGGTAGACAAGTTGCCGTGCTTGTGCCAACAACAGTGCTCGCAATTCAACATGAGAAAACATTTCGTTCAAGGTTGGCTGATTATCCTTTTGTTGTTGAATCGATGACCCGGTTTCATACGCCAAGTGAGCAAAAGGAAATTCTTGAGAGAGTTGCAGCTGGTGAGGTGGACATCTTGATTGGTACGCACAGAATTTTAAGTAAAGATGTGTTGTTCAAGCGACTTGGGTTTGTCGTGGTTGATGAGGAACAGCGTTTTGGTGTTGAGCATAAACAGCGATTGCTTTCACTCCGTGCTGAGGCAGATGTGCTGACACTTACTGCCACACCGATTCCTCGAACATTGCATATGGCATTGGTTGGCATTCGTGATATTAGTTCTCTTCAGACAGCGCCAGTTGATCGCAGAGCAGTAGTTACAGAAGTTGCAGGATGGGATAAGGATCTAATCACTCGTGGAATTCGTAGAGAACTTGCAAGAGAAGGGCAGACGTTCTATGTCCACAATCGGGTCTATGACATTGACGCTGTTGCAGCAGAAATAAGAAAGATGGTTCCTGAGGCAAAAGTGATAGTCGGTCATGGTCAGATGCCATCGCGACAATTGCAGGATGTGATGGCTCAGTTTGTCGGGGGCGAAGCGGATGTTTTTGTCTCAACAACGATTATTGAGTCTGGGATTGACATCCCAAATGCAAACACAATGTTCATTGCAAACGCGGATCGTTTTGGTCTTTCTGATTTACATCAACTGCGTGGTCGTGTCGGTCGCTACAAGCACCGAGCATATTGCACGTTGTTGTTGCCTAGAGATAGGCTCATAAACAAAGTTGCACGCAAACGATTGCATGCAATCGAAGAGTTTTCAATGCTTGGCGCTGGTTTTCAAATTGCGCTTCGAGATTTAGAAATTCGTGGTGCGGGAAATTTGCTTGGGGCAGAGCAATCTGGTCATATCGCAGCGGTTGGTTACGAAATGTATTGCCAGTTGCTTGATAAAGCGGTGGACGATTTACGTGAAGGTGTCTCGCCGATTATAAAGGATGCAATGATTACCCTTGGCGTATGTGGTCGGTTGCCAAAGGTGTATATATCCGCTGAATCAAGACGGCTTGCGTTGTATCGAAGGCTTGCAGAGGCGAAAGAACTGAAAATCTTTAAGGGTGTTCTTGGTGATCTCCAAAGTGCATACGGTGAATTGCCAGAAGCTGCCAAACAACTTGTGCAATATCACGAGTTGCGAATTACTGCCACCAAGATTGACATCGAGTCGATCATGCTAGAAAGGAGTGATGTGGTTATTAGGACGCGAGATCCTAGAGCATTGAAACATGCCCTGCACAACGTAGATGCGACAGTTCGCGAGGTTGGCCAGCGTTTATCAACTGGTGCCGTAGCGGTTTATGTACGCCCTGTAAAAGGCATCAGCGATCCTGAAGCGTTGTTGGTTCTATTTCGCGACGCGTTTATTGACTCGAAGCCAATTTGACTCGGGCTCAAATGGCTCCGGGTCAGATTCAAGTGGTTTACGCTTGATGCCCGATATCTTTGGGTACCCAAGATGCCTGCAACGATCGAAAATAAAAAAAAAAGTCCGCGTAAAACACTTCCACCGACACATGATTCGGTTACGCATAAATTTGCGATCAGCGGCCACGAAGGGTATCTCACAATTGGATTATTTGAAGACGGCACTCCGGGTGAAATCTTTATCAAGATGAGCAAGGAAGGATCAACCCTTTCTGGCTTGATTCAAGGTTTTTGTAGGGCTTTTTCACTTGCCATCCAATATGGATTGCCTTTATCCGATGCTATTGACCGTTTTAGAAACACTCGATTTGATCCTCTTGGCATCACTTCCAACCCATCAATTCCTCAAGCAACTAGCATTCTTGATTATGTCGCTCAATATTTAGACATGGAATTTAATGAATTATCTTGCGAGGCATCAGCCGCCTAGCGCCGCCGATCCCTCCCCGAATTTAACAACGGGCTCGCCTTAGGGCGAGCCCGTTGTCGTTTATGTGTCAAATAACTTAGGAAGTGGTTTCAGCAGATTCTTCTACTGGTGCTTTTTCGGTTGTTGGTTCGCGTTCAGCTTCTTCCTTCTCTTTAGCAGGCTTGTGGGCAACCATGATAAGGTTACCTTCATCATCGAATTCCATTTCTTCTCGGTCTTCGAGTGGGCGATCTGGTTTAACAATGATATCAATGTCAGTTCGTAAATCTTTGCCGAACTGAATCGTAACGCTGTATTGACCAACTCGTCGGATCGCTTGATGCAATCTAACAGCGCGGGTAGGGATTACAAAGTCGTTTTCAGCAAGCGCATCTGAAATATCTCGTTGCGTAACAGAACCATAAAGACCCCCTTGATCGTTTGCACTTCGAGTGAGTGTCAACGCAACATCTTTGAG
>Ga0114996_10010315_pt1 | contig 10152 bp, 9 predicted proteins | sample ArcticOcean_MG_C_4_FD_87039 | JGI IMG/M metagenome (GOLD analysis project Ga0114996, IMG submission 87039) | Marine microbial communities from western Arctic Ocean - ArcticOcean_MG_CB4_134 | ecosystem: Environmental > Aquatic > Marine > Oceanic | place: Arctic Ocean: Canada Basin | collected...
AAATAGAAAGATATCACATCACAGTGAGTTATCTCCTTACAGACTTCGCCATGTACCAACCAATCATCTTCATCCAAGAGCAAAGTTCCGCACGCCTACACCCACAGGTCGAGGTAGCTCGCTGTTGGGCTGGATCTGCGTCTCCGAAGTTTACAAAAAAATTGAGTGATAAGCCCGACGTAGCCTTTCTTCACGCCTCAACAGTTGAAGAATTACTCTATTTTCTCCCCACCTTACTTCAACTCCATGCTGAAAACATTCCAGCACTGTTACTGTGTGATAACCAAGAACATCTCGCTGAACTTACTTCCGAACTAGATGTTACTGTTGCAAGCACCACGACAGATGCTGCAACTGCTTCTGGCATATTGTATGGAATGCTTCAAAGAGAAGATCAATTGTCAATTCTACGAAGTAAAGTAGGTCTCATTTCTACAATGAGAACAACACTTCAAGAGGATATTGATCAAATGAATCAAGATCTCAACTCGGCTGCAATGCTTCAGCAAGAGTTTATGTCGTCATATACTGACCCAGTACATTCCATGTATTTCAATACACTTTGGCGACCAACTGGTGTTGTAAGTGGAGATATGTATGACATTACAAAACTTGATGATGATCATATTTCGTTTTTTATAGCTGATGCCATTGGGCATGGAATGCCAGCAGCTATGTTGGCGATGGCAATTTCAAAGACCCTTTCAGGATGCCGGACTGATGCCTTAGGAAACTACACTTCTCCATCTCAAGTTTTGAACACACTCAATAAGTCCATTCTTGACATAAATGGGAACAGTGCACGCTTCGCAACTGCGATGTACGGCGTCATCAATTGCAAAACACGTTCACTTACAATTGCAGGTGCTGGCCACCCTGCGGCACTTTGGATGCAAGGATCTTCTGCAACTACAATGCTTGAATCAGAGGGCCCATTACTTGGCATATTTAAAGATGCGGAATTTCCTGAACGTACTATTACCATTGGCGACGATGATCGATTAGTCTTTTATTCTGACGGTTTCGAGGATGTACTCGAGGAATGCAACTCCAAGTGCACGATGCCTTCACATCTTCAAGCAATGTACAACATCGCTTGCAAAAACGATAATATTGTCGAAGCAATTGGTAATATACTCGACGCTAAAACTACGCATCACGATGATCTAACTATGCTTTGCTTACACGCCCCAGCGCATATAACAAAACTTGCTGCGTAAATTATTATAGAAATTTATTCGTTTTAGTTCGCACGAAGAAAATTATTGTGGCGACAAATAATTCACACGTGGTTCATTTAACGCATGTTGCGAAGAACACGGACAACCGTCCTTGCAATAATGTCGGTCTCAATATTAACGTGATCACCAACATTCGCTTTGCCAAGTGTAGTATCTCGTAAGGTTGTAGGAACAAGTACAACCTCAAACGTCTCAAGATCCACGGAAGCAATTGTCAACGAGATTCCGTCAATTGTAATTGAACCTTTGGGCACAACTGCATCTCTATCAACGTTTCTCATCGAACACCTAATTCGAGTTTCGGTATCCTCATTTCTAGTTACTTCCAGAATTTGCTCTATCGCATCAATATGACCTTGCACTTGGTGACCCCCGACAAGACTATCTGCTCGTAATGCCCTCTCAATATTCACTTCAGAGCCAGTCTCTGTCATGTCAAGGGTCGACTTTGCCAGTGATTCAGGGACAACATCGAAGGAAAGCATGAGTTCTTCACCATCCATTGTGAAGGCAACAACTGTTAAACAGCATCCATTGATACTGATCGACTCGCCTTCAGTCACTGGAAATTCCCAAGGGGCACAACTCAGCTTGAGACATTTTCCGGCTGAAGTTGCCTCAATAGCAGATATTATTCCAATTCGTTGCACTAAACCAGTAAACATTGCATGATCCCTTCAGTTGGAGTTAACTCTTAGCGTCTACTCTATATACTGCCTATCTCAGATCTGTAAAATACAGATCCTGAAATGGAGTTCTAGATGCCCAAGATACCCTTCCTTTGCTTTTTCGCCACTGTTGGCCTCGTATGTTTTTCGACTTTATCAGATGATACGCCAGAAAGTACCCCAACGATTGGCTCAACCCATGGTGTAAATCTTTCAGAGTTGCGAGATCTTTCATTTAGGATTGATTGGGTAAACCAGCAAACTGCGAAAGATTTACGATTAGTGACGCTTTCAAGTGACTCGTTGTACGCAATTGACATGTACGACCATCTTGTTTGTTATAACCTTCAATCTGGTGCATGGCGCTGGTCTTCTCCCGTTGGAAACCATATCTTTAGACTTCTTGGAATCAACACAAACGAAATCGCAAGGCAAGTCTATGTCAATTCTGATGCGACAATCTATTCATTTGAGTCAGATACTGGCAACCTGCCTACTCGGACTGCAAATCCAAACAAAGGTGCGACTGATAAAGCGGTACAAAAATTAAAATGGTCTGCGAACACTCCAGCAATTATTGCAGATACAACACTTTTGTATGGCTCTCGCAATGGCGAACTTGTCTGGCATGATTGCAGCATAGGTTTTTCATCAAAGACTTACTCTATTGCTAACACAATGAACACAAAACCTGCACTAAGCGATGGCGTGGTTGTCGCTACAGGAGGCAATGGTTCACTCGCAGCAATTGACCTTAAAAATGCACGAGCACTCTGGCTGATCCAACTACTTGATGCTGTTGTTGCACCACCAGTGATCAAATATGACACCGTATACATTGCAGGCACTGACCAATATCTAAGAGCAATTGATTTATATTCAGGCAAACCACGATGGAAATATTTAACAACTGCTGAACTCACTGACTCTTCAGTTATTGTTGACGATGCCCTGTACCAAAGAATACCTGGCGTTGGCCTCACATCTTTTTCCGCTTTTCCTCCTGATATTACAGGCGAAAAACGGTGGGTTGCTAAAAAAGTAAACGGCACCGTGATCACAACATCACCAAACAATCGCCTCTTATGCTGGGATTTCGAAAAACGTCTTCTTCAAGAAGTTGATACTAAACTTGGCTCGATCACAGGAACATTGCCACTGCCAACAGTGAAAGAAGTTCTTGCAGACAATTCCAAGAATGGCAATCTAATTTTGATCACAGATGACAATGCGATCATTAAATTAATCCCTCGCCTCACGAAACTTTAAGCAGGAATCTAGTGCAATGACATCTTCTCTTCCGATCAATCGAGCGTTGATCTCAGTCAGTGATAAAACTGGCATTGTTGACTTCGCACGAATGTTGCATGATCACGGGACTGAACTGATATCTACAGGTGGAACAGCAAAAGTTTTAGAACAGGCAGGCTTGCCCGTAACGCCTGTTGATAAATTGACTGGTTTTCCGGAGATGTTAGACGGGCGTGTCAAGACATTACACCCTCTCATTCATGGCGGCCTGCTTGGCAGAAGAGACAAACCATCACATGTCAAAGCGATGGAACAATATGACATCGTTCCCATTGATTTAATTTGCATCGACCTCTATCCCTTTGAAAAGACTATTGAAAAATCTACTGTCACCGAATCAGATGCAATCGAACAGATTGACATTGGCGGACCCGCGATGATTAGATCTGCTGCTAAGAATTTTGATTTTGTCACTGTTGTGACAAACCCAAATCAGTATGCATTAATCGATGCAGACATTGCTGCGACAAACGGAAAAATAACACATGAACTCCGCCGCGATCTGGCAACCGCTGCATTTACTCGTACAGCTGAATATGACACCATTATCAGTGGGTGGATGCGAGGTGAGCAACCTAGTACTTCAACCAAGATCCAAATCAACGCACAATTTGAGAAATCACTGCGATATGGAGAAAACCCAAACCAAACTGCGTGCCTTTACAAAGATCCAACGGCAACAGGCGCGAATGTTGTTACTGCAGACGTTGTTGCTGGAAAACCACTCAGTTACAACAATCTTATTGACGCCGCGGCCGCACTAGAACTCGTCCAAGACCTCCATGCGTATGACTCACGTCCTGCTGTTGCAATTATCAAACATACAAATCCATGTGGCGCTGCATTTGGAGTTGATCTTACTGAAGCATTTGATCGTGCTTGGAGGGGGGACCCACTTGCAGCATTCGGCGGCATTGTTGCACTTAGTGGTGATGTAGATAAAAAGCTCGCCCATGAAATCGCCAATGGCGAGAAATTTCTTGAAGTGATCATTGCCCCTGCTTTTTCACACGAAGCAAAAACCATTCTTTCAGCTAGATGGAAAAACGTGCGACTTCTCGCAGTCGGTAAGGACACTCGACCTGCGCACTGGCAACAACACCGCTCTGTTGTTGGTGGTTTTCTATCTCAAAGCGCGCAACCAATTATCGCCGAAGTTTCAAAGTGGGAGCACAAGGCCGGACCAGAATTAAACGAATCACTACAAAACGATGCTGCAATCGCTTGGATTACGTGCGCACATCTTAAATCAAATTCAATTTCTATTGTTTCGGATAGTTCGTTGATCGGTGGGGGAATGGGACAAGTTGATCGTGTTTCCGCTGCAAATCTTGCAATCGAACGTGCCGGCAAAGCCCTTGCAGAGGCGAAGAATCCTGTCGCAGGATCAGATGCATTCTTCCCGTTTCCTGATGGACCTCAACTATTAATAAATGCAGGAATTAAATGCATTGTTCAACCAGGTGGTAGCGTACGTGACCAAGATACAATCGACGCCTGCCAACGAGCGGGTGTTACCTTGCTTCACTCTGGCGAACGTTGCTTCAGACACTGATCGCCATTACTTATGTGCGCCACTGTATATCAGGGAACATGTCTACTTTGCATCTTGCCGCTAGATACCAAGGGACACACGTCAAGACAAGGCGTAACAATGTTCGCCTCACGCATCCCATGACCTACGAGAAGTGCTAGTTCCCAAATAGAAAAGCAATATCGTAAGAGCCTAACTGTTGTTTTTTCTGCATCTACTTTTCTTGCAACTCAACAGTCCAGTATGCATTGTTCAAAAATGTTTTCCATGATTGATACTGCCGCTGACCGATTCGAAGTCGGAAAGACTCACACTTTGCAGGCTTAAATGGCTTAGTGATTAGCGCCATGTTAGCCTGGCGCGGTGTACGGCCACCTTTTTTTGTGTTACATCGCAAACATGCACACACAAGATTTGTCCAAGAATTTCCACCACCTTGGACACGGGGCACAACATGATCCAATGTCAGATCAGAAGAAGAGAACCGTCTGCCACAGTATTGACATTTATTTTTATCTCGTGCATACAAATTTCGGCGAGTTAATCGCAACTGCGGTTTGAAGACTTTATCAAATGCGAGCAAACGAATAATTTTTGGAACTGCAATCTCAAGGCTTGGCAATCGAATCCAAGAATGTTCAGCAGGTTCAAATTCTTTTTGAATCGCTGCCACATCAATCCAATTTGCCATGTTGTAGGTTGCCCAGTGACCCTCCTCAACAGAAATGATTTCAGCAACTTCGCGGCAAAGGAGTGTAAATGCATCCCTTGCGGGCACGATACGGACAGCGCTGTACCCTCTATTGAGTACAAGAACTTGTTGTTCCAGAGCCACTGTAAATGTCATGCGGTCACCATCTTACGCGTAGTTGTATCAGATAACTGTAATACTGTCGCGACTTTAGATTTTGCTATGTGCCCGAACCATTGATGGTTACGTTCACTGGGTCGGCAGAAGACGAGAGAAGTCCCACGCCTAGGGGTAGCCGTTTCCCATCCCCGTCGTAAGGGATGTTGTCTTGGTCGATGATCCTTTGGATTGCCATCACACCTTCGATCAGCATTTCTGGTCTTGGAGGACATCCCGGAACGTACACGTCTACTGGCATAAACTGGTCGACTCCCTGCACAACTCCGTATGTATCGAATACGCCCCCTGTCGAGGCACACGCACCCATGGAAATCACCCACTTGGGCTCGGTCATTTGAAGGTAAATGCGCTGCAACACTGGCATCATTTTTACAGAGACTCTGCCTGCCACAATCATAAGATCTGCTTGCCGTGGACTGAAGCGAAATACTTCGGCGCCAAAGCGCGCGAGATCGAAACGGCTTGACGCCGTCGCCATCAATTCGATTCCGCAACAAGCAGTTGCAAAAGGCATTGGCCAAACGCTTGAACGTCTTGCCCAATTGATCACTCGATCCATTTGCGTCGTCAAGTAACCATCTACTGGAATTGCATCTTCGAGACCCATACTTTTTATATGATACAGGCTCCAACAATGATTTGGAGCACTGTGAGAGCCGTTGATACAAGTTCATGTTAAGTGGTTACGTTACGCAGCGTTGCCAAAAGGCGAGGTGGCTGCTCCGCTAATCGTGAAAAGACGATCAAGTCGCATCATTTCAAACAGTTCTTGCAAATGGCTAGTCAGATTGACGATGGAAGTGCCTGCGTTGTTCTGCTCTGCAGTGTTGCGAACATCGATACACATGCCTAATCCGAGGCTTGAAATAAACTGTACTTCACTGAAATCCAAGACAAGGCTTTTGACCTTTGATCCGTATTCACGAAGTTTGCCATTTACTGAATTAGCGATGATTGCTGCTTCACGTTCGCCGATTCTTGGACCGACCAATGTTGCGTAGACAATGCCGCCTGAGAATGTTGTTTCCACGAAGAGAGATCGTCTCTTTGAGGTATTGCTTGTTTTGTTGATTCCGTTCATGTTTGTGTATTCGGTCATTTTTGGGCTCCACTTGGGTTAGTACTCAGAAAACCTTCAAAAAAGTGAATCCTTTCACAAATCATCAAAATAATCGCATACATACCTAAAATAGAAGGTAATTCAGATGAGCAGAAGTGGTGATTATCGGTCTGAAACAGATTCTAAGATCGATGCAACCTGCAGTCCAAGCAATACTATCAACCACATCAAATACAACCAAAACATGAAAATTGGTAGCAATCCAAGGGAGCCATACATTTGTTTCAACGAAATGGCATGATTAAAGTACAACGAGAGTGTTGCCTGCCCGAGCATGAGGAGGATGGCTGCAACGGCCGCACCAAGCATAATTGGTGTAGTACGGAGTTTGACAGTTGGAATTGTTCTAAATAGCAAGATCAGGACGGCCCAACAGAGTAAAAAACTCCAAATCTTTTGCGCAATGAAGAGAAGCCAACCCCAACCGACATACTCATCGATAATCCCAGCGACTTGTTGATCTGCCCAAATCCCAATTGCTGCTGCAACTGGACCAAAGGTCAAAATAAACCAATACGTAGGTATACGCTTCAACCAGGATCTCCCCTTCTGTGCTCGACAAATTACATTGAAACACGTTTCTATATTTACCATCAGAGCAAGTGCAGAATAAATCAATACGAGTACACCAATCCAAGTTAAGGTAGAGATGTTGACATTCATCCCGTTTGTGACTATTTCACTAAGCCAACTTCCAAGAGTGGAATTCACCCCATCATCTGCGATCTGCACGAGATTGAGCCCTGAAATTTCAATGGCATCATGTAAAAATTGTTCAAATCGATGTTCTCCCATGATCGACCTTGCAACGCCGGCTCCAACAACGGTCATAGGCAAAACACCAAAAAGAGTTCGGTACGTCAATGCTGCTGCCATTGTGCTTGCGCTGTCTTCTGCGAGTTGCGAAGTACCTTGGCGAAGAACTTGCCAAATATACCGCACCAATTTTTCCCACCGAGAAAGTTCCTCAAAGGGGTCGTGAATCGCAGATCGTAACCATTTGATCAGATTTGATAGTCGCATCTCGTGTAGACTAGGCTAAATGGCATGGAATGTTGACAAAAAAGGTGATAAGCATGACCCAAGAGCGGTCTATCGAGAGCCTTCTAGAGGGGTCCGATTGCAACGAGTGATGGTTGACGGAGGCATTGCATCCCGCCGAAAATGTGAAGCGTTAATCGAAGAAGGCGAAGTACGAGTCAACGGAGTTGTCGTTGATTTTCTACCTGCTTGGGTTGATGTCGCTCAAGACAGAATCACTGTAAAAGATCGAAAACTGAAGTTTAGTGCCGAAACTGTCTACATCATGTATTACAAGCCTCGAGGAATTGTCTGTACCGCAAGCGACCCTGAAGGGCGACGATGCGTTGGTGATATTGTGCAGCATCATTCAGGAACTCGTATTTTCCCAATTGGTCGCCTTGACATGGAAAGCCAAGGGCTGTTGCTCCTTACAAATGATCGACAGCTTACCAACCAACTGACACACCCAAAACATGAAGTATCAAAAGTGTATGAGGTTTCTGTCAAAGGAACTGTTGAGCAGGAAACCCTTGAAAAATTACGCAAAGGTATCTATATTTCAGATGTACATACCCGACATGACGAGCAACAGAGAGCTCGTCGTGCCAAAGTGGAATTGATCGAATTAATTCGAACCGATCGAGGCAAAAGCCTACTGAAGATTGAACTCTCTGAAGGTCGGAATCGTCAAATTCGGCGAATGCTTGCAATAGTTGGGCACCCAGTAAAAAGATTGCGGCGCATCCAGATTGGTCCACTTGAACTTAAGGGACTCAGAACTGGTCAATGGCGAGATTTATTGCCGCAAGAAATTACTGCTATAAAAAGTGCAGCTAAAAATATATAATTTTTGTATGTAGACACTATAACGCGGGACATGCCACCTTTTCGTGGCTAAGCGACGTAAGCAACAAAGGCTTCTCCCCTGCCCTATTACCAGTGTTATATTCACGTGTGTATGCCAACTAGTGAATACTTAAGCATGCTCCCCAATATATGGCAACTTGTAAATATTACGATTAACCGAGTTGTGCTATCGTAATTTCGCCCCACTGTGATTCTTGCTCAACTGTAACTTTCCCTATTCGAACTAGTTCAAGTGTTGCAAGGAACATGCCCACACGTTCGGCTGCCTTCAAACCATCGAACGTTGAATGCAACGTAATAGTGCCATCATTGGCACGTGACAATCGATCAAGTAAATCTTCTTGGCATAACTCAATGGGCGTATCATCAATTTCGATTCGATGTTCACCAAGACGAGTAAAGTCGATTGCTGATGCAATATGTTCATACGCATCCGCTAAATCTAAAATATGAACGTCATCGAGTTCGAGGGCAGGTTCCTCATCGTCCTCCACTTCCTTAATCTGTACGCGGGCGCGATAGCGCAGGGCAAACAAAGCCTTCATCCTTTCAAGTTCCTCGCCAGCTGTTCGAATTCGCTGAAACGCAAGAAGTTGTCGAATCAAATCCTCACGTGGGTCTAACTTCGATTCGCCAGTAGAATCATCGCTTTCTTCTTCGCATTGCTGATCTGCAGGGACAAGTGTTCGAGATTTTATCTCAATCAATGTGGCTGCCATCACGAGAAACTCACCTGCCATGTCTATATCGATTGAAGTCGCATGATGAAGTACAGCAAGATACTCGTCGGTTACCTTCGCAATCTGAATATCTTGAATATCAACTTCGGTCCGCCGAACAAGGTATAGGAGGAGGTCAAGGGGGCCGTCAAAGGCATCTAATGAGACTCTAAATTGCTCTTGGTGTAAAATCATGTGCTGATTCCCGCACCTGCGGTACAATTGCATCATACTCCTTATGAACGCTCCACGCTCACAACAAAAGTCTACTCACTCCGCCGAATGCACTTTCATTTCCGAAGTTCTCCAAGCAGAATCAGATGCGATCAATCGTGTCTCTGCTGAAATTGCTTCGAATCCATCAACCTTCGCACAATGGTCGAAAGCTATCGATATTCTTGAAGCGTGTGCGGGACACGTTATTTTTAGTGGCATGGGCAAATCTGGTCTCGTTGGCGCAAAACTCTCATCAACATTTTCAAGTATCGGGCAACCCTCACACGTCGTTCACCCTGCCGAAGCGGTACATGGCGATCTTGGTTCAATTAAAAATAACGACGTCGTTGTCCTCATGAGTTACTCAGGCACAACCGAGGAGGTTCTCAATCTCGCTGCAATATTACGAACAGACAATGTCCCACGCATTGGCATCTCTTCTGCAAACGATTCGCCTCTAGCAGAACTCTGTGATGCTCACCTATCTACTGGTGCCATCACAGAAGCATGTCCGCTTAATCTTGCACCTACTGCATCGACAACTGCAATGCTTGCAATTGGTGATGCTCTGGGACTCGCTGT
>Ga0114996_10010316_pt1 | contig 10152 bp, 16 predicted proteins | sample ArcticOcean_MG_C_4_FD_87039 | JGI IMG/M metagenome (GOLD analysis project Ga0114996, IMG submission 87039) | Marine microbial communities from western Arctic Ocean - ArcticOcean_MG_CB4_134 | ecosystem: Environmental > Aquatic > Marine > Oceanic | place: Arctic Ocean: Canada Basin | collected...
TAAAGTCTGCTCAAACTTCCTTGCAAGAATAACCTCCACAACCAGTCGATACCATTTCATCCCCGAAGGGTGATCGCTACTCCTCGCGAGCGATCCAGCCAGCCTATCTTCGATAAAAGTGTTCATCACCCCCTATATCTACGCTCGTTATAGACAATGAGTCGCTATTTTAGACAAATCATAAATTAGTTTCTACGGACCTGTTCGAATATACATATTTTTCTAGATTCCCAAATGAGAATTTAATTCAGAAAGTCCGCCGATAAATTCATTTTCAGCAAAATTCATTAATGTTGAATGGGCAGCTGCCTCAACAAAAAGAACATCAGCAGCTGCCACCAATCTCCAAATCATTGGAAATGTTACATGACCCGATGCATCTTTAAATGCTTGTTGTAATTCTTCAGACGATGCTTCCGCATTCAAAGAAATATACTTGAGATTTTGAGAGTCCAAGTTTGCGATGGCCGTCTGGCAATCTGCATTTGACTCTTTTATTATTAAAAAATAATGTTCTTGGTTCATCGGTTTTCTCCTTCTTCAAAATAACTATAAAGATCAAATTTTTTATAAAGTTTATGTAGCTTTATTCGATCAATACCAAGAACTCTTGCTGCTTCTGTTCTGGATCTTGAGGCGGATATTACATATTTTAGAACTGCGTCTCTTGTAATATTAGTTAAAGCTCCCCAGAGGGGCAAACCATACATCATATAGCCAACAGATCTGGAAGCTAACTCCAATCTCAACGCAATAACTTCTTCTAATGTTAAGGTGGCTAGCATTATCTCAAACTCGTCTGTCGTTTTCTTTTCTTTTTTTAGTTTATTGGAAATTGAATATTCTTTAAGGGCGCCATTATGTCTTCGAGGTACTTTTCTATAGAGTTTTCTTGTCCAAGCCATAATAAATTATATCAAGTCCGTTTAAATATTTTAACCTTTCTTTAACTTTTTAATCTTCTTGACTTTCTACAAAAAGTATGATATACTCTTAGCTACATTACTAGTTCTTCTTCAGCTTCAACTTCAACTTCTTCTCCACCACTCTCAAAAGTAGATTCTTCTTTAGTGTTCTCACCATGTAACTCAATATTCTTTGTTAACCACTCTTCATAAGTTGCTGCAATTTCAGGATCAGGTAAAGCCATTTTATGAATTCTTTTAATTTGTTTAGTTACTTTAGGCCAAGTAGTTTCTTTGGAATACCTAAAACCAACTTTTTCTGCATCGGAAAGGGTTAAGAATAATTCCTCTTCTTTTGTTTCCTTTGGATCAACCTCTTCAACTTCTTCTTCAACCTCTTCATCATTAATAAACATAGCATGATCGGAAGCTTTAATCTTAATATCTAAATTTTCATCACCGTCATCAAGGAATTCCTGTAGAACAATCTCCTTTTCGATATCGTTTTCACCTTCTTCTCCGTGATTTTCTTCAAAATCATTTTGGAGAGCAAGAAGACAATATTTAATAAAACCATCTTGAACTTCCGGGTCCGTAAACTTGGACTGGTCAGCCTTAATGATTTTGACTACAGCTAGGAGAGTATCTCTTACTAGAGAGATGGCAACATCTTGTTTTGTTTTATCACTTGCCTCAAGAAGCGTTTTAGAGATTATGTTCTTCACAATTTTCCTTAATGTAGTCTCTTTCTTCTTACTTTCTACTATAACAGATTTTGTTTCAGAAATCCATTCTTTTGTCATGTTTTCTATAACTTGACGAACATGCTTTCTAAGCATAATTTCTTGAGTTAATTCATTTCGGCTAATTTGCATTTTTAGTCAACCCTTATTACATCGGTGTTAAGTAAATAGTCATAAACTTCACGAATAATCGTTTCTTCATCGTCTCTTTTGTCGCGGTGCCCTGATCCACCACCCTGAACGTTACCACCGGCCATAGAAGAGACCTCTTCAACGGTTTCTTCGTCTTCTTCCTCTTCCTTTTTCTCTTTTTTATCCTTCTCCGAGTCAGGCAAAAGATTATTGATAGCTTCTATTAGCTGCCCCTTAATCATTTCATTTAAATCTTTTCCATCAATAGAACTCACAGGTAATTCCATCCTTAATATATTAACCCAAATCCCCTCAGCTTTGTCAAGAGAACTTTCCGGTATATATTTTTTAAATTTTTCGAATTCACCATTTTCGATTGTTTTTCTCATATCGGTGGCACTTAATTTGCCCTCACCTTCAATTGATGAAACCGGCTCAACAATCATCTTTTCTACTTTGATATCATCCCGAGAATGAGATAATATATTTTTAAGTGTTTCTGCTCGCTCGGAATCTTCTGAACTTGAAGGTACAACAATTTCACTTCCTTCGGGCATTTCAACAGCAAGGTTAATCAATGGCTGAAGTGGACTAGAGGTATAAACCCTTTTTCCAACACGACCCTGCTTTCTATTTCTGGCATTATCGCCGTAAACTTTGCTTGTTGGGTTAGATTCTGCGACTGCATTAATCTCAACCTCTCCAATTCCGTCTCCGACAGAGACACCAGCGTCATTTAGGAAGAGATTGAGTATTTCAAGGCTTTGCCCCAGGGTAATACTCCCTCTTGGGCTTCGACCAATAAAAAGCTTATAATTCGCACCCCTAGAGGCAGCTTTTTTAACCGCCTCTTCGATCATATAGATGTGACCTTTGTGGGGTGGCTTGAAACCAACGGCGCTCATAAAGTATACATTATCATTCTGCGCCATTTTTGAACTTCCTGGATTATTCGTCTTCAGTCTTTTTAGACTTCTTTGAAGATTTACGGTTTCTGCGAGGTGCCACCACCTCTACAACTTCCTCAACAACATCTTCGACGACCTCCACAACTTCCTCAACAACATCTTCGACGAGGTTTACAACTTCTTCAACAACATCTTCGACTTTGGCGAGAACGCCCTTGTTTTCTTCAACGGCTGCAGCTTTCTTTTTGAGAAGGCCCGCTCGTCGCATTCGCTCCAACTTTCTTAAGACTCTTTTCTTTGGTCTGGCCATTTTTTATTAATCTCCTATTTTGCCCACTTTCTTACAAGTGATTCATAAAGTGAGTTGTTATACCACTCTTCATCGGTAGTTTTTTCTTGGGTTTCAACAACCACCTCTCCGGTGCCTGCTTCTTTTTCTTCAAGAATTTCTTGGATCTTTTTTTGAAGATCTTCTTTTACTTGTTCGCTCATTATACTGTTCTCCTTCTTAGTTTTATCCTCAAAATCTCGAAAAACCATGAGGTCATCACCATTGCTTAATAAGTAGGCTTCAATTTCCATTTTTCTCATATGTTCATCATCTTGGGCGTATCCTTCACCAACTTCTTGTGAATCATCAAACTCACCTCTACAATTTTGTGCATGGTGAATAAGTTCGTGAGAAATTGATCTTAAAATATCTTTTGGATGACGATCATCGATATAAACAACCACTTCGTTGTTATCTGGGTCATAATACCCTGTTTTTCCAAGAATTTCTTTAGCATTTGAGCTATCTGATCTCAAAACGATTGTTACAGGTTGATCTATATTGAGACGTTCTTGGGCATATGGGTAAAACTTGTTTACAAACTCTTCAACATCCGATAAATCTCTATCGGATTTATTTAAGAGCTTATAGTCCATTTTTGCGAATTATTCTAATAGCTTCCTGAAGAGTTGTTTTGCTGATCTGAAGTTTTGATTGTTTGTTCTCTGCAACGGCTTTTTGTTCAGCTTCGGGTGCAGCCTTTGCTGCGCCAAAGATTTTCCCAGTTTTATCACCAGTTGCAGCCAATCTCATAACACCTTTCAAGACAGTAAGAAAATGTGCATCAAATTTTGGATCTTTACCGGTAAACAAGGTTGGCCATTTTTTAGCCCCGGCTCTTTTTATAGCAGCAATAACAATTTGAGCTGTTTTTTGAGGGTCATCGATGATTTTATCACCAGTACTTAATTTTGTAGCTTCCGCTCCACCCTCAGCCCCTTCTGCGCCTTTTTCACCGCTCGCAGCCACTCCAGTTTCCTTTTTTGCTTCAGCTGCTTTTATTGCGGCGTGTTTCGCGAGAACTCTTTCTACTTCTGCACGCCCTGGACTCACTTCTGGGGCGGGTGTTTCAGGATCTGCCGCTGCTGCGAGAGACTGGACCACCGCTTCGCCAGCACTTCCACCCTGCTCTAGGGCCGCCAGTGCTGCTTCTACTGTCCCAATTTCATCTTGGAGTGCCGGATTTTGTGATCTGGCGAACTCTTTATTTAAAATTTGTAGTTGTTTTCGTAAAGCAGCGACTTGTTCTCTCTTTACTTGCTCTCGGGCCTTCCCTGCGGCTGCTTCTGCACCCCGATGGCGCACTGTTTTCATGTATTTGCCTATATCTTTACCGATAACACCCAGATCATCAAAAAAGCCCTCCTCAATAATGGCCTTTTTGACCTCTTCTTGGATGATTTTGTTGAGTTTTGAGCGGTTAATCTTAGCCATTTTTAGGGTCTCCTTAATAAAATACGGACTTTTACCCTATAAATAGCTTAAATCTTGGCTTTATCGCCTGAAAAATAAATGGAAATACCGGTTTTGGAAAGATTTTGGTGAATAAAGCCCTGGAAATGGCTTTCGGAAGTGAAATCTAGCAAATCTGCGCCAAAAAAAGCCTTCCAAACATCAATTTCACGCAAAACATCCATTTTATTGATCACTAGGTGGGTTACACCGTTGATCTTGATGGCTTTTTCGATCATTTGCCAGTTAAACCAGTTAATTTGGCGCCTTCGGCCCGTTGTAGCCCCATATTCTTGTCCAACTTCGCATATTTTCTTGAAAATAGGGTCATTTCCTTGAAAATTCTTGGTTCCAACATAAGTTTCGTATGCTTTTGCCACCCCCCACACGTTTCTAACCGCTTTTGGGGGTATTCCGTTGAGTAAAGCGCCTGCAACGGTGCAGTGAGAGGACGTAACATAGGGGTAATCACCCCAATCTATGTCCAAACCGAAGCCTTGAGCCCCCTCAAACAGGGCAATTGTGTCTTCCTGGTGCATTTCTTCGAGGAAATCTATCAAAAAAGGCTGTAATTCGGGTACATTTTCGGCCCGAATGCCTGTTCTGGCGTACTTATCGCTGTATGCAGGCCCATTACCACGCTTTGTAGTACCTATTTTGGTGTCTGACTCGTCAAGATTAAGGTGTTCAGGTGTGATAACGTGTGTATTTTTCGCGATTTTGACTAAATTGCGCACTTGGAGGCCCTCTGACTCCAATTCTTTGATCTCTTCGAAGAGCTTTTGGGGATTTACGACACATCCGGGCCCAATAATCGACTTAATTCCGAAAAAAACACCTGCAGGGATGTGATGAGTGACAAATTTCTTGCCATTGTGGTAAATTGTGTGGCCCGCGTTGCCTCCACCGTTGTATCTGACGACATGAGTATACTTTCCTGTACTACAAAGGTAATGGGTGATCTTCCCCTTGCCACAATCTCCGTATTGTAAGTCAACAATAACATCTGCGATCATAAATCCTCCTGTGTGTTGCTATTAATAGCAGTATTTCTCTTCAAAGCGCCAATAACACTCGTTATGGCCATAATAATCTAAATCTGAACACCAAATCTCCACACAACGATGGGAAACCCTCCATTCACAGCACTCTTCTTGATAACGGGTCTCCCAACAGTCTTCTGGATAGTCCCAATCCCTTTCATAACAGTAATCGTGAGGATAATCAGACAAAATACAAGAAGAGATTGTAAAAACTAAGGTTAAAGCGAATATTATAAAGGATATTTTTTTTATCATCTCCACATTCTCTCGATTAAGTGGACTTTATACATTATAAAGAATATGGAGTGGTTTTTTAAGCAAAAAAGACGCCCCGAAGGGCGTCTTTTAATTAAAATTAAATATAAAGATTAAACGAAGGACCATTGAAAGCTGGCCGCTGCACCCAGCCCCTCTATGTACCAGCTTACCCCATCAGAATAAATTTCAAGGGCGCCGCCAGGAGATGGCTTAGAATAAAGCCCCCCAGAATCAATAGACGCAAAACGACCCGGCAGCTCCATGGGCGCACCTCCGGGGTCAAAATTAGGATCCTGCCAAAGGTTTCCAGTTACTTCTCCGGGAACTAATGTTAAATCCGCTGCTGCCCGCACAACTGCCCAGGAATTCCCATCGGCGAGGAGCACCTTCATAAAAAATCCGGGGTCAACAGCCGAAGCAGAAGGAAGGGCCACACCAGCGGTCCCGGGCATAAACGCTACCGAGCTACTAAGAACCAGGACCTTTCCAGTGTCGAACCTAGTAACGACATGGATGCCGCCAGTAACAAGCTGTTGGTGTCGCTGGGTGACGCTTAAGGGTTGAATATTTACTTGCTGTACCATTTTCTTTTAGTCTCCTTTTGACCTTCTATATTCTATTACGCGAGGGAGAACCAATCTTGAAATCCATATCCTTCAAGATACCAAAGTGTACCATCACAGTAAATTTCCAATCGAGCGCCCGTCACATTCGCGCTTCCAGAAGCTTGAACACCGAAGGCAACCCCAAGGTCGAGTGGATCAGCACCACCGGCTGCGGATGAACTACCCTGCATGGCATTTCCAACTACACTATCGGCGATGTCATCAACCCTCTTAACTGAATGAGAGTGAGGGGAAGCAAGCAAAACCGTTGCGAAGAACCCAGACTCCACTGCTGAAGCCGATGGCAGCGAACAAGTTAATGGCGCAGTCCCGCTAACGATTAAAAGTTTTCCTGTGTCAAATTTATCAAGAACTAAATCGGCATTTACTGCCTGCGTTTGTCTTTGGGCGAGGCCCATGGGAAGAATGTTTACTTGTAATGCCATCTTATTTTAATCTCCTTTAACTTTTAAGTTCAAACTTAAATAGTATTTTAACCAAGAGATAGACTAAATCAGTTGATTGTTTTTGATTTTATGTCGTACTTCTCTGCAAATAAATAGTATCTTGAGCTTATAATCCCTCTTCAAGTGAAAAGATTTTTCTGTCCTTTCCAAAAGTCGTTCAGCCACGTTAGCTGAAGAATTTGTAAAGCCATCTCTCCGCCGTCGTAAGGTAGTAAAATTATTAAATGTTCTGGCAAGTCCTTTACGCTTTCTGCCACGAACTCGTTGTATGTCTTAAACTTTGTTGGGTCCGGTCCAATCCCGTCAAAACCAAGAAAATCAGAATGTTTATTTAGTGGTTCTTGCTTCTCACTCATTACAGTAACTATGCTCAAGTTTCTTTATCACGGGATTATTTTCCAGAATGTGTCTGGGTCATCCCCGCAAAACCATCCAAGCTCAAAGTGTAAATAACTAACAAATATTTTTTGTCTAAACCAGTATATTTCTACGTAACGATCTGCTTCTTCCCGGTTTTTAATTTTTATGACGATACCAATATCGGCTTTCTCAAAGAAGGCTCCCTCTCTCTGAACTATTAAGGAGCCGACTTTGATGTTTTCCATACATTAGATTTTTATTTTTACTGAGCCTTCTTTTTCTTCTGTTATATCGATACCAAACATCTCTTTCACTTCATCATCGGTGAGGATAACTTCTAATTCTTCTTTGATGAGTTGGCGGAGACGAGATTGGGTGATAATTTTATTTTCTTTTCTTAGTCTCGGAACGACTGTGGTGGTTCCCTCTAAAGAATCTGCAGATTGTGTTTTTGCATGAGGATCGACTCCGAGTTCCTCATCCGGGGCCCACCCCAAACTCTTTAGCGCAGCCGGAAGTGTTTTCTTTCTGGCGTCGAGTGCCTTATCTCTAATCTGAGCAGGATCAAGTGCAGTGCCCCGATCCGCTTCTCTCTGCCTCGCGGTCACGGCGTGCTGCATGGCCAATAACTCATCCTTTTCAGGCGCAGTGAGATACATGTCTTCTACATTTTTCTTGGTCAGAAGATCAGCCAATCGATTTCTTTCATCATCGGTGAGAAGATCAAGTTGTTCTTGTGGAATATTCGCCAATACACCTTGTGCCATCTCGTTTAATTGTTTTCTTACCATTTCTTGTAATATTTTTTTGGTTATCATTTTATAACTTAGCTCCCATTTTTTTTATAATTTGACCTAATAATCTTCGAGTATCTTCCTCGGCCCTTTCAAGCTCTTCCACCCGCGATAAAAGATCATTTAACATCGCGGCTGTACCTCTTTCTATTTCGGATTGCTTTTGTGTGCGCGCTGTACCTCTGGGGATGGCCGGCACGCCTTCTGGCGCAGTTATGTCTTGAGGGCCTTCATCAAGGGACCCACCCAATCTTTTTAGATGGGGGGTACTTTCAGATGGCACACCAGTTCTCTGACTATAATCTACGGTCCCCTGCTGTCCTCGGCGAAACGCTGCTGAATTCGCAAGAGAAAGGGCCTCCTCCTTCGATAGTGAAGGGTCCCCCTTCATTAATCGTGCCGCGATTTCTTCGACCTCTTGCTCGTTGGTTTCCCTGATCAGCCCGCTCAACTCTTCTTTGATAATTTTTAAAAGTTTAGTTTTGGGGAATTTTTGAATTTTCATTTTTTGTTCTCAACCACTTATTCGTGATATCCTAAATAGTTCAGCAACAATGAAATTTATTTTTTAAATCTGCTTACTTCTTTTGGTTTATGAATCTCACTTTCGATGAGAGATAGCTCATCCGCGTGAACCACTTGGATCCACGGTCTTGCCTCGTAGGCGGTCCCCCTGCAAAAAATTACATGATACCAATTTTTTTTATTAGAAATGTCAGCCGGCATCAGGATAACACCCTCTTCGGCGACGCACTTCTTTAGACGAACATGATCCCCAGCCTTGAAGATTTTTTCTACCATCCTAGTATTATATAGATTATTTTTTTAGTTAAGTCCACTCATAGAGAGGATTGCAATGAGACCAGGGATATTTTTTCGAATATAAATTCCAGAGAAAAGAGTTTCTGTGCGCCCGCCCACATAAGAGATAGCAGCATCAAGGTGCTTGCTCACTTCTGGATCGTTCGCCATTTCGGGGGAGATCACGAAGAGCATTGTTCCTGTTTTTGGTTTACCGGAGGGCTTTGAACACGGAGACTTCTTCAAACAGTTTTGAAATATTATTGCTCCAAGATTCCCAACTCTTGGATTGGTGATAACCGTAGAACCGATGAAGGTTCTCTTCGGAGTTCGTAAACACCTTTCAAGATCTTTCGAGTCAAAAGACTGAATCGGAGATTGTTCATTTGCAAGTTTTAAAATTTGATGAAATAGTTTTGCAAAGGCCCTGTTCGCAGTGGGTAAAAGATCAAGCACACCAACCTTCCCACGAAGGAACTGCATTTGCCTTTCGTTGTCGAGAATGATGTGTGGGTATTTAATAATATCATTAACGAGAGATAAAGCATTTTTATTAATTGTCGAGTTCAAGCTCTCTTGAGCAGATGGCCAAGTAACAATATACACAACGTCCCCTTCACCCTGAACAGATTGTAAATACCGGTGAAAAACATCATGGAGAACGGGACACGAAGAACCGGTTCCACCACCCCCACCAGCAAGAACAAAAATCCAATCCACTTTTCCAAGCTTCGTTCGGAGGGCATCCTCGACAACAGCACTGTTGCTTTGGAGCACGCTCTTACCAAAAGAAATATTCTTTGCAACCCCATCGGCATCGGGAATTAGAATAATATGTTTAGGATCGACACCTTCAGGTTGATCCTTCAGGGTCGTGTTAATCAAGAGCGTTTTGTTGAACCCGAGATCAAGAAAAGCCTTTGCAAGCTTGCCTCCGCCTCCGCCAAACCCAATAAAAGCACAATTTAAAGCAGAGATAGCCGTGTTGTCGGGCAGCTGCTCCTCGTGCGCCACATCTGCTTCGACATCATAGTGTTCTACAAAATCAAAATCGTCATTGGCTGAATCGTATTCATCTTCCTCTTCCTGAAATTCAGCAAAAACATCCTTTGCGACAGGTGGCGCTATTCCAATCGGTGGTTTTTCAACTTCGTTATTGTCGTTTCCTTCAGTCATTTTTTTCCTCTAAGCTTTGGCTATTTTATTACTTGTTGTAAATAGGGCCTTTGTTATTTTAATTATTTCCCCGTCAGACATGTAAGCTATCATCTCTTCTTCTTCAAAGTCTATCGCTACAATTTCATCTTCGGAATATCCCAGAGCAACGACTTGCCCTACGAAAGATTCCACATA
>Ga0114996_10010317_pt1 | contig 10152 bp, 7 predicted proteins | sample ArcticOcean_MG_C_4_FD_87039 | JGI IMG/M metagenome (GOLD analysis project Ga0114996, IMG submission 87039) | Marine microbial communities from western Arctic Ocean - ArcticOcean_MG_CB4_134 | ecosystem: Environmental > Aquatic > Marine > Oceanic | place: Arctic Ocean: Canada Basin | collected...
ATGATTTCGACGATACAGCCCTTCTCGATAAAGTTGCGATCGGTCTGGTCAATGACCATCACCGCATCGAGATGATGGGGGTTCCCCACGACACAGACCTCATCACGCTCGTTAAGATGAGCACCCTGATTGCGATCATCGAACGGTGTGCCGGTCCAAGAGGCAAGAAGTCCCTTGTCGTCGCCACCCTGAGCGGATTTCTGCGATGGCGGAATGATCGTGCCGGCGATCGGCGCCCGCAGCGTCAGTTGCTGTAACTCTCGCTGCTTATTCTGAAGCTGCCGGAGAGCGGATTTCTTGCGCTCTTCGAGCTGTTTGACCTGTTGGCCGTCGCGTTGGAATGCGAACTTGTCTTCGAACGCTTCGCGAAGTTTGTTCTTCCAAGCAAGGTCGGACTGCTCATATTCGGCCTGTAACTCCTCGACCTGCATCTGCAAGTCGACGTTCCGTAGTTTGATGATCGGGGCGTCCGCCTCGACGACCTCGCCCGGCCTCGCGATGATCGTGTCAACCAAACCGGACGACGGCGCATAAATGGTTCGGGCACCGCGTGGCTGGATCTCGAACGTACAGACGACCCGATAGGGCAGCGGCGTAAACAACACCGCCCCCAGCACCACGATGATCGCCGTCAAGCTGATCCACATCCTGAGCTTTTTCACTTTCTCGATCCTCCCCGGTACATAGAAAAATTTTCCCAATTTCCAAAGCGGCATGCCGACCATGCTAAACAGGGCCATGCAGGCGATCATTTGCCCGATGATTTTCAGCCCGTACGGCTCGAACACCTTGGTCAGAAAAAACAAGATCGCCAGCACGATAAACCAACGATAGAAGACCGCTGCGACTGTGTAGAGAGCGAAGAACATCTGGTTTCGCTTCGGCAGGAACGGGTCGGGCGTTTCTTCGAGTCCCAGAAACCACTTGCCCAACTTGCGGTTGAGGATCGTGCTTGACTTCTGCCTGAGGTTCGGAATCTCGACGAGGTCCGACAGAATGTAATAGCCGTCGTACCGCAACAGCGGATTGGCGTTGAACAGGATCGTGCTGACCGAGCTGACAAACATGATGCTCAGCGAAAGCTGGTTCAGCGTGCTCGTCGGATCGGAGAACCACCAGATAAACGTGCAGATCGACGCCAGCACGATTTCGACATACATCCCCGCCGCGCCGATCGCGGCGCGATGCCACTTGTTTTTGAGCATCCACGAATCGGACACGTTGCAATAAAGACATGGCGTCAGCACCAAGATCAACACGCCGATTTCGTGGCATTCGCCGCCAAAATGTTTGCAGGTCATCCCGTGGCCGAACTCGTGCAGGATCTTGGTCAGCCCCATGGTGACGGCCAACAGAAGCCAGTTCTTATAGCCGAAAAACTCGTGGAACGTCGGCAATCGCGATTGAAATTCGCCAAATTGGACCAGCACCAACGATCCGGCTGCGAGCATCATCAACACGCAGAAAAACACGGTGAGCGGTTTATAGAACCAGGCGACAAACGGATAGGCCGCATTCAAAAATCGCTCGGGATCGAAACCCTTGAATCGGATCGCCAGAACGTTGCTAAACTTGGCGGTCAGTTCCTTGCGTTTCTTCTTGTCGCGCCGTTTGCGAAGCTGGTGTCCTTGGCCTGGCACGTCGGCGATGATCAAACCACTCTGGTGCAACATGCCGAGAAATCGCTGTACCTCTTCGACGGTGATTTTTTGCGGAGGAAATTCGGCCTCGAACTGTTCCTTGATCTCGTTCAGGCTGGTGTTGCCGTCGAGCATGTTGAGGATCGCGAACTCTTCCTCTTGGAACCGAAAGTAGTTCAGCCCCACCGGGTCCTTGATGACCCAATAGATGCGTCCCTGATAGCGCTGCCGCTTGGCTGACAAGTCAGGTCGCGCGCGCATCGACAGCTTGCGATCGGCACTAGAGACAAGGCTGTCAGCGAGCGAGGCCATTTTGGATTTTGGATTTCAGATCTGGGTCGACATTAGTGAACTCACCACGAAGACACGGAGGGCACGACGTTAGAATTCTTGAACGAAGTGTCAGCGTGTGAGTTCGTGAGAGAAAAGGGAAACTATAGGACTCGACGTATGATGCCGTCTTTCATAAGGGGGACGTTGAAGTTCATGAGGAACCCAAGTTTTTTCATGCTGAGGCGAAGATAGGTCATGAGTTGAGCTTCGTGGATTGCCTCTAGCGATTCGACCGCCTTTAATTCCAAAACGACTTGGTTTTCTACCACAACATCCATCCGGTATCCGCAGTCCAGTTGGACTCCTTTGTACTGAACGGCCTGCGGCACTTGACGTTCGAAGCCAATCTTCCGCAACGACAGCTCACGGCAAAGACATTCCTCATAGGCAGACTCAAGTAACCCGGGACCGATCTCGCGATGCACCTCGATCGCGGCACCGTAGATCTCGTGCGACAGTTCCTCATAGATCAGCATGCCCGGGGTACTCCCTGCAGAGTGATTGCTGGTATCGACTTGACTACAGAGCCGCGAAGAATACGGAGTTTACAACGGCCTGTCGGTGACCAAGGTCGCGTGGACCAGAGGCACTCGCAACATGTTGCCGTAATTGTTTTCTACTTTACTTCTTCGTGGTCTCCGTGACTCCGTGGTGGTATCTAGTTTAGTAGGACCTCATCATCTGTGATCAGGCAACGCCTATTCGATGCGAATCGTCATCGTCGCAACCGCGCCGGGGCGGAGTAGCCAGTATCCGTTCTGGTCTTTCTTGTTCAGGACGTCGGCCGCCACTTGATAGTCGCCGCCCGCCTGAAGCTGCGAACTAACGAAGGCGATCCTGCCCTGGAATGTCTCGGTCTGCCCGCGGGCTAGCTCGACGACCACTTCGACCCCTCGGCCGGCGATCTGGCCCGGATTGAAATTCCTGGCATTGACAAAGCCTTTGACTTTCAGCTTGTCGAGCCGAATCACTCGGGCGACCGGTTCGCCAGCTTGCACCCATTCGCCTCGGTGCTTAAACAGCTCTTCGACCTGGCCGGCAAAGGGAGCGTTGATTTTGCGCATGTCGAGGTTTCTTCTGGCGGCATAGAGTTCAGCCAGCTTGGCCTTGACGGTGAATTTCGCCAGTTTGCTATCCATGACGCTCTGTTCGATCTGCAGTACGGCTCGTTCTGCGGCGAGTCTGGCACGATCGATTTCGGTTTTCGAGATCGAGCCTGGAAGTCTTTCTTCCGCTTCGGTGAGTCGCTGATATTCCTTCTCAGCGACCTCAGCGGCCTTCTTTGAATACCGCCAGTTGACGTTGTTCTCGGCCTCTTCGTGAGCGACGTTCCACTGCACCAGCGCAACCTGTTCCTGAAAACGGATCAGCGAGTCGTCGATCTGTGCCAGCAGTGTGTCCTTCTCGACCGCCGCACCACGTTGGACGGGAACTGCCGTCAACACGCCCGCCTCCATGGCAGGAACCTGGACGTCTTCTTTGGCCGACACGAGACAATGCTTGAGCACCGGATTCGCAGCCGGCAGGTTGTTACAAGACGAACAGGTCACAACGATGATCAGCACGGTGATAAATCTGGAGAACATGGTGGATGCTCCTGTGTTTGAGTGAGCCGCAAAAGAACGAAGGTGTTTACAGCTCGAAGGACGAGGAGAAAGGCGTTTGTCGAAAACGAGATCAGAAATAACTGAACCACAATTTCCTGAGAGCATTCAACGGATCGCGGAGATAGACATAGCCGATGCTGCGGCGGCCGCAATAGATTTTTGTTGTGGCGGTGACGCCCGGTACACGTTCCGCGATATCCTGCTTGTTGACCGCGATTTGCAGCCGGACGGCACTACCTGCCTGTCCTTGTACGTCGGCGCGTCCATGGATCTCGGAAACATAACCCCGATGTTCATTGCCGGGATCGGTTGCCAGGATATAGGTCGCCTGAAGGCCGCGCAGTTGATCGCGAATTTCTTCCTGCTCCTCGGGGTCGGTCGTGCCGGCGAGTTTTTTCTGTAACTCCTTACGCCGTGTGTCTAGCGCCGCCTGAGCTGCCTTGACCGGCCCAAGTTTGTCTTCCGGCAGATTGACTTCCAATTCCCATTCGCCCGACAGATCGGCCACTTTGACCAGCACCTGACCTCCGTCGACGGGTCGATGCATCAGCAAGTCGCGAAGGTCCCAAGTCATCACTTGTCCGGCGACGGGGCTCAGCACCACGAGATCTTTTTCTTTCTGCACGATCAGATCGAGTTGTTTCTGGAAACCTCGGAGCTGAATGCGATACTGGGCAGCCTCGTTGTGCAATTTTCGTTTTTCCGCCGACCTAGTTTCGCTCGATTCCCCTGAGATGGCCGCCGCGATCGCCGCAATGGTCGTCGAGATGTTCTTCTCGATGTCAGTCTTGGCGATTTCCAGATCCTTGTTCTTGAGCCGCAGCAGCTCCTGGCCCTTCTTCACGTTGTTGCCATGCTCGACCAGCACTTCCATCACCACACCGCCGCCGGGCGGCGCATAGATCTCGATCTGATCGGCCGGTTGTAACGTGCCACGGCCTTCCATTTCAAAGTCGGCTTGCACAAAAATCAACGCCAGGATCAATGCCACAATTACACCCGTGATCGCCAGCGTCTTGGGAAGCGTCCGGGCCTTTAACACCCAGGTCGCCTTGCCGATCACTCGCCAGAGCGGCATCAGAAACAGATTGTTATGTTCTTGGGCATTGGCCAGCGCACTGGCACTATGGTCCCGAACCACCTCGACACGTTGCAGAGTTCCCTCATGCACGCGGGCGTCTTCGATCTGTTCGACAATCAGGGCGCCGATGACTTCGGGCGGCTCGCGCTCGGACTCCGGCTTGTCGCTCATGTCGACCTGAGGTTTCGCCAGCGGCAACACGCCCACCGTCTTGCTGTGCGACTCGTCGACGTAATTTTGCACCGCGTCTTCGACCTGTGGAGCCATGTCCGAGGTGTCGCCTGTGTACCAGACGGTCTCACCGGTCGCGGCCGCGGCACTGGCCAGTTTGCCTAACAGACGGATCGTATTGGACCGTTTGTCAAAGGTGTCCTGGCCGCTGACCGCTTCGATCGTACAGCGTCTTCCGCGGTGGATCGCCACGCTGACGCGATCACACTGGATCAGTCGTCGTCCTTCGTTGGCGATCGTATAGGCGGCCTCCCTTGGATCGAGACTCTTGTGGACTTCGCGCGTGAACTGTTCGAGCTGATTCCACAGCGACTGACGATCGGTGTAATTGCGTAGCGATCTGGTTTTGAGATAGTCGCCGGCCAGATCGCACATCTGCAGCAGAAATCGCTGATAGCCGCGCTGCGTCGTGCTCCGCGCGCCGGGCCGCTGAAAGACCTCGATCACGCCTTTGACTTCCTGGTCCGACATCAACGGGCCAAGCACCAAGAGGAACGGCGTGGGATTAGCCCCTTCGTCGTCGTCGCCGGCACCGCTGTGAGGCGGGACCATCATCGGTTCGCCGGTCGAGAGTACCTTGGCAAGCAGTTTGCCGTGTCGGTTCTGGTCTTCTTGGTTGTCAGCGAGCCCCGTCTTGACGAAGTTGATCTGATAGGTCAACTCGATGCGGTTGCCTTCGTTGGTGGTCCAGATCGCACCGCCTTCGGCGGCCAGCGCGGACACAACCCGATTAAGGAAACCGTCATAGAATTCCTGGGGCGACATTTCCGACTTGGCCAACTGAGAAATCTCGTTGACCAGCTCGCGGATCTGTGCCTTGGTCTCTTCGACCAACTGGGGATCAACCTGTTCGGTGCTCATAGCGCGGGATCGACGCATGCGCGTCGATCATCAATAAAAGGAAGAGGAGCGATCCAAGCCAGCGACCGGCGCCAGCAAGGGGACCCAACTGACGACGTCAATGGCTGCCGGTGTTTGACGTTCGTCCGCGGGCCAAAGCGAAGACCTTTAGCCTACCGATTTTTCATGATTCGGTCTAGCAAGCGACGTCCCTCTCAGGCGCCTCTCAGGCGAATCGCAGCCCCCGCATATCTATTGTATCGCGTATGCTGGTCGGGACTTACGTCAGTCGGCAGTTCTATTGAAATCAGTCAGGCAGCATGCCCGCAAAATCGGAAGAGTTGAGCTAACCCATACGGTTTCATATCGACGTTTGGCGGACCTTGTGGCCATCAAGAAAATGCGATTCGTCCGGTCGATCTACTTTGGACATTAGAAGGCGGGCGCAGCTAGCGGAGCGAGTCGCAGCGACGATTTTTCGGGGGCCGGTTTTCAACTCCAACGGCCATCTTCCGAAAATCGTCGGTTTTTCGTTTCAACAAGAGGAGTACGACCGGCAGGATAGATCGAGCGGCATACCGCGAAGTCGGCTTTCCTGAGATCCTCTGGTTGCTAAAGCAACACCGACGATAGTCCGAATCTGTCAACACGATTGGACAATCACCCGCGGACAATCATCGCTGCTACCCGCTGATTCTCGGAAATCCAGGGATATCCCACGGCAAACGCCCCTCCACCACGATTGACGATTTTCCCTGGGTTTGCTAGTCTGTTGGGCTCGCCACGCTGTACGGTCCAGCGGGGCGAAAGAAGAATTTTTCCTCAGGCCGACTACCACCCCAACGCCGGACTTCCCTTGGGTGGGACGAGCTCTCCGTTTTCGAGACGCTCGCGAGCCGGTGTGCCGAAAGAGAAGGAGTTGTTACGTGGCTCAAGTTTTAGTGAAAGAGTTGATCGAGGCGGGAGTTCACTTCGGACATCGTTCGAGTCGTTGGAACCCCAAAATGGCGCCCTATATCTATGGGCGACGCAACAAGGTCCATGTGATCGATTTGCGCGAGACGGTTCGCGGATTGATTCGCGCCCGAAAGTATCTGGGCCAAGTGGCCGCCGGCGGCAGCCTCGTTCTGTTTGTCGGAACGAAACGACAGGCGGGCGAGTCAATCGAGCGCGAAGCGGCGCGCTGTGGAATGCCGTTCGTCAGCCAACGCTGGCTGGGTGGCGCACTGACCAACTTTCGTACGATCCGCAGTCGGTTGAGCCGGCTCGAGGAACTCGAAACGATTCGTAGCGGTGAGGAGCTGGCGACCTACTCGAAGAAGATGCAGTCGTCGCTCAGTCGCGAGTTCCGCAAGATGTACCGGAACCTGAACGGAATGCGGACCATGAACCGGTTGCCCGAGTGTCTGGTCGTGGTTGATCCGAAGAAGGAAAAGAACGCGGTGCGCGAGGCGACCAAGATGGGAATCACCACGGTCTCGTTGATCGACACCGATTGTGATCCCGATCTGGTCGATCTGCCGATTCCGGGCAATGATGACGGTATCCGTTCGATCGAGGTGATCGTAAAACATCTGTCCGACGCGATTCTCTCAGGCAAGGCTCAGTTGGCGGAACAGAACGAGGTTCAGGCCGAAGGCGTGACCGAACCGGCGGCTGCTGTGGCGGAAGAGGCCGCGGCCAAAGGGGCCGAAGAGCCGGCTACCACAAAATAGAAAGCGTTGGGGTTGCCAACACGGAATCTCCGAATTTTGCGGAGGGGTTCCGGTGCGTGACTCCGCGTTGACCTTCTAAAGAAAAGCAAACACGCACGCTTGGCGCTGTATTCCCGTGGGACGTCGACGGGCATTGCGGGCTTCGCGACGCGAAACATAACCGATAACTTGATTCGACACACAAGAAACCAGAATTGAAGGAGACCCAATCGATGGCCGAGATTACTGCCGCGGCGGTCAAGTCGCTGCGAGAAAAAACCAGTCTGCCGATGATGGAGTGCAAGGCGGCGCTTAAGGAAACCGACGGGAATGAAGAGGCCGCTATTCAGTTGCTGCGTGAACGCGGTAAGGTCAAGATGATCGGCCGAGGCGAGCGCGAGACCACCCAGGGCCGAATCGGCATCTATACTGACGACAACGTTGCCGCGATCATCGAGCTGCAATGTGAAAGCGCGTCGGTCGCTGGCCACGATGAATTCATGCAGCTAAGCGACGATCTGGCCAAGCAGTTGGCGACCGGCCCCGGGGCGGCGGATGCCGATGCGTTGCTGGCCCAGCCTTCGCCCAGCCAGGAGGGAAAAACGCTTGCCGAGCAACGTGATGACTTGACCAATCGGACGCGCGAGGTGTTCAATCTCAACAAGATCAGTCGGGTCGAAGGCCGTTGTGCCTCGTATCTGCATCATACCGGTAACGACGGGGTGTTGCTGCAGATCGAGGGTGACAACGTCGACGCGGGTCGCGACATCTGCATGCATATCACCGCGATGAACCCGACGGCGCTAAATATCGAAGATCTTGACGCGGCCGAAGTCGAAAAGGAACGAAATATCCTGACCGAAGCGGCCCGCAGCGAAGGCAAGCCCGAGAATATCATCGAAAAAATGGTCGATGGGCGGATGCGAAACTACTATGCTGAAACGGTGCTTCAAGAGCAGCCTTTTGTCAAAGACGACAAGCAGACGGTCGGCCAGTACGCCAAGGCATCAGGATTGAATCCGGTGCAGTTTATTCACTGGAAGGTCAGTTCCCGATAGTTCGCGTGTCGGATTGTCCCTCGGGTAGAAAAACGGAGTTGTTATGGCCGACCAAGCCGCAGAGGATCGTATTAGCTCTTATCGCCGCGTGTTGCTCAAGCTTTCGGGCGAGAGTTTCGCTCATAGTGGCGAACGGGGCATCACGATGGAAGAAGTCGGCCAGATTGCCAGTCAGGTCGTTCAGGCCAGCAAGCAAGGGGCACAAATTGCCATCGTCATCGGCGGCGGAAATATCCTCCGCGGGGCGCAATTCACCGCCGGCAACAGTGGAATCCAGGAAGCCACGGCCCATTATATGGGCATGTTAGCCACGGTGATGAATGGACTGGCCTTGCAGGACGCGCTTGAGTTGATTGGCGCCGAGACCCGACTGTTGACCGCGATCCGTATGGATGGCGTAGCGGAACCGTACATTCGGCGTCGCGCTCGTCGACATCTGGAAAAAGGGCGAATCATAATTCTGGCCGCTGGCACTGGCAGCCCGTTTGTCACGACCGACACCGCGGCAGCGCAGCGTGCGCTGGAGCTCGAGGCCGATATTCTGCTCAAGGCGACGCGCGTCGACGGGATCTATAGCGACGATCCGGAAAAGAACCCCCACGCCGTGCTCTATAGCGAATTGAACTATCAGACGGTTCGCGACCAGAATCTGCGCGTGATGGATCCAACCGCGATTGCTCAGTGCATGGAGCACGACATGCCGATTCTGGTGTTTAACTTCAAAAAAGAAGGCAACATTCAACGGGCTGTTGCCGGCGAAAAAGTCGGCACGCTGGTCAGCAGCAGCGTCACGGCCAAGCAACCCGCCTCGTAAGAAAGGCCCCACCGGTATGGACAGCGACGAGATTTTGCTAGACGCCGAAGAGCGAATGGAAAAGGCGATCGAGATGCTCAAACGCTCGCTCGCCGGAATTCGCACCGGCCGCGCCAACCCAGGGTTGGTCGATTCGCTAAAGGTCGAAGTCTATGGCTCGGCCGTGCCGATCAAACAGGTCGCCTCGGTCGGTGCGCCCGAACCGCAACAGATCGTGATTCGTCCCTACGACGCCGGCACGACCAAGGATATCGAGAAAGGGATCATCGCGGCCGATCTGGGGTTCAATCCTCAGAGCGATGGTCGGGTGATTCGGATCAACATCCCGCCGCTCTCGACCGAGGTGCGGCGCAAGATGGTCGGTCGCATCAAGGATCTGACCGAAGAGAGCAAAGTCGCGATCCGCAACATTCGGCGTGATGCAAACAAGCACGCCGACCAGGCCGAAAAATCGAAGGATATGTCCGAGGACGATCGCGACGACACGAAGAAGGAAGTTCAGGATCTAACGAAAAGGTACGAAGATCAAGCGAGCGCGTCCGCCAAGTCGCGTGAAAAAGAGGTGATGGACGAGTAGGGGGAAACGACGCTCAGGCGATTCTCAACCTACTGAGAATACAACCTTCACCCCAGGTGCGTCATGGCTGACTTTCGTTTTTCTCGACGGCGGTTTCTTCAGACAGTCTCCGTGGCCGCTGTTGCACTGCCCGGGATATCGGCGAGTGCGGATGACCGCCAGGAGCTGACGCCCGCCGCGCGACTCATTCGGGCGAAACGGGTTCTTGTGATCGCTCATCGCGGTGAGAGCCGTGCGGCGCCGGAGAATACACTGCCGGCGTTTCGTGCGGCGATTC
>Ga0114996_10010318_pt1 | contig 10152 bp, 9 predicted proteins | sample ArcticOcean_MG_C_4_FD_87039 | JGI IMG/M metagenome (GOLD analysis project Ga0114996, IMG submission 87039) | Marine microbial communities from western Arctic Ocean - ArcticOcean_MG_CB4_134 | ecosystem: Environmental > Aquatic > Marine > Oceanic | place: Arctic Ocean: Canada Basin | collected...
GATCTTAAAACTATTCTCATATTCTTTTTTAAGGCTAAAGTTTAAAAAAACTGGAAAATTAAAAGTTAAAAACACGGATGAGAAAAAAATTATATTTGTTTTACACAAAGGAACAACTTATGCAAACTTGTACGATAAAAAACTCTTTTATTCAGAAGATGAAAATTCTCCCTTTAACCAAAAGAAAATAATTCACTTAGATTATTTCAATTCAAACATAGCTGATAATTTAAGATGCCTTAAAATTAACTTAAAATCAAAATTAAAAATAAAATATTTTATTAAAATAATAATAAATTTTTTAAAACATATATACATTGTAAAAAATAGAAAAAACCTTTTAGGATTACTATTAATTTTAAATGAATATAGGAAATTTCTTATTTTTTTAAATCATTTAGAAAAACTCAAAAATGTAAAAGGCGCTATAATAGATTATGATATTTTGTGTTCCAAGGCTCTTATAATTGCTTTCAAATTTTTAAAAATATCAACATACGCAGCGCAAGAACGTTTTATTCATCCACATTTTACTTCTTTTGCAAATGTTGTAGTCGACAATTATTTTGCTGTCAGCACATTTGCTGCAGATACTTTAAAAAAATCTAAATACAATTATATAAAGACAATACTACCTTATGGTCAATGGAGATCTGACGAATTTAAAAAAATAAAGAAGGATGATATGCCTGATGAAGTTTTAGAAGCAAAAAATAAAGGTAAAAAAATTATAACAGCACTAGGTTATCAGTGCTCAGATACTTGGTTTGATTCCAATGTAGATATTATAACCAATTGGTCATGTAACAGAAGTTTTATAGAAGACATGATAAAATTATCCGAAGAATTAAAAAATACTCAAATAATATTACGATATAAAAATCTAGAATGGCTAAAATTACCCTATTTTGCAGATTTAATAAAAAAAATAAATGAGAAAAAAAATTTAATTATTTCAACTAATTACAAAGCTTTTTTTCACTCTTACAAATTATGCAAAAACTCAGATTTGATAATCGCAAAACATACATCCATAGCTGATGAATGTTTATCCTATAAATACCCAGTGCTATTTTATGATTATGGACATAATTATATTGGAAATATAGTTAGCACTTTTAATTATAAAAGTTCTGCAATTATTTGTAATAATTACCAACAATTACTTTTCAAAGCAAAATCGCATTTAGAAGATAATGAAAACACGCTGAATCAAGAGATAGAAAAAGTGCATACAGACTTTTTCCAAACTGAGGGAAAAGGTTTGGTAAAAAATAAAATATTTAATATTCTGAATAGAATATAGACATTATAAAACTTGTCTTCAAAAAATTTTAATTGTATTTAATTATCAACGATACCTAATAAAAAAATTATTTATATCGGTAATTTGGGAAATAGTTAACTTATGAATACGATGTATGACTAAAAAAAAATCAAAGTGCGAAGCATTGTTTAATCGAAACTTTTTAGTTTAGAATCCTTTATTTTAATTTATGGAAATGATAGTTACAGGCGGGGCAGGTTTTATTGGTAGTCATTTAGTAGAGGAACTTGTTCGTAAAAAATATAAAGTAATAGTTTTAGATAATTTAAGTACTGGGAATTTAAAAAATTTATCTAAATTTAAAAAAAAAATAAAGTTTATAAAATGCGATTTATCAATAAACAAAAATATATCGAAGTATATACATAATGCTAAATATATTTTTCATCTTGCAGGACTCTCAAAAGCAACTGAAAGTTTCAAAAAGTCAAAAAAATATTTTAAGGCCAACGTTATTAGTACAGAAAATATTTTAAATTCAATTAATAAAAAGAAATTAAAAAAATTTATATATACTGCTTCAGCGAGCTGCTATGGTAATCCAACGGAAATTCCAACATCAGAAAAAGCAAAAATAAAAAACCTTTCTCCATATGCTTTTACAAAATGGACATCAGAAAAAAATATTCTAAAATGTGCAAAAATCAATAATTTTCAGGCTATATCTTTAAGGTTGTTCAATGTTTATGGTCCAAGATCACCAGCACTAAATGCTTATAGTGGAGTAATTAGTATTTTTTTAAAACAAAGAATAAAAAATCTACCCTTATCGATAGTTGGAGATGGAAATCAAACTAGAAGTTTTATTCATGTTTCAGACGTAGTTAACATTATGATTAAATGCGCAAAATCAAAAATAACTGGCGAAGTTTTTAATGTAGGTGGAAAAGAGACGGTAACAATTAATAACATTGTTAAATTAATTAAAAGCAAAAAAATATATATGCCAAAAAGAAAGGGCGATCCAAGATACTCTTCAGCCAATATAAAAAAAATTAAAAATTTTTTTAATTGGAAACCCAAAATATCTATCCGCAAAGGAATTAAAATGTTACTTACGGATTCAAATTTAAAAAATTATTAAAATGACTAAATTTTTTTCAGTAGTATATACAGTTGACACGGAGGGTCCGCTAAATGAGCCTATCAAAGTAACTTTTGAAAGAATTTATGCATTATTTGGACTGAAATTTAAACCTGCAAAAATAAATTTAAATTTTTTTTTGGATCAAAAAATGGATCTACCATTAGCTCCTTTTAAAAAAAGAAAATTTTACATGATATTTAACAAACGATCATTAAATAATAATTCAAACTGGAAAAGGATGATTATTTTATATAGAACTATAATGTATAATTTTTAGAGGGCTAGAATGAACATTTTTTTAATTGCTGAAATTGGTATAAATCACAATGGTGATTTAAATATTGTAAAAAAATTAATTGATTCTGCTGTTGGAGCGGGGTTTGATGCTGTTAAGTTTCAAAAAAGAAATATTGACAAAGTCTATAAAAAAGATTTTTTAGATAGTTTTAGAGAAAGCCCTTGGGGCAAAACACAAAGAGCACAGAAAGATGGACTTGAATTTGGTAAAAAAGAATACGAAGAAATAGATAATTACTGCAAGGTGAAAAATATTAAATGGACCGCTTCTGCTTGGGATTTAGAATCTCAAGATTTTATTTCTAGCTTTAATGTTGATTTTAATAAAGTAGCCTCACCAATGCTTGGCCACAAACCATTAATAAAAAAAATAGCCTCTGAAAGAAAAAAAACTTTTATTTCATCAGGAATGTCGACTTTGCAAGAGCTAGATGAAGTTGTAAAAGTTTTTAAAACAGAAAAATGTCCTTTTGAAATAATGCATTGTAACAGCACTTATCCAATGCCAGAAAATGAGGCTAACTTAATGTGCATCGAAACATTAAAAAAAAGATATAATTGTAATGTAGGATATTCTGGCCATGAGAGTACTTTGTTAAAAGTTTGCATAACCGCTGTCGCCCTAGGTGCCACCTCTATTGAAAGACATATTACTTTAGATCGAGCTATGTATGGCTCAGACCAATCAGCATCTATTGAAGCAGGCTCACTAAGAAGTTTTGTAGAATCGATTAGGATGATACCTTTAATTAAGGGAGACGGAATAAAAAAACTTTCCACAAAAGAAGAAACAGCAAGGAAAAAACTTCGAGTAAAAGTTGATTAAATTCAATATATTTAACCAGTAATATTATAAGTTATTTTTATGCACAAAGCGGAGATAAAAAGATTATTTAAAAAAAATGGATTTGCTATTTTAAAAAATTTTGTGTCTAAAAAAATTGTAGATGAAATAAAAAATGAAACTGAAAAATTAATAAAAAAAAATCAAATCAAAAACAAGATAAGAGATCTTCACTATTTAAAAAGTGGGCAGCTAAGTAGCGTACATAATATAGTAGATTATATGCCAAAATATAAAAAGTTTGGTAGTCATTCTAAACTTTATAAAGTTTTTAATGAAATTTTTGGAGCACATCAAAAACAATGGTTTAACTCATCCTATTTTCTTAAACCCAAAAAAATTGGGATTGAAACAAAACCACATCAAGATAATGCATATTTTAATCTTAATCCATGTGAAGCTTTTACAGCTTGGATACCGACGGAATCTGTAACAAGAAAAAATTCAGCTTTGTATTATTATGCAGGATCTCAAAACGAAGATCTTTTATCACATGACCCTCATGGAAATCTAGGAGCTTCTATGTGTATTTCAAAAAAAAAAATTAATTACATTAAGAGAAAATATAAAAAATACTATATAGAAGTTAAAAAGGGAGATTGCATAATACATAGTCCCTTAGTTGTTCATGGAAGTGAAAAAAATATAAGCCAGATTGATAGAGGAGCTTTTAATATGTCTATAAAGTCAAAAAATGCAAAATTAAATAAAATTGGATTTAAAAATTATAAAAAAAAATTAAAGTCTTACCTAAAAGAAAATAAAAAATAATCGTAATTTATTTAATATAAATGAAATTTTTAATAGTAATTCCGGCTAGATCAAACTCAAGATCAATAAAAAAAAAGAATATTTTTATTATAAATAAAAAGCCTTTGATTCAATATACTTTTGAACAATTAAAAAAATATTAAATTAAAATGAAATATTTATTAAGCGATGATAAAAAAATAAAAAAAATAGCAAAAAAATTTAACATTTCTATAGATTATAAAAGGCCAAAAAAATTTTCAAAGAGCAATACATCGCTTATAGATACTTTGTTTCATTTTCATCAATGGACAAAAATCAAAAAAATAGATTACGATTATTTAGTAGTACTGCAACCAACGTCTCCATTAAGAAATTATAAAGACATAAATGCTGCTACAAAATTAGTTAGAGATAAGAAATATAAAAGTTTATTTAGCATTTCTAGTTCTTTAGAGCATCCGTATGAAACTATAAAATTTTATAAAAAAAAATGGAAATATACTTTAAGCAAGTCTAAGTTATATTACAGAAGGCAAGATTTTGATTTTGAGTCCTATTTCATAAATGGAGCTATCTATATAATACATAGAGAATTAATTATAAAAAAAAGAATTTATGATAATAAAAAACATGGATTTCTTATAATGCCGAAGCATAGGTCTATTGATATAAACGATTTAAGTGAAATAGAAATAGTAAAAAAATTACTTAAAAAAAAATGAAAATAAATTGGAGCGGACGCTCACATAATTACACAAATAAGGATATTAATTATTTAACCAAAATAATTAGGACAGCTGATCCTTTAACACAAGGAAAATACCTCAAAGAGTTTGAACACGTATTTTCTAAATATATAAAAGAGAAAAATGTTTTTGCTCTTAGCTCAGCGGCAGCTGCATTAGAAATTATTTCACTACTTTTGCGTCTTAAAAAAGGAGATGAAGTAATAATACCCGCCCATACTTATTGTGCTTCTGCAATTCCTTTTGCACGACAAGGTGCTAAAATTGTATGGGCAGATATAAATTTTAAAACTCGCGTAATTGATATTCAAGATATTCAAAAGAAAATAACTCCAAAAACAAAAGCTATAGTAATAGTTCATCTTTATGGATATGCATGCGATTTTAGAAAAATTATTAAATTTTGCAAAAAAAGGAAAATTAAAATCATTGAAGATTGTGCCCAGGCACTTGGAGCCGAAATACAAAAAAGAAAAGTTGGAACCTTGGGAGATTTTTCTTGTTATTCGTTTCATGCTCAAAAAAATATAACTACTTTGGGAGAAGGAGGAATGCTTTATGTAAAAGAAAATAATTTAGCATTAAAAGTTTCTGGTTTAAGACATAATGGACATTGCGATTATAGATTTAAAAGAAAAAATTATTGGTTACCAGCAATGGGAAATCTTGAGTTAGATATTAAGAATAAGTGGCCATACAAATTTACATTGAGCGAAATACAATGTGGAGCCGGAATTGTTATGATGAAAAAAGTAGATAAATTTAATAATTTAAGAATTAAAAGAGCCAAAAAATTTATAAAAAAATTGTCAAGATTTGAAGAATTAAATTTTAACGAATCTTTTACCTCTCAGAAACACGTTTATCATTTGTTAAGCGCCTATTATAAGCCAAGAAAAAAAATTAATAGAAATAATCTAATCAAAAAACTACATGAAGATTGTTCTATAAAATGTGCAGTACAATATTATCCGCTTTATAAATATCCTTTATTTAAAAAAATGGGTTTTGGACAAGCAAAATGTCCAAATACTGAGTTTTTTTTTAACAACATGATATCGTTCCCTTTTCACATTTGGATGTCCGAAAAGGAATTTGATTACATGATCGCTTCAGTAAAAAAAATACTGATCAGTTTACGAAAATACCGCTAATTTTAAATTTAAATGTTGCTTTAAAAAAATTTGACAATCCTAAAAAATATTGCAGATATATGCTTATTTTTAGCATCAGAAAAATCTCATTTTGTAACAAGCAGTATTTGGATTGTTGATAGCGGACGATCCGTTTGGTAGTTCACATAATATTAATTAAATTCTAAAAAAATAAAGCAAAACTAAGCTTAAATTTATATATAATTTTCATGAAACTGGTATTAGTTGAATATGTCTGGCATGCAGAAGAAATCAAAAAAAATATAAAATTTTTTAAAAATGACATCATAGTTTCGTTAGATGCAGAGGTTAGTTATATATTAAAAAAAAATAACGTTAAATTTTATGAAACTTATAATTTTTGCGATCATAAAGAACTTTGGAAAAAATATAAAGATATTACAGAACATAGTATTAAAATTTCACAAGTTTTAGATGAAGCTTTATGGCAAACTGATCAAAGATTTAAAAATTTAAAATGGAATTTTTTTAATGATTATCATTATATTATTAAAATATCTTTTGATCAGTTATTTTTTTATAGTGAACTAATATCAATATTATTAGATCAATATAATTTTCAAGAAATAACAGTAGCCGAAACTAGCAAAATTACTATCGATAATAATACTTTTTTAATCAACTCTAATTCAAGTGTGCTTGAATATTTATTAGAAACAAAATTACATTCCAACAAAGTAAAAATAAATAAAGTTGTTCCCAACAATGATTACAGATCATTAAATTTTTTTAGTAATAAAAATATTTTTATTTTTAAAAAGTTTATAAAAACAAAAGTAAAAAATACCTATGAAAAATTAAACTTTTTATTTAACTATTATACACTTAAACCAAAGTATCTCTCAATAAACTGTTTTGAGATTTCCAGATATAAAAAGATGTATCCAGATCAATCAAAACTATTTTTATCTTTCAATAGTGCAAATGGTAATAAAAAAAAAACTACTGGAGATCGTACTTTTTTTAATAAATTTATTAAATATTTAGAAAATGAAACTGATTTTTATAATATGACTTCTCACAATAATGTAAGTTTTAAATTAATTTTTAATGAAATATTGTTTAAATTAACTCAAGAATTAGATTTCGCATTAATTCAGCATTATAAGGCTAAAAAAGTTATAAAAAAAACGAACCCCAACTGTGTTATTTTTCAAAACATGTCTCCCTTTAACACAGATAATGTCGTGTTTAGAAAGATTTGTAATGATTTGGGAATTCCTTTTGTTACATGGACCCATGGTGGAACTGGTTTAAACTATTCAATTTCTCCATTTGATATAACTGATTTTAGATTTTGCAAAAATCACATCTCATATGGATTAAATTTAAAAGATCTTATTGTTGATGATAAGTGTGTTTTAAAAGAGTTAGGGTTTAATGTTAATCAAAAAATTTATCCTGTTGGTTCATGTAGATTGGATTATGATAATAGAAAAAAAACACCAAAAAAAATAATAGAAGCAAATAATAAGAAAACTATACTTTTTATAATGGGCTTTGATGCTTATAGAAATCAATTTTACTTTGGTCGTAATAGAGAAAAAATGGACACCTTATTATGGGAATTTAATTATAACATTATATCTTTATTAAAGAGGTATCAAAAAAAATATAATATTATTTTTAAAGATTATCCATACGGAAGAGAAAGTTTATGGAAAAGAATGTTAAAGGATAATGATGCAAATGAAATTTTATTTTTTTCTAGAGAATACACAGTCAATGATCTATTGAGAATATCAGATTTAAATATTCTACCTTGGATTAGCACAACTTTCTTTGAAGCGTTATATTTCGACTCAGATATTTTTTTAATGGACCAAGATGTAAGAGAAACTTATCAAAATACCAACATAAAAGATGAAATATATTATTTTAGCAAAACAAAATCTTTTTTAATAAATCTTGAAAAGTATCTTGAAAACGGAAAGTTTTATACACGAAGTAAAACTAAATCTAGAAATTATTATATAAAACTTGATGGCATGCATAAACGTGATAAGTTTTTAAATGAATCTTTGTCTCAAATAAATAAATTATGAAATCATTTAAAATTTTAAAAAAATTCAATTACTTTAGACATATAGATAAAATATTTAGAGTTAGAGGATCATCTCAATCTAGACATGACATGTTTAGACTTGATAAAAACGAGAGAGTTGTAGAATTTGAAAATTATTTTATAAAAAACATTTTAAAAAAAATTAATTCCAACCATTTAAGTGCTTATCCAGAAACTGAGTCATTATATAATATTTTTTCTAAAAAATTTAATTTAAATAAAGATATGTTTGTACTTACTGCTGGAGCAGATTCAGCAATAAAAAATTGTTTCGATTTATTAGTAAAAAAAGGAGATAAAATAATTACTTTGTCGCCGACCTTTGGAATGGTTGATGTATATGCAAAACTTTTTCAGGCAAAACAGGTAAAAATTAAATTTAATAATAAATTAGAATTAAATCTTAATAAGATGATAAAAGAGATAAATAATAAAGCTAAACTAATTATTATAGCAAACCCTAATAGCCCAACAGGAACAATTATTAAAAAAGAGAATTTAATCAGTATTCTAAAAAAAGCAAAAAAAAATAACTGCTATGTTTTAATCGATGAAGCATATTATGGTTTTTATGATTTTACATTTTTAAAATATATAAAAAAATTCAAGAATTTAATTATTGTAAGAACATTTTCAAAGGCTTATGGCTTAGCTGGTTGTAGAGTGGGATTAATAATTTCAGATAAAGCTACAGCAACTAGATTATACAAATATCGACCTATGTACGAAATAAACTCTATATCTGTTTTGATAATTAAAGAAATTATGAAAAATGAAAATATTTTAAAAAAATATATTAAAGAAACAAATGAAGGAAAAAAATATTTAACTAAAAAAATGCAAAAACTTGGATTTTTTTATTACAATTCTTATGCAAATTTTTTACTAGTAGATGTAAAAAAAGAATATTTTAAAAGAAAAGTTTTTAATTATTTAAAAAAGAAAAAAATTTTAATTGCAAATGAAACAAGAATACCAGGCCGTAAGACAATTTTGAGATTTACATTAGGTCCAACAAAATATATGAAGCAGATTGTTGGAGCTTTTAATAAAATTCATTTAAACCAAAGGTAGATAATAAAAAAATGAAAATTGTTGTTACTGGAGGTAGTGGATTTGTTGGCTCTCATGTTGCAGATGAGTTAAGCAAAAGAGGTCATAAGGTAACTATCTTTGATAAAAATAAATCTAAATGGATAAGATCAGATCAAAAAATGTATCAAGGTGATATTTTAAACAAAATAGATTTAGATAAAGCTATAAAAGGCACTGATGTAGTTTTTCATTTTGCGGCGTTAGCGGATATGGATGAAGCAATAAACAAACCAATTGAAACAGCAAACATAAATATTTTTGGAACAGTACTTACACTTGAGGCTTGTCATAGACACAAAATTAAAAGATTCGTGCACGCAAGTACCATTTATGTAAATAGCAAAGATGGGGGATTTTATCGTTGCAGTAAAAAAGCAGCTGAAGAATATGTTGAGGAATACCATAATACTTTTGGTATTAGCTATACTGTACTTAGATTTGGCTCTTTATACGGAGAACGCGCAGATGATACAAATGGAGTTACATCGATTATTAAAAGAGCAATCAAAACAGGTATATTAAGTTATTTGGGAAGTAAAAATTCTGTAAGAGAATATATACATGTTAAAGATGCGGCAAAAGCAAGCGCAGATATTTTAAAAAAAAAATTTAGAAATCAATATATTATTTTAACAGGAAAAGAAAAAATAAAAGTTTATGATTTTTTAAAAATATTAGCTAAGATCCTTAAAATTAAGAAAAAAATTAAATTTTTAAACAAAAAATTATTAGGTCATTATATAATATCACCTTTTACATATAA
>Ga0114996_10010320_pt1 | contig 10150 bp, 4 predicted proteins | sample ArcticOcean_MG_C_4_FD_87039 | JGI IMG/M metagenome (GOLD analysis project Ga0114996, IMG submission 87039) | Marine microbial communities from western Arctic Ocean - ArcticOcean_MG_CB4_134 | ecosystem: Environmental > Aquatic > Marine > Oceanic | place: Arctic Ocean: Canada Basin | collected...
CTACCTAATCAAGGGCCTTTGGGGCCATCGCACGCGCACGATGCTGACCGTCACCGGCACAGCGGTCGCGCTGTTTGTGTTTTGCTTCGTCGGCGCAGTGCAGGACGGACTCAGGCGGCTGACGGTTGGCAAGCAGGCCGAGCGAACGCTGGTCGTGTTTCAGGAAAACCGCTTCTGTCCCCAAAGCAGCCGGTTGCCCGAGGATTATGCCCGATATATCGCCAAACAGCCTGGGGTCGAGGAAGTGGTGCCGATCAAGGTCTTTACGAACAACTGCCGGGCGAGTCTCGACGCGATCGTGTTTCAAGGCATCCCGGCGGAGAAACTCCGCTCGGCGCGCGACTTGGAATTGACCGCCGGCGACTGGGGGCAGTTCGAAGAGCGCGAAGACGCCGCACTCATTGGCCACGCCGTCGCGTCACGTCAGAAAACGCCGTTGAGCGTCGGCGACAAGTTCACCATCGGCGGTGTATCAGTCGTGGTTGCCGGCATGTTTCGGTCGACGACCCCCGCCGAAGAAAATCTGATCTACACGCACCTCGGCTTTCTTCAGCGAGCCCGTGGAAAGAACGACGTCGGGACCGTCACACAGCTTGAAGTTCGCTTGGGCGACAGCGCAGAAGTCGAGCCGTTGATCGCCAACATCGACGGACATTTTCGCAGCGGACCGGTCGCAACAACAACTCGCACAAAGGGAATGTTTCAGGCCGACACGCTGGCAGATCTGGCCGAGTTGATCGGCTTTATTCACTGGCTGGGGTACGCCTGCGTTGGGTTGGTGCTGGCGCTCGTTGCGGCGACCACTGTGATGTCCGTGCAAGACCGAATCAAAGAACACGGCGTTTTGCAGACAATCGGCCTGCGGCCGCAGCGGATTTTTCGCCTTGTGGTGGCCGAGAGCGTGTTGTTGAGTAGCCTCGGCGGGCTGTTGGGGATCGGGCTGGGGCTGCTGTTTCTTACCTTCTCCAACCTGTCGATCGCCGCCGAGGGCGTCTCGATCGCGTTTCGTCCCTCGGTCGACGTCGCAGCAATCGGTGCGGTCGTGTCGGTCGCCGTGGGACTCGTCGCGGGCATCGCCCCCGGCTGGCAAGCCGCCAGAACCAAGGTGGTCGATGCGCTGCGACATGCGGGTTAGGCGCACGGTGCTACTGCTTTGCTTCCTTGAAACCTGCCTCGATCAGGTCGAAGAAACCATGACGTAACGGACGGACGTCGTAGCCGAGTTCTTCGAGGATATCACCCGCCGCTCGAGCTCGTCCGCCAGAGCGGCAGTGACAGTAGACGATCTTCTTCTTGGGCAGCAGTTTGACGACCTTGGCCTCCTGCTCTTTCTCGCTGAGCATACTCAACGGCACAAGGATCGCCGCCTTGAGGTGCCCCCGTTCCCACTCGGCCTTTTCTCGGACATCGATCAACACCGCCTTTTTCGCGGTGATATTTTTCTTAATCGTGTCGATGGTGTCCTTGGTGTGGTCGGCTGCGAGGGTGAGTTGCGTCAGCGATGCAAATAGGAGAGCCGTGAAAAATAGCGTTGTAAATCGGAACATGATGCACCTCTTTCGTATTCGAGTGGCTGAATGTTTCGCGTCCACGTCCACGCGGAATTCTTGCGAGTTGATTTTCTGATGCTGGGGCGCGATGCGCGCGACCACTGGTCGCGGCTTTACAGGTCGAACGTGGGACTCAAAACTCGGCGCTACCTGGTGTACGCGGAAACGGGATTACTTCGCGGATGTTGGTCATGCCGGTGACAAACTGCACGGCGCGTTCTAGCCCCAGCCCAAACCCAGAATGAGGAACCGTGCCGTATCGACGCAAATCAACATACCACCAATAATCGGCTGGGTCGATATCCTGGTCCTTCATTCGCGTTTCGAGGATGTCGAGCCGCTCTTCCCGCTGGCTGCCGCCGATGATCTCGCCCACCTTGGGCACCAGCACGTCCATCGCTCGGACCGTCCGCTCGTCGTCATTCAATCGCATATAGAACGGTTTGATCGTGCGGGGATAGTCGTACAGAATCACCGGGCACTTCAGGTCCTGCTCGGTCAGATAACGTTCGTGCTCTGACTGCAAGTCGGTTCCCCAGGAGACCGGATATTCAAACTTCTGTCCGCTCTTTTCGAGTCGTTCGATCGCCTCTGTGTACGAGAGCCGGACGAACTCGTTGTCGAGCACCCCGCCGAGCGTCTCCAGCACGGTGTCATCAACGCGAAGGTTGAAGAATTCCATATCTTCGCTGCATCGATCCAGCGCGTCGCGGACAATTCGCTTCAAGAACGCCTCGGCCAGATCCATGTTGTCGGCGAGCTCATAGAAGGCCATCTCCGGCTCGATCATCCAAAACTCAGCCAGATGCCGGGACGTGTTCGAATTTTCGGCTCGAAAGGTCGGCCCGAACGTGTAGACCTTGCCTAGTGCTGTGGCATACGTCTCGGCCTCAAGCTGGCCACTCACGGTGAGGTAACTCGGGCGGTCGAAAAAGTCCTGCTGGAAATCGACTTGGCCGTTCTGCTTGGGCACGTCGTCGAGATCGAGCGTCGTCACGCGAAACATCTCGCCGGCACCCTCACAATCACTCGCGGTGATGATCGGGGTGTGGACGTAGAGAAATCCATCCTCTTGAAAGAAATCGTGAATCGACCGGCAGATGCAGTTGCGAACCCGGGCCACCGCGCCCAAGGCATTCGTACGCGGCCTGAGATGGGCCCATTCACGCAGTTTCTCGAACGAGTGTCTTTTCTTTTGCAGCGGATAGCTCTGCGGATCAGCCCAACCATGAACGGTGACGCTGGCTGCTTGGACTTCAGTCGATTGCCCTTTGCCGCCGGACGGCTTGACTTCGCCCTCGACCGTGACGCTGCAGCCGGCCGAGAGCCGCTTAATCTGGTCCTCGTAGTTCGGCAGATCGGCGTCGGCGATGACCTGGACATTGGCCATGCACGAACCATCATTGATCTCCAGAAAGCTAAACCCGCCCTTGGAGTCACGCCGCGTGCGGATCCAGCCCTGCAGCTTGACACTGCGTCCGATCGCAGCTTCTTGCCGCGCGTCCTTGATCGATATTTTTTCCATCGACGGCTGTCCTTCGTGTTATTCCGTCTGCTGACCGGCCGGCTTGCGAGTAAACTGAACGATCAGCACGATGGCCAATAACACGCCGACGCCGGCGAGTCCGTACCACCCGTTACCGAATTTCTCGTTGGACTTCTTATAGATCACGTACAAGCTGGCCGCCGTGGCGATCGTTGCCGCCGATCCCATTAGCACGTTCCACAACAGGCGGCGAGCCCCCTTAGGCATATTATCGCCAAGCAACGTTCTCTGGTTCATCAGCAGCACGAACGTGATATAAGCAAACGGCAACAGGGCCAACCCAAACACTGATGTTGGCACGGCCAGATAGAACGACGCACCGCCCCAAACGAAAGGCCCTGTGGCTCCAATAGCCCCGGCCACCAGCGTGCCGATGCGGTGTGGCCAGCCGCCCTGTGGCAAGCCAAACATTTCACAGAACACGAAGCCCGAGATCAACATTAACAGCGAGATGGTCGAGAGCGCCATCGCCAGAACGCCGAATCCAAAGACAATATCGGCAACAAAGCGGCCTGTCAGTGGCTCCAGCGCTCCCGACAGATCGCGCGCCTTGCGGTTGACCAATGTAGCGGCGAGTTTTTTCTCCGCGAGACTCGCATCGCCGGAGACCTTCTTTCCGCGACTGTCTAGCAATTTATTGTATGGTTTCGCGAGACGTTCGGGCGGCGTGATATCGCCTTTGGACACAACAAAGTCGTCGGTCAGTTTCGTATGAAATTGACCCGCCGATGCAATGACCACACAGCCCGTGGCCAGGACGTAAGGAATGAACATGCCGGTCGCTAGATCGAAGATCGCCAACCCGCGAAACTCCTTCGTCCAGCCTTTTCGCAGCAGAGAATAGGGAAACAGGAACGTCATGTTGATGCCGACCGCCGTTGCCGCCGCGCTGAAGATGATGTCCTGCTGCTTGTCGACGATAAAATTCGACCAATACTCTCGCGCCGGATCACCTACCGCCCCGATGGCGTCGAGCAGAGGAGCAAACGTATCGGCAGGTCGGAAGAATTGACCGAATTTGGGAATGAGTCCACTCGTCACGGCGCTCCAGTCGATCACGCCGCGAGACGTCAGCACAGCGACGACTCCAACAAAGCAGATCACGATGAACGCCACCATCGCCTTGAGCACCCACTCGTACATCCGAATGCCCCAACCGCCGCGATCGTAGCTCCAAGTGATGATCGTGCAGATCAATAGCAACGAAACCGACACCGCGGCCATGCTGGCGTTCGCTCCGCCGGCCTTGGTGATCGCTCCTTCCGGACCGAGCACGCCCGGCAGCAGGTTCTGCGATAGTACGCCATTGGCCAGAGAAAACTGCGGCAAACACCAGACGATGTTGGCTGCGGCCACGGCCAACGCCCAACCCCAGGCCATCACTGGGTTGACGTGATTGCGAATCGCCTGAAAGGGCCGCTCTCCGGTCGAGAGGGTCACATAACCGATTGCACTGAGCATGATGATGCCCAGGATCATGGCGAATGGTTGAACCCACAGCAGCGACATGCCGCCCAAGATACCGAGAAAAAGACTACTGGCCAGAGAACCGCCCCCGAGCGTGATCGCACTTTGCAACCAGCCAGGACCCGAAAGTTTCATAAACGTTCGCACCTTCGCTCCGCCACCTTTGGCATTCGCGTCGGCGAGCATCTGACGTTCTTGTTCTACCTGTTGGTCGGCGTCGGCCATTTGTGGTGCGTCCTGGAAAGGATGGATACGAGGGAGGGCCCCGAATCAATCGAGGATGTCAGCGTTTGGCTCGGATTATAGTGGTCGGCGCGTTGATTTTCCAGACGCGATCGCTACAGCCCTTTGGCCGCCAAATAACGCTCGGCATCCAAGGCGGCCATACAGCCGGTGCCGGCGGCGGTGATCGCCTGACGATAGTTATCGTCGGACACGTCGCCTGCGGCAAAGACCCCTTCGACACTCGTATAGGTCCGGCCCGCGGTGGTCCACGTCAGATAGCCCTTGGCGTTCATCTCCAGCTTGTCCTGAAGAAAGCCAGTGTTGGGCGTGTGGCCGATCGCGACAAAGAACCCGGTCGCGTCGACGTCACGCGTCGTTTCGTCGACCGTGCTTTTGAGCCGAGCCCCCGTCACCCCGTCGGCGTCGTTGCCGAGGACCTCGTCGACCGTGCTATTCCAGAGGATGTCGATTTTGGCGTTGTTCTCGGCCCGTTGGGCCATGATTTTTGACGCGCGGAGTTGGTCCCGGCGATGAACCAGATAAACGGTCGAGCCGAACTTGCTGAGGAAGTCGGCTTCTTCCACCGCTGAATCGCCTCCGCCGACCACGATCAGTGGGCTGTCGCGGAATCGAGGTAGCGCGCCGTCACACACGGCACAGGCACTGACGCCGTTGTTCTTGTAGCGGTCCTCTGACTCCAAACCGAGATAGTTGGCGCTCGCCCCTGTGGCGATAATCACTGAGTGCGCCTCGACCTCCTCGCCGCCGAGCGTTTTGATTTTGAACGGCCGCTGCGACAAATCGACATCGACCACGTCGTCGGTCACCACACGGGTGCCAAAGTTGGTCGCCTGTTTGCGCATCAGATGCATCAACTCAGGTCCGCTGACGCCTTCCTTCTGATGCATCCCAGCCAGCCAATGATCCTGCTCGTCGAGTGAACTGGTGAGAAATCCGCTCAGATCGCCAGCGGGAAAGCCGGGATAGTTTTCGACTTCCGTGGTCAGAGCCAACTGACCCAGTGGCAGCGTTCCTCGCTGACGATTGTCCTCGGTCTGTGCGCCCTCGAACACCAGAGGGCTCAATTCGGCCCGCGCTGCGTAAATCGCGGCGGTCCAACCTGCGGGTCCGCTGCCGATGATGACTACTTTTTCCGCCACAATAGAATTCTCTCTTCACGGGTAATCGAAGCTAAAATCAAACGGCTCATTATAGAGTCCCATACCGGGACGTCCATGGTACGCGCGGCGGCAGAATCGCCTCGCCAATAAGAGAATTCCGACTGGATTAGCCGTCGGAGATTTCCTGACGGCGATTCGGATACGACATCGTGCCGACGATCGGCCGACAACGGATGTACGCGGGCGCTAGCACAACGGTTCACGTGAGAGTCGCACGACTACTCGTTCGTGCCAACCGCCTCGGCTGCTGCGGCACTCTGAGGGCCACTTCGATAGACCGCCGGATCGTCTCGCCCGTCGCCATCCCAGTCTCCGACGACCGGCATATCGTCCGCACCGCCCAGCTCGAAGACTTCGTCGTGGGCATCTAGCTGTCGATCGCCGTTGGAATCGAGATGCCACTTGCCGGCACGGTAAACGGCCAATTGATCGACGCCATCGCCGTTCCAGTCGCCGACCAGCGGGACGTCGCCGGACTGACCGTACTGAGCCACCACATCGGCGTCGCTCCACTTGCCGTTGCCGTCGATATCGAGGTGCCATTTTCCGTTGCGGAAAACGCCGATCGTGTGGACACCATCGCCATTCCAATCGCCGACCAGTGGCCGGTCACCCGCGGTGCCGAAATGGAATACGTGATCGATCAGGTCGGATCGCATCTGGCCGGTAGAAGTGAGCCGCATCTGACGCATGCCGAGCGCCGCTTTTTCTGCGACCGGCGGGACGTTCTTCTTCGCACCGGTCGGCGCATTGTCCGGATCAGGCAGCCCAGGTTCAGCGGCCACAGCCCGCGGATCGCCCGGCCATGCGGGCCCAAAGACGCCGACGTCGAGTTTGCCGTCGCCATCCCAGTCGCCCACGACCGGCAGATCGCCGTCGTGACCAAGTTTGGCCCAAAGGTCACCCTTGTCCCAGATGCGGTTGCCGTTGAGGTCGATAAACCACTGACCATCGATGAACACACCAAGTTCAGAGATCCCGTCGCCGTTGAAATCGCCGGCGATCGGCGTCCCGTGCAGCATGCCGAACAGTCGCTTGTCAAACACCTCGCGCTGGCTATTGCCGAGACTCCACATCGATCGCCCCATGTCGGGCCCGCTCCAAGCGACGGCGTCGAATATCGCGTTGGCTGGCACCATGATTGGTCCGGCAGAGGCCGTCAAGTTTCGCGGCTGGCCACCGTCAATCACGCTCAAATGCCAGGTGTATCCCATCACGGGGCCCGAGCGAGTCAGCAACAGCGGCGTCGGATCGACGATCGGCGGTGGGATCACCAAGTCGGGCTGCTGTGCCAGCGGCACCAACACCAGGGGCGGTATCGGCCGCGGCGGGAGCGGATCTTCCGGCGGTGGCGGAATCAGCGGCTCGACGCGCACTTCGCTGAAGAGGTTTTCGACCGAGTGCTGTCCCGGCGGCAACGGGATTTGCACGATCGCATCAAATCTGTGTTGCGCGACCAACTGGTTGAGCACTCCGAGGCTCACGGTCTGTCGAGGATTGATCGCGATGCCGCCTGTCGAGCCCTTGGTATCAATCGCATCGTAATAGTCGTCCGGGTGATCCTCGAACACGCTATATCGACCTGGGGACAGGTCCGTGAACTCATAGAAACCATCGGCGTCGGTCGTGGTGACAATCGGATCGCCATTGGTGTCGAAAATCGGCTCGCCAGAACTGTTGGTCAATCGCATCACTACGCCGGGAATTGGCGTGTCATCGGGCGTAAGTTGGCCGTCGCGCAACTGATCGATGTTGGCGGGCAGGAGGCCATCAGGCGTCTTCAATGTCTCGCCATCCTGGAAAACAAATCCAGAGATCGAGCCAAGCAGAACTTCACAGAAATCATAATTGACCGCGTCGACTCCCGAGCCGAGCACGACCTGGGTAATCTCATCGTTCGCGGAGTTGACCCCACCGGCCGAACCTGCATGCTCGTCGCCATCGCCGTATCCGGCGGGCTGTTCCTCTCGAACGCCATACGTGCCGGGGGCGAGGCCGTCGAAGCGATAAGCCCCGTCGCTGTCGGTGGTCGTAGTGGCAATGACGTCGCCTGAAGCGTTGAGCAGGTGAACCGTGACGCCGGCCAACATGGGCTCGCCGGGATCGACAATGCAGTCGCCGTCCGACTCGGCGTGAATCCGGCCGCTAATGCTCGCGGGCTGTAGTTCTCCAAAGTTGTACTCGATGCCGGCTTGGCCCCAGCCGATCGTGATGTCGTTGATTTCGTCGCCCGGATTGACCGCAGCACCGACCGTAATCGCGCTGATCGTGCCGGCCGAGTCGAGTCCGTCCAACCAACCGTCGGGCTGCGCTTCGACAACCCGATAGGTGCCGGCACTCAGGCCCGTGAAACGATACGACCCGTCAGCACCGGTAGTTTGGCTGGCCACCAGTGTACCGGTACCGTCGAAAAGGGTGACGGTCGCGCCGGGAATTCCTTCTTCGCCTGAATCGCGCGACCCATCGTCGCTGCGGTCGTGATAGACAAACCCTGCGATTTCAGAGATCTCGTGTTCGCAGAAATCGTAGTTCACGCCGGCTTGGCCTGACGTGAGCGTGATGTCAGAGATGGTGTCGTTGGCCGTAATCACACCGCCAACCGTGCCGACATGTTCGCCGCCATCGATCAGTCCGGGCGGCGTGACTTCGACGACGCGATAGGTTCCGGGCGGTAAGTTGCCAAACGAGTACGCACCACTGGCGTCGGTCGTCGTGGTGTCGAGCGTATTACCTGCGTTGTCCTGCAGGTAGACAGTCGCGCCGACGACTGGTGCGTGTGTCACCGTCGTGCCAAAGCAATCCCCGTCGGGCGTCGATAGGTGTACGTTTCCGGAAATTCCGGTCGGCAGCAGTTCGCCAAAGTTGTAGTTCACGCCGCTCTGGCCCCAGCCAATCGTGACGTCGTTAATCTGGTCGCCCGGATTTACCGCGGCACCGACCGTTGTGCCGTCGATCGTACCGGCCGTGTCGAGTCCGTCGAGCCAGCCGCCGGGTTGTGTCTCGACAACGCGATAGGTGCCTGCGTCTAGGCCAAAGAAGAGATACGACCCGTTCCCGGCCGTAACCGTCGAATCGACGACATTTCCGGCGGAGTCGAGAAGCTTGACCGTGGCGCCACCGATGCCGGCCTCTCCGGTGTCTTTGATGCCGTCATTACTCTCGTCGTGATAGACGAACCCGGAAATAAAAGCAGTCTCGTGTTCGCAGAAATCGTAGTTGACACCCCTCTGGCCCGAGGTCAACGTGATCGCCGAGATCGTGTCATTCGCCGAGATCGTGCCGCCGTGAGAGCCAACATGCTCGCCGCCGTCGACATAGCCGAGTGGCGTTACTTCGACCACGGAGTACGTGCCGGGCCGCAGACCGGCAAACGCATAGTTGCCATCAGCGTCCGTGATGTCGGTTTCGATCGTAGCACCGGTGTCGTCCAGCAAGAAAACCGTAACGCCTGCCAGCGGTGAGTGCGTCAGGCCAACCCCAAAGCAATCTCCCTCGGGCGTCGAGAGGTGCACATTGCCCTGAATTCCAGTCGGCAGCAGTTCGCCGAAGTTGTATTCGATCCCCGATTTGCCACCGCCGAGAAACACGCTGTCGATGCGATCATCGCCAGCCACACCCATCGTGACGCCATTGATGGTGCCCGCGGTGTCTTTGCCGTCGAGATACGCGGCTGGCTGTGTCGGCTCAACGATTTCGTAGGTGCCGGGGACAAGTTGCGGCGATTGATAATGGCCGTTGGCATCGGTGGTCACAGTGACCGTCGCTTGAGCCGCTATCGTGCTGACGGGAACGATATCGATGTCGATCCCGGGGATCCCCTCTTCGCCCGAGTCGCGCACGCCGTCGTTGTTGCGATCGTGATAGACGTAACCGCTGATCTGCGCCGGTTGGGCTTCGGCAAAGTCGTAGTCGATCGCGTGCTGATCTCCCAACGGGATCGTGATCTCGGTCAACACATTGGGATCGCCCGTGACAGTCGAACCGACATTCGCTCCGGCAACCGTGCCGGGAACCGCGCCGACACTGTAAAACACGGGGGGCTGCGTCTCACGGACTTGATAGGTGCCGGGCTCCAGATTCAGGCTCAAACCGAATTCGTAGTTACCATCGACGTCGGTCGTGGTCGTATGACCGCTAAAGACGTAATCGGTGCCATCGTGTTTCCACAGCGACAGATCAAC
>Ga0114996_10010324_pt1 | contig 10149 bp, 10 predicted proteins | sample ArcticOcean_MG_C_4_FD_87039 | JGI IMG/M metagenome (GOLD analysis project Ga0114996, IMG submission 87039) | Marine microbial communities from western Arctic Ocean - ArcticOcean_MG_CB4_134 | ecosystem: Environmental > Aquatic > Marine > Oceanic | place: Arctic Ocean: Canada Basin | collected...
AAAGATTATATACCCACAAGCGCCACTGCCGACCCACGTCCTGGCCCGCCGGATTGACCGGGTGGCATGGGCCAAGGGGTATCATCCGTTTGCGACACCCCGTGGCATTCTGACCGCAGAACACATGAGCCGCCAGCCCTGTATTGACTGCGGCTATTGTGGTGCATACGCGTGCCCAGTCAGTGCCAAAGCGTCGGTTGCTGATTCGTTTTTGCCCGCGGCTGAACAGACGGGGAGGTGCCGCATTGTGCCCGGCGCCCAAGCGGTGTCCATTGAACTGTCTTCGTTGGGAGAGGCCAAGGCCATCATTGCCGCGGATGACAAGGGGAATCGCCACAAGATCGAGGCAAGCACCATCTTGCTCGCCGCATCGGCCGTCGAGTCGGCCCGGCTTCTCTTGCTCTCCCAAGATGCAAACCATCCCAAGGGAATCGGCAATAAAGACGGCCAGGTGGGCAAAAACCTCGTCTTGTCCCTGGATTCGCCGGGTCGTGCCGTGTTCGCCTATCCATCGGTCGAGTTCCCCAGGGAAACCGACAATCAGTATTTCATCAATCGGAGCTTTCAAGATCGATACGTCGACCGGGACGCACCCGGTCCCTATCCCAAAGGCGGGACACTCGTCATCGATCGAGCGCATCGCAACCCCATCCAACAAGGGCTGCGCGCGCTGAGGCGAGACGGCCCCAGCGACATGCCCTTGGGCCCCGAATTGATGGAGCGGTTGTTGATCGCCCTCTCCGAGGAACGATCCATCGCCTACGAGTGCTTTGTTGAAATGCTTCCTCGTCCAGGGGCGTGTGTTGGACTGGACAGCAAGCAGACCGATTCGCTTGGCCTGCCGGTCGCCCGCATCGAGGTGGATGACTTTCCGCACGAAGCCGAACGTGTCCGGCGGCTTCGAGATCTGGCCCACGACGTGCTTGAAAATCTCAGCCCCAATCTTCTGCGGATGGAGGAGGACGGCCCCCTAAAGCGGACCTACTTCTTGCAGGCCGGCACATGTCGGATGGGCAACGATCCGGCTTCTTCGGTCGTGGACTCCTATGGACAAGTGCACGGCGTTCCCAGATTGCATGTGGTCGACGGAGCGACCCTGCCCACCATGGGCGGCGTCCCGCCCACCTTGACCATCATGGCCAATTCCTTGCGCATCGCAGACAACCTGAACCGCGTAGTGAAGCAAGTGAGCGAATAACCCTCAATAGCCCACCTCCGCTTGCACGCCACGCCACGTACCGTATAGTCCACAGGGTCACTCTCAAGCATGGAGGACAAGTTGGGTACAGCCCAAGCCCCAAGAATCCTAGTGTTGGCTCTCTGTGTGCTAGCAGGCTGCAGTGGAGATCCCTCACCCTCCCAAGAAGGTCCCGTCCAACCGGCCTCTGGATCCATGGCGGGCTATTTTGAAATCACCCTCGAGCCCTCAGCGACAGGGCTTGCACCGGATGAAATCGATGGGGTGACTGTCGGGGGGATCGCCGCCTATGGATTGGTCGCCCAAGACGACGGCCTCTTGCGCTTTACCATCCAAGGTCACCCTCAGTCGGGTGAAGCCGAGATCATCGTCCACTCGGGCGAGGCATCCCATGTTCTCGAGAACTCCTTCCGCTATGATCCGCCGCTCAGCGACCACTTTTACCGTTTTGTAGCCATCGGCGCGAGCCTCACTCAAGGCGTCCAGCGGGGCACACCGTCCTACCATGGAGCCCTCATGAGCCCGTCCGCACAGGTCGCTCGACAGGCGAGAGCATACCACCCACTGCCCCTGTTAAAACCTGGACTCTTTCCCCAAGTCGACGTGGAAGACATTGGGGTTCCCCCTATTTGCGCCATCCCCAACGTGGTGAGTTTTGTCGTATCGTCCTTCGCGGAGATCATGCCCAAACTGAGCGATCCAGACACGGGCGATGCGGGCTACCAATTCGCCCGTATCGACCCGGACATTACGGTGTACAACATCGCCGTTGGCGGTTCGAAGATCGGTGCCACCTTGCATGGGCCGGGCAGTGACCTGGGCGGTAGTTTCCTGGGCCACATGGTCTACGAACCCTATGGTCCGTTCTTGGGTCCTGTGGATCAATCCCAGATGGATGTGCTGGAATCCCTCGACCCCACCTTGGTGATCAGCACCGACCTACTCGGTAACGACATCATCTGGGGGATTGTCGCCGAAGATGAGATTAATCCAGAGCTGTCCACATCCCTGGAAGACATTCACGCGGATTTAATCCTCTTGATTGACCGTTTGGCTGCCACCGGAGCGCAGGCCTTCTTGGCCACCCTGCCCCGTCCTAGCATGCTCCCGGTCACAGAGACCAAGCGGGCGCAGATGCTCGCAGACGGATTGTCGAACGTGGACGAACGAATCGAAGCCATTGACGCGCTGGCCACAGCCGCCAACGCGCTATTGGTGGAGGAATGCGCACGCTACGACAACATCCACGTGGTGGACATCGCTACACGTGTGGCGGAGCTGGAAACCAATGGACTCCAGGTTGGAGACGACCTCCTAGACACCCATCTCTTTGGCGGACTTCTTGGACTGGATGGTATTCATTTCACCGACACAGGCTATGGGTTGATGGCGAACGGATTCATTGAGGCCATCAACAACACCCTGGGCACAGACATTCCTCTCGTTGATCTGGTGGAAATCTTGGCCCACGATCCAGAATCTCCCAAGAGCATTCAGGAAAAAGGGCTCGACGCCAGTCTGTGTAAATGATCTCGTCCATGCCCATGCCCAGCGAACCCAGCTTAGAGCGTGTCCACTCCAATGGAGTCGACTACGCGGTCCATGTGCTTGGGGATGGGCCACCCGTTTTGCTTTTGCACGGGTTTCCGGAGACCCATTGGTCGTTCGCCCACAATTGGGATGCCATCGCCGCCGCCGGTTATCGGGTCATTGCCGTGGATCTCAAAGGATACGGCCACTCGGACAAACCCTTGCCCATGAGCCCCCACGGAGATTATAGAATCAGTCGACTCGCCGACGAGGTTGGGGCACTGATTCAAGCGCTTGGACACGAACAAATGGACGTGGTGGGTCACGATTGGGGCGGCGTCATTATGTCGGCCATGATGCTCCGTTGCCCTGGGCGAATTCGCCGGGCGGTCCTCATCAACGCTCCCTTTCGTCGTTTCGTTCCCTGGCGGCCACGACACATCTATTTCTTCAACCTGCCGAAGTTGCCTGAGCGCCGTTTCTGGAAGAATCCGACCCGCTTTGTCAGGAACATCCTCAATCACTGGACCCACCGGCAAGACGTGTTCACCGACGAAGACGTCCGGCGCTACGTGCGTCCGTTTCAGCAAGGCAACGGCATCGCTTGCGCGCTGGCCTACTATCGGGGACTGCGCAAGGATCTGGCCTTCCTCGGACGCGCCCAGCTCCCCCGCCAAGCACCCAAGGGTGGGTTCCCACCCACGTTGATCCTTTGGGGCGCCCGTGATCCCATCATGCCGCCTGCTGTCGCGCGAATGGCCCACGCGGATCTACCCGAGTCGGAGCTGATGCTCATTCCCGACGCTGGCCACTTTGTTCACCGGGAATCACCCGAAGCCGCCAACGCTGCGATCGTTCGGTTCTTGGACCAACCATAGCGAGGATATTCAGTCGACAGGGACGCCATCCAGCACGTCGTTGGCCGCCTGCACCGCGTCAAAATACTCGGACGATGGCGCATGCATCTTGGCCGTCACGGCGGGATCATCGGACACGGGAAAATCCTTCAACTGAAAGAGCCAATACCCGTCGGATTCGGATGCCGAATGGACCAGACCCGCACCCACGTCAGCCGGGGAGAAGAGGGTCCCGATGAAACCACTCACCAACAGGGTGTGTAGACCCTCGGCGTTGAGCCAAGCCCGACTCCGGGTCGTGCTCAAATCGTAGCTGAGGATCACCACGGGCTTCGTTGCGCTACCGAACCCACGGATCAATCCCCGATAAAACCAGCTCTGTGACACGGTCGGCACATAGAGGCCCACCTCCATGTTGGCGGATACCGCGCGCGCCGCCATCAGGACCGCCGCCGCTTTGACCGCCACAGCATCTTCCAACGCTTGGATCGCAAAGGCCCAAAGTCCCTTTGTCATCAGCCAGTCGTAACGTTGACCGGCGGGCATAGCCTCTGCCGTGGCGCCCAGGGCTTGGTCTTGGGTCTGTAGGGCGGACGTGATCGTATTCCAGCAGTCCGCGTCGAACGCATGCCCATCCCGATACCAGAGAGAGGAAGCCCCATAGAGTTCCATATCCAGACTGATGCCTGCGATTCCCGCATGCGCTGCCTGGACCGCGGCCCCACCGAGAAACATGTCGAGGATGGGTCCGTCCCACCAAGCATCGCTCAGTGGAGACGGCGCCTGGATGGGCGCCCCTTGGGGACCCAGCGCAGAGCCGATCTCTCCTTTCATGGCTCCGTAGGGATCGATGTAATGCACCCCTAGCAGGACATGAGCGTTGGTTTCGACCGCTTTCACACTCAGAGCGGCCGCCTGCTCCTCCATGAAGCCGGTTCCATCGTACATCGATAGGAGCGCGGTGTTGGTCACCATGACAAAAGCATCGACCCCCAAAGCAGTCCATTGGGACAGGGTCTCATCGGTCGCGGTCACGGACTGTAGCTCCGCATAGCCGATGCGGGCTTTGTTCGCCCGAAACCATGTAGGCGTCAGCGTGGTGGCAATCGGTTCGCTCGGCACCAGGGGCACCACCAGCGATGGACTCCAGGCCGGCGGAACGGGCGGTGCCGCCTCCGTCACGCCCGGGGGTACGGGTTGGTTGGCCATAGCCACTGAACCGGCCCCCACAGGTTCCAATCCCGGGGCCGCCGCCGAAAAGAGAGGCAGGCGCCCCGCCGAGCACCCTCCAGGTGCAAAATCAGTGGGCGCGTCAGCCCCTTGCACCACCGCCGTGATAATACGCCGTCCCAAGGCGGTGGCGTTGTCTAGGATCGCAGGGGCCAGTAAGGGTTGAACGGCCGGCCGACCACTGCCGTCTTCCAAAGTCAAAAATGGACTGGGCACCACGGTCACAAACCCCCCGCCGTTGGGTGGTCGTGCGATGACGGACACGGGTTCCTGTCCGCTGGCGTAGCTCAACTGATCGTCGGTGTTCATGTGGTGCCACCACAGAATACTCTGCCAAGGTACACGTGCGAGTACCGCGACGGCGTCATCGTCGCACGAGATGGTCGGCACATGGCCCCCGGCGACCCCGGACAAATCGCTGCCGATAGTTGCATGTTCTGGGGCCCCAAAGAGGACCGGATAATCCAATGACCATTCCAAGGTCCCGGGGTAATACGCAGCGCTTTGCTTGTGTAGTGGCGGTTTTGGTTCCGCGGCGATCACGACGTTTCCGATCACCGTGTTTCGTTCCACGCGAACACCAACGCCAAGGGCCTCCAACATGCGATTGCCCACGACCCATTCGGACTCCCCAAGCACAGAGTCGCTCCAACCGTTGCTGGGTGCCCACACCACGTTGCCACCGTCTTCCAGAAATGCTTGCAGGTGCGCGCCGTCCGCCAGTGTCATTCGCGCCGTTGCGTGCGCCAACCCACCGCCCGCCGCCACCACAATGATCCGGTAAGGATACTGATCATCGCCATCCGGGCTCACGTCGACCTGGGTTAAGTGTGGATACCAGCGGCGATAAGCCACCGAATACCCCTGTTGTGCGAAGCCTTCCACCACACGAGCCCACGAGCCGGCAGGTCGCATGTCGAAATCGACAAGAAGAACCGTGTTGGGCGCCGGCAAGCCAGTCGCCGTAGAGGCGTCCGATGCATCCCCCGACGTGTCCACAGCCGTGACGATGTCGTCGCCGGAGTCCACAACAACCGTGTCGGCATCCACCACGTCGCCGGTGGATGGCGACGACGCGCTGCACGCGTACGTCACCACGCAAACACACCACAGGACCACGTGCGGGACCCGTACGAACCCGCAACCATTGTTCATCGCTGAAGAGTCGGAGCTAACGTTTTCCACCGGGAATCCCGCCAAAGCGAGCATTGTAACCCTGGACCACCAAGTCCGCGGTCTGCTCCGTGCTTAACGTCCCCGTGTTCACCAATAGGTCATACGCCGATGGCTCCCGAACATCTTGCTGGTAGTGGTGCTCAATAAAGGCGTGCCGGTCTTGCTCCACTTGTTCCACCTCTTTGCTTGCCTTGGTCTTGGAGAACCCACCCCGGTCGGCCAACCCTTGGATGCGCAACTCGCGCGCACACACTGCCCGAACACGCAATGCCTCCTCCGGCTCCAAAATGTATTGAGCTCCCCGGCCGATAATCACGGCTCCCCCATGATTGCCGATGGTGTGTACGACCCGCATGAGTTGGCGCAAATATTCGGACTCGGTGTAGGACTCGCCTCGCAAGATCCCCTCGATCAGCATGTCGAGGTTGTTGCGGGTGTGTTCATCCAGCGTTTCGAGCAACACTTCATCGATGCCCGTGTTGTTTGCCATGGCATGCACAATCTCCTGGTCCCAGAACTCAAAACCAAAACGCTGGGCCACCTTGTGACCCACGGCCGCCCCCAGGGCCCCATACTCCCGTGAAATGGTAACCACCGGCCAGTGGCGGTCGCCTTTCTTGGTTTTCTGTCGGGCCTCTCTCTTGAGATTCCAGAGCCGAATCTGACGATCCACGATCGCTTCAAGCCCTCGGGTGGTGTCATGCATGCGGTCCTCGTTGCAGCTGATCCAGGCTTTGCCAGGGGGACAATGTTGTGTCTCATTATAACAGTACCGTGTCTCTTACCCAGGGCCAACCCTGCCTGATAGGCTTTTCCATCAAATGGCTTGTTGAAGAGTCGAAAATATTGAACGAAGTCTCCTCAACCGGGTATCGTCCAATGCCCCATCATGCTACAGGTTTAAAATCCTTCGTCGGTCGATGCCGAGAGGACTCTGAAGGCAAAAGGCGCATGAACGCGACGAAATCAGAAAGAGCAACCCCGAGCCTGACGCATGTGGCACTCCACGTGCCAGTTGTCGCTGAGAGCATCGCTTTCTTCGAGGCCTATTGCGGCATGCGGGTGACATTGGATCGTCCCACCAGCGACGGGACCGGCTCGGTGGTTTGGATGGCGGAGCCCGGCCGTGAGCGGGAGCTTGTTGTGGTGCTCATCCCCGATGGGACAGCGCGCCGACAGGCGGACAATGACTACAGCCATCTAGGATTCGCTGTCGGTTCGCGTGAAGAGGTCGATGCGCTGGCGGAACGCGCAAGCGGCCAAGGTTGTTTGATGTGGGAACCCACAGACGAAGCGTATCCAGTGGGTTATTATTGTGGTGTCCGCGCACCCGACGGCACTTGCGTGGAGTTCAGTTACGGCCAGCCCTTGGGAATGGGCTCGGACAATCACTTGGAGTAAGGCATGCAATACACTTTCCGTGGCACCACTTTGACCGTTCTCAAAGGAGATCTCACCGATCAACAAGTGGCTGCCATCATCAATCCTGCCAGCCCACGCCTGGATGGTTCCCGTGGACTGGATTCGTTCATCCATCAGAAGGCGGGCGAAATCTTACAAGCGGCTTGTTTACAGCTCCGAACGACTCAAGATGAGTACCCTCCTGGAACCGCTCTGCTGACGCCCGCCGGCGACTTGCCCGCCGAGTGGGTCATACATACCGTGTGCCCACGTTGGCAAGATGGCACGCGGGGAGAGCTCATTGACCTAGAGCGCTGCTACACAAAGAGCCTGGAGAGAGCCGCAGAGCAAGGGGCAAAAACCATCGCCACTCCCGTCCTAGGCACCGGTGTGAACGGGTTCGCGCTGGACCGTGCGGCATATGTCGCGTTCAACGCCATCAACCGTTTTGTGGTGGCCCACCCTGATGCGCTCACCGACGTCCGGTTCGTATTCTTCGACGACGAAGATCATAAGAAGGCCGCGGCTATCGCCGATGACGTCATGAAAACCATGGTGGGGTAATCCAAATCTACCGCCCGCTTCCTACGCCTCAGGCGCAGAATAGGCGCTATGGCGAGGACGCCGAAAGACGGTCCAGATAGGCGCGAACGATTCGATCATCCGCGCTCGCCGTTTCACCGACAGGTACACCGATCCGCAGCCGCAGCTCAACCAACCCGTCAGCCGACTGACTCACAAACACCTGCGGCTCATCCCCCCCCGCGGGCTGGGCGATGTCGTCCTCCAAACGATCCACCTCTTCGCGTGCCCTTTCCGCGTATTGGGTCCACTCTTGGCGTGCGCAGTCGAGCAAGAGACGCTCACGCACCCGCCAATCCTCGCCCGCGGGAACATGGATGGTAACCGTATGCCACGTGTAGGGCAGTGACCGAGTCTCGTTGCGCACAGGCTCGCTCAACAACAAGCTGTTTGGAATCGTGACCGTTCCCCCGGAACGAAACTCCTGATTAGCGCCCGTACTCACTTCTAAGAGGGTGGTCGTCAACAAACCGTAGTCCACAACATCCCCCTTCCATTGACCGATCTGCACCCGATCGCCAATCCGATAATGCCCCCCCGCGATCTTGAGCCACCAGCCTTGGAAGCAAAGTAAGGTTTCCTTGGTCGCCAAGACGATCGCCACCGCAAAGGCACTGAGCACAAAGGCACCCACGCGGAGCTGTTCGGCCCACACCACGACCATCACTACCAGCAACGCCAGTACGATGGCGTACTGAGACACCCGCCGAACTCGCCGGCGCTGTTTGGGACCAATCTCAAGATGGCGAGTCGCAAGGTGCAGGACCACCAAGACCACGCACGCCACACTGCCAGCAACCCCGCTAACCACCCACTGCCCAAAAGTCGACATGGCTCAACGCTACATCAGTGAGTCGTTTGGTCAAGCCATAGCCCCCATTTAGGCAAACTTTATTACCCTTATTTTTCATTTTCTCTTAAGGAAGAATGGGATTGGAACGAAAGTTACAAGTAGCGGTAGGAGAAGAAGATATTCCTCTCCAACCCGCTGACAGGAAGGGTGGAGTGCAGGATCGCGCTCGCAGAGACCATTATGTCCATGCGATAACGATCAGTCGTCCATTCCCCGGTCCGACGGCGGTTCGCTTGCAATTGCGGGCACCCGGCGTGAAAAGTTGAATGGTTCTGTATCGCGGAAGCTTTCTAGTTTCTGCGCCAGGGGTCCTGCGAGCGTTTGATCCGCACGTAGCACTACCCTGCCAGCGGGCCGTAGTACAAGTGGCTCAGGGAAGAGCTCAGCGAGAGTTTCCCGTAGTCACCGGGGCACGTCACTGAAAGGTGACAGTAGGGCTAAGAGCTGCTTGTGACCGGCGTAAGTCGGTCACAAGCCCCCTTTTTTTTTGAGTCCCTATTCGCCTCACAATGATTCGTAAGTTGACACTCCGTAAATGGAGTCGATACTATTTAATAATCGTCATCCAAAGAGGACGGCGATGAACAACTCGAATTGGAGTCTTTCGTGATTCAACAGCGTTCCATGCACATGCACATGATCATGCCCGGGCCGGGTATGGGTCTGGGCGCGCATGGACTCTTCGAATCCGCGTAATCTCGAATTTCCTTTCGCGCTCTAGCCACTGCCCGGCCGGTCAGTGGTTTTTTTGTGTCTTTTGAACACTCACGCGCGAAAGGAAAAGACGATGACTTCAGCGAACACCAGAACCCTCACGGGACCCAACCAATCCATCGAAGGGGTTTCCCTTCCTTTTCTTCAACCACGAATTGTTCTCAAGTTCGGGAGCTCTGTACTTCAGGATCCCAGCAACCACCCGCTCGCTCGTGTGCGAGGCGCTGAGAATCGGCTCCTCGTGCGTACAAAGGGAGACCGCCGCTGGATCTTTGAAGGAACCGGCGCCGGACGGTCGCCGACCACGGAAGCCATTATTGGTGATTTGTTGGCGCATGCCAATGTTCAGGAGACAATTGACAGTGACGACCAGGAGGTGACCCGATGAATCGCTGGACTCGACTCGTACAGTATGACCCCGCGCCCGGAGATCCGACCGCGCCCACCACAACCCCCCTCTACCAGACCTCGACGTTTCGACAACCGTCCGCGTTGGGCGAGGGCTCCCACGACTATTCGCGCAGCGGAAATCCCACGCGTGACGTCTTAGAAGAGCGATTGGCGGAGCTTGAGGAAGCAGATCACGGTTTCGCCTTTGCCAGTGGCAT
>Ga0114996_10010325_pt1 | contig 10147 bp, 9 predicted proteins | sample ArcticOcean_MG_C_4_FD_87039 | JGI IMG/M metagenome (GOLD analysis project Ga0114996, IMG submission 87039) | Marine microbial communities from western Arctic Ocean - ArcticOcean_MG_CB4_134 | ecosystem: Environmental > Aquatic > Marine > Oceanic | place: Arctic Ocean: Canada Basin | collected...
CAGCTCCCCGGCGATGCTCTGGCTGGCGAGGCCGGCGACGATGAGAGCGAGCAGCGGCAGCGTCGTCTGCAGGCCGCGACCCAGTGCTTCGAACGCGGTGACGTCGGTCGTCGAGATCGGCCCGCCGCTCGCGACGTCCTCGGCGTTCTTCACGGCGCCGAGGTGGCGCCGGTAGACGACGAAGGGAGCGAGCAACGCCGGGATGGCCAGGGCGAACAGCGGCCCGGGTCGCGCGAGCCGGCGCAGTTCGTACGCCATGACCCGCGACGTCGCGACGAACGCGTTGCGAGGACCCGGCAGGGTTTTGTTTGCGCTGGACTGGTCGGCCTCGACTGGCGCCGGAGTCGTCGCTGGCTCGGTTTGCCGGTTCCCGCTGGCGTACTCGAGGTAGATCTCCTCGAGCGAAACTTCTACGGGCGCGAAGCGGTGCACCTTGCGACCAGATTCGACGAGCTTCCGCACCACGTCGCTCGGCTCCATGCCGCAGTCTGCGAGCGCGATGCGCAGCCCACCATCCGGTCCATCGGTCACGGTTGCGCCGGACCCCTGGAGTACGCTCGTCGCCGCTGCGTCGTCGTCTGTTTCGAGGTCGTGTGCGTTTCCCGCGTTGTGGAGTAGATCCTCCGTCGCGGCTTCGGCGAGGAGCCGGCCCTCGTGCAGGACGCCGATCCGGTTGCACAGTCCCGCGACTTCGGCGAGCAGATGGCTCGAGAGCAGGATCGTCACCTTCGTCTCGCGCGCGAGTTTCTGCAGGAGGACCCGAAGCTCGTGGATGCCCTGCGGGTCCAGTCCGTTCGTCGGTTCGTCGAGGATCAGGTAGCGCGGATTTCCCAGCAACGCCTGCGCGAGCCCGAGCCGCTGCCGCATGCCTTGCGAGTACTGGCCGACTCTCTTGGTTCCCGCGCTCGAAAGGCCCACGAGTTCCAGAACGCGCGCGACCTCGGCGGACCGCTCCGACGCGGGGATCCCCTGTAGGCCGGCGAGCATGCGAAGGTTCTCGGGGCCGCCCCGGTTCTCGTGGAATCCCGGGTGCTCGATCATCCCGCCGACGAGAGCGCGTACCCGCGGGTTGCGCGTCGCGTCGTGTCCGTCGATGAAGACCCGCCCGCCGTCTGCCTTCAGGAGACCCAGGGCGATACGCAGCGCGGTAGTCTTGCCTGCTCCGTTGTGCCCAATGAATCCGTAGCAGTCGCCACGGCGTACGTTCAGGCTGACCCTGTCGAGGGCGACGAGATCCTTGAAGCGGTGATGGGCGTCGGTGAGCAGGATGGACAAGTCGGACGGTACTCTAGTGGGGCGAGTGATAAATCTCTTCGCATTGTTTCCCCCTCGTGCCGCGCTGCTCTCTTCGATCTCGAGTTCGAGAGGACTGGGCCTGGCGATGGCTTACTCTTCTCGCGAATGCGAGTTAGGATAGAAAACGGCCCACCACTGGTGAGTTCGCAAGAGGAGACCGACATCATCTGTAAGACAGCCACGCTCTGCATCGCCCTCGGTCTCTTCGTGGCCGGCACATCCACGGCGCAGAAACTCTCGAGAGTCAGGATCACTTCGACGACCGTGGGCGTGGCGGTAAACCTGCGCTCCAGCAGTCGGTTGCCCACCGTGTTCTCGCCACGACCGGACGGGTCGGGGTGTATCGGCTACACGGACACAAAGGGCGATGCCCGCGTCTTCGCCGTGAACCGGAAGTTCCAGAGGACGAGCGTCGAGACCATCATCAAGGGGCATCGACTCGTCGGCCTCCACGCCAATCCGGATGGGTCGTTCGCGTTGCTCGCGAGCACCGAAGAAGGGCCGACGGAGTTTCGACCCGGGTGGTGCAGCGGCGACAACACGCTCTGGGCGATCAAGGTCGGTGCCGACGGCAAGACGCTGTGGAAGACGCACCTCATCGGCGGCAAGGGCTACGGTCCGCAGCAGAAGTGGTTCATCAACGGCAGCGCTGCGGTCCTGGCGCACAACGGCTCGGTCTACGGTGCGTTTTATTCCGTCGGCAGGAACTTCGCGAAGCCCGGCAAGGCGCCGAATTCCCACGAGGGCGACGCGTTCAAAGCCTTCGAGGAGCAGGGTGACATCCGCGACGACCTGTCCTGCTTCTGGAATTGCAGCCACAGCAAGGACCAGCGCATGTTGGTCGACGGCGAGGACTTCCTCACCCTCACGATGGGGGACACGTACCCGCTCGGCGTGCTCTTCAAGGCGCATCCCAGTCGAAGGCGCGGCGTGGTGTGGCCCGAGAAGAGCCGCGGGGCCGAGTTGAAAAAGAACTACAAGTTGGTGTTCATGCCCGGCGGCCTGGGCGGCATCGCGTTCATGGGCGATGGACTCGCGGCGACGGCCACGACGTTCATCCGTGACGGGGAGCAGAAGTCGATCAACAGCGCGGAGCGCTTCGTGCTCTTCCTGCGCTTCGACAAGGGCGGCGCGCTCGTCGCGAAGCGCTATCTGACGGCTGAGCCTGAAATGCGCGGACTGCGCGCCTACGTCGGAAACTTCGGTCGGCTCGCCCTTGTCGGCTGGGGCATCCCCGGCAGGAAGGAGACAACGCTGGCCGTCATGAACGACGACGGAAGCTACGCCCTGTCCCCGTGGCGGTCGAAACACTCGCTGAGTCACCGCGCTGGATTCGTCTCCATGCCGAACGGGGACCTCGTCTGGGCGTATGCACGGAACGGTTCGCGCAAGGTCGAGATGAAGCGGGCGGTGCTGCCCAAGTCTCTCCGAAGGGGGACCCGTTCGACGCCGAAATCACCGATCGCCAAGAAGGCGCCAGCGGCGAGAAAGGTGGCGCCGCGACCGAAGGGGAAGGTGGAAGAGGTGCTCACCCACTACACGACCGGCTCGGTGCGGACGCGTTACTCCATCGACGCCGCACAACTCCGGACGGGTTGGTCCACGCGTTACTACCGATCGGGTCAGATCAAGGCGCGCGCGAAGTATGCCGGCGGCGTGAAGTGGGGGCGTTCCGAAGAGTTCTACGCCGATGGAAAGATCAGGTATTCGAGCACATTCGTCGACGGGCTGGAGCACGGTGAGCGGGTCGAGTACGACGCGGACGGCAAGGTGACGCTCCGGCAAGTCTACCGTGAAGGCGAACCCACGAAGGAATGACAGCAGCCGTCGCCGCGCTCAGTTTCGACGGCGCTCGACCCGGTGCAGTCGGCGCACCGCGGTCTGCAGCAACTCCATCATGACGGCTGGGCACCGGAGTAGAAACTCGCGGAACTGGTCGCTGGAAACCGACAGGAGAACGCTCGGCTCGGCGGCGACCACGCGCGCGGTCCGCACGCCCTTCACGAACATCGCGTATTCACCGAACAGCGCGCCCGCCTCAGCGAAGCTGACGAGCTTCGAGGAGTCGCCTACCCGGACATGGAGCGAGCCCGACGCGACGACATAGACGCGCGAGGAGGTGTCGCCTTCTTCGAACACGACCTGGCCTTGTTCGAAGATGTCGTATCCAGCCTCATCCACGAGCCACTGAAGGTCTGCGTCCTCGACACCGGCAAAGACGCCGCATTTCTTCAAGGCGTCTTCTTTCTCCATCTGGTCCATCGTAGGTCACCCGAGTCGTTGATCTCGCTGCCGGTCGTCGGCAGGTACCCGAACGATCCTCGGTTCGGGCCCACGGGTCAACACAGGGGTTGCTGCCACCGCGAACTACCGGTGGTGGAATACGAGAGTGACGGTGATGCCGGCGTGCGTCGTCTTCAGGGTGAGCACGCCGTCCCGAATCGTGCCCTCGCCGCGGTTTTCCGCGCGTACGTCATTCTCGTGGGTTTGGATCATGGCGAGCCTGCCGTTCTCGATGCTCCAGGTCCCGGTGGATTCCGGTTTACCGTTCTTCCGGCCCACGTACGTCCGGTCGGCCCGAAGATCGAGGGTGGCGCCCTGGACCTTCGACTCGATCAGCGAGGCGAGGAAGCCCGCGTGCCGGACCGTCGCTTCCGTATCGATCTCGTAAATGCCGACAGCCGAGGTGGGTGCGGTCGGCGCTGCCGCGACCAGGGCTGTGGTGACACTGGACAGCGCGCCGACCGGGGAGGCGCTCCGAAGACTGTTCGCGATCGCGGCTTCCACGGCGACGATGTGGCGTGAGGACGCAGGTGCGGCGGGGACTCCGGTGGTTCCGTAGTCGGAGCAGCCCGGTAGAGCGAGCAGCGTTGCGAGGGTGATGGCGAGGGCGGCGTGCGTCATCTGTGCTTGTGTGGCCGGTCGGTCGGGGCGGCCGTTGCTCACTGACGAACTTCTCTCGATTTATTCGGCATTCTCATCTGATTCGTGGAGCGGTGTCGCGAATGATCACGATCGGTCGCAGCGACGCTGAGATCGCTGTGGACGTCGAGGCGCTGCACAGCAGTCCGTCTGGGCTGCCGGATCTGGCGTTCGCTCCGTTTCACTGCGGCGCAACAGTCGTCGGCCCGCTGCTAAATGGCGTGGGAGCGATGGTCCCGCTCGCTGCGAGCGACTACCCTGACCAAGTTCGGTGCCCGCTGGGTTGACCGAACGAGTCTCCAAGCCCAATAGAGGACTCGAACCATGCTGCCACGCCCCTTGTACCTCCTCGTCGCGACGTGCCTGTTCGCGAGCGTTCCTCCTGCCCAAACGACAGTGATCTTCCTCGGCGCGGATACCGCTGCCGACAAGGCCATTCAGACTTATCTGGAAGGCCGCTACGGCAAGACCAACGTCACCTTCCAGACCACGGAACCCGTTGGAACCGTCAAGGCCTCGACCATCCTCGGATTCGATGTCGCCGTCCTTTCGTCCACGCCGTCCTCGGCGCGCTACCGCAACATTCTTCACGACTCGTCCACCCCCATCGTGAACTTGGAGGAAGCTGTGGCCGACAATGTTCCCGCGGGTGAGTTCTCGGTGACCACCGGTCGGACCAAGGAGACGGAACTCGCCGCCCACGCGCTCACGATTCGCGCCGCGCACCCGATCACGGCGGGATTCGCCGTAAACCAGAAGGTCACGATCACCACCGGCGCCGCGGAGGTCTGGTGGAGCACCGGAGTGCAGGCCGCAGGTGCGGTGAGCGTTGCTACCGACGACGACACGGCGACGAATCTGTTTCTCACCTACGTCGATGTCGGCGGCACTCTCTTGAACACACAGAAAGCGATCTGCCGCCGCGTGATGTTCGGGCTGACCGACAACAGCTTCAACTTCTTCACCGCGGACGGGAAGAAGCTCTTCGGCCAGGCGGTCGACTGGGCCGCGAACGGTTGCTGCGCACAGAGGAACAACTACGGGACTGGTTTCGCCGGAACGCGGGGCATCCCGACCATCACGACCAGCGGGCGTCCCGTGTTTGGTTCGACGATCAACGTGACGGTGTCGAACTCACTGGGTGCGGCGACGCAGGGTCTCCTGCTCGTGGGCCAGCAACCGGTCTCCGTCCCCCTCCTCGGCGGAACGCTGCTCGTCAATCCGCTGTTCGAGGCCTACGTGCCCGTGCCCATCAACGGTTTCACGTTCGGGGTCTCGATCCCCGATCTGAGTGCTCTCTGTGGCGTCGCTCCGAAGAGCCTCCTGTACTACACCCAGTTCTTGCAGCTGGACAGGGGCGCGACATGGGGCGCATCGTTCACGCCGGGGTTGCGGCTCAAATTCGGAAAGTGATCCGACGGATGCCGGTGGTGTTTGTCCACCAGGTATCCTGGTCCAACTGCCCCCCCCCGCTCTCGCCGAAGGCGAACATGACACGCGATTTCCTCCGCCTCGCCCTCATCCTCGTGTTTGCCACCGCTTGCCTGCCGGCGCAGGGCGAGACCAAGGCCCAGGAGAAGCCTCAGCTAGGTCCGCGGTCGTTCTTCCCCAGGGAGTACACGCGGGAGTTCTTCCTCGACGTCGACGCCCTCATGGATACCACGCTCTGGGATGCCCTGGAACGGATGGCGTTCTCGGGGACGATGCGGATGCAGTTTCGCCGTGAGTTCGGGTTTCGGCTCGACGACATCAAGTCGATCCGGACCACTGGGCGGTACCTCGCGGAGAAGGAAAACAGCGAGGCTGGTGCCCGCGAGGTGAGCGTCACCGTGATCCAGGGCAAGACGGTCCGCCTGCCGCCCGTTCGCAAGCCGGAGGAGTTCGCATACCTCATTCTGAAGAAGGAGAAGTACCGCGGCTACGACATCGTGTGCGAAGCGCCTACCCAGACCTCCCACGGGTGGGAAGAGGGTCGGCTGTACGTGGTGCCGAAGCCCGGGTGTCTCGTGATCGGAAGCGAGGAGATGATCAAGTCCGTCATCGCGGGCAAGAGAAGGGGCGGCGTGATCAGCTCGCGGTTGATGGCGTTGACCGCGATGCGCAAGCCGCTCGGATACGTCGCGATCGGGTTTCCCCCTCCGGACGACCCGCGCTATCTGACGGAGATGGCCGTCGATCCGAACTGGCTGGTCGAGAGCGACCCGCTGGAACATCTCATCGCGCGGCTGTCGTGCGACGAGAAGACGGAGCACATCAGCTTCAAGGCGACCCTTCGTTTCAAGACCGGGAAGGAAGGCCCGAAGATGCTCGAGGAGAGCGTGAAGGCGACGATCGAAGGGATGAAGGGGATGAAGGGGCCGAACATATACACGCTCTTGAAGTCGTACTTCGACAAGGTCGAGTGGAAGCGCGATGGCGTGGACTTGCACGTCTCGATGGTCATCAAACCGAACGACATGACGGGATTGTTCGGAGGGAGTGGGCTGGTGGCCTACTTCATGATGTTGGCGCCGATGAGGGCCATGCCTGGACCGGTCCTGGCTGCGCCGGTGCTGGTCGAAGTGAAGGATGTGAAGAAGGTCGACGCCAAGAAGAAGAAGCCCGCGAAGAAGTCGGGGGCGGAGAAGAAAGAAAAGACGGGGACGAAGGCGGAGAAGAAAGAGAAGAGGATCTAGAACGGGGGCTCGCTGGCTTTTCGTTCGGCGGATGCGGACGGCTAGTTGACCTTGATCCGCACCGTCTTCGGTGCCTCCTCGCCGAAGCGACTCCGGGTCAGCGCGATCTCGCTACCCGGCTTCACGCCCAACAGGTACTCGGTCAGCTTGCCCAGGTTCATGGTCTCGCGATTGCCGTCGATCGCGATGATCGTGTCGTGTCTCCTGAGGTCGATGCCAACCATGCGTTTCCGGTGCACGCGACCGACGGCAATCGCGAGCCTCTTCAGGCTGTTGCGACCGCTGGGGCGACCGTTGAACCCGGCGATCTGCATGCAGATACCGAGGTTCGTGAAGCGGTGGTCTCCCAGCCGGCGTCGCCAGTCCTTGGCGAGCCTCAAGGGAATCGACTTCGTCTCCTCGCCGCGGCGCACCGCGAGACTGAGTTCGCCTTCACTCGGGGCGTTGTGCAACACCCACTGCATGTCCGCGGTCGAGAAGATCGTCTGCCCGTCGAAGCGCAGGATCTCGTCGCCCGCCTTGACGCCTGCCTTCGCGGCCGCGGATCCCTCGTAGACTCGCATCACGGTCGAGCGCTTCTTCGGGTCCATCTGCAGGCCGACGGCGCTGGGCATCGGGTATGGCCAGACCAGTTGCTCGGCGATCGGCTCGCCCGAGAGACGCAAGGACATCAGCTGAGAGCTCGCCACCATGTGGCAGTGGATGCACCCGACTCCGTGATTGCGCTGGTTCTTCGTCGTTGCGTGCGCAGTGAACTTCTTCGCGAGGACCTTGTTCTTCGCCAGCGTCGGAATCTTCTCGGGTCGGCTCCACTTCGGGGCGTACTTGGTCTGTTTGCCTGCGACTTGGCGCAGTCCTGCCTGTGGGGCCTTCGTGTAGATCTCGTGAAAATCGAGAACACCCTGAATCGAGTCCTTCAATCCCTCCACGGAGATCTCGCGCATCGACCCCTTCTGCATCGCGGAGCGCGAGCCGTAGCGACCGTAGAGAGTGCCGTCGGCATTCATGTAGAAGATCGCCCACGTCTGCACGAAGTCGAATTGGAACTTGTTGAGATCGACGCCATACATCTGCACGAGGCGCACGCAGACGAACTTGTCGAGGAGCATGCGGAGACCAGCGTCTTTCGGATCGGCCACCTGGCCGTCCAGTGCCTTGCAGGCGTGTCAAGGAACGCAGCGGAACAAGACGAGCATCGGTTTGCGCTTCTCCTTGGCGGTCTTGGTCGCGGCGGCGAGGTCATCGTAGATCCAGAAGCTGGCCGCGTTGTCCGATAGCGCCTTGTGCAGCGCGTTGCCCCCGAGACCTTCGAGTTCCTGGGCGTTGGCGTTGCACAGGGGACCGCCGAGCGAGGCGAAGAAGAGAGCGAGGGGGAGGAGCCTGGAGTTCATTCCGGAGATTCTCGCTATTTGGCAAGCCGCGCGCAGCCAGGCCCTGCGAAATGGGTGTCAGAAAGTCGTTTTCACGCAGCTAGTGACCGTGCGCAAAGGGCCCGAAGACGTGGCCCGCAGCTCCTGCCAGTAGAGGGTCAATCCGGTGTGGCCGGACGGCACCGTGAAGGTCGACGTCGCCATTGGTTGGCGACTGCCAGTCCCGAATTTGGGCACCGGAATGCTGATCAACGTCGCGCCATCCAGACACCGAGCCCGAGGAACGGGAACGAAACCTTGCCAGCGGACAAGAACAGCATGCGCGATTCGCCGCGTGCAGACACAAAAGGCGCTGACGTCGGTCCTCGCCGGCGATATCTTCGACGAGGACAACCCGCTGATCCGCATGGGCGTGATCGGCGGTTAGAGACGAATATGGTCGACCTGGTACCCTGCCCGTTTCCGAAGCTCGTTTCGCGGATGTTCGAGGAGCTTGCGAAGAATCGGTCGATCTTCGACCTGAAGGAGTCGAAGTTCTTTCTCGGCCACGCGGCGCACGACCTCTCCGTGCAGTTCCACGGCAAACGCGCGTCGAGTCCTCTCGGTCCGGCGGCGGGACCGCACAGCCAGCTCGCGCAGAACATCGTCCTCGCGTGGCTCGGTGGCTCGAGGATCATCGAACTCAAGACGGTGCAGATCCTCGATCAGCTCGAGATCCCACGACCGTGCATCGACATGCGCAACATCGGCTACAACGTCGAGTGGTCGCAAGAGCTGAGGCTGGCGCAGTCGCTGGAAGAATACGTCAAGGCATCGATGCTGATCGACATGCTCGCGGCGGAGCTCGATGTGACGCCGGGGTTCGACGACGTGATCTACGACATGAGCGTCGGCTACGACCTGGCGGGGATCCAGTCGGCGCCGGTGCAGACCTTCATCCGCGGAATGATGGATGCGTCGGAGGATGTCGAGCGGCTGCGGTTGGAGATCCCTGACGCGTACGCGCACCTGCGGGACCTTTCGTTCAAGACGAAGCTGTCCGACACGCTGACGCTGAGCACGTTCCACGGCTGCCCGCCGGACGAGATCGAGAAGATCATCGACTACCTGCTGCGCGAGGTCGGGTTGCACTGCGTGATCAAGCTCAATCCGACGCTGCTCGGTGAGGCGGAGGTGGCGCGGCTGCTCAACGCGGAGATGGGGTACGGAGACATCACGGTGCCGTCAGGCGCGTTCGTGAAGGACACGCGGTGGGACCAGGCCGTCGGATTCATCGAGCGGCTGCAGACTACCGCGCAGCAGCTCGATCTCGGATTCGGCATCAAGTTCTCGAACACGCTCATCGTCGAGCACGACGGGGTGTTCCTCCCCGCGACGGAGAAGGAGAAGTACCTGTCGGGTCCGCCGCTGCACGTGCTCGCGATCAACCTGGTCGGGAGACTGCGCGAGCGATTCGGGAACACGGTGCCCATCTCGTTTTCAGCAGGAATCGACAAGACGAACTTCGCGGACGCGGTCGCGCTCGGGCTGACGCCGATCACCGTGTGCTCCGACATGCTGAAGCCGGGTGGCTACGGTCGGCAAGTGACGTACGCACATGCGCTGACAAAGCGGATGGACGCCGTCGGCGCGCGGACTGTCGATGAGTTCATCCTCGGAGTATGTGGTCTCGACGGTGCATCCCGAGACGCGGCGATCCTTCGCAACACGCAGGAGTACGTGAGGGGTCGTTCGAATGATCCGCACTACTCGCTGGGCGGGAATTCCAAGCTGCCGAAGAAAGTCGGGTCGAAGCTCGAGTTGTTCGACTGTCTGACCTGTGACATCTGTGTGCCGGTCTGCCCGAACGACGCGAACTTCTCGCTGACGATCGCGCCGCGGGAC
>Ga0114996_10010329_pt1 | contig 10145 bp, 10 predicted proteins | sample ArcticOcean_MG_C_4_FD_87039 | JGI IMG/M metagenome (GOLD analysis project Ga0114996, IMG submission 87039) | Marine microbial communities from western Arctic Ocean - ArcticOcean_MG_CB4_134 | ecosystem: Environmental > Aquatic > Marine > Oceanic | place: Arctic Ocean: Canada Basin | collected...
GGAGGCGGACCAGGTGCCGGACGCGCTGGTTTCACTGTCCATGCTTACGGTGGCGGTGTTGGTGTAATCGGGCCCGGGCTGCGTGCATTGGGTGTAGGCCAGCTTGTAACTGTTGCAACTGCCGGACGTGATTTCCACATCACAGGTGCTCTCTGCGATACCGCCGACCACATAATCACAACTCACTTTGCCATCGGCTACGGCGCCACAGTTCATGTCGAAGGTCAGACCTTCGGTAGTCTCGTTCTTACAGGTTTCGACGTAGGCGAACGACCAGCTGCCGGGCCACGCGTCCAGAGACCAGTTACACGCACATTCGTAGCTTCCGTCCGTGTTCGTGCAGGAGTTGTCGTCGCCACAGGGGTTGTCTGCACATTCGTTGACGTCCGTACATTGGGTTCCGCTGCCTTCCCAACCCGCGTTGCAACTGCAGTCCCAGCCGCCGGGTTTATTGGTGCACGCGGCGTTCTTGTGGCACGTGTCGGTTTCGAGAGCACACTCGTTGATGTCGGCGCAGGTGGGATCGGCTCCCTCATTGTTGGTGCAGGAATAGTATTTGGCGTCGCCACAGAATCCGTTGTTGGTGGCGCACTCGTTGACGTCCGTACATTGGGTTCCGCTGCCTTCCCAACCCGCGTTGCAGGTGCAGTCCCACCCACCGGGTTTGTTGGTGCAAGTGGCGTTGGCACCGCAGTCGTCTCCGCCGTCGGTGCACACGTCGGTGCCGGTGCAGGTGGTGTTATTTACCCATTCACCACCCACGCAGTCCTGCATGAGGACGCCCTCGTCGTTCAACCCGCAGACGGTCGCACCTACCTGTGCGTCGCCATTCACACATCCGCCGGGGAGTTGGCACACATCGCCGACGCCATCGCCGTCTGTGTCCAGTTGGTCCTCGTTCGGATGGTCTGGACAGTTGTCGCACGCGTTGTGAATCAAGTCCTTGTCGGGATCTTTGGCCTCGGGATACCCTAGTCCCACCACCAGCCGAGCCACATTGATGATGTCCGCGGTTTGCACCACGAGGTTGCAGTCTGTGTCTGCGGCGACCTCGTCCTTGGTGCATGGACCAGCGGCCTCAAAATCCACAAGCCCCACTGTGTACTTGGCGACACAGATGATGTCGTTCGCGGCAAAGACCCCGTCCGCAGTGACATCTCCGGGAAGGCCTTGAGCCGAGCCCGAGGCGAAGAGCCAACTCACACAAAGAATTACACCCGCAACAGCAGGTACAACGCATCGACGTAGTATTTTCATAGTGCCTGTTCCTTATGGGACTATTAGAACACAAACGTAGATGTGTTTTCCACCGCTATTGAGGATTCTTTGCCGGCCTCAATGGACGGGAGTTATTGTTCCGGTGTGATATAGAACACGCCAAGGCACATTTCGTCTTGCGTGCCCTCTCCCCAGTGGACGTCTTGAGGCATCAGCTTTTCGCCATCGACGACGACTTGATTGTCCGGTGAATTGTCCCAGTGACATTCCAAGGCCAGACGGTCTCCGGGATGAAGGATGGTGGGTTCCTTAAATCCATAACCCCGCTGCCATCCGAAATCCCAACGCGGGATGTCGAGCAGACATTCGGTGCTTCCGTCTTGCCGCAAGATGGAGATGGTCCCTCCGCTGCCCAGCTCGTGCATGTGCAGTGTGGCGGAATGGATCGTGATGGCTTTCCCCATGAATCCCAAGAACGGCACTTTGGTGGGATCGTAGGAGAACCCGTGTGTGACCTGACTCTCGCCGGCCGGAATGATCATGGTGTCGTCAATGATCCAATCCAAATCAGCCCACGGCAGAATGAGCGCTTCGTGGGCGACCGTGTCGTCGAGTTTGACGCTGAATCCGGACAGGTCGGGAGCCGGGTCGTCTTTCAGCACATTGTAGTGCACCTGCAGGATGACCTTGGAGCCGGGTTCGACCCGCATCCCTGTGTTCTCCGGGAAGTCGCTTCCTTTGCCACCGGGCGCCCAGCCGCCCAGCCATCGGATGCCGGAGAGGCCCGCACCGCCGGGGCTACCAAAGCAGGTGTATCCGGGACCTTCTTCGTCTGCGTCATACGTGTCGTACGTGGTAGCCGCGCTGGGGCTCGCTAGGTAGGCGATCATGTGATGCACGATGGTTGCGTTGCCGGGGTTGGCGCGGAAACCCGTGACGAAGGTCGGCTCCTCCAAGGGCCAGTCCAGGACGAAACATCGGTAGTCATCTGGGAAGTCGTTCGGGATGTACGGTTCGTCCAGCTGGTGCGTTAGGTCGGTGCGACTGATCTCCGAGAACACCACGTCCGGCGGTGCGTTGGGGAGGACGTTGGGGTCACCCGCAGGGGCCCCGTCGTCGGCCCAAGCGGCGATCATCGCGATGTGCTCTTCCGACAACCGTTCATCAAACCAATAGTCCCGGCAGCCTTCGCCAGCCAGCCAGGGGGGCATCTCGCGGGCGGTCACTTTTTGTTTGATGAGCGGCGCCAACGCTTGCACTTCTTCGTGGGTCGTGAGCGGCACCGATTCTCGGATTTCACCGGAGGAATGACATCGGGTGCAGTAGGTGTCCAAGAGGGGCTTGATGTCCCGATGGTACGAGATGAACCCGTCGCCTTGTTCGGGCGGTTCGCCTCCTTCGGGTGGTTGGGATTCGACGCTTGCTTCGTCAACCGAAGATTCACACGACAACAACAGGGGAAAAGTAAGTGAGAACAATAGGGCCAGCAGAAAGCGAGGCCAAGGGTGGGAACGCATACGCAACCTCCACAATATCTAACTACAACGTTTGCGCCCCCGCAGGAAAACCATAGGGGCCATCGGGTTTTCTTGCAAGTGAAAGCGTTGGCTCTTGGAGGGGATGGGGTGTGGTCTACGGTTCCACCGGTGCTTCTATGATTTCGTACCCGTGTTTGCTGAGGTGTTGGGCCGCTCGCAGTACGCGCGCTAGGGGGGGAGTGCAGGTGTGCGGTGATGTGTTGAAATTCCCGAGTTCGCCCCGGTCTAACCAGATTCCACCGGACTCCAGACAAACATCGATGCGCACGTCGTGATCCGGGTCGAACCGGACCTCCTTGAAGTTTTGAGTACCCATCGGGCTTGGGTACGGGGTTTCCGCGGCGTCAGAGACCGCGGTCTCGAACGCCGGAATGTCCTCAGCGAGGAGAGTCAGGACGCTGAACTCGCCGGCGTCGAACCCAATCCCTTTCGTGACCGGGCAGTAGTCTAGCTCGACACCATCGTCCAATGTGATCGGGACCAACTCTCCACCGGCTTTGGGGCTTCGTTTGGGCATGTTTCTTCTCGGGCGCTTTTGTTCGTAAATGTCTACTTTTTGGCCGGTGGATAAAAAGCGCCAAGATCGTCGATGGCTTGTCGCAGACTACTCACGTTCCCTGTGCTCACGCTTTGCTTGGTTTTCATGGCGGCGCGCATCACCGCATGACAGGCGACGAGCCGATCGACATACGTCTTCCATGCCTTGCGGTCGTCTTGCTTGGCGGGTTTGATCTTTTGCGTCAGGAAGTACTCCGCCGTCACTTGAATGATGTGGGAGGCATGCTTCTCTTTCGCCTGGACCCAGCGAATCAATTGGTTCTTGCTCTTGGCGTCAGTGAGACCCGAGAGCGCATCAATGTTTGCCACGGCCTTTCCGATGGTGGCGGTGTCTTCCTCCATGGCGTGGATTCGGGCGTGATCGTCGTAGATTCCACAGGGTACTTGGCAATGCGCGAACGCCTCATGGGAAAATGCGACACAGAGCAAGGGAAGGGCGAACAAGATGAGCGTGCGATGCATAGGGGGCCTCTTTCTTTCGAACTCGAGTTGGGATCGTGGTTAACGCCCGGAGCCTATCACATGTTCCCACGCGACTGAATATCCCGGGTCTAGGATGGGTCTGAAGAGGGCTCGGGTTTGATGAGCTCGTCCAAGAGAACGGTGGCGTAGCTTCCCGAACGCAAGGTGAACTGAACGTCCAAACGGTCTTCGATGGCGTCCACCTTCACGTCGGTAACCGGCGCGCGCAAGGGACGCCGTGTGCCCGATGCAAATTTGCGGACTTTCTGGAAGTCATCGAGCGTCAATTCGGCCTGAGCCATGATGGCCTCTTCCCATTGTGCCGGCGTGGATCCTTCGGTGGGTCGTCGCATCTTGAGTCCGAAGATGGGGCCACTGATGGAGATCTCAAAGGCATCATAACGTCCCTGATCCACGTCGGGATCATCGCAAACGAAAGGGCCGCCGGAATCGACTTTGACCATCATGTCGCCACTGCGCACGGTGTTGTGCTGGCCCAAGCGCATCCGTTCCTCGAGGTAGGTGTTGAAAAGATGGGATTGCAAAGCCGACACCAAGAACTTGGCTTTCCATCGCGAGCCGGCCGCCCGTGGGCCTTTTTGCAAAACTTGGCGCGCTCGTTCGACGTTGTTGCCGTCTGCACCAAAGCGTTGGTCTCCGTAAAAGTTGGCCATGCCGTGGTCCGACAAATGTTCCATGATCGTCGTGGCTAACTCGGCCGCGTCATCCCCTACGTTTCGAATCGTGGCTCGAAATCGATTGCCGGCCAAATGGCCGACTTTGAGCTTGTTGCGGTGTCGTTTTGCCTCCAGAACGCGGATCCCTTCTCCTTCAAAGCGGGGTGCATCTTCGGGTTGGGCGCCCAACACGGAGAGGGTCTGTGTGGTGGTGGCGTTCTTGTCTTTGAGGCCGGCGTACCCCACGTCTCGTTCTGACACGTCGAAGATCCGAGCTGCACGATCGACCAATGACCGGGTGGTCAGGCCGATTTTCTCGACTCGAAGATAGAGATGGTCGCCTTCGCCACTCGCTTCGTATTGTGGAATCTCCTCCACCACAAAGTCGGTGGGCGACGGCGTGAAGGTGCCGCCGGTGCGGCCAAGGTTTTCGGTGAGCCAGGGTCGGGTCATGGGTCTCCTCGTTCGGGCGCGGAGCGTAGCACGGAGAGGGGCGACCGAATAGGGCGACTTTTTTCATGGATAAAAATGCCCTACACTCGTCCCCGGAGGTGGCCATGGGATTGTCACGAGAAGAAGCCTGGGAATTGCTCTGTGAATGGACGCCGGGACAAGCGTTGCGGACCCACGCGCGGGCCGTGGAGCTGGTCATGCGGGCCGCCGCGCATCGCTACGGTCGGGGCGCCGAAGAGGAAGAGCAGTGGGGCATCGCTGGGATGTTGCACGACGCGGACTACGAACAGTGGCCGGAAGAACACCCCCATCGCATCGTCGCTTGGCTCCGTGAGCGGGGTGAAAAGCCCGTGGCGCACGCCATCTCGGCTCACTACACCCAGTGGGGCGTTCCCTACAACACCACGCTGGACAAGGCCCTCTTGGCCTGCGATGAGCTCACCGGCTTCATCGGCGCCTGTTGTTTGATCCGCCCCGAGGGAGTGAGCACTATCAAACCCAAGAGTGTCATCAAGAAGCTCAAAAACAAACGCTTTGCGGCCAGTGTGGAGCGGGCCGAAGTTCACGCCGGCGCGGAGCTGCTGGGCGTGGAATTGCGCGATCACATTCAATTCATCATCGACGCCCTCCAACCCCACGCCGAGGAGTTGGGGATTTGTGGATCGGCGGACTAAATACGTTTTCGTGGCGGGCACGTGCATGTGCCCATGGGAATTGATAGGGTTGAATAGGGTCGCTCCAAAACCGTCCAATTGGTTGAGAGGAAATCCTGGAGGTCTTGTGTTTCGAAGGGTCCGATTACTCGCTGTGGTCCTACTGTGTTGCAGTGTGGGCACGGTCGCATGGGCCGCCGAAGAAGGCTGTGGTGACACCGTTGAGCTCGACCGGTTCCAGTTTTTCCGGCAGCTGACCCTCGATCTCTTTGGCCGGGTTCCGACCCTGGCTGAGTTGGAGCCGATCATCCACATCACCGACGTCGGAGAGGCCCAGGTGGACGCCATGTTGTCCAGCGCCGAGTTTTCCCGTTTTGTGCGGCGGTATCATCTTGATTTGCTCTGGCCCAACGTGGACGCGTTTGAGCTGGTCAACCCGGCTCTTTCCTATCTCCTCCCAGCGTCGTTGTACGACTATAGCAGCGGCAACGCCGACCGATTGTTTGTGCTCTTCGTGGGTTTGTACGAGCGCGGCGGGTTGGTCCCCTGCAAAGACGCGCCGGCGGAATACGACCGCGTCGGGAACTTGATCTTTGAAGAGTTCCCCGATGGGACCCAGCGCGAGGGCTGGGTGGAGGTGGAGCCCTATTGGGCACCGGGGACCACCGTCAAAGTGTGCGCGCTCGAAGCGCGAACGGCCATGATTTCGTCCGATGGCCTCGCGTGCGATCGGGCCGAAGGCATGCTCTCGGGTCGGTGTGGTTGCGGTCCCAATCTCCAACACTGCTTGAGTATCGAGTCCGGTCAGGCGGTTCAGCAGAGTCTCCAAGAACAGTTTCTTCGGATGATTGAGGCTCCCATCAACGAAGAGCGTTCCTATTACGACATGCTGCTGGCCGAGAACGAGGACCTCAATGGGGCGCTCATTCACTATTATCGCTATCTGGCGCCCATGGCCATCGATCCCATTATGCAATACCCGCCGGTTCCGGTGGCCGAGTTGCCCACCGACGTGCCCTTCACGGATCCCTTTTGGACGAGCTATGCGCGCCCGGCGGAGCACTCTGGGGTGTTGACTACGGTCTTGTACTTGTTGCGCTTCCAGACGGATCGGGCCCGGGCCAATCGATTCTACAATGCGTTCTTCTGTGCGCCATTCCAAGCCCCTCAGATCGAGCTGCCCAGCCCCAGCGATCCCTGCAGCAACGAGCCCAACTTGCGAAAGCGCTGTGGCTGCAGTTATTGCCATTCGGCCTTGGAACCTGCAGCCGCGTATTGGGGCCGCTTTGCCGACGCGGGCACGCTCTACCTCCATCCTCTGTCTTTTCCCGACTATAGTGAGGACTGTGCGACGTGCATAAACAATCCCCTAGTCCCCTGTAAGTTTATCTGCCAGCGTTTTTACTTCACGCAGGCGGGCCATCCCGATGAAGAGCCCTACGTAGGGTTTCTCAAGGCGTTGGTTTTTAGTGACGAGGAGGAGAAGCAGCGCGTTCTCGGGGGGCCGCGGATGATGGTCGAGCAAGCGTTGGCCGCCGGCACCTTGGCCACATGCACGATTCGGCGCCTATTTGAGCGGCTTCACAATCGGCCCATGAGCCCCGACGAAGAGCAGGAGATGATGGTGGATCTGGTGACGGAGTTTGATGCGTCCGGTCACGATTTCAAGGCGTTGGTCAAACGGCTTGCCCTCTTGCCCAGCTATCGGAGGTTGGCCCGATGAAGTGGTGGTGGACGAGTCTGTTGTGGGTGAGCGTGCTGACGCTGGGGTGTTCCAGTGGATCGAGCAAAAAGAGCCCGGATCTGGGCGGCGTTGACGTACCCCCCCCACCCGGGGACGTGATAGACCCCCCGGCGGGCCCCCCCGCGCGCAACCCGCGTCGACTGACCATTGAGCAGTTGAATCGTTCCCTCCCCATTGTCACCGACGGATTGTCCTGGACCGAGGATTTTGGTGAGGGCGAAGTGAACCTCTTTGAGGTCTTGGCGTCCACGCTGGGGGTGCCGGACTATCTGTTGGTCACCGAGGAGAACCTGGAACCCTCGTTGATCGTGACCAAGTTCTTGCAAGACGCGGCCCAACGCATTTGCGTACGATGGGTCGAGCGGGACAAGACACTGCCCTTGGAACAGCGAACGCTGGTGACCCACGTCGAGTGGGCGTCCCTGTCCGAGGTGGACGTGAAGACCTCGCTGCGAACACTCCATTTACGCTTTTTTGCGCGCTACATTCCGCCGGGAGAAGACGATGCGAAGGTCCAGGCACACTACGATCTATTTCAAGCGGCTTCCGGGGCGGCACCGGCGGGAGCGGAGGCGAGCGATGGCTGGACAGCCATCTGTTTGGCGCTCATGAACGAACCCGAATTTATGATGTATTAGGACGGCAATCGATGCGAACGAGAGACGAGGACAAGGGGAAGGGAGACCGGGCATGAAGCGGCGCACGTTCTTGCAGACCACCGGTTTGGCCCTGGGCGCGATGTCGCTCCCCGCGATCGGCATGAAACGTGTCACCGGCGCGTTGGATGGGGTCGATGTCGATGAACTGCCGCTGCTCATTGTGTGCGAGTTTCAGGGGGGATGGGACAACTTGTTGGGGTTGGACCCTCGGGATCCCACCCTCTTTACGGACAGCAACGCGTTGGAGACCGGTATTCAGCCCGCGTACGATCGGCTTACGCCCGGTTTTTCTCAACTGCCCATCAACGCCGGCCCCTTTGTGTTTGGGCCGTGTATTGGAGAGCTGGCTCAGATGACGGACCACTTCAGCGTGATCCGGGGAATCAACATGGGCACGCTCACCCACGAGGTCGGCATGCGGTATTTTATTACCGGTCGGCCCCCGTCGGGGCTCAAGGCACGCGGCGATTCGGTGGCCGCTGTGGCTACGGGGCAGCTGGGTGACCATTGGCCGGTCCCCAACCTCACTCATTTGGTGGAATCCTACGCCCAGGGCCAGCCGGCGTTCGCCACCGCCATGCCCGTGGCGGCCGTGGGGCACTTGCAATATGTGTTGCGGAAAACACTGGGCATTCCCACGGGCATTCGTCCCAGCGTGGAAGAAGCGGTGGCGGCCTATTTTGCCAAGGAGAGTGCGTGTGCAAACCACCTAGGCGTCGGAGGGACGTCCCTGGCCGCGGCTTATCGGGTCAATCGACTCAAGGCGCTGGAATTGGCTTCGTCGAAACTCTATCAACAATTTGAATTTGCCAGTCCGGCGTTGGCGGCGGTTCGGGAACATTATGGTTTCACGGCAGGCACGATGGAAAGTCCGGTGGGCCGAGCCGCGCTGGCCAGCCAGGCCCTCAAGACGGGCTTGAGTCGAGTGGTGAGCGTGAGGTTGTCCACCGATCTGGACACGCACGACAACTCCTGGTCCTTCGACCATCCAACGCGCTTGCAAAGTGGATTCACGGCGTTGGCCCGACTCATCGCCGATCTGCGCGACACGGAGGCGCCCGGTGGTGGCAGCTATTTGTCACGCACCACGATCATTGCCTACAGTGAGTTTGGTCGTACCGCCATGCTGAACGCCCGTGGCGGGCGTGATCACAACCTCAGCAACTGCGCTCTTGTGGCCGGTGCGGGTATCAACCCCGGTCTGGTGATCGGTGGCAGCAGTGACAAAGGATTGGCCCCCGAATTGATCGATCTACAGACGGGGAAGGCTTCCGAGGTTGGGAAGTCTCTGAAACCCGAGCACGTCATGACCACGGTTCTGAAGGCGGCCGGGTTGGACGCCAGCGCGTTGATGAGCGAACCCATCGAAGCGTTGTTGGCCTAGTCTACGGACCGTGGAAGAGGAGCCCTACAACCGATGGCGCTAAGCCAAACCTTTCGGCAGGCGGTCCTCAATGGATCGGCCACGCCCACTCCCTTGCGTGAATTGGGGTTGTCCGGACGGTCCAACGCGTATCTCGACGAGGGCGTGTGCGCCATGCTCGTGGACCGAAAATCCCGCTTCTTGCGCAAGGACGCGGAGCTCTTTGTGGACGTACTGGCCGCAGCTCGGCATCACGCGGGACACGATCTGGCGGGCGTCGTATTCATCCGTAAAGCGCCGGTGTGTAGCCAGGCGCGGGCCTGGCTGGAAGGGCAGGGCATCACGGTGGAGACAGTCGACGCTTAGGGTTTCTTCCGTCGTTCGACGCGAAAGGTTTCATCCACATCCAAGTATTTGAGGTGCAGCGTAGCCCCTCGGTTGGCCTTGTCCAATGTGACCGTTAACACACACTTGAGTTGACAGGACCCTGGGCGCTCGTCGTCGCATTTGCCTTCCCACGTGCACTTCATGGTGTGCGTCCACTTTGCGGGCTTCTTGGATTGGGTGTTGGTGAGGGACAGATCCTTCTTCACGTTGGTGTATTCCAGGGAATAGCCGTGGAGGATCAATTGGTGGCCCACCAACGCGCCCTTTTGGATGTTGGTTCGGTCGACGTGCGGGGGCATGAGTGCCCACGCTACAGACGAGACGAGCAGGAGGGGCACGGCGATAAAGAGCAAAGGTCGACGCATGCCCCATGGTCGCACAACACGCCACGGAAACCAACGCTGGTCGGAGTCGGTTCTTGTCTAAACGGCGA
>Ga0114996_10010330_pt1 | contig 10145 bp, 9 predicted proteins | sample ArcticOcean_MG_C_4_FD_87039 | JGI IMG/M metagenome (GOLD analysis project Ga0114996, IMG submission 87039) | Marine microbial communities from western Arctic Ocean - ArcticOcean_MG_CB4_134 | ecosystem: Environmental > Aquatic > Marine > Oceanic | place: Arctic Ocean: Canada Basin | collected...
CGTCCGCGTTGTCGGGCGGAGAGGTAATGTGATGCGCGTCTCCGCTCATTCCATACCCCACCACTTCGGCCAGGATAGGCGCCCCTCGCCGCCTCGCGAACTCCAATTCCTCCAGCATCAAGATGCCCGCGCCTTCACCGACGACAAATCCGTCGCGGTTCGCATCCCACGGCCGGCTGGCGTGTTCAGGGTCGTCATTGCGCGTAGACAAGGCACGCATGGCTGCGAATCCGCCGACACCCATGGGCGTAATCGCGGCTTCCGCTCCGCCGCAAAGCATCACGTCAGCGTCTCCCCGGGCGATGATCCTGAAGGAGTCACCCACTGCATGCGCGCCTGTCGTGCAGGCCGTGGCCGTGGCGGAATTGGGTCCTTTCGCTCCACTGCGAATCGAGACGTGGCCCGATGCCAGATTTACAATACTTGCGGGGATGAAAAAGGGAGAGATCCGGCGCGGCCCGCCACTGAGAAGGTTGCGGTGCTCGCGTTCGATCACGTCGAATCCGCCGATGCCGCTGCCGATGTAGACGCCGACTCTCTCGGCAATCTCTGGAGTCACCTTCAACTCCGACGCCTTGAGCGCGAATTCCGCGCCGGCGATCGCGAAGAAGATGAACCGGCCCATCTTCTTCAATTCCTTCCGGGCAACGTAGTCGAGCGGGTCGAAATTCTTCACTTCGCCCGCGATGCGGCAGGAGAACTCCGTTGCATCGAACAAAGTGATCGTCTCAATGCCGTTCTTCCCCTCGCGCAGCGCACTCCACGTTTCTTCGGTGCCCACCCCGACCGGGCACACCAATCCGACTCCGGTAACAACGACTCTTCGTGACAATCTAGCTGCCCCTGTCTATTTGATGAAGGAAGAACTACTTCGGATTCGACGCCCCTTACTTCTTCTTGGTATGGGCCTCGATGTGCTTGATCGCGTCATCAACGGTTCGAAGTTGCTCCGCCTCGTCATCGGAAATCTCGATGCTGAAAGCTTCCTCGAACACCATGATCAGTTCGACGATGTCGAGCGAATCGGCGTTCAGGGTTTCGACGAAAGATGCGTCTCGAGTCACTTCGGACTCTTCTACGCTCAACTGCTCACAAATGATTTCTATGACCTTTTGCTCAATGTCCATACATCCTCCGCAAGGTGTTAAGAAGAACTATTGATTCTATCGGGCTTGGAGCGGTCTGACAAGCGTCCGCTAGCCGTCTTACCAGACCCGGCTTTAGTGTACTGCCGTGGCCTGCGCTGCGTTCGGGTCCAGTTTGATTTCGCCAAAGGCGTTTTCGTACTGCGCGATGTTCTGCTGCAACACTCCCAGCAGTGCCTTTGCTTGTTGCGGGCTGAAGTAAATCCCCTGGAAATTGCGTATCTCCACGTGTTCTTCCGTCGTCTGGTGGATGGTACCAAACATCAAGAAAAAGTCCCAGACGTTGACGCGGATCTGAACGCTGTTGGCGTAGGATTCGCGGTAGTCAGGACCGGCAACGAGATTTACGTTGGGCTGATTGGGTTGGTTTACATTCTGAGCCATCGCTATCATGCTGCCGCATAAACACTGGCTGCGTCAAATCGATAATCCGTCCACAAGGATTTTGGTCTCCCGCGAAAGCGTTTTAAAAATCAGTAGCGCAGGGCTCGTTAGAGACCCGCGGCTTTTCGCTGCCTGTGTCGCCACCTTCGCTCAAATGGCTCAAGAGTCAGATGGCCCGTGCGGTGATCGCCCGGCCGCCGGGCCTGCAAGCTCAGCGCGCCGCATCTTGAGCGCAGCGAAACCCCAGGTTGGGCGTGCGCTGATTAGTGCGGACCCAATTCCGAAAGAAGACCGTCACGCGCTTGGGCCCGTCCGGCCAAGCGCCGCCGCGAATGATCTTGTAGAGCCCCTGTTCGGGCCCTTGTGGATTGCGTTCTGGAGAAGTCGCGTAGTAGGTTCGCTCAAACCAATCCGAGCACCACTCCGAGACGCTTCCCGCCATATCGTAGAGTCCGAAACCATTGGCCGAGAACTCACCAACCGGCCCCGCTCCCGTGGCGACGTTATAGAGGGCCTTCTTGTCGTCGATCACATCCCCGAAGGGGTAATCGACGCCTTCCTTGCCGCCGCGCGCCGCTCGCTCCCACTCGGCTTCGGTTGGCAGCCTCTTCCCCTTCCAGCCGCAGTAGGCGCCAGCCTCATCCCAACTGACGCTGAAGACCGGATACAGCTCGTGACTCTCCGGGTACTTGCCTTCCAGCCAGTGGTAGGGCGGCGGGCGCTTCGTCGCGGTAACAAACTTCGCGTAGTCGGCATGGGTGACTTCTTTGGCGTCCATGAAATAAGCGTCGAGCCCCACCTTGTGGACGGGCAGGTCGTCGCGCAGAATGAGCGGCCGCATACCGGTCTTGTCGTCGTCGGTTAGCTTGGTCCTGCCCATCATGAAATCGCCGGCCGGAATCAGGACCATGCCTTCTGGAGCGGGCCTTTTGGCCGCCTCCTCGGCTGCTAGCCCGTCTTGGGCCGCGAGCGCTTCTTCGGCCCCAAGATAAAGCAACGGGCCCAGGATCGCCAGGGTCAGCACAAGCGCCAGGCTGACTGGCCGCGGCCCGGCAACATTCCTTGCCGTTGATAGCCATCTTCTTGACAAATGAATCGGTGCTTTCATTGAGTGGATGGCGTGGACGATGGCGAAGTTGGAGCGGGCAGGCGGCTAACCGCTCCCTAAACGTCGCGGCTCCGGGACTGCTTTCCTTACATGAATAGAGGCTTAATTTCGTCGTCGACACACGTTTCGGTGGCGCCCAAATGATCGACGTAACGGTAGGCGCGCTTGGAGGGCGTGTTGAGAATTTCCTTCCTCCAATCGATGCCCAGGCTGGAGTAGACCGAGGCGTAAATGTTTTCCGTTTTGGGCTGCATCTTGTGGTCCCAGCCGGGGTCGACAACCTTTTCGCCCATGGCGTCGGTGTGACCGATCAACCTGCCGCCCTTGACTCCGCCTCCGGCGAACAGGCCGATGTAGGCTTCGTTGTAGTGGTGGCGTCCGTGCACCCCGTTCAGGGCTCCCGGTATGCGGCCGAACTCGGTCGGTACGACCACCAGTGTTTCATCGAGCAGCGTCTTGGCGGCGTCGCGAGGTGAGGGCGTGGCCGCCAGGTCGGAGATCAGGTTCGCTACCGCCCGGTCCAGCTTGTTGCAGTGCGTGTAGTGATTGACCTCGACTTTGTGATCGAAGATTTTCTTGTGATGGTCCCAGCCGGAATGCTTGACGTGGATGAAGCGCGTCCCGGCATCCGCTTTGACCAGGTTGCGGGCCAGCAAACAGCCCAGACCCACCTCATTGTCGCCGTAGCGTTCCTTTTCCGTCGCGGCGTTATCGAAAATACCCGGCCAGCGCGAGTCACCAAGAATACGATAAGCGTCTTCCTGGAAACTGTGAAAAGTTGTAAACGAGCGACCACGGCCTTTGCGTCCGGCTGCCGTCACTTTTTCGAGTTCCGAAAGCAAGCGGAAGCGCTCCTCGAGCAGTCGCAGCCCGTCACCGTTGGCCGCCACGCTGCCCGCGCCGGCGGTTGCGTTGATGTCGAGTCCGGAAAACCTTGGATGCAAGAATCCCGACGGCAACGCCAGGTTACGCAGATTGAATGAGACGTAGGTTGGAAACGTATCGCTGGGGCGCCGCTGCGATTCCAGCTCATAAGAAACCACCGAGCCAACCGGAGGAATCTCGGATGCCTGCGCGGGATTCAGCGGGCGTCCGGCGCGAGTGTAGTATTCACCGCGAAAATGCACCACCTCGTGGCTCTTGAACGACCGCACCACCGAGACACGGTCCATCAACTCCGATACTTGAGGAAACAAGCGGTGGGACAAGTAGAAATCGTTGCGTACCTTGCGTACATCCAAATCTTTCGGCGTGCCCGCGCCTTCCTTGAAATCGAAGGTGTCGGTGTGACTGATCGCCCCGGCTGCCTCGACCACAACACAGTAGCGGGCAGAACCGCGAGGATTGGAGTGGCCCGTCGCTCGAACCTTGGGGGGCCACAAAGTCTGCTCGGCCAGCCCGGTCAGCAGGCTGTAAGTGCCGAGCTTGAGCACATCGCGGCGGGCAGGTAAGACATCATAGACTCTTTTCATATATCTTGTCTCCCCGCATTCCGGCATTTCATTTCAAGAAAAAGTGGCGATTCAAGAAAAAGTGGCGATCCGTCCAACGTGGCGCAAGCTCTCAGCTTGCCGCGCCGGCACTCGTGCCGGCGCTTGGCCTGTGGGTCCTGCATCCGAGCCTGCATCCGATCCGGCGCCTCGTCTTTCGCGCCCGCATCCGAGTCAGCATCTATACCACCGCCTGACCGTGTTTACCCTGTTCCTCACCCTAATAATCAAACACAAACTCCGGGCTATTAATCAGCGCCCACTGCAAATTCTGCGCCCCGCGTGTTGGATCAGGATGAACCGCCGCCATAGCCACTTTTCTCTCCGGCGCGGTCGGCTGCCGGGCCAACGTCGCCAAATAAATCCTCTCCACCATGAACCGGTCGAGCGTAGATTCTAGCTCTTCCGGCGCCATTTCGCTCCCGGTTCGGTCCCGATGCAGTTGCGCCATCAGCAGGCGGTCGCTATGACGCGCTTTCACCAACTGTTCGACGCGGCTGTTTCCTTCCGCCAGCACGCGATCCAAAATAACCTTCGAGTTCATCAGCAGCATCGCTTGCAGCGACGAGGTAGGCCCTTTCTTTGGCATCTCGTCCCGGCTGGCCTGACCGAAGGCCCGCAGGAACTCCGCCACGTCGCGGTCGGCATAGGCCGGGTCCATCAGCTCCATCACCATCGGCACCTTGGTGTCGCCACTTTCAAAGGACCCAGGCCGCGACGTGGCCACCGCAATCACATCGTGCAGCTCCGGCGCGCTCAGCATGCGCACAAACTTGCGGCCGTAATACGGCGAATATTCCTCCTTCCACTCGCCTTCAAATTTCGAGGACAACTGATAAGCACTCGACCGCATGACGGTCCTGACGAAATGCTTGAAACTGAAATCGCTCTTCTGGAAATCACGCGCCATCGCATCGAGCAATTCCGGGTTGCTGGGCTGCCGCATCCAGTCGCCGGGCAGCGGTTCGCTCGGGTTGTAGCGGACCAGGTCGAACTCCTCGACCGGCTCGACGATGCCGAAGCCCATGAATTCCGACCAAATACGGTTCGTGAACACGCGCGCGAACTGAATGTGTCCCGTCATCATCCGCGCCAGCTCGTCGCGCTGGTGTTTATCAGGATCAGGCTTTTCGTCGGTAAGAATAAACTCGGGGTCGCCGTTGCCGCCAAACTTAGGAATGCGGACAATACTCCGCGCTTCGGTGTCGTAACCGGGCAGCACATCGTCGACGGTGTACTCCGTGTTGGCCTGAAACCCGTTCTCCCAGTTCATCAGCATCCGGGTGCGGCCGAAAAATGCGGATTGCTGGTAGAAGTCTTCGCGATTCTTGCTCGTTAAAAAGAGGTTGACGCCTTCGAGATGATCCCGGCCGTCATGGCAGGAAATGCACCCCAGATTCAGCCCCAAGAAGACTTTCGAGTAGGTGATCGTGAACTCGTCTACGCTATCGGGAACGTTGACCAGATCATGGGCGTCGGCGTCTTCCGGGTCGTCTTTGGCTTTGACGAAATCGCGCGCAAAATAAAGCGCCCCAGGGTGCGAGAAGCTCGACTTGGTTGCGCCGGTCAGCAGCTCTGTCGCCACGTCGGCGTAGGAGCGGTCCAGCCGCAGCCACTCTTTGATCCAGTAATGGAAGAGGTTCTTGCCGAACCCCATGCGGTTGCCCGCCCGAAAGAGATCTTCGAAGTAGTAGCTCCAGCGGTCGATGAACTCATCGCTATCGACGAGCTGGTCGATCAGCTTGACGCGTTTCTCCGGGTCCTGGTCCGCCATGAACGCCAGGAGTTTATCGACCTCCGGAATGCGTCCGGTGGCATCCAAATAAGCGCGCCGCACGAATTCCGCGTCACTCGCCAATCCGGCATGCGGAATGCCGTCTTCTTCCATGCGTCCAAAGATGTAAGTGTCGATGAAATTACGGCGGGGAACGAAACTGGATTCCGCGGCAGGGCCAGGACGAAGATCCGCTGTCTGCTCGGTCAGCGCGGCCGCTGTTTTCGATTTACTGGGGTCGGGCTTGTAGAGCTTCTGATGCGCCCGTTCAGCGCGCTCAAGCGCTTCAGGTGACGAGGGTTGATCCTGCGATAGCCCGATCAGTGGCCCGAGTAAATGAATGATCAGCAGCAGGCAAGCAGCTCTAGTCATATGAACTCAATAATGGACTTCAGTCACTCACCTCACAGTATATCAATCTGGCCCAAAGCGTCGAAATTCTCCGAAGTAAATTCAGAGCCCATGTCAGAGCCCCTGTCAGAGCCCCGAACGCAAGTGAGTGGGTCAGCCGCCGCGCACCGCTCCACGCGAGGTGTCCATGTCGCGCTCGGCCTTCTCGGCACGGTTCCAGCACCTGATCGGCGAGGCACCGATGGCCTGCCTCACGCGCCGGCCGATGCAGCTCGCGATGACTTGACTTCGGGAGTCCGAGTCGACACCCGGCGATCGCCCCGGCCGGCTGGGCTTACAGCTCCGACGCGGCCTTCACCAGAGACTTCAAGCGCCTCATCGGGGTGCCACCGGGGGGCCGGCCGCCGTCGTAGGCGAAACGCAATGAGCGACTAGCGTGTGATGTACGTCAACACGGTTATTGCTGCCGCGCCCGACATCTCCCATATCCCCGGCACCGAGCTGATCGGCAATCTGGCATGGACCGGCGTTTGTGTATTAAGTTAATTTAGTTTCAATAACTTAGGGAATATTCGAGGCGATTATCCTGGTGCTGCCAGCTTCGGCCAGTCGCCTCGCTGGCAACAACCGGGTATCGGCGCACTGACTGCGGCGACTCGCACACCGCGCGGACTCATGCTCAAGCCCCTCGACTCCGACCCTACGGTCTTGGGCGAGCTCCCGTCCTCAAAGAATTACTGACCCGCAACGAGCGCACACGACCAGCCGATACATAATTGTAATATCATATCAGCGAGGTGATGTATGCCTTGCAGCACTTCAGTTGTAGCCGACAAAACTCGGCTGTAGCCGACATAACTCGTCGTTCCGCTGACATCCGGAAAATTGGCAACGGGACGGAAAACGAGGTACTGGACACGAGAATGCCGTCGGTACTAGTCCCACGAATTCCGACTCACCGTGTTGACGGACACCGTCTGATTTCTCGTCTTTCCGATGCCGAGCCGATCGATGGCTCTGGCGCTTGCCTGCTCGCGTTTCTGTTGCTCGGCCTATTACTATTTGACGTCCCTGGTCAGGGGGCCGAGATCAGCGGCAACATTCACATCACTCGGCGGCTAACGAAGCGTCGAATGACGCCAGTTGCAGGGGCATACCGGCGGGGAGTCCGCGTCGAGCCGGCGGGCAATGCGCGCGGCCTTGCGGAAGTAGAACTCGAACGGGTGGCGATCTACCTGGAAGGAGCGCCTCGGGAGGCGCCAGGGGTGGTCGCGGCGGTACTCAAGCAGAAGGACCGCCGGTTTATGGAAGAAACGGTCGTTGTTCCGGCGGGGTCAACGGTTTCGTTCCCGAATCTAGACCCGATCTTCCATAACGTGTTCTCACTTTCGTCCGCGAAATCGTTCGACCTTGGCAATTACTCCCAGAATCAGACGCGAGTCGTGAAATTCCCCAAGCCCGGGATCGTGCGGGTCTACTGCCATCTGCATCCAAACATGAGCGCGACGGTCGTGGTGACACCGAATCGCTGGGCCGGGCGGCCGAACGCTGCTGGCAGGTACACGTTGTCCGATGTTCCTGCCGGGGACTACACGGTCGTCGCGTGGCATAAGTCCGCCGGCACGTTTCGCGAGAACGTCCACGTGATCGAGGGCGGAAATGTGGACCTGGATTTCACAATTCCCATCGGCGTCGATTCAAAAACGCGGGGGGAGCGATGAGCGTTCCCTTCGCGGTTCGAGTCTTCCTGCTCTCCTTTGTGCCGATCGCGGGGATTCTCATCGGCAGTTTTTGGACCATCCAGAACTTGCTGGGGGAGCGTGTCAAGGATGGGCTGCGGGCTTCGTTGCGCCAAAGCCACCGTTCTATTTCGCGGGCGCGGGAGAACTTTGAGCGGCGGAACAGCCGAATGCTGACCGTGCTCGCCGAGAATCCCAGCTTGAAAGCGGGGTTTGAACTGGTTCACCTGGAATCGAATTCGAGTGAGGCGCGGCGGACACTTGAGGATCAATTGTGGGAGATAAGTGAAACGCTGACGTTCGATCTCATTGCGGCTACCGGTCCGTCCGAAAGCGTGCTGGCCGGTGTGGTGAGGCAGGGGGGGCGTCAAATCTCGCGGATGGATCCCCGAAGCGCTCCGCCGTTGAGCAGCGGGCTGGTGTTTCTTGGCGACGAGGCTTATGTACTAGCGAGGGTTCCGGTAAACCTGAGCATGGAAAATTTGGGCGCTCTATATGTGGGACGGGTGTTCGATTTATCGGAGTTTGCGGGGCAGACGGTGTTGACTCGTCACGGCACGGTGGTGCGGGCCAATCTGCCGGGGGTGTCGGACGGGAAGCTGGAAACGGCGCTGGAACCTTGCGCGGCGTCGCAGGAGTGCGAAGTTACGCTGCATGGCGAGCGGTATCTTTGCTTACCATTTGAAAATATCCCGCTCGGTGATGGATATTTGCTGCGGAGCCTGCAATCGGTGGACGCAGCCAGCCGGCCGTTGCGTTCGGTTGTCCAGAACGTTTTTCTCGCGGCAGGGACGATTGCATTGCTCGCCATATCGCTGGTGTCGATGCTGTCGGCCAAGTCGATTGTGATGCCGCTGACGGGATTGATCGCCCGCTTGAAAGAGAGCGAGCGCAGTGGAGTTCTGACGCAGTTTGAGACCACTTCGTCGGCGCGGGAAGTGACGCAGTTGATCGAGGCGTTCAACCGCGCCGCGGCGGCGATCGTTGAAGCCCGTGACCGGCTGGCGCTAGCCTACCGCGAGTTTACGCATTCGTTGACGAACGCCATCGATGCGCGGGATCTCTACACGGCGGGCCACAGCCGCCGAGTGAGCGCTTACGCGGTCGCGATCGCCCAACAGATGGATTTACCGGACGAGGAAATCGAGGTCATTCGGGACGGAGCATTGCTGCATGACCTCGGCAAAATCGGAATTTCGGATCTGGTGCTGCAGAAACCGGGCAAGCTGACACGGGAGGAGCTTGAACTGATCCAGCAACATCCTTCGATTGGGCGCCGGATCATTGAGCGGGTGGACGGATTGGGTCCATACCTAAATATCATTGAGCTTCATCACGAGAATCACGATGGTTCCGGCTATCCCTGGCGGTTGGCGGGTGAGCAGACGCCGCGTGATGCGCGCATTGTTCACGTTGCGGACGCGTTTGACGCGATGACGTCCAACCGGACGTACCGCAAAGCGATGTCGCCGGAGAAAGCGCTGCGGGTTCTCCAGGAGTATGCGGGAACGCAGTTCGATCCCGAGGTGGTGGATGCGTTTGCGCGGGTCAACTACGGCGAGTTGATGGCGAGCGAACCGCCGGAGGAGACGCTGGATAGACCGGGGCTGGAGCGCTTAGGGCAGGCGCTCAATGCGGTGGAGCCCAGTGTGCCCGAGAAAGCTGCTCGGGGTAACTCTGCGTGAAAAGCCTCACCAGCCTGCATTTCTCACCACGTGGCGAGACGAAGTGCGTGAGAGGCCCGTCAGTACGAGGCGCGCGCCGCTCGACGAGCGCAGGCGTACTCTCACAGTCCGTTGAGCACGGCGAGCAAGCGCAACGAAGTACTGGCGCGCCTATTGCGTGCTTCGGCCGTCAGGTGGCGAGATATGCGGGCTAGCGCATGCGCCGTGATTCTGGTGTTACCGTTGATCGGGCTGGCTCAGGAGGCCGACCGTGGCTTCGAGATGCCCCTCACGGTATCCGGGGGAGGGTTCATCTCAGCGCGGAGCGAGTCGGCGTCCCTTTCGGCGACAGCCGGCGGGCGGGCGATGGAGCATGTCCAGAATTCCGTTGAAACAGGAGCGACTCTCCGGTTAGTTTAGGCTGCCATCTTGCTCTCCGCAACGGCCGAGGTAGCCGGTTTCAAATTCAGCTGCTGCAACAGGGCCGGAA
>Ga0114996_10010331_pt1 | contig 10144 bp, 9 predicted proteins | sample ArcticOcean_MG_C_4_FD_87039 | JGI IMG/M metagenome (GOLD analysis project Ga0114996, IMG submission 87039) | Marine microbial communities from western Arctic Ocean - ArcticOcean_MG_CB4_134 | ecosystem: Environmental > Aquatic > Marine > Oceanic | place: Arctic Ocean: Canada Basin | collected...
CAAGGGAAGGAGTTCAGCGCCCACAGTTGACAGCTTGAAGGGATATTTTGAAGGTGGCAGGATGCCCAAGTGTTCGTCTGGCGGCACTTATGACTTGGCCACGGTCGGTGAGTATCCCTCCTGTTCATTTCACGGCAGCTACTTGGATGAAGAGGAAGACAGGGATGAAGAGTAAGAAGCAGAAGACACGGAGGCTTGCCCCTATTGTGGCATGCGCTTTTCTATCTCGAATATACGCTTCCACGTGCGTAAATACCCGAAAAATCCGACCGATCTACGCATGGAGAAGTCGGCCTCGGGCAAAACCACCATTATAAAATGACAATGTGCCAATAAACCATTGGTGCCGGCGTGAAAGAACAGGATTGGCAGTGAGTTTCGCGGTGGGAAGGAAGGTCAACGTCATACGCCCCCGGGGCTTTCCCAATACCCTCAACGACTAATGTGCCGCAGGTTTGGGGGGAACTCCGCAAAATTGAGGTCGGCTTTTTTTGAACAGGAGGGAACAATGGGAGCGGAGATGAGTGGGTTGACGTGCTCACCGGGCGGTTGCCCAAATTTCCCCGCGCGCGAACAGTGGCCGATTTTTTCCTGTTGATTGGATTTTTTGCTGGTTTGGCGGATGGGCGGGTTGTAATTACTGGCGCGTAATCTTGTTGCAGTGAAAATTTTTTCAGGTAGATCAAACAGGGCTCTCGCGGAAAACATCTGCGAATCCATCGGTGTGTCGCTGGGGAAATGCATGGTGCGCGATTTTCCCAACGGCGAGACCTTTGTTAAGATCGAGGAGAATGTGCGCGGGGAGGATGTCTTCGTGGTGCAGTCTTCTTCGCCGCCGGTGAATCAGAACTTGATGGAGTTGTTCATCATGATCGACGCATTACGGCGGGCGAGCGCCAATCGGATCACCGCGGTGATTCCGTATTACGGGTACGCGCGCCAGGATCGCAAGGATCAGCCGCGGGTGCCCATCAGCGCCAAACTGGTGGCCAACCTACTTGTGGCCGCGGGCACGAACCGCGTGCTGACAATGGATCTTCACGCGCAGCAGATTCAGGGCTTTTTCGACATCCCGGTGGATCACCTGTTCGCGGCCCCGGTGATTTATGATTACCTGAAGAATCAGAAATTGGGTGACTTGGTGGTGGTGAGCCCGGACGTGGGCGGCATCAAGATGGCGCACGGCTATTCTCAGATGTTGCACGCGGGGCTGGCGATCGTGGCCAAGCGGCGGACGAGCGACACGGAGGTGGAGACGGTCTCGGTGATCGGCAACGTGAGTAGCAAAACCGTGCTGTTGGTGGATGACCTGACCGAAACGGCGGGGACACTGGTGACGGCGGCCAAGCTGATGCGGCGGCGGCGGGCCAAGCGGATCATCGCCTGCGTCTCGCATACGGTGCTCAATGAACAGGGCGCCCGGCGATTGCGAAAATCTAACATTGACGAACTGATAACAACTGATACGGTTCCGCGCTCCGATTTCAAGGGTGTGAACATCACGACCTTGTCGGTGGCGAAACTGCTGGGCGAAGCAATCCAGCGGATTCACACCAACTCATCGGTGACCTCGTTGTTTGAGTTCGAGGGAGTGAGAATTGGTTAACAGGAATTTTTAAAAATGAAATCAGTGGCATTGGAAGCGTTTCCGCGCACATCAAAAAAGCGCAACGCAATGAAGAAACTCCGCAACAGCGGACGCATTCCCGCCGTGCTCTACGGGCAAGGGCAGGAATCGAGCGACGTGGAGATCGACACCAAGGAGTTTGAGCTACTGGTGAAACAGGCCACCTCCGAAGTGCTGCTGGTGGATCTGACCTGCGATTCACAGAAAAATTTGGCCCTAGTGCAACAGGTGCAGTACCACCCGCTGACCGGGCAATACTTGCACTTCGACCTCCATGCGGTGAAAGCGGACGAGCTGGTCAATGTGTTCGTGCCCATCGAAAGCACCGGCGAGGCAGCGGGCGTGAAGGTCGATGGCGGCTTGCTGGAGCACGTGCTCTTTCGCGTGCGATTGCGCGGCCTGCCCAAGGACATCCCGGATGAACTGCGGGTGGACGTGAGCGCAATGGAGATCGGCCACACGCTGCACGTGAAGGATTTGGAAGTGCCGGAGGGCGTGGAGATTTTGGCAAATGGAGACAACCCGGTCTATTCAGTCGCCAAGCCCCGCACGGTCATTGAGGAAGTCGCCGAGGAAGGCGAAGAAGGCGTCGAGGGCGAGGAAGGTGCCGAGGGAGCCGAGGGCGAAGCCAAGGCCGAGGTCAGCGGTGGCAACGAGAAAGCCGAGAAAAAGGACGGCAAATAATTGCCGGCGCCTGCCGGATCACCGGCGATGGACACGTGGCATCTCATCGTGGGCTTGGGAAACCCGGGCGACCGTTATGCTGGCACCCGACACAATGCCGGCTTTATGGCGCTGGAACAGTTGGCCGAGCGCTGGGGCGGCGAATGGACGGGGGAGAAGAAATTCAACTCCCGGATTGTCCGCGCCGCCGTGGCTGGCAAACGAGTTCTGCTCTGCCAGCCGCAGACGTACATGAATTTAAGCGGCGAATCCGTGGGGCCGCTGGCGGGATTTTACAAAATCACGCTCGACCAGTTGCTGGTCATTGTGGATGATGTGAATCTTCCGCTGGGCGAGCTGAGGTTGCGGCCGAGCGGCAGCAGCGGTGGGCATCACGGCCTCGAGTCGATTGAGCTGCACTTGGCCGGGAATGGATTTGCCCGGCAACGTATCGGCATCGGCAAGCCGGCGCACGGTGGCGGGGAATTGAGCGGCCACGTGCTGGGTGCCTTCGGCGAGGCCGAGTCGGATGTGGCCGGCAAGGTGCTGGACAAGGCGGCCGACCAGGCCGAAAGATGGCTGCGCGATGGTGCGCAAAAGGCAATGAACGAATTTAACGGGCTGGTGATTCCGCCCGCGACAGAAAACGAAACCAACAAAGAAACAGAGTGAGAAGATACGAAGGGTTATTTATACTGGACACTTCCGGCAGCGCGGAAAGCGCGGCCAAGGTGACTGAGGCGGTCCGCAAGCTGATCGGCAAGGCCGGCGGCAAGGTGGAAGCGGAACAGAAACTTGACCGCCGCCAATTCGCGCGCGTGGCCAACAAGAAGCACGCGGGGGGATTCTACGTGAACCTCGTCTTCGAGCTGGAACCATCGGCGATGGACGATTTGGGAATTGCCTTTGACGAGCACGATGAGGTTTTCCGCACACAGATCACACTCGCTCCCGCGACCGATGAGGCGGTTGCTGATTAAAAAAAGGTACACCATGCCCAACTATAACAAAGTCATTCTGATGGGAAACCTGACGCGGGATCCCGAGGTGCGATATACTTCCGGAGGCACCGCCATTGCCAAGCTGGGCATGGCGATCAATCGACACTGGACCACCAAGGAGGGAGAGAAGAAGGAGGAAACCACGTTCGTAGATGTGGATGCTTTTGGACGTCAAGCAGAAGTCATCGGCCAGTATATGAAGAAAGGAAAGCCTGTGATGATCGAAGGGCGCCTGAAATATGACCAGTGGGAGGATAAGCAGACCGGCCAAAAACGCAGCAAAATGGGCGTAATTCTCGAGAACTTTCAATTTATCGACTCTCGCGGTGAGGGTGGCGGCGGAGAATATTCGCAGCCAGATGCGCCTTCGGGGGCTCCGTCCGGCGGCGATAGTGGTGGTGGCAGTGCGCCGCCGCAGGATGATGATGTGCCGTTTTAATTGGCGGCTGTTTAATTTAAGGGAGATTTTATCATGGCAAAGACGGAAGTTATATTAACGGAAAACATGGTCGGCTTGGGTGCCGAGTCGGATAAGGTGGTGGTGACCGCCGGTTACGCTCGCAATTTTTTGCTACCGCAAGGCAAGGCGATTCATTCGAGCGCAGGCAACGAGCGTTATATGGCGTCACTACAGTCCAAGCGCGCCGAGCGCGAGGCGCACGAGCTGGAGACGATGGGCGCGCTCAATGAGAGCCTTTCGCACCTGCTCTTGGTCATCAAGGTGAAGACCGGCGATGGCGGCAAGTTGTTTGGCTCGGTGACTTCGGGAAAGATCGCTGACGAGTTGAAGATTCAGTTTGAGGTGGAAATTGATCGCCGGAAGATCGACCTGCCCCAGGCCATTCGCGAGCTGGGTGACCACGAGGTTCATCTGAAGCTACACGCAGACATCAAGGGCCTGCTCAAGGTGAGGGTGGAAAGCGAAAACCCGCCGCCGGAGCCCGAGGATGAGGCCAAGCCGAAGGAACAACCGGCCAAGGCTGGCGCGTGAGGTTTCTGGCGCATTGATTTAAAGGTGGGCTTCGGCCCGCTTTTTTTTGTTCACGTCAAGGTCGTGAATACTTTCCGGGCGATGTCAGCAACTCGCGTTTGCGTTGGGGGCGAGGTTTGCGTTTTATTGTCGCCGCATGATCGATTCAAACGAGGATATGCCTCTGCCATCCGTGCCGGAGGATCTGGTGGAGACACCACGCCGCCGCCTTCCACATACCGCCGAGCCGGGCCGGGTGCCGCCGCATTCAATTGACGCCGAGAGGGCAGTGCTCGGTTGCATCCTGATTTCGTCCCAAGAGAGCTTGAGCATTTGCTTGGGCAAGATGCCATCCACCAAGAGCCTCGACAGCGGCGGAAAGTTGAGTGACTTGGCTGATGATGTAAGTTTTTTTTACGACCTTAAACACCAGTTGATTTTCGAGATGTTGGTGGACATGGGCGGGGGCGAGAAACAGAAAGTTATCGACTCGCTCACCTTGTCCAATCGTCTGCGCGATCGCGGCCACCTAGATACTGTCGGCGGGCCGGCTTATCTCGCATCGCTGGAGGATTCGGTGCCCTCGGCGGCGAACCTGACCTATTATCTGGAGATCGTCTGGGAGAAATATCTGCTGCGCAAAATGCTGAAGCTTTGCAGCCACATGGCGCAAGACGTTTACACCTGCGAGAGCGACGTGGCCCAGTTGCTTGATGAGATGGAGACGCGCGTCCACCGCGTAAATGAGGAGCGCGGTGGCGAGCGTGACTTGACCATGAAAGAACTTGTACATAAGGCCATCAATAATGTAGAGGCGCAGCACGAGCGTAAGGGTGAACTCTCTGGCTTGGCGACGGGGTTTCTCGACTTGGACAAGCTGACCGATGGCCTGCACGCGGGGGAGATGGTGGTCGTGGCCGCGCGCCCCAGCATGGGCAAGACCTCGCTGGCCATGAATATCGTGGAACACATTGCGCTGGTGGCGAAGAAACCGGTGGGGGTGTTCAGCTTGGAAATGACCTCCGAGGCGTTGGTCGCTCGTATGCTTTTTTCACAGGCTCACACGAGCCTTCGCGACGCGCGTGATGGATTTCTGAGCACCTCGGATTTTCAGCGCATGACCACCGCGGCCGGCCGGATGATCAAGGCGCCGCTGTACATTGATGATACTCCGGGGCTTTCCATTTTGCAGTTGCGGGCCAAGGCGCGGCGCATGAAACACCAGCACGATGTTCAACTCATTGTGGTTGACTATCTCCAGTTGCTCCACTCTACTTCGCGCCGGGCAAGGGACAATCGGCAGCAGGAAATCACCGAAATCTCCAGCGGCATCAAGGCGTTGGCCAAGGAATTGAGGTTGCCGGTAATCATCCTGAGCCAGTTAAACCGCGAATTGGAGCGGGATAAATCCCGCAAGCCGCGCCTCTCGGACCTGCGCGAATCTGGTGCGATTGAGCAGGACGCCGACATAGTTGGCCTCCTGTACAAGCCTGCCGGGGGAGAAGATGAGGAGGGCGATCCCACCGAGGGCGAGCCGGTGAATCTGTTGATCGCCAAGCAGCGCAACGGCCCCACTGGCGATGTGCAGTTGACGTTTATCAAGGCCTACACCCGCTTTGAGAGCGCCGCGCGGATCAGCCCCGAAGACGTGCCGAAGGAATGATGCATATTAAAACTTGGCAGACAATGCTGGCCTCTCTGCTCTTGTGGGTGGCTCTGTCGGCATCCGCGCAGGTTCCCGCGCAGGGAGAAATTCTCAAGATCGAGGTGCGCTTGGCGGGCGCTCCCACGGGGGTAGATGAAGGCTTCGTGCGCGCCCATATCCGGCTCAAGGTGGGCGACACCTACCGGCCCGGGCTTGAGAACGAAGACGTCAAGGCGCTCGTGGCCACCGGCCGCATCAGCAATGTCATCGTGCACGTGCGTCCCGCTGGCGGCGGCGTGCAGATAATTTACACCATCCAACGCGCGCGCTCCATCGGAGTGGTGTTGCTGAAGGGGTTCGACGGTAAGCGCGAGATTCCCGCCGATCGCCTAAAGATAAAGGCGAGCAAACTTTTCCGCGAGATGTCACTTCGGCAGAACGAGCCCTACTCGGCCCGCAAGGTTGCCGCCGATGTGCGGGCCTTGGTGGACTATTACAACAGCAAGGGCTACTACGATGCCAAGGTGGACTCGCTCCCCGAGCTCGATGTCGACACCCAGAAACAAAACGTGACCTTTATCATCACCGAGGGCGAGAAGGTCAAGATTGAGGAGATTAGATTTCGACTCGCCCGCGCCATCAACACCATCGCACTGGACACCGACCTGCTCACCACCGAGCTGGAGCACGATCTGGCCACCGGCGACCCCGTGCGGTTGTTCGTGCAGGCCGCCGGGAGTGGTCGCGCCGATGAATCGGTACATATGCCCACCGCCCTAGCCGCCCAGCTTGGCCCGGATGGGCAGCGCGTACCCGAGCGCCTACTACGCGTGGCGCGTTATTTTGTAAGGGTAACCGCGCGCAACCAGTTTACACTACACTATACCGCTGATGCCGCGCAGGCAGGGGGCGGTCGGGTGGACTTCACCAAGGTGGCCGACGTTCTCCACTACGTCGAGACCCCCATGTCGCCAAGGCAGTGGACGGTGAAAAAACTCACCAAGACCATCGAGACCCGGGAACGGCGCCGCTGGTGGAATCCCGTGAGCTGGTTTACCGGCGACGGCCGCATCATGGAATCCAAGATGGAAATGGACATCAACCAGCTCCGCAAAAGATACCGCGCCAACGGTTACCTTGACGTGGTCGTGGACATTGATAAATCGCCTGACATAGACTACGCCCCCGGCACGAAATACGACTTGTCCCATCGCGCTTGGCGTCAGGCCGAGTTTCGCATGGGTGTGTTTAAAGCCGCGCTGGATCAAATCAAATCTGGTGAATCCGTTGAGATCGACGGGATTGCCTACAATAAATCCACGCTTGAATCTGAGCTGGAAAAGGCCGAGGACGCAGAGAGTGCCGCCTATAAAAAATATAAGTCCGTGCGCAAGTCCGTGCGCTTGGCGATGATGACCTACCGAGTGGTCGAGGGCCGGCAATACCGCGTGGGCAAGGTTGAGTTTCAATTTGGCAAAACCAACACCAAGGGTGCTTTCGAGCCCAATCCTGCGCTCAAGCCGGTGCTAACCCACAAGGCGCTCACCTCGGTTTTGATCCTGACCGAAGGTGAGGTGTTTCAGCCCGACCTGTTGCGCTCGGAAAATGACAACTCCGATCTCGAGGCCATTCGCAACGCCTACGGAGGGAAAGCGTACAACAAGTCCAGTGTGCGAGTGGTGACCCAGGCCGACCCAGACACCGCGCGCATCGACATCACCTACCGGGTGGAGGAAGGCAAGCCGGTTTTCATTGAGCTGATCAAGATTGAGGGCAACGTGGAGACCAAGGACATCGTCATCCGCCGCGAGCTGGCGGTGTCTCCCGGCGAGCCATTTGACATGGGGCGAGTGAAACTCAGCGAGCAACGCATCGAGGGGCTGCGCCTATTTGAGCAGGTGCGGACCGAGCATGAACCGATAGAGGGATTTGAGGATCGCGAGAACCTCGTCATTTCGCTCAAGGAACGTCGCACCGCGCGCGCTGGTTTTGGAGGCGGATTCAGCACAGACTACGGCGCCTTCGGTCAGGTTTTTTACGCAGAGGAAAACTTTGACATTATGCGCTGGCGTCAGCCGCATCCGCTGCAGGGTGGTGGGCAGAAATTCCGCGTGCGCGCCGCCCTCGGCTCCAAGCGCGACAACTACACGCTGGATTTTGAGGAGCCGTGGATGTTCGGCCGTAAGCTGCGTTTTACCTCCAGCCTCTACGCCAGCGAGTACGAATACTACAGCGATTACTACGACGTGAGTCAGGCCGGTCTGCGGCTGGGACTGGAGCGCACGCTGCTGGGCTTGGACTATCTGCGCGGCCGGGTAAATTACACCATCGAGAGTACAGGGATATATAACGTCACCGACAGCGCCTCCACGGAGATGAAAGGAGACAGCGGTCGAGATATGATTTCCAAGTTTGGGCTCACTTTGTCCTACGACACTCGTGGTGGAGGCTACCTTCCCACCAAGGGGCAGCGCACTGAGTTCACCGTCGAAGGCGCTAACGAGGCTATTGGCAGCGACAAGGATTTTTACAAACTACAACTAACCTCCGCACAATATTATAAGGGGTTTAAGGAAGACCATGTGATTGAAGCCATCGTGCGCACCGGCGTGGTCGACAACTATGGCGACACCACCGAGGTGCCATTTATCGAGCGCTACTCCTTGGGTGGCACCTCAACCCTGCGCGGTTTTGAATTTCGCGAGGTAGGCCCGCGGGACGCCAACAATCAGGTCATCGGCGGCAAGACCATGGCCGTTGGCACCTTGGAGTACAGCGTGCCAGTGCCGCTGGGTGACTGGGTGCGGTTTGCTACATTTTACGACATCGGATTTGTCTCGCGCAGCGCCTATGACTTCAGCTTTGACGACTACAACGACGACTGGGGAATCGGCCTGCGGCTGAACATTCCCTTCCTTGGCCCCATGCGTTTGGACTACGCCTTCCCGCTGAACACCGACTCTTACAACGACAAGGGCGGCAATTTCAATTTCACCTTCGGCTACACTCAGGCATTTTAATTCAATCAAGTCATGAAGAACATTATCCACACACTCGCGCTGGCTTTCCTGTTCAGCGCGCTTCCTGTCGGTGCTCAGGCAGCGCCGCAAAAACTGGCCACAATTAACTTGCAAAAGGTTTACACCGAATACTGGAAAACCAAGAAAGCAGACGCGGCCATAAAGCGCAAAGCACTCGACAAACAGAAAATTGCGCAGGGAATTGAAAAGGACCTGAAAGATCTGGACACGCAAATTCGCAAGGCCGAAAAATTGCTTCAGGATTCAACCCTGAGTGCAGTGGAGCGGGAACGCCGCCGCAAGCAGCAACAAAAAACCATCAACGAGGCTCGCGAAACTGCCCAAGCATTGCAGCAATACAATCGGGCCACCCAAACCGAACTGCAAAAGGAACAAACCGATACGATCAAGAAATTGATGGAGGAGATTCAAGGAGTAGTCAGCACCCTCGCCAAGGCTAAGGGCTATAATCTGGTGATCGATAACTCCGCCAAGGTCGGTCCCGGAACCGTGCTGGTATACACCGACGGCAAGGACGACATAACCGCCGAGGCACAGTCCCAACTAGAGACTACAAATCCTGAGAAAACCTCCACCACCCCGAAGTCGCCCAAGAAAAACAACTAGGAATCGCTCAGGCGTTTCTGTTTCCGGTCGACCATCAACTCATGCGCTTCGGCGAGGATGCCCGGGATGCGCTCGGCAAAAGGGCTTTCTTTTAAAACCTCGCGCACTTTTACAGCGTCCAGTTTGCCGGACTGTTCGCCCGGAAACCAGTGGTCGCCTTGGCCCAGCAGGTTGTAGCGCATCTTGCCCCAATCCACCAAATCCAGCCCCTTGGCGAAAGTCCACAGGCGCAGGATTTCGGTGAGGTTCAACTCGCCCGGCACGTCCACGTAATGCGGCAAACCCACGGGCCAACGGGCGCACCAGTCCGCGCCGTGGGCTTCTGCCAGCGCCGCGCGCAGGCGTTTTTCGATGGTGGCGATGGCGGGCTCGATTGCGTCATAATGTTCCAGCGCGTCGAGGTGGCAGTCGAAGTCGCTCGGCTTTGCCGCGCCGCAGCTGAGGGTGTGCACTTCGGGACGGTTCAAACAATAGAGGGCATTGAATTGCATCGGATGCAGCGGCGCGCAGAGCTTGGTGAGCTTGGGTGGCGGGGCGTAGAGTTTGCCGCCTTTGTCATTGGGGCTGATGATGAAGACGCCCATGTCGCGC
>Ga0114996_10010333_pt1 | contig 10143 bp, 10 predicted proteins | sample ArcticOcean_MG_C_4_FD_87039 | JGI IMG/M metagenome (GOLD analysis project Ga0114996, IMG submission 87039) | Marine microbial communities from western Arctic Ocean - ArcticOcean_MG_CB4_134 | ecosystem: Environmental > Aquatic > Marine > Oceanic | place: Arctic Ocean: Canada Basin | collected...
ATCTTTCTAGGAAATCGTCACCCATGCTAGGACCAACTTGAATAACCTTTAGTGCAACTATTTGACCATGACTAGTATCATAAGCTCTAAATACAGTGCCTTGAGCACCGGAAGCGATTCTTTCAAGAAGTTGATATTTACCTATTTGTTTTTTATCCATACTCAATATTTTGCATTTTCAAGAAGTTTTCGCCTAGATTGATATAAATAGTATTTACTAAATAAATTATATACACTACTAGAAATATATATAAGAGTGGAATTACCTATAATATAAGGTGAGAATATGAAAAATAGATTTGAAGATCAAGTATCAGTTATTACAGGAGGTGCAACAGGTATAGGATATTCTATTGCTAAACGGTTAGGTACAGAGGGTTCAAAATTAATTATAGTAGATATTAATCATGAAATAGGCACTCAAACTATTAATGAGTTTAATTCAATAGGAATTGATTCGATTCTTATTACAGGAGATGTTTCAGATGAAGATATTGCTGAAAAAGCTATAAAAGCAGCAAGTGATAATTGGAATAAATTGGACGTTCTTATAAATAATGCAGGTATTACAGGAGACCCTGGAACTATATGGGATTTACCCGTAAGTGAAATGGACAGAGTATACCGTACAAATTTACGGGCGACATATTTATTTTGCCAAAAATCAATACCATTAATGTTAAAGAATAACTATGGAAGAATAGTCAATATTGCTTCAATAGCTGGTAAGGAAGGGAATCCTAAAATGGTACCTTATTCATCTACTAAAGCAGCAATTATTGGATTAACTAAATCAGTGGGAAAAGAATTATCTGATACAGGAATCCGAGTTAACTGTGTAACTCCGGCAGTAGCTCATACTAAAATTCTTGAACAAACATCCACTGAAATTGTTAATTATATGATATCTAAGGTACCTTTAGGGAGAGCAGTAGAATTATCTGAAATCTCATCTCTTGTAACTTGGGTAGCATCTAAAGAATGTTCTTTTACAACCGCAGGAGTGTTTGATATATCAGGTGGCAGAGCTACATATTAATAAATTTATATTTATAATTAAACTTCACCCCATTGTTTTAATTTTTCAATTGTAGCTATTTCATAAAACTCAATTCTATTAGATGTTATGAGATCATTTAATTCTTTACCATATTGATTCACGATTACTTCAGGAACTTTTGATCTGACATTATATTCAATAGATTCTTGATCCCATTCAGCATAAACTACAATTTCTTCTCCAGGAGTGCTAAATCCTTGTATATATATTGTTGCAGGATTACGTCCATGCTCTTCGTATGCAGAGCAAGTTTTTTTCAATAGGCCTGCTACTTTCCATGTATCTGCTCTATTAATAGGTTTACATACTCTTTTAAGTTTGAACATATTATCTCCTTATAATAATAGTAAATTTAACTATTATTTAAGTCCTCCTAAAATAACAATACTACAAATATGAATTTAAATGATTTTTAAATTAGCATTTACACGGATTACAAGTGCATGGGTCGCATTTACAATTTGGATTATTACATCCAGGCATAATTTGAACTCCTTTAGAATTTTTTGTTAAGCTTTAGAGATTGATCCAACTCTACATCTAAAGCTGAAATTATACTCGATAACATAGAATAATAACCTACTGTAACTAGATAATCAAGTGTAAGCTCAGTTCCAAGTAAATGATCTAAAGCTTGAAATGTTGTTTTATTAACAGTAGCATTTCTAATCAACTCTCTAGCTGCTTGAATAAATATACCTTCTTTAGCAGGTAAACCCATAGGCCCTTTACCTGATAAAATAGAATCAATAACTTGATCTCTAACTCCAACTTTTCGTGCTACAGGTTCATGCTGTGCCCATTCATAACTGTTATTTAATTCTTTTGCAGTTGTCAAAATAGCAGTCTCTCTTATAACTGGATCAAGTTTTGAGTTATATCTGATATATTCTCCTATAGATGTAACAACTTTTGCTGCTTCAGGATTATTTAGTAGTGCAGTAAATACATTGTCAACAGAACCTCTGGTTTTAGCAATACGATCAAATATAGGTTTTTGTTCTTCCGTTAAATCATCACGTTTTACATATTTTACTCTAGCCATTTCATATCCTTTTATATTTATTATATTTAAATTTATTCTAATTTCGAATCCGAGCCGGAATTAATCATCTATAGTTTCTCTAGATTCAATTTTTAATGATCAATTTTTTAAAGGAATATCAGTTTTTATGACACTTTCGATAAGATTGACGTCTTGCAATTGCAATTCCTAATCCTTTAACAGCATCTTTACCACTAAATTTGGGGGCATGAGCATAAGGAAGTAAAAGTATACTGTCTCATATCTTTTGATTATAATATCTACTTACAATTCTAACAAATCATATAATAGTTACTTTATAAGTTTTCATAACAACTCTTTAATGAAAATTTAAAATTATCAATTCCCATGACATTTCTTATACTTTTTTTTACTACCACATGGACACTTTTCGTTTCTGCCTATTTTACCATTTTGATTTTCTATAGATTTTTTAATTTCACAATTTGAACAAGTACATGCAGCAGGATGTTCTGAATACCAATTAGGACGTGGCATGTTTAAAAACCTCCATAGTGAATTAGATTAAATTACTTGAAAGCATATTTATACCTATATGTAATTAACATAAATATAAATCTCCATCCAATTAATAAAACTCCTTGAATTATTATTGAAATTATTAGAAATGCCATTACTATAGATCTATCTAATATTAAAGACCTAATTATAATTGCAACAATTGAACATATAATCCATATAAATGTAGTTTTATAAATAGATTTTCTAAAACCATATATAGTTGAAAATCTATAGGATCCCAAAACAGGTGAGATAGTAAACCATGATATTGAAAATGGAATTACAGTTCTAATAAAAGATTGAGATAAAGTTATATCATGTTCAGATTTACCAAATATTACAAATAATAAAAATACACTAAAATCACCAAGTGCCAATAATATTAATAAAATAAATTTCATAAATATATTTCTTCAATCAAGGAATAATTTCTAGAGCTTTATCTTTACCACCAGCTATAAATACATCAAACTCATCTACTAACTCTTTAGATGATTTTAAAAAATGTTTTTTAAAAGAACCTTCAAATCCTAATGAATCAAGATCTTTATAAAAATCAACTCTAAGAGTTTGTTCTCCGAATTTATTTACTAAGTAAGCAATAAACCATGAACCAATATCATAAGTTGCAACTGGATCAGTATATGATAAATCTTCTAATCTTTTACCATAAGAAAGATAATTATCAACTGAAATATATTTATACTCCATTTTATCTTTTAGATAATTTTGAGTTATACCAGGTTGTTTAGAATATAAAAGTTGAGCCATAAATTCTGCAGAACCTTCGGCAAACCAAGGTTTACCTGCACCACCTTGTTTGCTAGTTCGGCCTGACTTGTCACCGTTAATCTCTAAATCTGAAATATGAGCATGTTGATATACATGAAAATATTCATGTAACGTAACAGGTTTATAATCATCTTCTTCTGGACCTGGATATTTAGAAGACATTGTTACTGTCATAAAATGATAATCAATATAATCTCTTCTATAACTGCTTACCGCAGCACCACCATCTGTAATATATCTTGTAAAGATCTCATGATTTTCATTAGCACAATCCCATTCAACCTTCCATTTTGGATCTAATATTTTATGTCTATCACAAAATTCATCCTCCATTTTTTTTGCAGCATCCATATCATTTCCAACGATATACAATTCAACAGGTCCATAATTACCCCAAGCATCGGAAGCTATTTTGTACCACTTTGTAGTTAAATCTATAGTAGTTTGACTAATATCAAAAGTTGAAAATACTTGAGGTTCATATGCAATAATTTTGCCCCAGTTCGAGTCAAATATAGGTTGGGATTTTGTACTTGTAAAAGCTTGAGGATTACCGTCAGTAAATTTTGTAATATATTCTCCCGAAACAGAAGCAATCTCAGTATTCATTATATATAATTCAAAATCCTTTCCATTAGAATAGTCGAATATAATATATTTATCATCTGGTGCCCAAGATTGAACATTAACGTCGCCCTTCAAGTATAATGTATGATTTTCCTGATCAGTACCATCAGCATTCATAATCCATATATTAATATTATCGTCTATTCCATATGTAGAAAGATAACTAATTTTCGATCCATCAGAAGACCATACTGGGTTCGTTGCCATTTCACCATCATGTGTAAGTCGAGTCTTGTGTGATCCATCTATATTCATAACAAATATATCTATTCCTACTGCAGGATCAACTACTAAAGCACTATATATAAATTTTGTATTATTTGGAGACAATGATCCATGTGTAACGTATCCATAGAGATCATCCTTAGAAAGATGAATTAAATTTGATCCATCAGAATTCATCATATATATATCATAATCCTCATTTTCATCATCGTATGAGTATGAAGTAAATGTAATTTTAGATCCATCAGATGAGAATCTTTGATAATAATTTGAAGAAGAATTATTAGGTTTACTGTAATCAGTAAGTTGAGTTATATTTGAACCATCTAAATTCATAATACCTATATGATAAAGTCCTTCATCATCACCTTGCATATCACCTTCTGCAAATAAAATTTTTGATCCATCAGGTGAAAATGAAGGTTCTCTAAACATTGTATTAGTTTCAAAAGTCAATTGCTTATTACTTGAACCATCTGAATTCATAACAAAAATATTACTGCCCATAGATTTCATGTTTACGTACACAATATGTTTTCCATCTGCTGACCATGAAGCAAACATATTAGAGTCAATTTCTTTTTCTTCTGGCTTAGAAGAAGGTTGTGAAGTTGCTGTTGGCTTTGGTAATTGAGTTGCTTTAGCTGTTGGCTTTGGCAATGGAGCTGCTGTAGCTGTTGCCTTTGGTATTGGAGTTGCTGTTGCCGGAATTGATGTTGCTTTAATTATAACCAATTCTTGATCTTCATTTTCTTGTTCGTCACCTTCTTTTTCTAATGCATTAGATGATTCTTGAAAACCATCATCTTCTTCAAAGGCTTCTTCGTTACCTCCGCCGCCACAAGCAACAAAAATTGCTAAAGCAATAAAAATTAATATATATTTCATATTAAAAACCATAAATTTTTTCCTTTAATAAAAAGATAATATAATCTATTATTAAAATTAAATTATCTTTTTTTTCACAATATGTTAAATTTTCAACTATTACTGTTAATCATATTAGTTGCCGTCTCTTCAAAATATTTCATCATCTCAGTAAAATCATTTTTAGATATATTCATAGATTTTAAAGCTGAATCCATATGCTTAATCCAACTATCACGTTCTTTTTTACCAATTGAAAAATTATTATGCCGCATCCTTAATCTAGGATGTCCTTTTTTTAAAGAATATTTATTAGGGCCTCCCCAATATTGAGATAAAAAAGCTGACAGATGAGCTTTTCCAGGATTTAGATCTTTAGAGTACATAGGTCTTAATACTTCATCTAATTCTATATATTTATAAAATTTATTTACTAAGTTAATAAAGAAATCTTCTCCACCAACTCTATGGTACAAATTATTTATTTGAATATCTTGATTAAAATTACTCATAATTAGGAGTTGTATTTTCTAAAGCTTTAATAGCTTCATTAAATTGAATAGATTTTTAAAATGTTAAATTCAATATTAAGATATAGTTTCTGATAGAGCAAAACAACAAGAACTTTTTGGTTCACCAATAAGACCTTCCCATTCATCTCTAAGAAAAACCTGGCCATCTATTTTAATTCCATTTACATCAACATATGCTTTATCAGAAAATTTTAATATAGAATGAATTACATTAGGTTTATCTTTAATAATATCATTGTTAATTAATATTGGATTTTCTAAATCTAACCAAGAAGCAATTACTCTTTTATCATCAAAATATATATGCCATTCTGGATTTATTCTAATATCGCCTTTAAATTCAAATCTCGCATCTTTTATAACTATATTTTCATTAAACGGACTAACTTTCCAAGAAATAATATTTTTAGTTACAAAATTAGCAACATCTTTATTGTCAGTTAATAATATAGGTTTAATTCCATATCCATCTTCAGTTTCTATAAGGCAAACTATACCAGTTCCAACATTACTATAATTCGTTTTATATAAACTTATAGAAATACTATTAACAGTATTTCCAGGAGTTTTTAAATATAAAATCCAGTGCTCACCAGACCAAAGAAATTCAGGTTTTAATGCTTTCAAAATTTTTATTTCCTGTATTTAAAATATTAATATATTTATTACTAATTATTTAACTTAATAATTATATCAATGTCAATTAATCTAGATATTGTGTAAGAAAGTTTCTCATAATACAATTTAAATACTAATACTTAATAATATTTATTAAGTATACAGTAATAATCTAAAAGAAATTTTGAATGTATAATCCTTTTGTTAAAAATTTTTTTCAAATATTTAACTTAGATAAAAATACACATAAAAAAATATTATACATCTCTATTCCATTAATATTATCTAACTTAACTATACCTTTATTAACCCTTGTAGATACAGCTATAATTGGTCACTTAGGATACGTTGATCACCTAGCAGGAATAACAGCTGCAGCAAGTTTATTTGCCCTAATTTATGGAAGTTTCATTTTTTTAAGAATGGGAACTACTGGTTTATCTTCTCAAGCGTTTGGAAGTAAAGAACCAAATTATTTAGTTAATATTTTGATAAGATCAATCATTTTAGGTTTCTCATTAGGAGTATTAATAATATTATTCCACAATATAATTTTTTCTTTATTTTCACCTATTTTAAATTTAAGTGATCGAGTATGGGATTCTACGCAAAGCTATAGTAAAGTTCGAATATTTAGTGCTCCAGCTGTACTAATGAATTTTTGTATTGTTGGTTATTTAATAGGAATACAAAAAACTAAGATAGTATTAATTGGTGCCTTTATAGTTAACGGTTTAAACATAGCTTTAGATTATATTTTTGTTGCTTATTTTAATATGAATGTAATTGGAGTTGCACTTGGAACATTAATATCCGAATGGGTAGGGTGTATTTTTGGTTTAATTTTCCTTTTAATTATATTTAAAAATTCTGGTACTAAAATATTGTGGAGAAGTGTTTTCGAAAAAAAACACTTCTTAATATTATTTAATGTCAATATAGATATATTTATTAGGACGATTTGTTTAGCTGCCACACATATATGGTTTATTAACCGTAGCTCTTATTTAGGAGATATAGAATTAGCAATTAATGGAATTTTATTGAATTTTGTATATATTTCAGCTTTTTTCATTGATGGATTTGCTTTTACTACTGAAACTTTAGTTGGTGAATCCAAAGGAGCTAAAGATAAAAATCTATTTGATAAATATGTTGTTTCTTCTACTTTATGGTGTGTTATAACAAGTTTAATATGTGTAATAATTTTTGCAATCTTTGGTAAAGAAATAGTTAATTTACTTACCAACATTGCGGAAATAAAGAATCAGACACATAATTATTTAATATGGATTATTTTGTTACCAATAATATCAGTATTTAGCTATCAATTAGATGGAATATTTACAGGATTTACTAGAACAAAAGACATGAGAAATGGAGCATTAATATCTATAGTAATATTTATTATTGCAACAATTATTTTAGTTCCAACTTGGGGTAATCATGGATTATGGATTGCTTATATATTATTTCTTCTTTTCAGAGCAATTACTTTAGGTATAAAATTTAATAGCTTACAGAAATATTTTAATGATTAAGACGGTTATATAGGATCAATATGATAAATGTAATGAATTTAAGTAAAGGGTATGGAAATAAAAAGTTATTTTCAAATCTTTCATTTAACACTGTAGCTGGTGATCGTATAGCATTGATTGGCGCAAATGGTTCAGGAAAATCAACAGTTATGGATATAATAGCATCTGAAAACTCTTCAGATACTGGGAAAGTAACAGTTAATAAAAATATTACTATTGGATATTTAAAACAGGAAAATTTCAACTTAGGTAATAAAACATTATTAGAAGAAATTATTGAAGAATCAACTAAAACAATAGAATTAAGAACTGAATTAAATAATATTCACAACTTATTATCTAATACAATTAATAATAAAAATGAACAAGCTTTATTAAGTCGTATGTCAATAATTGATGATAATCTTCAAATTATTGATCAAAACAAAAGTGAACATCATGCAAAAGCAATTTTATCTGGTCTCAAATTTAAAAAAAATGATTTTGATAAACCTATAAATGAGTTTAGTGGTGGATGGATTATGAGAGCATCACTTGCTAAAATTCTTTTTTCTAAACCTGATATATTACTTTTAGACGAACCTACCAATCATCTTGATTTAGAAGCAAATATATGGTTTGAAGAATATTTGATCAATTTTAATGGAGCTGTAATTATAACTTCTCATGATAGATCATTTCTAAACTCTGTAGCTACAATGGTATTAGCAATAGAACCAGGTGAAGTTATTACTCAAAAAGGTAATTATGATAATTATCTTATTTCAAGAGAGCAATCACTTAAAATCAAACAAGCAACTTCAGCAAGAGTTGAAAAGCAAATTGAAAAGGATATGAAATTTATAGATCGTTTTAGGGCAAAGGCAAGTAAAGCTAAACAAGTTCAAAGTAGACTCAAATCATTAGATAAAATTGAAAAAATTGAAATACCAAGAATTAATAAAAGAGTTAATTATTCTTTTTTAAAATCACCTCGAAGTGGTAAAGAAGTAATAAAGTTAAAAAATTTGCATAAATCATACGGAGAAAATATTGTTTATGAAGATATTAATTTAGTATTAGACAGAGGTGATAAAGTAGCTTTAATTGGTCCTAATGGGGCAGGTAAATCTACTTTGTTAAAAATACTAGCAGGCGTACTAGATTTCGATAGTGGTAAACGCGAATTAGGCCATAATGTTCTAAACGGGTATTATGCTCAGCATTTACTTGAATTACTTCAACTTAAAAATACACTGACTGAAGAACTACAGGAATCTTCTGTAAATGAATCGGAACAAAATTTAAGAAAAATTCTAGGCGGTTTTCTATTTTCAGGAGATGATATATATAAAACTATTTCAGTTTTATCTGGTGGGGAAAAAGCTAGAATTGCACTAGCAAAATTATTGATACAACCTAATAATTTACTTTTTATGGATGAACCCACAAATCATTTAGATATAGCTTCTAGAGAAATATTAACTGATACATTAATTGATTACCAAGGAACTTTATGCTTTATTACACATGATCGAACATTAATTCATCAAGTTGCTAATAAAATAATAAAAGTAGAAAAAGGTAACCTTGTTATTTATCCAGGTGATTATGCAAGTTATTTATCCTCAACAAACAATCTTTCATTTGAAAATAAATCAGTTAATAATGATTTAAATCTAGATAATAGTATCAAACCTATGAAGAATAATCATAGTAAAGGTAAAAATCCGAAAAACAACTTAGACAATCAATTAAGGAAATTTAATAAAAGAATAATAAATATTGAATCAGAAATAGAAGGTATTAATTCAGAGGTAAATAAATTGGAGTTATTATTTATTAACCCAAATAAGTTTACTGACTTAAATGAATTAGCTGAATATGGAGAAAAACATAAAACCCTGAAAAAACAATCTGAAAATTTAGAGTTAGAATGGGAAAAATTATCTGCTAAAATAGAAACAATAAAAAATATTGAAAATTGAAAACTTAGCAAATAACTTTAAATTGATATTCATATGAATCATAAATATACTTAATTAAGTGAATTTACTAAATACTCACAAGCGTACAAAGAAGTAGGCTATCAATATATGTTGATGCCCGACCATACTCCTAAAATCTCAGGCCCAGATCCAAACAATGTTTCATTCGTATTTTGCTACGACTACATCAAAGCAATAATTCAAGCAATTAATCGATAATATAAAAGTACAAAATACGATAACCAAATAAAGTATTACCAATTCTTACGAAATCAAATACTGTTAAGTGGTGGTGATACCAAAGCCTCACGGCTTTGAACAGTAGCTAAAGGGGGACTGCTACTGC
>Ga0114996_10010335_pt1 | contig 10142 bp, 7 predicted proteins | sample ArcticOcean_MG_C_4_FD_87039 | JGI IMG/M metagenome (GOLD analysis project Ga0114996, IMG submission 87039) | Marine microbial communities from western Arctic Ocean - ArcticOcean_MG_CB4_134 | ecosystem: Environmental > Aquatic > Marine > Oceanic | place: Arctic Ocean: Canada Basin | collected...
AGCGTCGCGAAGCTCAAGGCGCTCTCAAGTCGCACCGGGAAGGTCGGTCATTTCGGCGGTTCATTCAACCTCGCTGGATTTCTGGATTTGAAGACCCTGGTCGCTGGCGCCCACAAATATGCCGGACGCACGGTGAAGCTCGAGGCGAACATCAGCTCCGTGTGCAAGAAGAAGGGGTGCTGGATGATCATCGCGGACCCGGCGGTGCCCAATCAGCAGATCCGCGTCAAAATGAAGGATTATGGGTTCTTCGTTCCCCTCGATTGCGACGGCAAGCGCGCCATCGTCGAGGGCGTGTTCAACGTCACGGTGCTCGGCGAGAAGATGGCGAAGCATTACGCGGAAGACGCAGGGAAGGACGCAGGCAAGGTAGAGGGAGATCGGATGGAGATGAGCCTCCTCGCGAACGCCATCGACATCCTGCAGTAGGTCGCATCACTCGTTCGGAGTGTTCACGCAGACCCCATCCACACAGCTGTCGTCCGTGGACAGGTCCCCGTCATCACAGGGCTCGTCGGTCGCCGTGCACACGCCGCTCAGACAGGTCGGCGATTCACTGCACGTCAGAACGTCCACGCACGCGGAGCCGTCGCCGAGGACGTTCGAAGTCGCCACCGCGATCCCTTGCTCATCGACCTCACAGTTGTCGGTGCAGGGATTGCCATCTTCGTACTTCTCCGTAAACACGCACCCGAGGCTGGTGCACCATCCATCCAGACAGGCATCGTCCGCGGAGCAGTCGAGGGGAGAGCCGAGGCAAAATCCGACGACACACACATCGTCGAGGGTGCATTCGTCTCCGTCGTCGCATGCCAGGGCATCATTGCTCGCGGTGTGCTGGCACACCCCTTCTTCGCAGAGGTCGAGGGTGCAGAGGTTGAAGTCGTCACACGAGAGATCGCTGCCGAGGCACGCGCCAAACAGGCAAATGTCGTCCGTCGTGCATGCATTCCCATCTTCGCAGGCGGTCCCATCGGGGTAGGTGTCCTGGATGGAGAGGGCCTCCCCATCGGGTCCGACAGCGCAGTTTGCGGTGCAGGGGTCTCCGTCTTCAAAGAGGCTGGTCCCGGCGCAAATGCCCGATTGGCAGCTCGTCTTCACGGTGCAGGGATCGTTGTCCATGCACAGGGTTCCATCGGCGAGGGCTGACCAGCTGGAGTCCGACCGGGTCGGCTCGCAGACTTGACAGGGATTGGCGGGGTTGAGGGTGTGCTCGGTCCAGCAGGCGCCATCGATGGCGCAGCCCGTGAGAACGACGAGCACTTCGATGGGTCCTCCGTTGAGGACGGAGCAGTTGAGTGTGCAGTCCAGTCCGTCGGTGTAGACAGGCGCTCCTGCGCAGTTCCCGTCCGTGCACAGATCCCCCGTGGTACAGGGGAGGCCGTCGTTGCACGCTTCTCCCTCGTTGTCACACGGGACGTCGATGCCTCCCCCTTCCTCGGCGACGTCGATGTCTTCGTGGGAGGCGTCTTCATCGATGTCTTCGGTGTCAGCCGTGTCCAGCCCTGCGTCGATGGGAGTGGAGATCAGGCCATCGGAGGTATCAAATCCGTCGCTCCCATCATCAGAGTCGCATGCGGGGAACGCGACGGCCGTCACGATGAGGAGGAGGAGTGGCGAGAGAGGGGACGATTGCATCTGGACTGCGCTCCGTAGGTCGTCCCATGCTGCGGGAAGGGGACATGGGGGTCAAGAAGGCCCCCATGGATTGATCGCGCGTGGGGCGGCGGCGTATGCTCAAAAGCATGCGCATACCTGGGACTGTCATACTCGTTGGACTCATTGTAGGTCTCGCCGTGGGCCTGTGGATTCGAAATGGCGAGACCCCCACGACGAACGGGGACAGGCCCTCCCTCGGCGTAGAGGAGGAAACGACAGTCGTTCCCTATCCTCGTCTGTTGGAGGACGAGGCCAACACGGTCGCTGTGTTCGATGCTGCCTCTCCGAGCGTCGTGAACATCGAGAGCGTCTCTTTTCAACGGACGGGATACTCCCTCAACGTCACGAAGATGCAGAAGGGTGTGGGGACGGGATTCATCTGGGATTCCGAAGGGCATGTCGTCACCAACGCCCATGTGGTCAACGGCGGGGGGCGCTTCATGGTGAGCCTCGCCAATGGCACCACGAGTCCAGGGGAGTTCGTTGGGTCGGATCCCTCGAAAGACCTCGCTGTGCTCCGCCTCCTCGCCCCTGATCCCGGAGCGCGGCCGATCCCCCGGGGGAAGTCTTCGGAGCTTCGCGTGGGACAGAAGGTCCTCGCGATAGGGAACCCCTTTGGGCTTGACCAGACGTTGACCGTCGGGGTCATCAGCGCAATGGATCGGGAAATCGAGGCCATCAACGGTAGGACGATCATGGGCGTCATCCAGACGGACGCCGCGATCAATCCGGGAAACTCCGGGGGGCCGCTTCTTGACTCGCATGGGCGGCTGGTCGGCATCAACTCAGCCATCGTGAGCCCCAGTGGATCCAGCGCTGGGATCGGCTTTGCCGTCCCCGTGGACATCGTTCGTCGCGTCGTGCCAGACCTCATCGCACATGGAGTCGTCGTGCGGGCTGGGCTGGGGGTTCGCATCCTCAGTGATCAGCTCTCCGATCGCCATGGGATTGAGGGGGTGGTGATCGCCTCCGTTCCGTCGGGGTCGCCCGCGGAGAAGGCGGGGCTTCGGGGCCTGCGACGCGATTCGCGAGGTTCGACGGTCCTCGGGGACGTGATCGTGGCGGTGCAAGAGCACCGGGTAAGGGACTCCAATGATCTTGCGAACGCTTTGGAGCCCCTCGGAGTCGGGGCCCAGTGCACGATCTCCATTTTGCGGGGGGAGCACACAGTCGACGTGTCTGTGGAGCTCCAACGCCTGGAGTAGAGATGCCCCATCATGTCCTCGGAGACGCCGCCTCGTTCCCTGATCCCAGAGACGCCGATCTCGAGGGACTCGTCGCCGTCGGGGGGGATCTCAGCGTCGAGAGGCTGAAGGCGGCGTATGCAGCGGGAATCTTCCCCTGGTTCTCGGAGGGGGATCCCATCCTCTGGTGGTGTCCCGATCCGCGCATGGTCCTCTTCCCCGAGGAGCTCCACGTGCCCCGAAGCCTCGCACGGACCATTCGGCGTAGCCCTCTCTCCATTCGTTGGAACACGGCGTTTGAGGCGGTAGTGGAGGCATGCGCCTCCGTTCCGAGGCCGGGGCAGGAGGGGACCTGGATCACCAACGCCATGAGAGCGGCCTATCAGGACTTCCACCGTGCGGGATACGCGATGTCGGTGGAGGCATGGGAGGGGGACACGCTGGTGGGCGGGCTCTATGGGGTGTCCATCGGACGATGTTTCTTCGGTGAATCCATGTTCGCCCGTCGGCCGGATGCCTCAAAGCTCTGCCTTGTGGCGCTCGTGAGGCGCCTCGGGGAGCTGGGGGTGGAGCTGATCGACTGCCAGATGCATACGGAACACCTCGCTCGCTTCGGGGCGCGTGACATCGACCGCGCTCATTTCCTCCACCGCGTGGCGACTCTGGTAGTGGAGGCTAGTCCCATCGCGGGACTCCAGGAGATGAACGAGGGGGCCGCCCTGGAGGAGCGGGGGTCCCACCGAGAGAAGGAGGCGTCATGAAGGTTCTCTTTGTATGTCTTGGCAACATCTGCCGTTCTCCGTTGGGGGAGGGCGTCTTCCGACATCTGGCGGAGGATCGGGGCCTCGAAGCGGAGGTGGATTCCTGCGGCACGGGGGGTTGGCACGTTGGGGAGGCGCCGGACTCCCGATCCGTCGAGGTCGCACGGGGGGCGGGGATCGACATCAGTCGACAGCGCGCACGGCAGCTCTCGAGACGGGATCTTGAGGAGTTCGACCATATCTTCGCGATGGACCGCAGCAATCTTGCTGGAATCGAGGGGCTTCGCACCCCTGACTCCACGGCTGAGATCAGCCTGCTGCTGGACTACCACCCGGAATCACCAGGCCCCGACGTTCCCGACCCCTATTACGGCGGTGCGGGCGGATTTGACCGGGTTCTTCAGCTGGTAATGGACGCCTGTAATGGCTTTCTGGAACAGAGCGGCCACCCACGATGAACGACCTTGAAGGGGCCATTGCCGAGAGTCTCGGGGTGCAATCCGTGGAGATCGAGGGCCTTCAATCCGGTGCGTTGAGCAGCACTGGAAGGGTGATTGTGCCCGGCGACGACGTCGCGTTCCTGAAGAGGGTGACGGGAGCACCGCCCGATCAGCTTCCTGCAGAGGGACGGGGTCTTGATTTGATGCGCGCCACGGGTGCCGTGAAGGTGCCCCGGGTATTGGCGGTGTCCCCTGACTTCTTGATCCTCGAGCAGCTGAGGGCCGCGCCCTCAACACCGAAGGCAGGGGCTCGGCTCGGGCGGGAGCTGGCGGCGATGCACCGTACGACGAGCGAGGCCTGGGGGTTGGACTTCACGACCTATTGTGGGCGCACTCCGCAGCCGGCCGGGTGGTCTCCCTCCCTCATCTCCCATTTCAGGGATGATCGCATCGGGCTCATGCGCTCCACACTGGGCCGGCAGGGGACACTGCCGAAGGAGCTCGAGCACGGATTGGAGCGGATCCAGGAGCGCATGGATCATTGGCTGGGGGACCTCGATGAGGCTCCGGCGCTCGTGCATGGAGATCTATGGGGAGGCAATTGGGTGAATACACCTGGAGACGTGCCCTATTTGATCGACCCCTCGCCGACGTATGGATTCAGGGAGGTGGATCTCGCCATGTCGGAGCTCTTCGGTGGATTTCCGCTGGAGTTCCAGCGGGCATATCGCCAGGAGTTCCCTCTCGCGGATGGGTACGAAATGCGCCGGCCTTTACTGAACCTCTACCCTCTATTGAATCATGCCGTGCTCTTTGGGGGGGGCTACTTTGCCCAATCCCAAAGGGCTGTGAGCCTTCTCGCGAGCGAAGTGGGGTGAGTTTGACCCGGGGTGTCAACGTTGACCCCTCCATCTCGTGAGCCCGTTTATATGATTTCAGACACTTACGGGCCATTCCGGGGTTGGCACGGCGCGTGCTCTATTGGGGAGCGCAACGCCACCAACCCTGGAGAGCATCATGGTACGTAACCTCTTTTTCTTTCTCGCGATTACCCTCGTCCCGGCCTTTGCGGCTGCGGACACGACCTTCGAGGAGATTGACATCTGCCTCGGTTCGACCGCCACGATTCAAGCCGATGAAGGCGCCGTGTTCTGGTACACGGAGCCGAAGTTTGGAAATGGCTGGCCCAACATGGCGGCAGAGGGTGAGATCGCGAACGTGGTCGCCGAGATCAAGGACGGGGACGCCTTCGTTCCTGTGAACTACGTGATTCACCCGAACGCCAGCGCGTTCGAAGACATGACCCTCGACAAGGCTTCGCCTGCGTGGAATCCCGTGAAGTACACCGCGCTCGTTCGGAGTCGGCCCTCTCATATCGCGATTCAAGGCCGCGCCATGGGCGAGCGCCTCGTCGTGCTGTGGGAATCGAAGCCTTCCACTGGCGTCATCTCGACGCATTACATCAAGGTCAACACGCGTCAGTGCGGAGTCACGACGACGATTCCGGTGAACAACATCGCCCAGATGTGTGAAGGAGCCGCGACCCTCGCGCCAGAAGGAGCCAATCTCAAGAGCGATGACGAGAGCGTCATCGTGTTCAAGGGCTCGTCCACCGGACTCAACGCCATCGGCGCGGTGAGCGAAGGACGCGCACGCATCACGACGACAGGCCGTCGAAGCGGCGGGGCCGCGTTCATCGCGGAGGTTCGTCCCGAAGGCACCTTTCCCTGCCCCTCTGCCGACGCAGCGAGCATCGAGCCCATTGAAGGAGACAATGACTACGCTCTGGAGCTTTGCCGCGGTGAGTTCTGGATTGCGCCCGCAGACGCCGGTGTGAGCCATCTCACGACGAACGGATTTCAGGTCTGGGCCGAGCGCTCCGAGGACGGCCGCGCCTTTGGACTGATGGGTCAGATTGAAGGGGTGAGCGAGGTGACCGTGGCCTATGCGGACGGAAACCAGATGCGCCTCGAGGTGAACGTGGTGACCTGCGACTGATTGAGCAATCCTGGTGGCATTGCGTGGGAGGCCCGTTCGGGCCTCCCTTTTTTTTTATCCAAAAAGCGAACGGGCGACGAGGGCTCCGCCGCTCACGACGAGCACCGCTGCCATGACACGGTCGAATCCGCCCTCGTCGAGGCGGAGGTAGATGCGGGTCCCGACGAGGAGGCCGACTCCCACCGCGGGAAGCATCCAGAGCGAGAGAGTGAGTCCCTCCATCCCCAGCAACCCCTGCTGCGCGTAGACTCCAGCTCGGACGAGCGCGCCGATGAAGAAGTACGCGAGCAATGAGGCGTAGCGGGTCGATTTGGAGCGCTGGGCGATCGCGACGTACGCGACCACAGGTGGACCATCGATGGCCACGGCCCCTCCAAAGACTCCCGAGAGCACTCCCGCGAGGACGGCCCATCTGCGAGCGGGTGGGCCTTCCGGTTGGAGCTTGCGAATCCAGAAGATGGTCGGGACGGAGAGCACCACCACGGCCCCGATGAAGGTTCGCAGGGTCTCTTCAGGGAGAGTCGCGAGGAGATGACTTCCAAAGGGAATGCCGACGATCGCCCCTGCGAGCAGCCAGCCGACGGATCGGAGCTCGACGTCTCGCCAGAAGCGCATGAGCAGGACGCCATTCGTCGCGAAGTTCAGCAGCGCAAGCATCGGGACGAAGAGGCGCACATCGTCCATGAAGAGCCCCATCAAGGGGACGCATACGAGCGCGGCGCCGAAGCTGGTCACGCCCTTGACGAAGTAGGCGAGGGCGAGGATCGCCATGGCGATCGCGAGCTGCTCAGGCGCGAGGGGCATCAGGGGCTCCAGCCAAAGACCTGCTGGAGATACCCTTTTATCGCCGCCTTCTGGTGTGCACTCCTGGGGGGGAGCGTCCGTAGATTGGCGACGAGATCGGCGTGAACGGCCACCGCGGGATGCGATGCGACGGGGTCCTTGTGGAGCGATTCGAGCGTGGCCGAGTCGGGGCCGGAACGGAGTCCATCGAGGGCGACCCCAAGGGTCCGTAGCGCGAAGAGGAAGGGGGCCTCGTGGGGCGCTTCCATCCGCATGTGCTGCTCCAGGTCGTGGACCTCCGTGGTCAACGCGGCGAGGTCCCGCTGGTCGGCGACGGCGTTGACGAGGTCGATGCGGGCGTTGAGGAGGCGATCCGCTGGGACATGGCCCGCGTGATCGAGGAGAAGGGCTCGGACGGAGTCCTCAATGATCTGGGGGTCATCCTTGGCGAGGGCCCCCTCGAGCACCCCCTCGAGGAGGCGGGCTCGCAGGAGCGCATGATGGTCCCCGTGGAGCATACCCAGCGCTGTGTGAGCGACCTTCTGGCCGAGGTCGAGATCGCCGCTCGCCGTGGCCAGGGCGCTGATCCGGGACGCGAAGAGAGCGAGCTCCCCGTGGAGGCCTCTGCTCTCAAGATCGTTGAGAATCCGAGTCACCTTTCGAATGGGTGGGAACTTGCCGAGGGAGCTCTCGATGAGCATCCGCCAGGCGAGCGTCGTCTGATGGGAGGGATGACGTTTGGATCCTCGTCGGAGCCGTCTGGCGTTCTTCGGGCTCGTGTCTGCGTCTCCGAGGCTCGCCCGCAAGACCGATCCCGCGAGGGGCGCGCCCGTCTTTGGGAAGAGGCGGCTCCTGGCCGAGATCGCGTTCGCGGCGGCGATCAGGGTGCTCGTCTGGGCGGTCTTGTCCGGCGTCGTCCATGCCTCCACGATCGGGAGGAGGCTCCCGATGTGGCGGACCTCCAAGAGGGGGGCTGGCACGCTCAGATTCTGGGCGAGCGTCGCAGCAGTGAGCCCTCGCGTGCGAGCGAGCTCCAGGTAGATCAGGTCCAGGTCCTGTCCGAGGAAGACATGGCCGTGAAGGCGCGCAAGGAGCGCTGTCCAGGCCATCAAGTTCAAATCCACACCCCGGATGGAGGCGGTATCCTGGCGCGTGAGGATGGCGTGGAGGTCCTGATGGTTCTCGACCAGGGCGCGGTGGGCGAGCACGTGATCCCTCCCGAGGAGCGCATGGGTCGCGAGAAGGAAGCGATCATTGACGCGATCGGCGAGGGTGATCCGTGGATCGGTGCGGAACCCGCATCGGATGGATTCCCCGTCTCTCCCATGCGTCTTCAGTCGGAGGGTCACGCGGGACCGATCGGGGAGGGCGAGTCCTTCTATCCGAGGGAGACCCGTCCAAATCACGTCGAGGGCGTGTTCCCCCATGGGGATCTCGATGGCGCATTCGAGAACGGGCGTCCCGCGCATCTCGGACTGGAGCGCTGTATAGCGGGCGAGCGCCGCGGCGGTGTAGGCAGGGCGCCGAAGAGGCGTCGCCAGCGCCGCGGCTGATGGGCCGAGCAACGCGAGGTAATCCCCTCCCTCGCATGCGACGAGGGCTCCTTCATCGGGAACGGCGGTGCCTTTTCGGAACGCTCGGAGGACATGGGTTCGGGGGCGGCGGGCGCGGGTTGCGTCCGCGAGCCCCACGTGACTCGTGAGCAGCGAGGAGAGAGCCGTCGGTGTCGCCCCACCCAGCATGTGGCCCGCGATCTCCTGGAGAGACGCCTTGCACTCCGGCAGGCCCGGGGCCTCCTTCCGTGGCTTCCTGGATTCACGGGATTCATCCGGGGCCCCGATCAGGGTCTTCAGGGTGTGGGCGGCGCAGTCATGTCCAGCCAAGAGGGAGAGCGCCTTGAGGGCAGCATCGGCGGGCGTAGCGCCGGCCTCCCCGAGTGTCCAGAGAGTGGTAGCGATCAGGGCGTTTCGCTGGCTCAACTGGCTCGACGGACCGCTGAGGAGCGCGCCAACCGCGAAGTCCATCGCGCGGGCTCCTGCACGAAGCGCTTTATCGACGGCCGGAAAGTCCTGGAGACCCCATGCCTGCCGGGCGACGAGACTCCATGCATATCCGTGAGCCGCGTGGAGAGCCGTGGTCCAGGCCGGGGAGAGGTTCGCGGGGATCGTCACGGCGCTCGCGGCGTCCGTGGCCTCGAGGAGGCTGTTCATCGAGGCTGCCCCACGCAGCGACTGAAGTCCGGCGATGAGGCTCCGAGAGAGCGGCCCGAGGGGCTTGACGAGGCCTTCCTGGCCTTGGATTTCCCGCATTTCGGGAAGGCGTGTCTCGAGCGCGCTCCTGAAGTCGACCAGGTGCTCCTCGGTCGGGGACGCTGCGAGGCGCGTGAGGAGAACAGCGAGTGCCCGGCCGTGGGCATCCATGGAGACCTCGCCAACGGGAAAGGGCCGCTTTGCCTCCTTGGCGGGCTCCTCGAGAAGCGAGAGCGCCTGGAGGGGGGCAGAAGATGCGAGGAGGAGAATCGCTTGATGGAGAGTCGCGTCATCGTCGATCTCGCCTCTCTCCAAGTATTCCAGGGCATCGGGGGTCCATCCCTGGGACTCGCCATCACCGAGGGCTGCGAACGCTTCCCGTCCCGATGGGGTCCAGATCCTGGACGTCGCGAGCGCTTCAGCCGTCGAACCGGGCGTGGCCCCGGGCCCACACGCTTTACGGGCAGCATGAAGGGCGATCGCCTTGCGTGGTTGGCTCTGAGCCGCCTGAAGGAGTTCACTGGCGGCATCACAGAGGATGTGAGGGGCCTTGTGCCGAACGAGGCTGGACCAGTGAATGGCGTCTATCAGCGCCTGTGGCCGCATCGCTCGGTGGAGGGGCATGTCGAGGCTCTTCAGCCACTCGTCGACGGAGGGTGAGTCCATCTTCAATCCAGCGACGATTCCCACGTGTCTTGATGCCCGATCGGGGCGCCCGATCGCAGTCAGTCGTGCGGCATGTTCGGCATGGGCGTTTGCGTCCATGGGGCTGCACATCCCACCGGTTCTCCAGCTTTGGAGCGTCTCCAAGAGCGCCTCTGAGCGCTCCATGGCCTCGTACGTCTGTGCTCTTCGGCCGAGAGGATCGTTCAATGGCCAGTCTTCACAGTCCTCGGCGCGTCGGCGGTCCGTCTCCGGGGATGAGTCGCCGGATCGAATGGCGAGCTCGGATTGGGTGGCTGCGAGGAGGGCGCGCGGCCAGCATGGAACCGGAGAGAGGCGTTCCTCCCAATGCGCCAGATGCTTCCTCGCGTCCGCCCAGGAGCCATGGAGGAGCGCCTCTTCGAG
>Ga0114996_10010338_pt1 | contig 10141 bp, 10 predicted proteins | sample ArcticOcean_MG_C_4_FD_87039 | JGI IMG/M metagenome (GOLD analysis project Ga0114996, IMG submission 87039) | Marine microbial communities from western Arctic Ocean - ArcticOcean_MG_CB4_134 | ecosystem: Environmental > Aquatic > Marine > Oceanic | place: Arctic Ocean: Canada Basin | collected...
AGCCCAACCCCTTGAGCCGCGACCGTAAGGGAGCGGTCACTACGCCCGAGCGCTCCCTTGCCCCAAGCCCCAACGCCCTCGCCCAGAGCCGTCAAGCCGCGAAGCGGCGCAGGATCGTAGCCCAGGGTGGAGCGAAGCGCAACCCTGGGCCCCCCCCAAACACGCCAAGCCCCGGAAAGGGCGTAGGCGCAAACCGATCCGTTCGTCTCCGCGAAGAGCGATGTCCGGCGAACATTCCCGGTGGCCGGTCAACGCGACACGATACAAGACCGCACGCCACGCAACCAGGACGTCCGCAGAACTGCTAAGCAAACCATATCGGACTAGCCACCAGTCCGCCTCAAGAAGAAGTTGTAAACCGAGGCGATCACCCAGCCCGCTAGCGCGCCGTCGATCAGGCCGTATGCGATCCCCAGGACAACATCCAGTACGGCTCCCGAGCCTTCGTATCCCGGATACACCGAACTGAGGGCCTCAATGAGGGGTCCTCCATAGGCCGGGTTCATCGAGTTCGCAATTCCGACGATCGCCATGGCGAGACCCCAGAGCAGGCTGAGAGTCATCACCAGAGCGGTTGCGGAGATCTTCATGAACGTTCCCGGCCAGCACGTTTTCGGACAGATAAGATCTCAGCTCTTGCTCCTGGTTAGTCTGTTACTTTTCCGCCGATAAGACCCAGGATCGCTCCTAAGCCGGTCTGCCATCCAAAGTTGCACGCCGAGTGGAACTGGCGCTGAAAGAATGACAACTCAGCTTCTGCGTTCGCGGTATCGCCGTATATGGCCAGGTAGCCCAGGCCGACGAAGCTGACAAAGGTGAATCCGACCACGACCCAAAAGACGACCTTGAAGGTAGCAGGGATTTTCATCTTGCTCTCATTTTCAAGGAGACCAAATCCTCAGCCGATAGCCCGGCTGGAGCCACGTCAAAAACAGCATTTTGAAGCGACTCAATCTCAATCTTTGCATCCTTCAGGTGAGTGCCGGTCAAAATGGTTCCCGAGAATTTAGCTCCGATGAGATTGGCGCCTTCCAGGTGCGCCCCGGAAAGATTTGCTCCGGTCAGATTCGCATTCTCTAGATTCGCTTGCTCGAGTTTGACTCCAGAAAGATCTAGGCCACTGAGATCCGCACCCGCGTGATCTCCGCGCGACCGTAGCACTACCGTGTTTCCGCCCTGGTCGAAGACATACGAGTTCTCCAAAGGGCTTGCTACTGTTTCAGCGACAAGGGATGCGATTTTCTTCGCGAAACTCATGTCTTTCACCTCTTCTCCGTATTGTATCGAAGCAGGCCGAGCGTGAGCGCTAGGGCGTTTGCGGAAATCTTCATGAACGGCTACACCGCATTTCTAACCAGGTGAGGACTCCGAAGGGGCGGCACCGGCGGCCGGGTCTCGTTCCAATTCAGGACGTCAGCTTTTGAATCGCCGAGAAACCCATCATGAACGCCATGATCAGTGTCGCCACCCATAACGCCAGGCGGATCCAGCCTTTCGGCAAAATCTGCTTCGGCATGTGATAGCGGCTCAGGTAAATCGCACAGAAGCCAATGATCGGCAACATGATGGCCTGAGCGACGCCGCCGATTTTCACCATCAGCACCGGCGACTCCAGCCACATGTAGTACATCGATGGGATGAATAGCAGAATAACGACAAACAGCCGCGTCACCTTCAGCCGCAGCGTGTAGTCTTTCTTGTCGTAGACGCCCAGCATCCCCATGAAATCAGCCCAGATCCGGCAATGAGCAGCCGTCGAGGCAAACACCGTCGAGTAGAGCACCGCAAACGCACCGATCAGAAACGGAATCAGCGACCAGCTCCCCAGCGTTTCCGTATACATGTTCGAGAGCATCTGCACCATTTCAGTGCCTTGCGGAACAATATCCATGCCGTGAAGCACGCCCGCTCCGAGCAGGTAGAACGCGATCGTCGCAAAGGTGTAGATCAGCATGGAGTTGATCACGTCCACACCCATGACGCGGATCCATCCGAATGCTCTGCCCCGCCAGGCAGGCGTATCATCTCGCGCGCCCGTATAGCGGGCATAGCCCTTCTCAATGCACCAGTAGGGATACATCACCAGCTCAGTCGCCCCCACCCCGGTGATACCGAACGTCGCCACGGCGGTGACAAAACCGCCCGCCGGAAGGTGAAAGGATAGCCCGTCCAGCAGTTGTGCGAATGAGTAGTACTCCGGCTTCTGAAACAGCACCGCGGCGCAGCTCACTGTCAGGAAAGTGAAAGTGACCACCAGCCCCATCGACATCTTTTCGACGACCGAATAGCGCCCGACGATCAGCAAGCCGACGGTCAGGAAATTGATAATCCAGACCCAGGCCGTAATCGGCACGGCGGGAACCATGCGATTCAGGATTTCCGAGATCCCGCCCAGCATCGCGCCCACCTGCATCAGCGTCATCAGCACCATCAAGGCCCACATCCAAACGACCCAGGAGACACGCCAGCGCGGCCCCGGCACGCGATCAAACGCTTCGAGCGTCGTTTCGCCCGTTCCGATGGCATAGCGGCCCAGCTCGTTTTGCGAGACGATTTTGATAATGCAGCTCAGAATGATCAGCCATAGCAGCGTGTAGCCGTTTTCCGCTCCAAGCACCGTGGTCGCGATCAACTCGCCGGTGCCGACGATCGAGCTGGCGAGAATCAATCCCGGCCCGATCCTGCGCAGAATCGCGGAGAATGCGGTGGGAGCGTTTTCAATCTCGCTGGGGTCTAGCTGATAAGGGTCTTTGATGATGGTTTCTGCCATAAGCGAATCCGCATGCTACTGTAGGTTGCCCATGAAGCGCAAGAAGCCTTTTGCGTAACGGTCCAAATTCTCAATGCCGCCGCCGCCCAGCACCGGGGAGCAAATCTCGTAAGCGACGCTCCCCTGAAATCCTGCACCGTGAAGAGCGGCCAAAAATGCCCCGAAATCGATGAACCCTTCGTCGATGGGCACGGCCTGTACGTAGGGAGTTTGCGGCGTGTAGTTGACCACTTCGGCGTCATAGTGGAAGCGTGGCCGTTTTTGGTAGTTGGCGATCGTTGTATGAGCCGTCATCGGAGCCATCACGCGGGCGGCCTCGACAATGTCGGTTCCTTGCAGTGCCGGCGCCCAGGCGTCGAACAGCGCCTTGCAATTCGGTTCATCGACGGCGTTGATCAGATCGCGCTGGCTGCGGTAGTCGACCGCGATGTCATGGTGATTCTGGACACCGAGGGTCACGCCGAATTCCGCCGCCCGCTGAGCACATTCCTTCAGCGATTCGACGATCAGATTCCACTGCGGCAGGTAGCTTCCAGCGCGGTTTTCATATCCCGTGTAGATGCGGACCAGATCACCTCCCAGGTCGCGCGTTAGCCGGGCCAGCTCGGTCACGTAGTGGATCTGGATTTCGCGCGTCGGCACTTCGCCGTGTTCCAGATCAGCGGTGAAGTTGTTGTAGCCGGCCAGGCAGACGCTCGTCAGACCGCGTTCTTCGATCAGGCGGCGCACGCGGCCGCGGCTAGCGTCGTCATAGTCGAGAAGCGAAACATGAGGCCGCTTAGCCATCAGCATCACGCCGGAATAGCCCAGATCGGCGGCACGGTTGATGAAGTCCTCAACACTGAGTTCCGCCTGACCCCAAGAACCGGAGTAGCTGACGGAATGAAGCAACCTCGGAACGTTCATAACGGCGGATGAGCGAGACAAAATCTAGCAGGGCAACAGCCTACCCCGCGCCTTCGTTGCAAGACCCCGCGAGAGCGCCCACCTAGATTACCAGAACATCGCCGCCAACGGACTGAACTTCACAACCATCCCGCCAGGGCTCGCCGAGCTCGGCCCTTCCGGCGTGGCGCGCGCTTCCACCTTTCTTGCAGTCAGGGCTCGTCCTCATTAGAAAACAGACACCATTAGAAAACAGACGCGCCAACTATAATGAGATAGAAGGCTTTCCCTGTCATGCCCGTACTGATTCTCCACTATCACGAAATTTGGTTGAAGGGCTGCAATCGCAACTTTTTCATCCAAAAATTGAAAATGTCGGTGACCGAAGCTCTCGAAGGCCTCGACGCCAAAAAACCAGTCAATGAAGAGCACCGAATTCGCATCAGCTTGCCGTCGGATGAGGCCACCACTGAGGCCATCGAGCGGCTGAAAAAGCTCCCCGGCATCGCCTACATGGCGCTGGCGACTGAATGCGAACCGGTTCTCGAGACGATTATCGAGGCCGGCTCCAAGCTCATGGCGGATGCGGAGTTCCGCACCTATCGCGTCAGGGCACGGAGGTCACAAAAATCCATCCCCTTCCGCTCGATGGAAATCGGGCGCCAGCTCGGCCATCGCATCGGGCTTGACGCCCAGGCAGCCGGACGCCAGGTCAAAGTGGACCTCAACAACGCCGAGGCCACCTGCTTCGTGGAAGTCACCCCCTCGCGCGCCCTGCTCTACCGTGACAAGATCCCCGGGCTCGGCGGACTGCCGACCGGTTCAGCCGGCAAGCTAGTCTGCTTGCTTTCCGGAGGCTTTGACTCGGCCGTTGCGGCCTTCAAGATCATCAAACGCGGAGTGCGCATCACCTTCGTGCATTTCTACAGCCCGCCCGCGCGTGCCGGCGAGGACAGCCCGCCCATCGCTCGCCAGCTAGTAAAAGTTCTGACACCATATCAGGGCCTCTCGCGTCTATATCTCGTGCCCTTTGGCGACATCCAGCGGGAAGTCGTCGTTTCGGCGCCCGAGAGCTACCGCATTCTGCTCTACCGGCGGCTGATGCTGCGGATCGCCGAGCGCATCGCTTACCGCGAAGACGCCCACGGCATCATCACCGGAGACAGCATTTCGCAGGTTGCCTCGCAGACGCTCCAGAACATGGAAGCGGTCAGCTCGGCCGCGACACTTCCGATCTACCGTCCGCTGGTCGGAGACGACAAACAGGACATTCTGGATCTGGCGCAAAAGATCGGAACGTACGATATTTCCTGTGAGCCCTTCACCGACTGCTGTCCGATGTTTTTGCCCAAGAGTCCCATGATTTTTGCGAAAATTGCGGAGCTGGACGATGTGGAGAATAACCTCGATATCCGAAAACTGGTCGCCGCCGGGACGTCAGGGGCCGTCAAGGAAATGTATGAGTATCGAGGGGGCGAAGTCCGCCCGCGGCTGCCCAAGCAAAGTCCACCCCATCATCATGAAACTGTTCCACAACCAGCCAGCGCGGGCCTGGGCTAGCCTCTTCGCCTTGGTGCTGATTTGCGCGGCGGCGGCTCTCGCCCAGCAAAAATCCGCCGCGGACAAAAACGAGAAACCATCATTCTCGATCGTCAACGCGCATCTCCTCGATGGGGAAGACGGCTATCCGGTTCCCGGCGACAGCATCTTCTTCAGCGGCGAGACGGTTCATCTTTCATTCAATATCGCCGGCTATGCGATCGGCGAAGAAGATTACGACGTAAGGCTCAGCTATCGCCTCGATTTCGAAGGGCCGAGCGGAGTTCGCTTCGCTCTGCCCCAGGGTGGCGAGATCATCGAGGAAGTCTTTCCGCAAGACGAAAAATGGATGCCCATCGTACGGGCTTCTCCCCAGCTTCCTCCTCACGGCGAATCAGGGACCTACAAGGTGATCCTCACCGTGTTTGACCGGCTTGCGCAAGATCGCAAGATCGTAAAGGAAGTTCCTATCTTCGTCAAGGGGGAGAGCGTCGAGGTCTCCAAGACCCTATTGATCCGCAACCTTTCCTTTTCCCACACCGAAGACGGCGAACCGCTCTCGGAGCCGATTTACCGCCCAGGAGGCACGGTATGGGCACGCTTTCACATCACGGGATTTGAAGTCGCCGCGGACAACTCTTTTGCTGTCGAATCTTCACTCGAAGTTCTTTCCGCCAAAGACGAAGTGATGTTTACGTTCGAGTCGCAAGGGGAAAAGGGAGCGCCGTTTTATCCCCGGCGCTGGCTGCCGGCAAAGTTCCGTCTGGATCTTGATTCAGACTTGCTCCCGGGAGAGTATGTCGTTCTAGTTTCCATCCACGACAAACTGCGCAAGAACACCTACCAGCAGCGCCACCGCTTCCAAGTGCACTAACAGGGCCCCTTGAGCCGCGACCGTAAGGGAGCGGTTACTACGCCCGAGCGCTCAACCGCCCCAGCACATCATCCCGCGCGCCGATTCTTCAAGTAGCTGTCTCGATTCTCTTTGGACTCAAAAAAGAAGGGCTTCCCGTCGATCGTATCCTTGAAGGCAACCCGCTCGTCGATGTAGGTCCCCGAGACCGGATCGCGCACCAGTCGATTGGTTGTTTGCCCGCCGGCAGCACCAGCCGATGCCTTCGCATCGCCTCGAGACGCGCCGCTCTCTTCACCGTCCTTGGAGAGCCCCAGAGCCCTGAACACGGCTTTGGAAACGTCCTTGACGAGCCAGCGAACCAGCGCTAGCCCGATCATGATGAGAAGCAGAATGAGAAGAGCTCTAATCATTAGAAAAATTTATCATCGCGCAAATAAAAAGGGGCGCCGGCCGTAGCCGCCGCCCCACATGAACCGATTGCAAATACCAACCTAAGAGGCAGGTTTCTTCGTGGGGCGCTTCTTGCGGACCTTCTTGTTGGGATCTTCGTAGGAGGTTTCCACCTGACTCGTTAATCCCGTAAGCATCCCCTGAGCGCTCTGCGTATAGTCTCCGGTCGGCTCAAGTTCAATATATCTCTGAAATGCCTCGATCGTGCCGGGAGCTGGCACCACGCTGCCGTCTTCCTTGGTCTCCGCCATGCCGACAAGAGCCATGCCAAGCTGGTAGTAGGCCATGGAATAGTTCGGGTCCGTCTCGGTGGCGCTGCGAAATGCGTCGATTGCGCCCTGGACGTTGCCGGTGTTCACCATCACGGCTCCCAGGTTGAAATAGAATTTGGCGCCATTGACCGGGTCCAGCATGGCCGCCTCGGCGAGCTTCAGTTTGCCCTCTTCTTCTTGCCCCGCCCGGATCATCACGAGACCCATATTGTTGTGGTAGGCAGCGTTGGTGGCGTCGAGATCAATCGCCTTGGTGTAGGAGGCGATCGAGTCTTCGTACAACTTCGTCCGGTCCGCCCCGGTTTTTGTCAGAGCAAGCTGGGATTGAGCATCGCCAAGATTAGCGAAAACGACGTGCTGGGTGGCATCCAGCTCGGCAGCCTTGGATAGACCCTGGACCGCCGCGACGAAATTCTTCGTTTGGAGGCCAACCATCCCGGAGGCGAATGCTTCGTTCAGTTCCTTGTTTTTACCGATCTGTTGTTGTCGCTTCATGAGCGCGCCTTCGTACGCCTTGCGCTCTTCCGGGGTCATCGTCGCGATGTCTTGCTGCGTGGGCCCGGTTTTTTTCGCCGCTTCTTTTTTGACAAGGTCAAAGCTAACCTCGGTCGGATCACCCATCCCGACTCTGACGCCGCTCACTCGGTCGGCGACGCTACCGTCAATTTCCACGGTGACGTTGTATCTTCCCAGCGGCAGACCGGCGTGGAAATAATCGCCTTTCTTCTTCGTCTTGACTTTGTAGTTTCCCCGGATATCGAGGCGCTCAATCTTAACCAGGGCACCCCTGAGCGGCTGGCCATCCGGGCCAATCACCTTCCCGGTGATCGAACCGGTTTGTCCAAGACAAAGGCTAGCGCTCGCTAACAGACCGATCAAAATCAGGCTGAATTTCAAATATTTTAACGACATGCTCCTGCTCCTTAGGTTGATATCGACTAGACCTTATTCTGCCTAGGCCCCTTGCCGGCTAGACTTCATCTGGCTGGGCCCCATGGCGGGACCCATCATACTGGACCCCATTATTGGACCCCATTGCTGAACCCCATTGCTGGACTCCATCTGGACTCCATAAGGATACACTATCCGGCACTTCAAAACCAACTCGCAATCGCCCGTGGAATACGGCAGTCCGACGGGAATCTCGCGGAATCCCCGACACCCGCGGGAGGCTCCAGTTCACCTCGGCCGCTCAGCTCCCCCAGTGGCATAGCGTATCGGATCCCGCATCCCGGCCTGCTCAAATGCACGCAGTCGAAGAGCACAACTATCGCAGCTCCCGCAGGCGGCATCCGCCGACCGATAGCAGGACCACGTTAAATGCAACGGTGCGTCCAGCTCGACGCCCTGAGCAATGATCTCGGCTTTAGAAAGCCCGATCAACGGGGTCCTAATCTTTATCGACGTTTCCGGACGCGTGCCGGTTTCGATCACTCGATTGAACGCATCGTAATAAGCGGGCCGGCAGTCCGGGTATCCGGAGCTATCTTGCTCGACCGCGCCAATGAAGATCACACCGGCCCCGAGCACTTCGGCCCAGGACACGGCTGCCGCCAAGAAGTGAGAGTTACGGAATGGGACATAGGTAACGGGAATCTCGCCGTGCTGGGCCGCAGCCAGGTCAGCGTCTGGAATCTCGACCGACGTGTCGGTGAGCGCCGAGCCGCCGATCGCGTTCATATAGCGCTGGTCAACGCGCAGCTTTCGCTCGACTCCCAAGAACTCAGCAATTTCTTCAAACGCTTGTTCTTCGCGAGTCTCGGTGCGCTGTCCGTAGGAGCTGTGCAGGACGGCCAGACGGTGAGTTCGCGCGGCCAGGGCGGCGGTGACGCAGCTATCCATGCCGCCGCTGAGAAGGACAACGGCCATGGGCCGCGCGTTTTCATGAGAGTTTTCCGGCTGCATCTCTTTCAATACTACGGCTCGAACACGGCGTTTCCAACATCACGAGCAACACCGTCATCATATGAAAGTCGCCGCCTGCCGTAAAGCAGCGCCTCAACAATGACCCGGGGAAGTAAAGAACCCCGGGGGAAATCGAAGCGGAAACCCGCGATCCGCCTCCCCACTCATCTTCTCTCTCGCGGCTCTCTCGCGGCTCTCTCGCGGCTCTGATTCTGCTTCTTTGAATTTTCCGCGGGCTGCCACCGACACCCGTGGCGCGACTCGGACCGCTATTATGGCCGAGGAGGTTCCTCGCTGATGAATTCTCGACTGAGTTCCCTTCCCCGCCCGATTCTGCTCGTGGGACTAGCGGTGCTGATCTGGCATGCCTTTGGGCGGCTCGATGCTGGTCCTGCAACACCCGAATTCGTGCCGCCTGGAAAGCATCGTATCTCCGTTTCCATTGTCGATGCAACGACCGGCGTGTCGCTGCCGGCACGAATCTCCTTTACCGACGCGGCAGGTGTCTACCATCCGCCTCTTGGGCGTCCCTGGTCGATGCCGACCCGGCCGACCGGCGGCAACCTGCTGCTCCCCGACGGGAGCCGCTATGCCTATGTAGACGGACCTTTCCAGATCGATCTGCCGGCGGGCGTGGTGAAGGTCGAAGCCGTCCACGGCTTTGAGTACGACGTGCATCGATCCACCTTTGACCCGTCGAAAACCCAAGCCGGCGTCCTCACCGTTCCCCTCAAGCGATGGATCGACATGGAGAGCCGGGGCTGGTATCCCGGCGATACGCATATTCATTTCCCCGACCCGGCCGCGGCGAAGCTGGAGATGAAAGGCGAAGGACTGCGGGTAACCAACCTGCTGGCGCTCAAAAGCGGCGTCGGCAATGGCGAGCGCAACGGCGACGGATCTTTTTGGAACGTCGAGCATTTCTTGGGTAAGCTGAGTCCTCTCTCCGATCCGCGGCATCTGCTCTACACCAACGAAGAGTTCCGCAACCATTTTTTGGGTCACCTCATCTTCCTCAATTTAAAGAAGCTCGTCTGGCCGATCAGTACCGGCGAACAGCCCGAAAACGGCTGGGGCGGCTACGCTCTCCCAACCCACGCTGACGCGGCGGAGTTGGCGCGGAGCCAGGGAGGCCTGGTAATCTGGGCCCACTTCCCTTACCCCAATGGCGAATGTCCAGTGGACGTGGCGCTGGGCAAAATCGATGCCTTCGATATCCTGACCACCGGCGATCCCTTTGAGCTTCATCCGACCTTGCGGCGCATCTACAAGATGTATGGGCCGAAGGTTTACGAGATGGCGCCCATCGACATCTACTACGCCTATCTGAATTGCGGATTCCGGGTCAGCGCCTCCTCGGGGTCCGACAAGATGAGCCCCACCGTGCCAATGGGAAGCGCGCGAGTTTACGTCAAGACCGGCTCGACAGTGGACTACCCAAGCTGGATCAACGGTATCCGCAAA